>Ga0066187_1000476_pt1 | contig 13560 bp, 8 predicted proteins | sample WorMetexBAHAMAS1_FD_58706 | JGI IMG/M metagenome (GOLD analysis project Ga0066187, IMG submission 58706) | Marine gutless worms symbiont microbial communities from Max Planck institute for Marine Microbiology, Germany - Inanidrilus exumae... | ecosystem: Host-associated > Annelida > Digestive...
AATGCAGATACACTGATAACTGATTTTGTATATGCACTTTTTTGGCCTCATGCAACCCACTTTTGTGAATGGAAAGTCCTGGAAAAAAAGGATTTTTTAAGCCCTGGAAAACCCTGCAATGTGGTCTTTGCAAGTCCAGGAAATGTCTGTACGAACCCTGATAATAATCGGATTGTGAATCTGGCCAGCGGCGTGGCCTATGTGGGCGGTGGGACAGGCGAGGGCCGGGTGCAAGCAGCGGGCGTGGATGGACAACAGGCGCAGACCGGCTGCGGGCGGGGATACGGGGACACAGGCGGCGGCGGGCAAACCAAAATCGCGCTTGGCTTGTGATATTTTATTATTGCTTTACTACAAATTTGCAGCTAAGTCTATCGGTGAAAGAATTTTGAAAATAAGTCAGTGTTGGGCAAAAATAGAGCAAAAATATAGTGGCATCTTTTTTTCCGGACACGGTGTATATATAGCATGTAATAGCTATGACATACTTACATATGAATCAGACACCATGCATACTTTTACATAACCTACAATTTTCGCTAAGATACTGAAACTGAAAGACTTCTCCAGGTTATTATAGGCAATCCCTACCCTGTAAAACTGAAAGTGGTAATGTCTCAGAAATGCTGTTGTTACTACAGACCATTAATTGAAAGTGATAAGTGGCCTATCTAAAGTGCCATTGTCAATGACCTTGAGTTCATTTCAAAGTCATTGATCTATTCTTTCCTTTTTAAATGTGATTTTTTTGCAGCTGTGCAGGCTGCAGCCATTGAGCACTGCCACTAGTGTGGGATCTCTTTGTGATAGCTAAGTTTCTTGTGCAGATTAATACATGTAAGTGCTTTTGCATTATTTCACTTGAACTTTGATTTGTGCTACAGAATGGAGTTTGGTCTCCAGAAAACTGAGAAGGTGGGTTCTCCTGTGCTTGCTGGCAATCCGCGCAAGAGAGTTGAGGCAAAGGCGTACAGGGCTCGGGACCGCATGGACAGTGGATGGTTTCGGCACGATGCTGGGACTTCAGAGAATTCGCCAAGCATTTCACCTGCATGTTCACCATTGCGTGCAGCTAATGGCCGTGGTCAACAGGTGCGTGTCAACTCTCCACAGATCTGTGCTCGTTGTTCCTGCAGCAAGCAAGCAAACAAGATTCAACAGCATGTCGTGGCTGCAGGTGTTCGAACTGAGCATTTCGACAGAGGACGTAGTCCAAGCAAAGTTCACTCGCCATTGCCAGAACCTACAGCCCGCTTGCAGCAGCAGATCTTTGCCAACTGCAGCAGTTGGTACCGTCACGAACACACCGTTATTGCCAGTGATGTGGAAGATGAACGGAATGCCGAAGACCAGTGTTGCTCACCGACACCAGCCTGGTGGCACGGTGGTCAGGCTGGAGAGTGTGGTGGCCAGTTCTCACCGTGTTCACGGAGACTCGGCACTGAAGCCGATGAGTACTGGAAACGCAACCACGACGGTTCCACCAAGGACTGGTACAGGCACGAGCATACAGTGGTGGAAGAGAAAGAAAATGAGTTGGCAGGTGTCGACGAAATAGGCGACTCCCTTGCAGCGGTACCCACCGAAGAAAACTGCATTCTCACCCCTGCTGATTGTTGCATTTCTGGGTGTCTTAACTTGATGGACTAAGCCACCAGTTAAGAGCTGCGTTGTCAGTAAGCAGCAGCTTCACTTTCATCATCATTCTGGGTCAGATTGATTGTTTCACCTACATCAGAAGCATCTTTGTGACCAGTAAAGGGATGCATTTTTGGTGCCTTCACCACCTTATATTTTAGGCTGTTCCATTCGTCCATACATTCATCCTGTCAGATATTGTTACCACTATATATCATGAATGGCTTGAACAGTTTTGATAAAAGTGACAAGGAATATTCACTTGCCCCTACAGATGACCAGATTAGATTCCGGAAGTAAAGGTCACAGGAGGCAGTCGAGGTTAAATGAAATATTGTGAACACCATATCTCATGAACTACTTGAGCAGTCTCGATGAAACTTACAAGAAATAACCAATGACCCCACAGATGACCTGGTCAGATGTTGGAGTTCAAAGGTCAAGATCATACCTTGCTTGAAGTTTGTGGTGGCGAAGGCATCTATGTCAATGCTGCAGCGTCAAAGTCCATCTTCTAGATCATGATTGGTTTTGTAATGTCATTTGCTCAAGACACCACGAAAACTACGAACACTCCGTAATGTAGGCAGAACTCTGATTAACCAACGAGTTGCTGGTTGATGATGGAGTTAAGGTGATAAGGTACTCAGTACTCGCCATATGATTTTATCTGACGACTTGTAGTTGTATTCATTCATATATTGTGCTGTTCAGTTTCATAGATCGTGTTGGTTTGGTAAAATGTGATATTAACTGTAAGTGTCTAGCAAATCAGTTGCTTAATTACTGTTCATTATCAAATCCTTATGCTTCTTGCTGTAGACTCTGTTGGATGTCGACAAGTTTAGCTACAAACATCGAGTATTATTTGTATACCAAAGTTACATACCATAGGCCTACTGTTGATGATCGTTTGATTGTGAATAAGTGCCTTGCTTCCTATTTAAATCATGTCTTGCATTTATTCTTTAATTTTGTCACTAATGTTATGCCGACACTGCATGTGGTTTATGTTATGTATGCTTTATGGAGTGTCACCTTATATCGGAGTGTTACAGCATGTTGTATATAAATAATTTATTATTTACTAGCTGTGTATTAAGTGCTTTTCCACAGTGTTATAGTGAAGCATGATTTCTGATAGTTACATACTTTGATTCTATCCTCATTTTTCACTCCAGAGATCTTGGCAAAACTGCAACAAGGCACAACACTTGCAGTATGAAAAATTTGTGAATTCTGATGAATCGTGTTGCTGTCTCTGAAACATACAAGACAGACACATGTATAGAACATTAATTCTACTTCATTTGTGACATATCAGCTGATGAGCTTGTGACCACTCTGAAACCACTCTGGGGCCGTCGTCCCGAAAATACAGCACATTTCACATAATAAGTTAATGATAACATCAGATGTCATGCAGGAGCTACTGTTTCTGCTGTAAAATTTGACATTATTGACTTTTAGTGTCACTTCTGGTCATGTAAGTCGTAATTCACAAAAATGGTTACATTCTGGAAACTACAAGATTGACACGAGTCAAATGCTACAAAGAAAGTCTGATAGGAAGTCAGTTTCATACCTGTCTCTGTAGTAGTAGTAGTAGTTTATTCAGGTTGTCACATCTTATGAGGTTACTAGTTATAATATTTTTGAGAAGTAGTACAGAAATAAATCTTATTATGACTGTCTCATTTAAAGTATAAACGTTTAGAAATGTGGGAATGATTTATTATCCACACATGCCCATAGGCAAGGTGTGGTTATATCGTTTACTGTTTGTTTGTAATTTCGTACATTTACGGATTTCTCCGGCGAGGATAAAGCGAGCGGCTAGCAGCACGTCAACCCTCAATTTGTTTCAGGCCAGATGTTCTTACTGATGCTCTACCACAAATGTCAATGGCCTGAAGGCAAATAAAGATGTGTGTGAATGTATAATGTATTTAGTACTGTATTCAGATTTTGTAGGTTATTAATTTGCATCAATCGTCGGTTATGCTGTTTGTAAAGAGAAATTATGCTGAACCATCATTTAACCATTTGTCAGAGTTTTGAATTGTTGACAAATTTGAAGAATATTTTTGTCTGATTTGCTGGCTGGTAGTGATGTACGTGGTATTTGTACTTGTACTTGAGTGGTACTCAAGTACAAATTTCAGGTACCTGTAGTTGTACAGTTTGTACTTGCCAGTTGTGTACTTGTCACCGTTAGTTTTTCATTGTGGAAAACTCTTGCACTGTTTGTGTTCCTGTGTTGACTTGGATAATACCAGTAATTCAGTGCTTTCACTACCAGTAGCCTTCTACAAACCATGCCATTGTTATGTTTCTTATCAACAATTTATGACATCTGACAACAACAAAGATGATCATGACGAATACAGAAGAGAAATCGTGCAGTTCTGAGTAAACTTGTCTGTCTTGTGGCCAGTCTGTCCAGTAGAACGTGTTTTCAAACATTGTATGAATCGTTTTAAAGCCACAACGTGCACGCATGTCCGAGAAATGGTTGTCTCAACTATTTTTGCCCGAGTGCAGCAATTCCTTCAGTAAAGAGAACATTTTTTCTGATTACTGACAAACACTATGACATTATTGAATAACTGAGGCACTAATTACTATGAATTGAGTTTTCTGAACAGTCAGATATTGGGGTTTTAAGGATGCAGGCTCTGTGGTAACAGCTATGGGCCTTATTTCAGGGAGGGGGGGCGAAAGATATCTCCCCTCATGTTATTTTGTCATCCACTTTTCAAGCAAGTAAGCTTAAACTGTAATAATAATTATGTTGTTAATATTTTTTAAATGTTGCTAGTCGAGTTGGAATTAATTTTTGAGCTATCTCAATTATTTTACTTTCTAATAGTGTTTCTGGTTTATATGCAATTGGCATTAGGACTCTGGTGCTATAACTACATGAGAACTTGGATTTTCTGCATCACAATGATATATAGGTCCCCAGCCCCACATTTCAAGCAAACAAGGCTCTTGCTGATAACTGATGTATTGGAAGACATTAAAATGTACTTGTACTGAAGCTTGAACATAAAGTACTTGTAGTTTGTGGCAAAGTACTTGTTACAACACCGATGACTGGTTATCTGCAAAAAAGAACACTTGTAATTTCACAATTTGCAGTACTATCTGACTGACGTAATATGTGACTAATTTTGTCACTATAATATACTGAAGATAAAAATCTGCTGATAGATGTCATATTCCAATGTCATTTGGTGGTGGCCCTGCGGTAGGGCGTTGGACTTGCGATTTACAGGTCGCCGTTTCAATTCCCAGCCGGTCCACAAATCCACGTAACAGGTCAACTCAGCCTTGCATCCCTCTGGGGTCGCACAATAGAGTACCTGCTTCGGTTGGGGGTAAAGACGGGATTCTCACCTCTGCCGGGTGGCAAGTAACACTGTGATCCCATATATGCATGTGAGTTTCCCGTAGCGGTGAGGCTAAGTTGTTGCTAACTGCTATTCACTGTTTACTTTACTGTACTTTATAAACTTGTAAACGTATTATTTGACTGTTATGCAGACTCATGTTAGTAGACCCCAAAGCCGGCATGGAACGTGGTAAACCATAAGCCGCCACAAAATTAGTTAGCCAAGCTGGCAAAAACGTAAGCCGTAAGACTCGTAAGCCGGCGCAGAGTATATGACTAAATTTGTAATTAGACGATGCGGTAGCATCCTAGCCAAGAATTAAAGGAGATGATACCAGCACCAGTCTTGAGTATAGCGATTATAGGGCTGAATTTTGGCGACCCCTTGAGAGACAAGGAAAAGCAGAATGGATCAAATTTTCTACTGCTGACTAACAAATTTTTAACTTACTATTTAATTAACTATACTTTTCTAATGCTAATTCACAAACAGCGTCACTACTGTTTTTGGTGTTGGATTTAACATACGAGATAAATTAATGCGACTGTGCTAATTTGCTGCGGTTAATTTTGTTGTTTGTACCGGTAAGCCATGGCTAGCCGCCATCAACCATCAATAGTCCTAAGCCACGGCTTAAGCCACCTAGCCAGCCATAAGGATTGTAAGCGAGCCGTCTGAGACTCTAAGTTACGGCTTTGGGGTCTACATGTTAGTCATGTATTACTAGTCTAAACTGTAAGTCTGTAATGATGATGATTCATGTCAGTACAGCAGTCAACTCAGAATGTGTTATTGATGTCAGTTTTAAGAAAAGTTTTTGTGCTTTAATAAGACTATGATGACACTGCTGCTGACCAAATGGAATCAACGCATTTGACATAAAAAAGCAGTTACAGCAGTTATTCATTACCGGTTTGGAATAATTCTTAACCATTATTATTATTATTATAGAAAGAAAAGATTTAGGTGGCACAATGTCAAAAGACTGCAAGACACCTTACGACGCTAAAAACAGTGACAAAACGCGAAAGTGTGAACAGAGTATCTGTCAGATACAGTCGTAGGCAGAACTATCGAGATCTGGAAAGCTTCGGACAAACAGTTCCGTCTTCAACTGACGCCTAAAGGACGCCAGTGAAGATAACGATGTGACAGATGTCGGCAAGCTGTTCCATTCCTCATGTTTCAAAACAGCTGTTGTTGTGTGATATCGTTACTCACTCGCAACCATTTGATGGCCATTATCCACGTGTTCGGTGGCAACCCCACTTAAGTACTGGAGGATTTTGCTGTAACAACGTTTTTGTGCCTACATGCCCTTGCTAACGGCAACTATTGCATTCGGATTAGGGAGACGGTGCTAGTTCTCAACAGTGTTGTCTACAGTTACACCATCCCCGTGAATTAGGTTAATCTCTAGGGAACAGATGTTGTAACTAAAACAGGTTTAACTAAGCTTTGGTCCAAAGCTTAGTCAAACCTGTTTTAGTTGCCTGTTACAACATCTTTTAATAGCCTTTGGTGGTTTCAGTTTATATGGTTGTTACATGTTTCGTCTGATTGGCCCAAATGGGCATTAATTCCGTCAATCCACACCTTAAGAAATTCTTAAAGTGTTACAACTTGGCTTACTGTCAGTAGTTTTTAAATACGGCCTATTTTCTGCGTACAATAACGGAAATCTTTGAGGATTACAGACTGTTCAGCCATAAACAGACACAAATTCAAATAACTGAATGTGCTCAACAGCAATCTGAAACGATTTCCGGTGAGACGCCTTACTGTCGTTAGCATCCAGCGACTTATGTAGCATAAAATGTAGAATTTTGTACAACAGAGAGCAATGTGCACTTCAAAGTGAAAAATGGTCTATATATAATAATCGGATTGTGAATCTGTTTGGCCAGCAGCGTGACTTACGTGGGCGGTCGGACAGGCGAGGGTCGGGCACAGGTGGCGGGCGCGGACGGACGACGGGCGCAGACCGCCTGATGGCGGGGGTAGGAGGCGCGGGCAGCGGCGGGCAAGCCAAAATCGCGCTCAGGCTTGTCTCATAACTAGAAGATGGACCTACCACGCCCAAATGTTGACGTGAACCTGTCGTTGACCTTTGACCTCCAAAATCTAATCAGGTCATCAGTAGGGGCTAATGAATATTCCCTGTAAGTTTCATCGAGATCGCTCCAGCCGTTCGTGAGATACTGTGGTAACAAGATATGTCTGGACGAACAAAAGAACACTGCGGACGGACAGCCCGAAAACATAATGCCTTCACTGACACTGTCGCCCGGGTGGCAGTCATACAAATTCAACGACATAACATGGTTGGTTGAGTAGGGTTAATTGCGCTTTCAACACAACTGGTTATATCGTGCCTTTAAGGTACAACTATATTGTAAATATTAAAAATTAATAGGGATTAATTCTTGGGAGTAAGACAACTGGAAAAATGTTCAGATGTTTACAGAATAATAGCTAGAAAGTGTGGAAGTTCAAGCTGCCAACAAACATAACATGGACAGCAGATACGGTCCTATTTACACATGCACTGTGCAGTGAGTTCTATTGAGCTGGAATCCTTGGCAAACCAAACTCGTCAACTGCCATTTCACCCTGCACAAACAATCAACAAACATTACTTAAATAACTGAAAATTATTATCACGATAAAATGTTACTATGCTAATTTATGCAGAATCAGAAAAAAACACTGGTAATAGGTTTTGCAATATTATTTAATCAGTCATCTCAAATCGTTTCTTGGAGACCTTTCATCAAGTGGTGGTTGGTGAACTTGGTGTGTGCGTGCGTGCAGAAGTATTAAATTGATCGAGTTGAGGTTTTATTTTACTTCCCACTCGAAAGAGAATAGGTCATTTCAGAGACGTTCTTGTCAGCTAATGTCTTGGCTTGGAACTGAAGAAACGAAATCCAACAACAAAAGCAAGTAACAAAGGAATAAAATGACCTAAGCCGGCACAAAAACACATAAATGGCAAACCTAAACAAACATGCTAAACGAAATCTAAAGCTAAACCAACACACAAATTTAAGAACTGTACACCTGTGTGTGCGTATCACTCTGCACAACTCGTACACAATGCAGCACAACTTATTTTCCATCACAACCTCCAGAGAATCATCAAACCTCAGAGCCTCAGATGCTGTCTATTGGAGGGGAGAGGCAGAATTATTAAATAAAATTTTACTAACATTGTTTAACAGTATTAGTTTCTGCAGCACGTACACTTCGTTGTGGCCTTAACTCGCTCAAACTGTTTTATTATGGTAGCATATGCTGTTCTCCGTTTGACAGTTTCCTGGCTTAAGACGAAGATACAGAACCTAGGTGCTGGTCCAAGTCCTGATAACATTCAGATCTATGGCAATATCGTTGAATCTGTCAACAAATTTGTCTACCTGGGCAGCCAGATGACAACTGGTCACAGTGGTCATTCAGAAACGAAATGTCGGATCAGACTTGCAGCAGCGGATATGGCAAGACAAAAACTACATCTGGAGACAAAGATCAGATTGTACCAGGCTCTCATCTTATCGGTACTCCTGTATGCTGCAGAGACCTGGACACAAATGGCCACTGACCAAAAGGTGCTAGAAGCTTTCCACATGAAATGCCAATGCTAAATTTTAGACATCCGGTGGTATGACTTTATAACCAACCCTGAAGTTTCCAGTTGCACAAGTCTACCTTCGATCACGAGCCTTGTTGTCTGGCATTGTAAATCAGTATTTCGACACATAAGCTCGCCTCATGATCGAGTTCCACTCATGATGCCCTTCGATGTCAAGTTAGACTTTTATCCGGTCGCTCGCTGGGTCATGAATGGAGATGTGGTTCAGGCCCCCATGGTCCCACTGGGTTGACCAATACTGGCGTGGTACCTCCACCATTCCAGCTAATCTATGGCACCAAGCAACATCCTGTGGCCATAGAAGAGCGACACTATGGCCCTCGCTGGCTAAGTGACCACGACAACGACGAGATGGTAATAAAAAGCACTGTCATCAGCAGCAGATCGGTACAACACTACTATCAGAATGCTGACTACTCAAACCTTCATACAAACAATATTATTGATGAAGCAGCATTAGGTGACTCGCATCAACTGTTTAACAGCAATGAGGCTCTGAAAGATCAGACAGTAGAAAACTGGCACTTGTGAAATTACAATGAAACACAGTTGTCAAGAATAATTTAAATAAAGTAAATTAAATTTTGCTCCAGCAAATAAATCAAGAAGTAACTCACGAAGATAGTGATTTGTCAATAAATCGATTGGTCTACATTATTTGACTCAGACCTCAAAGATCTATAGATCCAAAACTAATCCATGATTGTTATGTGCCAATAAAAAGGCAGTGGTACAATCCAGCCAATATACTATTACAATGTTAGACCTCACAAGTGCCATTTGCCAGCTCTTTAATATACTCTGAACAGATGAGGCAATAACAAAATGCCACTGAAAATTCTAGATCCTAACCCAAACACCCCTTCTCATTAAAACTGGGTCACATTAACAGCACGCGTTAAAGCCAACTGTCAAAACTAAAAAAACATATTGAAGACATAAACATTCTCACACACGTTTTAACTGCTCTTTTTAAGACTAATGTGGATTTATTCACTAGTCCTCATTGCTCAGTAGAAGAAGATAACTAAGCAGATGTCCTTCTAGGCGTCAAAACACTGAAATTAGTTTCTCATCATTAACAATGGATCACTACAATAACATAGAAAAAGCCAACAGTTGACAGACTGCTATGTAATATGACATTAATATACCCGAGCAGGGACGCTATCAGCACCCGGAACTGTTGTGGGGGCGTTTGGAGCTCGAACTGCATCGTCAAGATACGAAGTGTCATCGTCTAATGCAATCTCGTCACCAAGAGCATCAAGCTCCGCCTCCAACTCATCGTCGTCCACCTCCGGCATGCCGTAACTCCGCCCCATCACTTCCTGCAACTCGTTCGACTGTTCCGTCAGATCCTCAAGCTCGTCTTGCAAATCCTGCTCAGCAACAACAAGCACCATGGGATGTAATTAATGCTGCGACTGCCATGACTGCTATCACTATGTTAAGCCAGCAGTTGGAGCTTAATGGGAGCAATGCCCAGCAACATGGCAAATGAAGAAAGGATGAAACCAGTGAGTGACTCTCCATAACTGGGGTCAGTGCTCTGTGTTTATTTCTGACCTTTGACACTGTTGCTTGGGTGACGGAATGGCATACGTGCCACTTATTACTGGCGATTGTCTTCCAGACTGAATGGAGGAAAACTTACAAAGGAACTGGCTAAGCCAAATTTTCCTGGAAAACAACCATTAAAACGGAAGTAGTGGCCTTCATTTTCAGAGATGCTCCAGGTTGAATTGGAGACTACTGCAGCAAGTTTCTTTCAGGCCAGACGCCATTTCTGTCACCTATCTAACAGTGTTAGCACATTCAAAAAATTTATGCAATAACTCGCAGAAAAAATTCAGTGAAAACAAAAATTGTACTCCAAATCCAAATAGACTATTATTCGCCCGAAGCAAAGCATAGCTTCGGGCGAATTATGGAAATAGTCCACAGGGCAAAAAACGGCGTTCACACGTTCGACTATAACTCCGCCGAAAGTTAACCGATTTGGATGAAATCTGGAGCACTGTGAGCACATTGTTGGGGATGGCCATGGCAGATTTTGGGCGCGATCTGCACAGTAGCAACAGTTTGAGAGGCAGCCGAAATTTTTTTTGTAAGGTAAATAACGCTTGATTTCACCATTTCCTGTCGGCAAAACTTTACGACATTTGAACACAACAACATTCATCGGTGTCGCTATGTAAACTTTCAAAACAGTATTTTGAAAATTTTACCATAAGGGGGTCGTTTTTACAAAAAACGCAAAAAACACAAAATTTCCATGTCTTGCGACTTCAGGCCACCATAACTACACAATAATTACAGATCGCCAGAAATTCACTGCCAAATAATCCATCTAAGGGATATGTCTAGTTTCCATTTTTAATGTTAGATTCAATTCAAAATCATTCCCTTGGGCTGTACATTCCAAATTTTTGGCAACGTCTGATGTCCCATATTGCGTATTAAAACCAATATGCCGCAGTGCTGCCTGGCAACCCAAATGGCAGAAAAGCAGACTGAATTGGAAACTGAAAATAAGTAATGAGGCAGATAACACTGACATCACTCAGTCGCAGGAACGTGACACTAGGCATCGTCGAATGAGGGATTAAACAGCTTGTGCACGGATAGCCGACCGCTTCGAGGTGAATACTGTATTGTGTTCATTCAACACAATACAGCCATCTAGTTTTATATGGCAGCAATAAATGCCGGATTAAAACAAGGAGTACAACACAATTGCAGACAGAAAACTATAAAACAAAAACTACAACACTGTCAGTGCAGCTGGAGTTTAAAGCAACTAATTTATCGCCTTTGAAATTACAAAACATGGGAATATAGCTCTGTGCATGTTAATAATTTTACTTATTCTATATTATTACATATAACGTATATCGACAGTGCAGGTAACACTAGATTCTTCTTCCTAACCGGAATGCACTAGTTGCCACCAGCAAGGTCACTTTGCTCCAATGAAGATCCAAGTTCTTAATTGGGTTGCTGGCTAACACAGATTGACCTGTATAACAGTATGTCTAACAAATCACGAATACAAAATTCCAGTAGATTTCCAGGAGTTTTCATTCGATATTTTAAGTACATATTTTAACACAATCTACACAGTGGATGTGACCTTTCCTGTAACATTGTGATCTTATCGCTACGTCATCGGAAAAATCACATCGACATCCATCGTTGCATCATATCATATCATTCACAACAAATGCCATAGCACCATAAAATGTCCAGTAGACCTAGCAAAATTCCAGTAGAATTCCAGTAGAAAAGAAATCAAGTATATTTGTTATTTTTACATAACAAACTAATCAAAAATACAAAACAGCACTTTTTGACACTACTGCAGTAACTCAACCATACTGTACTGCACTTCAGTTATGTAGCAGCTGAGAAATGTCGACACAAATACGACAATATTACTTAAACTTTATTTATTTCGTAAACGGCTACGCTTGGCTACCTCAATCTTATCAATGTTGACATTCTTATATGCTTGCTTGAATTCCTTGACTCCAACTTTCATTGCATCTACCTGGTACAACAGATAAACAAACACTGAATTTAATGCTCCCGATAAGTGTAAAGTAAGTAAACAGTGTATAGCAGTTAGCAACAACTTAGCCTCATCACTACGGGAAACTCACATGCCATATGGAATCACACAGTGTTATACCTGCCACCCAGCAGCCCGCCTTTACACTCAGCTGAAGCAGATACCGGATACTCGATTTAACGACCCTGGAGGGATGCAATGCTGAGTTAACCTATGGTACATGAAAGCGAACCGGCCGGGAATTGAACCCGCAACCTGCCAGTCGCAAGTCCAACGCCCTACTACTAAACCACTATGCAACACAGTCACGCTTGGCTATCTCAATCTTACCAATGTTGAATTCTTATATGCTTGCTTGCTTTTTTAATTGATTGATTGAAAAACAGCTACATGATGGTGATCAACAGGTAAACTGCCAACTGTCTTCATGGCCGCAGCTCGTTATGTCTGGAATAACGTCATTTTCGCCGATTCACTGTTAACTTTTCAACGACTGTTAAAACATTTTTTATTTCAACAACCCTATCTGACATTACTGCCGGTTACTCAATCAGTGATCCTTGCAGTGGCTGTGCCACTTAAGCCACTTTAATTTTTTGATTGATTGATTGATAATAAATTAATCTACAAAACTATGCAAAGTACTGTGGAACTACACGCAGCTTAATTAATTTATTACGACACAAATGTACACAACAGTGATAAATCTGTATAAAATTAGTGCAATGGATTATGTTACATTATATCAATGAGTGACGGTGACCATCTCTTTCTAATCTAATTTTCACATAACGACAAACAGCAAAATATGAGAAGCACATGCCGTAGTTTTCGTGTCCTTGACCGACTGGATGTTATAATTCACTTGTTCGAGATTGAATGACTGCTGCATCATGTTATCCCGCTGTTGTTCATACCTGACATAACAATTCCATAACACAGAGTGACAGCTGCAATAATAAAAGACACATTTTTACCACGTGATGCTATGCTAGGGCGATATATGCTGTCGTCCTGTGTCTGTCTGTCCTGTCCGTCCATCTGTCTGTCACAAGTCAGAGTTCTACAAAGATGGCTAAACCTAGGACCACACAAAATAAGAAACATAATAGTCCAGGAACTCTAGTTTTCTGATGACAAAAATCTCGGCGAAATTCCGACGGGATCACCCCCAATGGGAACGCCAAATACAGGTGGGGTAGGTTCAAATCAGCGATTTTCGACCAATAACTCGCTAAATCTCAGAAACGGTGCAAGATAGGGACATAGTTACTATGGAAGGCTAATAGGAACTCGTA
>Ga0066187_1000478_pt1 | contig 13502 bp, 13 predicted proteins | sample WorMetexBAHAMAS1_FD_58706 | JGI IMG/M metagenome (GOLD analysis project Ga0066187, IMG submission 58706) | Marine gutless worms symbiont microbial communities from Max Planck institute for Marine Microbiology, Germany - Inanidrilus exumae... | ecosystem: Host-associated > Annelida > Digestive...
GCATAGACGGAAAAAGATCCAGGCGACAGGAATGATCTAATAAGTAACGTTGTAGGGTTAGGCTATATTCGAAACCGGAACACCAAAAAATGTACATGGAGGAAAAGGTCGAGAGTGTCCGGGAGCGGATATCGGTGAATGTAACCCGGGCAAGGAGTGGCGCCGATGCGTTTTCTATCTCCTTCAAAGGAAGTGAACCGGAAACGGTCATGAAAATTGCGAATACACTGGCGGCGTATTTTATTGATGAAAACCTTAAAGTGAGGGAAGCACAGGCCATCGGAACCAGCAGTTTTCTCGATGATGAGTTGGAGATGATGAGAAAAAAACTGGTGTCTGTTGAAGAGGCTTTAAGGGCTTATCGCAGGGAAAACATGGGTGAATTGCCGGAGCAGTTGGATGCCAATCTAAGAATCCTGGATCGGCTCCAACTGGAGCTAGCAGACAAGCAGGAGGGTTTAAGAGACGAGAAAAACAGATTGGCCGATTTGGAAAATATGATTCAAATGAATTTGGAAGCAAAAAAAAATACACCGCTCCCAGAGAATCAATTTGGAAAGGTCCCCACCGAACCTATAAGTGAAGAAGCACCTATTTCAAAACTGGATGCCTTAAAAAAGCAACTATCCCTTGCAAAAATGCGGTATACCTCCCGCCATCCGGATATTATTAAGTTGAAAAGAATTATTGCGACGATGGAAGCTGAGGAGACCCATCAGAAAAAACCTGAAGAGCCTGCAGCAAAGATTGAAACTTTAGATAATACGAGTAACGGAGATAAAACCGAACCGGAACCGAAAGTAGACTTTCGATTAGTAGCCCAGCGAAATTCTATTGCAAGGGAAATTGGTTCTCTGGATCGGGAAATTAAAGAGATTCAAGATAAAATTGCAGCCTATAATAAACGTGTTGAAAATACGCCCAAGAGGGAACAGGAGCTGTTGTCGCTAGATCGCGATTACGAGAATATTCAGAGTCAATACAGTTCCATGTTGAGCCGTAAACTCGAAGCCGAAATAGCGGTCAACATGGAGCGCAAACAAAAAGGCGAACAATTTCGTGTCATCGATCCTGCCCGCCTCCCGCGCAAACCGGCTGAGCCGGATATGAAAAAGCTATTCTTAATGGCCATTGCTGCCGGTCTCGGATTAGGTGCAGGGATCGTTTTCCTCATCGATTTCTTTGATACGGCTTTTAAAAACCCGACCGATGTGGAAACAATGCTCGGTGTTCCGGTTTTGGCTGTAGTACCCAACATCCAACAAACAGCACACAGGAAAAAATGGAAACTGCGCCTGCTGCTAAACCTGGTTTCTATGTCGGTAACCGCGGCCCTTGTCGCCATTTTTGCCGTTTTGGCGTTTCACGGTGTTGATGAAACAACGGCATTGGTAAAAAGATATGTTTCTTTTTGATTCTCAGCCAATGTGAGTAACTAGCTTCTGTAGAAAACAGTCAATTTTGTTCGAGTTCAAGGCGGATAAAAATGTTAACCACAGGCATACATTGAGTATTCTGAGGATTAAAAATTTTGATCCAACACCGAAATCGGGCAAAAGGGGCGTTTTTCTACCGAAACTGATTAATCAAGGTGGTTTTCTTTGGGTAAAATATTCAAAGCACTTCAGAAACATGAAGTAGATCGAAAAAAAAAGGCACTGGAGACGGAAAGGCCTGCACCCAAGGCGGAAACAGGAACGCGTTCATTAGATTCTTCCGATGTTAGGACTGCGCCGTTAGTTGAGAGCCAGGAGGATCTCTCTTCCCAAAAAGAGGGATCAGGTCACGAAGATACCTCACAGATGGGTTCCCGAATAGACGAAGACCAGGTTGAAAAGATACCGAATGGAAAGAAAAGGATTCAAGAAAGCATAGATGTTGAGAAAAATTTTTCTGCAGTTGACCCATCCGACGACACCGCCGACCCTTCAGTTCAACCAACTAATAAGAATCAATCTGAAAGAGGGACCAGATCCCAAGACGTTCCCATTACCGATGAGAATCTTCTGGCTATAGCCGATTCAGACGGCTCCCCGAAACCTGGAAGAAAGATAACCGAGACCTCTGGGACTATGGGTTCAATTGTGAGAACGGATCAGATAGCGCTTTCAACGGAATTTGCTGCGGAAGAAGATCCATCAATCCGTAATTCCGACCCTGTTGCTGAAGTCGAGAACCCTGAACCATTTATTTCGAATGTGCCACTTCCGGCTGACGAGGGGAATACTCAGGTACGTTCGGATAAGGTTAAGGAAGAGGCAAATGAACCTGAAAATAGCTTGGATCAGCAAGCACCCCCCGCTGAAATATCAGAAGTTGATACGATTCCGCAGCAGTCAGATGCTCAAATAGCTAATATCAAAACCACTGAGACCCTTGAAACAGATGAGCTAGTTCTCGAAATCGACAAGGATTGGAAGCCCCCTGCATTGGAACAGACTGCAGTGGATACTGTTGACCCGGCCAAGGTTTCACTCTCTGAAGAGGCAAGTCATGAAACCACTCATAAGAAGACACAACAAACGATTGAGGCAGGGACTCCCGATATCACCGAACAAGATAATCCGCCATCTGCTGAAAAGCCATCTCCAAAAAAATCAGAAATCGTAGCAGATATTGAATTAATAGGGGTGCCTGGAGTTGTGGAGCCGAATGAATCTGGGAAATCTGAAGAAATAAAAGAAGAGATGAATAATGGAATGGAACCCGAGATAGACCTGGTATCTAAGACCCCCGCACCGGATATCTCATCATCCGAAAAGCCAACGGACAAGATCCAAGAGGTGCCAAAAAAAACAAGACTCGGACGAATCATCAACATTTTCAAGAAAAAGCCAAAAGAGCCGGATGCAACAACTTCCAACAAGACTGCCGATGAGACCGATCCGGCATCCAAGAAAACTAAACTCGGGAGACTCACCAACATCTTGAAAAAGAAGCCAAGGGAACCGGTATCCGTCCATGAGAATTTGGTGGTGTTGAACAAGCCATACTCATTCGAAGCGGAACAGTTCAAGATATTGAGGACAAACCTGCTATTCCCTGCCACAGGAGAGCCGCCCAGGAGTATATTGATCACCAGTTCTGTTCCCAATGAAGGCAAATCTTTTGTTTCAGCAAATCTGGCGGCCAGTATTGCTCAGAATGTAAACGAATATGTGCTGCTAATCGACTGCGATATTAGAAAACCGTGCATGCATTCCTGGTTCGAACTGGGAGAAGTGGCTGGGTTAAGTGAATATCTCTCAGGAGATATCCCATTGGATACCATTTTAAGAAAATCCAAACTTGATAAATTGACCATTCTGCCGGGAGGTAAGCCTCCTCATAATCCAGCGGAGCTTCTATCTTCAAAGAAAATGAAGGAGTTACTTGAGGAGGTCCAGGACAGATACAAAGATCGCTATATCATCATTGACTCTCCTCCTCCACGCCTCACAGCGGAAACAGCTGTGATTGCCCGGCATGTGGAAGGTGTCGTGTTGGTCGTCCGGTTTGGCAAGACGCCGCGGGACGACGTTCTGGAACTAATTGAAAACGTAGGGAAACACAAGGTGGTGGGCACCATCATTAACCGACTGGATACAAAACTGCACGGTTATGATAAGTATACAAGATATGGCAAATATAGCAGTTATTACAGGGGGGCTTCAAATAAATCAGTATAAGAGTTGGGTTCTATCGGTTTTGATGAAGCGTCTCTTTCCAATATATTAAAATGCTTAAACTATTTAGACAATACTATCCGGTAAGAAACATCTTCTTTGTACTAGGCGAAGGATTTGCGATTTATGCATCTGTATTGTTATCCACCTGGATATTACTGGATACTCAGGTGAACACATTAAGCCAGCTGTACAGCAGCAAAGCCCTTTTAATCGCTGTTGTGTGTCATTTATTTCTCTATTATAACGATCTTTATGACCTGAATGTGACCAACAGCTTCTCGGAATTGACGATTCGATTGTTTCAATCCTTGGGCGCAGCTGCGATACTTCTCGCCGGGATCTATTTTCTCTTTCCGGAGACCATGATCACAAGATGGGTGTTTGCTGTCAGTACGGTATTGACCATAACGTTGATCATAGTTTGGCGTTACGGTTACTTACTCATTTTAAATAAGGGGTGGTTTGATGAAAATATAATCGTAATAGGCTCTGGAGGATTGTCCCAGAGCATTCTCTCTGAACTACATAATCGGAAGGATTCCGGTTACCGGGTAAAATGCGTTGCACTTGAGAATGAGAAATCCTCTGAAATGATGAATTCAAAAGGGTTTCGAACGATTTATCGTCCCAATTTCGATGGGATACACCGAATTGCATTACACACTGGTGTGAACAAGATCATTGTAGCCTTGGCCGATAGAAAAGGAAGCTTTCCTGCAAAGGAGTTACTCAAGTGCCGTGTTACGGGAATGAGGATCGTCGAAGGGATTAGTTTTTTCGAGATGTTGACTGGCAAACTGATCGTCCATCAGGTGAATCCGACCTGGTTGATTTTTTCCGAAGGTTTTCGAAAATCATTTCTTCTTCGGAGTTTAAAAAGGCTCGCCGATCTTCTTCTTTCGCTGGGCATGCTTATATGCTTGTTCCCTTTGCTGCTTTTGGTCGCGATATTGATCAAGCTGGATTCAAAAGGCAACGTGTTTTTTTCACAAGAACGGGTCGGTGAACAACGCAATCCCTATAATGTGGTGAAGTTCCGTTCCATGGTTGCCGATGCAGAAAAATCAACAGGTCCTGTCTGGGCGGGGGATGAAGATCCGCGTATTACACGAGTGGGCCGGGTGATCCGAAAACTCAGGATCGATGAGGTCCCGCAATTGTGGAACGTACTAAAAGGGGAGATGAGTTTTGTGGGACCCAGGCCGGAAAGACAGTTTTTCGTAGAGCAACTTGAAGAGATTATACCCTATTATTCCGAACGATTTTCAGTAAAGCCCGGGATCACTGGATGGGCGCAGGTGAGCTATGGATACGGGGCCTCCATTGAAGATGCCATTGAAAAGCTCAACTATGATCTTTTTTATATTAAAAACATGTCCATTTTTATGGATATGATGATCGTACTCAAAACCGTCAAGATCGTGCTCTTTGGGAAAGGGGCAAGGTAAAATAATTTGAGAATTACCTACAGATTTTTTGGGGGTCAAATGGAGGCAGGAACGAATTCTATATATCTAAGAAGTTGTAGCCAAAGGATTCAAGGAGTCAAGGTCCCAAGGCTCCAAGCAAAATGCTTAAGAACTATAAAGAATTGAAAGCTGTGCAAAAATCCTGTCAGTTATGCTTGGAGGTTTATCAATAACGGCTGTGTTCCTAAAAAAAGCGATACTGATTAATATCACATAAAAGAAGACCCGTTTACATTGGCGATAAGCTTTAAGACTGAAAATCATAACCCTTAACCCCATGCCAATCGGAAGTTATTGTAACCCACCCGGCGGAGCTTTATCTAATAGAAGGAGCATATATGCGCAAGTTGCTAATATTTAATCTTTTTCTAATATTGCCGATGGCTATCAGCATGCCACCTTTTCCTTCTTTCGCCCAAGATACCGAAAAGCCGTCCGTCCAAGACTCCTCTGGATTGGATTCAGAAATATATAAAATCGGAAGTGGTGACGTTCTTTCGCTGATTACCTGGAAAGAACCCGATTTTACCCTCGATGCGGTTGTCCGTATCGACGGGAAAATTACCTTCCCACTGCTGGACGATATTCAGGCGGCAGGACGGACTCCGGTTGATGTGAAAAAGGATATCGAAGAACGCTTAAAAGAATATATCGCAGATCCAATTGTCACCGTGATCGTCAAAGAACCGCTCAGTCAAAAATTCTATATACTGGGAGAAGTAATGAAAACCGGAGAATACCCCCTTTATAAGGACCTGTCTGTATTGCAGGCGTTTTCGCTCGCAGGTGGTTTTACAGAATGGGCATCCAAAAATGAAATAATCCTGATGAGACGCGAAGAAGGGAAGGCGAAAATCATTCGAATCAGTTATAAGGATATCACCAGGGGGAAGAAACTGGAATTGGATATGTTGCTCAAAACCAATGACACAATTATTGTACCGTAATAAGCTATTTCTAACTATCCATAGGGGTGCTGCCATGAAGAAAGAGTATTGCATCGAACAAGTTTGTCTTGAATTCAACAGGATGATTATCAACTCCCTCATCGCAATACTTGTAGTTGCTGCATATGGTCTGATTTATTCGGAAAGGGCATTCGCAGGATACAAGGCCACTTTCACGCCCAAAATATCTATCAAACAAGAATATACAGGGAACGTATTTTTTAACAACGAAAATACGGAAGAAGATTTCATCACTACCATTTCTCCCGGTTTCGATTTGGAGTTTTCCGATCAAAGCAAGGGTGTAAAATTGACCTATATGCCCGGGCCCAGTTTTTACAGTACGAATTCAGATAATGACACGCTTCGCCATGACGTATCGTTTTCTGGCTGGATTCAGTTGTCCAGAACGACTCAAATATCCATCTATGACACATTCAAGTATACGGAAGATCCATTGTCAGATCCCGAAGATCTTATATTTGAACCTTCTCTTGAGGATGATGCAGAAGAATCCATCCCATCAGTTCAGGATATTATGACGGAAGAACAGATCTCGACGGATCCAGACACCACTCGCAGAAGAGGGCGGGAGGTTTATTATAGCAATACCGCAGGAATCGCCATAAATCAGCAGATCGGGAAAACGGATACCCTTTCAATAGGATATGCCTATAGTATCTTAGAAAACGACGATCCCGATGCACTCGATTCTGCACGGCACAACACAAGAATCGGTTATATGCATCCGTTCAGTCGTTTTTTGGATATTTCATTAAATGGTAGCTACGAGATAGGAGATTTTTCCGGAGAAGCCGATGACTTTGACAACTATAAGCTTGGTTTTACCTTAACCAAGCGGTTCACTAAGTTCATCAGTGGAAATTTGAGATATCAGCATACAGTCGCTAATTTCGATGGCCAAACCGGTGACTACCAAATTTATGACCCATCTATCGGGATCGGTTACTCCTTCAGCAAAAATGCGTCGGTTTCATTGAATGCGGGATATTTTTTACAAGACCGGCAGGACAGCGAGGATGAATCCGGCTTGTCCTTGGACGGCAACATCGGTAAGGCATGGGAATTTAAAAGGGGCTCCATCAACGTTTCAGGCTCGAGCGGTTATGGCGAGTCCTATTTTGGAGCTGAAAATTTAGGGTTTAATACCTACTATCAGGCACATGGTTCCGGAAGCTACAGCTTTTCAAAAACATTGACAGGGTCAATTTTCGGTTCATTCCGCCAAAACGATTATGTCAATTTAGACAGTGATAGAAAAGATGACCTCATAACCGCCGGCTTCAGGTTGGCTTATAACCCAGTATCTGTGAAATGGCTCAAGGTCGGATTCACTTACACATTCCGAAAAATGGACTCGAGTGAAGATGATAATGACTACGAAGAGGATCGTGTATTGCTAAACATTACGTTGGCACCGGATCACACGATCCGATTGAATTAGAGAAATATCATGCCCATGACTTATAAGCGAACGATCAGCGCCGCTGCCATACTGCTACTGGCCATGGCATTCACTCAATACATCAGCCGGGCTGAAGTGATCCCAGCCAGCAAACCTTTTTCCACCTTTCCCAAGCAGATCGGAGAATGGAATGGAAAAGAGAGCCGCTTTGATCAGAAAATATATGACATTCTGGGTGTCGAGGATTCATTTCTCGCAAATTTCAAAACAGAGGATAACCGGAATGTCCAGATATACATCGGTTATTACGAAAGCCAGAGGGAGGGTGATCTCATTCATTCCCCGAGGAACTGCATGCCGGGGTCCGGATGGAATGTTGCGGATATCTCACATGAAACCATAACACATTCAAGAAGCGAAAATAGAGAAGCCAAAGTCATTAAGCTGCTGCTCAAGAAAGGCGCACAAAAACAGATCGTGCTGTATTGGTTTCATTCCAGGGGTCGGATTATCCATTCCGAATACTGGCAGAAGATATACCTGGTCATGGATTCCATTTTTCGCCACCGAACCGATGGTTCCTTCGTTAGACTGATTACACCCGTGATCAATGGAGATGAAAAACTGGCGGTCAAGAATCTAAAGGATTTCGGAGAGCTTTTAATGCCGATATTGGATGAGTTTATTCCATTATGATAAAACGTATCCCATCAATATACAATCACATCCTCATCATCGCTCTGCCGTTTTGGGCACTTTACAGCCATACCTTTATGAAACTGATAGATGACTGGTCCAACGATGATAACTATTCTCACGGATTTTTGATCCCGTTCATTACGGGATATATGATTTGGCAGAAAAAGGATGACCTAAAAGAGATCGTTCTGAAACCGGACAATCTGGGCATTCTGGTAGTTCTGGCAGGCGTGATGATGCATATCGTCGGAAATGTCGGTGCAGAGTTGTTCGTTATGAGGGCTTCTATTATAGTGACTCTGTGGGGTCTGATCCTCTACCTGTTCGGTCGCAAGGTCGGCTGGCTGATTATCATTCCGATAGTCTATTTGATATTCATGATACCGCTTCCCTCTATTATCTGGAATCAGATTGCATTTCCACTTCAACTCTTTGCTGCAAAGCTTTCCTCTCAAGTGATTCAAATGTTTGGTATGCCGATATTAAGAGAAGGAAATATTCTTCACCTCTCCAACACCACACTAGAGGTCGTGGATGCCTGTTCAGGACTCAGGTCACTGAATTCATTGATGGCCCTTGGTGGGGCGTTCGCGTATATATCATTAATGTACCGTTGGACGCAGTGGGCGCTGTTTCTTTCTGCCATACCCATCGCAATTGCCGTCAACATTATTCGTTTAACCATCACAGCCTTTATGGCACGGTACATCGGTCCGGAAGCCGCACACGGGTTCTTGCACGATATGTCAGGGCTCCTGGTGTTTGCCGTTGCCTTCATCCTGCTGTACCTGGTTTATTGGGTATTGGATCGATTCGAATCGAAAGCCTATGATTCATAATCAAACGATGCCCGAAAATGATTTGTCTGAATCTGACCTGACCAATCGGGATTTAGTGATCCCCTATCTGGCACCCTACGTTGTCTATGTGGTGGCAGGATCGCTTCTGCAAAAAATCATTTCGTTTGAATGGATCTATGCTTTCAGGATCGTCGTTGTGACGGCAATCCTTATTTGGGCGTGGAAATGGTATATCCCAATCACCGGCCCCAAAAGCAGGTTGGGTTCCATCGCTGCCGGTGTTTTCGCAGGATTGATTGGCTGCCTGGGGTGGGTATTTCTCGTGACTTATTTCCTTGAACCCTACCAGGGCGAACCCTGGACCCAAACCGGTTTCTTTCTAAGACTGGCTGCCGCATCGTTCCTTGTACCCGTATTCGAAGAGATCCTCATGCGGGGATATATCTTTCGGGTGGCATTACAGTGGGATTTAGCAAGAAGGGGCGCGTCCTCCGATCCTTTCGGCCAGGCATACGAGATAGATAACATTAAAGATGTCGAGCCCGGCAACTGGAGTTTCTGGGCGGTGGTGATCTCAACCCTGATCTTTACGGCGGGTCATCATACCGGTGAGTGGGTGGCTTCGGTGTTTTATGGAATATTGATGTCAGTGTTGTGGATTATCAGAAAGGATCTGCTCTCCTGCATAGTGGCACATGGCGTTACAAATTGTGCCTTGGCAGGTTACGTCAAATATACGGGGAAATGGGGATTCTGGTAGCCCGTATAATCCACAGATTTTGCAGATTACATAGATTGGATCACGCTACATCCTCTTCATCCGTCGGATTTTCCAATGCCTCCTGCTCTTTTTTGGCTTTATACTGTTTTTCATATTTTCTGACTTTAAGGAAATCGTAGATCGACCAGGGGATCAGGATCATGCTGGCGATTCGATTAAACCACATGTGCTCCAACATCTCCGGGTCAGTAGTGAACCAGCCGTCCCATAGGCACCATAGACCGAACCCTGCAAGAAGCAGAGGAAAAAGGTAGGGGCTTACCTCCGGTGGTTTCTTTGGGCGTTTTTTCTGCGTTTCTTTTGCCATATTGGACTCCAATATTGAGCAATAACTGTAGTTTTTTATGGCACCCGGCTCGGATATGTATATACGTAACAAGCGTTTGTCAACCCATACAATCCTGCAACCCCGATATGCCCAACAAATACGAGGAGTCTGAGAACGCAGCGTGTAAAAAAAAGACCGAAGCGATCTGACAAGTTTTACCCCAAAACCAAAGAACCCAACAAACCCAATAAACTCAAAAAACCCAAGGAACCCGATGCTCATTCACCTCATCGCAGCCGCCAGGCCAAATTTCATGAAAATCGCCCCATTGTATCATGCTTTGGAAAAGGAACCATGGGCGGAACCCATAATCGTGCATACCGGTCAACATTACGATCTGAATATGTCGGATGTTTTTTTCCAGGATCTGGAACTGCCGGAGCCCCATATCCATTTGGGTGTGGGCAGCGGAACCCATGCAGAGCAGACCGGCCAGGTCATGATTGCATATGAAAAGATTGCACATGAAGCGAAACCCGACCTGGTTATCGTAGTGGGGGATGTCAACTCAACAGTGGCTTGCACCCTTGCAGCATCCAAAATTACATATACCAAGCCTCCAAACCCAACAAACCCAAATAACCCAATCAACCCAACAAACCCAATAAACCCAACCAATCCCAACCGTCCATTTGTTGCACATTTAGAAGCGGGCCTCAGGTCTTTTGACCGCACCATGCCAGAGGAAATCAATCGGTTAGTGACAGACGCATTGGCTGATATATTATGGACGCCTTCGGTTGACGGTGATGAGAACCTAATGAACGAAGGCGTACCCCTTGAAAAGATCCAAAGAGTTGGCAATATAATGATCGATTCGTTGGAGATGATGAGAGGCCGAATTGAAGATGTTGAGATATACAAAAACTACGGGTTGGGTAGGGGAGGTTATGGCCTGGTAACGCTGCATAGGCCCTCCAATGTTGATAATCCGGAGATGCTCACACTGCTATGCCAAATGCTCCAGCGGATTGGGAAAAAGCTTCCCTTGCTATTTCCCGTCCATCCACGCACCCGTAAATGTCTAGAGAACACGGGTTTGTATGAACAGTTGAATAATTGTGATGGCATTACGCTCACAGAACCCTTAAACTATGTCAATTTTATGAATCTTGTCTTTAATTGTCGAGCCGCTATCACCGATTCGGGAGGAATTCAGGAAGAAACAACTTATTTAGGAATTCCCTGTTTAACCCTCCGACCGAATACAGAAAGACCTATCACTATCAAGCAGGGAACCAATCAATTATGCAGTATCGACAACCTTGAAGAAATACTGAACAGCATCCTGTCAGGCAGAGGAAAAATTGGTTCAGTACCTCCTCTATGGGATGGCCAAACAGCGACACGCATTGTCCGATCCATAAGGCGTTACGTTCTTTGAGTTTATAGAGTTTATCGTGTTTGTTGAGCTATTAGGTTTATTGAGTTTCACATGTTTATAGAGTTCATCGAGTTAAAACTCCGCCTTGATTTAGAATCAATACCTTTATTTTGAGATGAGTTCTATTGAAAAATTAAAAGAAACGACACACCCAAGAAACATCAAGCAACCCAAATAACTCAATGAACCCAACCAACCCTACAAACCCCAAACACATACTGCTAACCGTCGATGTCGAAGACTGGTTCCAGGTTGAAAATTTCAAACCGTGGATATCCTTTTCATCATGGGATTCCCGGGAACTTCGGGTCGAAAAAAACGTCCACAGAATCCTCGATCTTTTCGACTCCATCAAACTCAATAACCCAGCAAACTCAACAAGCCCAAGCAACTCAATAAACCCCAAAAACCCAAAGAACCCAACAAACCCAATCAGAGCCACATTTTTTATCCTCGGCTGGATCGCCGAACGGCTTCCCAAATTGGTCCAGGAAATTTCAACCAGGGGGCATGAAGTGGCCTCTCATGGTTTTAATCATGACCTCAGCAACAAAATAGAACTTCAAGTCTTGTCAAAGGATTTATCTCAGAGCAAAGATCTCTTGGAGAATATCATCGGTGGACCGGTCCAGGGATATCGTGCCCCTAGCTTCGCCATCGATGATGATGTCCTTAAGGTAATGCAGGATTGCGGTTACACGTACGATTCCAGCCTTAATTCGTTTGCATTGAATAAACGATACGGAACAGCTGAATTCTCAGAAAGTGTAAGAAAGGGGATTTCCTATAAAATTGCAGATAATTTTCACGAAATTCCAATTAGTAATTTAGAATTTAATTTTAACAATTCAAAATTGATCCTTCCCTGGGGAGGAGGTGGCTACTTCCGTCTTATTCCAAGTCTATTGTGGAATAAGGGTGTTGAATCCATACTCCATGATGCTGACGCATACATTTTCTACATGCACCCATGGGAAATTGATGCGACACAACCAATCGTAAACGATGCTTCAAGGCTATCCAAATTCCGGCATTACACCAATCTGAGAAAAACTGTAAACAAATTGCAGAACATGATCAAACGTTTTAATGGTTGCCAATTTATCAGTTGCTCGAATTATCTAATCCAACAAACCCAACAACCCCAACGAACCCAACAAACCCAACGAACCCAACAAACCCAACCAACCCAATAAACCCAATGCGGCCCTTATCTCAAGATATAGATAAAGAGTTAAAGGAAATTGCAAACCGGTTAACACCTCTCTTTATTAAAAATCGTGTGAAAAAGGCGATAATGTTCGGTTCCGTGGCACAAGGCAAGGCAACCCGAAAAAGCGATTTAGATCTCATGATTGTTATGAAAACTGATAAGCGATTTTTTGATCGCTATGAACAATTTGATGAAATCCATCAGATCATAGATGATAAATCTGTTGACCTATTGATATATACACCCGAAGAGCTGATTAAGATTTCACACAGATCTTTTATCAAAAGAATACTACATGAGGGTGTGACAGTTTATGAGTGTTGATAAGAATATATTAGAAGCAAAGCGATGGTTGGATACTGCGAGGGGTGATTTAGACGCAGCCGGCGTCCTTTGCGAAAACAGTAAATATGCACATGCTTGCTTTCATGCACAGCAGGCCGCTGAAAAGGCCATCAAGGCTTTATGGTATTATGCCGATGCAGATCCTTGGGGGCATTCAATTAGAAAACTGATTGAAGATCTGTCGGGAATTGATACTGCTCTTTACAATGAGATGAAATCACTGGGAAAGATCGGTTTAATCCTCGATCGCTTCTATATACCGACGAGATATCCGAATGGACTGCCTGATTTAACACCTGATCAGGCCTTTCTACAGGAAGATGCAAAAAACTGCATCAAATATGCAACGGAATTTTTAAAAACTGTAGAGTCTTTTCTAAATCCTAATCTGAGCGATTCATGAAATAAAAAAGTCCTCTATCTGAAGGTAACATGCTATAAT
>Ga0066187_1000479_pt1 | contig 13496 bp, 12 predicted proteins | sample WorMetexBAHAMAS1_FD_58706 | JGI IMG/M metagenome (GOLD analysis project Ga0066187, IMG submission 58706) | Marine gutless worms symbiont microbial communities from Max Planck institute for Marine Microbiology, Germany - Inanidrilus exumae... | ecosystem: Host-associated > Annelida > Digestive...
TGGAAAATTCGACCCCCTGTAAAATTGTGACCCCTGAAAATTTCATTTTGAAACTTGGCACACGTGATGACATCACGAACATCACCTACTAAACAATTTTTCATGTACATCACTTCAGTGGGGGCTTCTCCGCAGTAGGTGAAATATAACCCTTTTGTGACTTTTTTCTGTTTCATCCTTCTTTTTTTCTCATTTTAACGCCCATCTCGAACCACCATATCTCATCAGGCGTTTGACCAGTTGCCACAAAATTTGTCAGGGAGGCGCAGTTTGACCCTCTTGACCCTGCTGACCATTACAATGTGTTGAAGTGCCGTTAACTAACTAATGGGCCAAGTTATCATGGAGATGCTGTCATTAAATGATGCAGATCCAAGATCATGGTGCATTGCCTGCAGTCAGGTTATCCAACTTGCCAACTCCGTGACTATTTACGTAGTACATAAATGTAATACATGCTTAACAAAGCAAACATTATGAAATGATGTTATTGTTGCCTGTTTTCGATGAGTATTAAGGTAAAATTGCTTTCGGGTATTATTAGTTTTGGTACTGGTCCAGGTAGAACTGTCGGTCTCGTGTCTGGACAATAACGTTTGCAGTAAATGACCTCTGATGTAGATATTGTGTGTGCCGGTTTACCTTGTACCTTGACACTGTCTATTTCATGTTTGAAGATCAAGCTCATAGTTTATGGTCATAGGAGGAAATTAGAAAAGCCCTCACTTTGCAGCTGGTATTACTTATTTACCATTGCCACTTCAGGTCTACTTTTCCTCCACTTTGATGGATCTAGTTTTCCGACTTTCACTGTTTCATGTTCGACCAAAAAAGGAATATTTTTCCTCCTGTGAACTGTACTTTGACCTGTGACCCTCGAGGGCCTCGACATGGTGGGGTCCAGGTGAACCAGCATATCTGTTTCACAAAGCATTGGTGGTCAGTCACACACCCAGGTACATTGTTGACCTACTGACGCGAGTCGCAGAAATCCCTGCTCAAAAAAATTCTTGAACTGTGTTATGCGCCCTCGGTCAACTTGTAGGGGGCGCAGTACAAATAACAGTGTATTGTATTGTATTTTATCTAAGTCACAGGTCAAAGGTCATTTCGTTTGACAGTTGTCGTGCAACCACAGACACACAGCAGACTGACAAAATGATCCATGTAAATGTTGCTAGAATGGTTGGTTAATTATTATTGCATAGGTCTGTTTACTGTGTCGGCATTTCCGGTCACTGTTTCGCAGTAGTTTGCTTTGTGAAATATTGCTGTTTGTCACGGCCGCACGCGCTTGCTGCCGGTGACAAGGCCGCTGAAAGAGCTGGTAAGCGTGATAGTCGGAAGCTAATAGACCGTGGCAATAAACGCACTGGAGATGGTCAATGGGCTGTAATATTGATCTAGAGACTGTGTGTGGTCCGTCAGTATGGCACGCCGACGGTCAGTTTATGCCTGTCAGACGTCGAGTACATCATTATGTAAGCCGTTTGCTGATAACGAGCGGCCGTGATGTTCAAGTGTTGGCTTACGATACGATACGGTATATTTACGTGCGCTCAGAAGCTGACGAGATGACCAGCTTAATCTAGCGCACAGCACAGAAACGAAAAAAAGGAAAAACTAAAAACAAAAACCGAGTAGCTCAGAAGAAACGGCCCGGGCAATAGTCCGTCAAGGCAGTCCGTACATCGGCAGCTTGTGACTACAGCGGCGGCAGCTTGTCTGCGAGATGCTCTAGCGATGATGATAATGAAAAGGTGTGACTCAGAATGCGCTCACTTGCGCAGTACAGTCATCATACGTCAGACACATACATATGTCTGCAGTTGAATCCAGCGCCCGCGAAATCGCATGTGCCGTGTTGACGGACTCCGACTCTGGCGAGATGCCGGTCGTAGCGCCCGTTTCGCCACGCACGGGCCGGGCGAAACGGCGATGGATGCTCGCGGACGGTAAGGCACCGAAGGTCGGCGCGTTCGGCTTCGCGGCCGATTCATTAGCAATGAGCTGCTGCTGCTGCTGCTGCTGCTGAGAGCAGGTCGGGCGTGGAGTAGATGTGCGGGTGTATTCCGGACTAAGATCCACCGCAACAGTCTGATGGTCGGGCGCTCCGGAGTCCGTGCTGCTATACAGTAGCGTATGAAAGCTGGTTGCACGTCGGTAGTAATAATTTAAGTTACAAACGTTTAAAAATAAAGTTTGGTAGTAAATTTTTGATAACTGTGACAGTTTGAGTTTTAACTGGCGTTATAATATTTACAAACTCCGGCATCTGGACTGAACATCTGACTGAAATTCGTGACATGGATTCCCGTGACGTATGTGGGTTATGAGTCGATCTGCGGAGTGTCAGTCGAATATTTCAAGATGAATGATTGCCGTCTGCGGATATTTTGACCCTGGTGTAAGATGTAAATGGGACAGCAAAGACGCAGTAATGGTTTGTATACTGGCCCTTGACTGTGATCAGTGTGTGGACTGTTTGTTACATTTGGTGGATTTGCTATGTATCATCTCTGCTGTACCAAATTTATTATTGCACCTAAACGGTCAACGTAATTTCGAATGTGGTACTTTACTGATCCCCTCAGTACTTTGACGTCAATGGTTGGGTAACAGGAAGGGCATCTGACCTGTTAAAACGCAGCTACATTTGCAGTTAAGAGTTTAATTTTTTCTATTGGAACAAAAAGAAAGAAAATCAAGGGGGCAGCCGTCTAACGCAGATTCAGTTAAGAAGTATAATGATACGGCGCTCTGCTGCTGGATTGAAATGGTGAAAGGAATTGCGGACGATGGCGGATGGAATTATGATGAAATGGCACGCGCGTGTTGGGCGAGTGGGCGGCGCTGATGCGGACTGCTGTCAGCTGGTCCGCTCGGCGGCTGCTGCGTCCCGTCTGCTGTTGTGATTATCTGCTCGTTGGCTTGTGAGATTGTTGCTGGGCGGCCGCTGCGTGTGGTTATGTTGAGGTAATACATCTGTAGTGACCGATGGTCGATTGAAATGTCTTATCTGTCTGTCTGCTGGATCGTCTCTCGTACTGGCTTGCCGTTGGCTACAGTGATAAACGGCTGTGCGTCCAGCGCAATGCACGGCACTAGACAGACCGTGTGAATGTGTGTCTGTGACGCTCACAGTCGTGTGCTGTATCCGTATAACAGTCGTTACCCTACTGCCTGCTAACCCTAACCGTATGTATTTGTGCGAATTGGTGATGTTGAGGCATAGTGCAACAACATTTGATTAATCCATTAATTAAATATTTGTTTTTCTCTTCATCCTGCTGGTATTGCGATTGCGATATGGTCACGTCATAGCTTGTGATTTCTGATAGTATAACTGTGGATGCAAACCATATGTCCATACAGTACTTAACGTCTTACTGAAACTCATGATGTAGGTTGAAAATACATGTTTGATCAGAGTCTACATTTGTGTATTCTTATTGTATAGCATGTATTTTGGAAGCCATCATGGCCGCCCCTTGAATAGTTATGAAGAATCATTAACTGACAGATTGATTAATTCATATTCCAAAGTCACGTTTGCAGCCAGAAATGAGTGAATTGTGACATACGATTTTTTGCAGGGTTGGTATCCTCCCGCCAGTCTGAAATTGTTAATACACGATTGGCTGTCGGTGATATCGGCATGTTCTGTATATGCAGGATATCAGGCGGAAGATGCGGAGATGGTGACGGTCAGCTCTCCAGCCACAGGTGCAGATGCTGACGCTGATCCAGTGTATTCTGCTGGTCTTGATGTCACTGCTGCAACGTTATTGGCTGCTGGTTCAGCAAGTGACAGTGACATCACTGCAGGTGCTGTGACAAATGTCCAACATGCAGATCCGTGTGATGCAACAGTTTCAGCCATTTTGAACAACTCTCTGCAAGGCCTTGAGTCCTCAACTGTGGATTTACAGCAGCAGGTTCTTACTACATGGCATGTTGTATAGAAACATAGGATATGCTGATAAAAGTGATAAAAGCACTCAGGTGCCATGTGCAGTAGAGCATGACGCATTCAGGAGCCGGGGTTCAAATCTCAGCCCGGGTGCGTCTAGAGGGGGGCGTTATAAATACCCGACAAGCTATTCACTTCCTACTAACCCCGCCTACCCCACACGTCATGCACACATTAGCACACACGTACCATTTCCCCTCCTTTTCCTGGGTTAGTGCACTGGACCATTACGCTGTCTCAGCACTAAGGTCCAGAAGCAGGCTGGACCTCTGCCCGCAATAAAGAAAGAAAGAAATCAAAAGAAGGTCATTTAGGCCTTTGCAAATCTTTCTGTATTTTCTTTGATTGGAAAATATAACATGGATTATCCAGAATGTACTATAGAATGCACTTACAGATGAATGACGAATCATGTTTTGACTACTGTCAAGGTCATTTCAGCAAGTATGATTATCACAAGTTGCTGATAACACCAGTCACTCAACTTTGTTTACAGCACTTGCCTTTCACTATCGCAGACAGGAACTAGAGTGTCATAGGCATTGTTGTCAGCCGTCATGTGTCCCAGCATAAACGTAAGAGAATGGAGAATAACATTTAGATGACACTGTTTGTCTCGGCTGCACTCGAGTTTTTGTTTTTTTGAACATGCTTCTGTTTTTTGGCATGATGTGCATAAGTAAGCTTTAGTATATCTAGTATATACCTTACCGGCATGAACATAATACTTCTTTGCACAAATTTTGTGTAGATAATGTTAATTTTGCTACTGCAACAAGAAAGCTTAATATAGCATTTTAAAAATGTATTGGATTTTTAGGCTGCATCACCTGCTTGGCATAGATATGGCCTATTGCGACAGATATGACATATAGCGTGGTCCATGTGTTTGTCTGACTCTAAAGGTAGCAATGTCCCTTCCCTCTGCTCTGGTGGATGATGAAAGGCAGAGGCCAGTCAGTGGCTTTTCTGTTGTTGGGATCAGTGACTTGAGTGTCCTTCAGTGTTTTGAAATGGTTGGGTGACATGAAGGACATCTGGACCATAATAACCAGTGCTTCTCTTCTGGAAGAAGTGGGTGAAGAACATTGGGACGAACTGGCTAAGCAAGGTCACCCATTGAATGGCTGTTAAATTAGAGGTTGTGGCACTGGTTGTCAGTAACATGTTTTGCTCAGCTGTTGCCTTTTTAGAGTGTCATTAATCTCATTGTGGAGGTTACGAGCAGTATTCTCAAACGTTTTGCTGCCTGCTGTCTTGCAGGCGACAGATGCACTTGACATCGTAAACCATAACGTAGCAGGTGCGACTGAGTCTTGGGATGATTTTTGGCAACAAATGAAAACTATGCAAGAGGTTGAAGAAGACCTAGTTAGTAGTGGCTTACTGGGGAGTGGGGACAGTTCAACTGTGCAGCAGACATTCGTGTTAGAATCTCCACAGCAGAACAGCGAACAAGCAGAAAGTATTACTTCACTATTGCTGGAGCCCAATCATGCAGAACGTACACAAAATATTAACTCTCATGCATCAGCCAGTAGTTGTGCCGATGAAATAACACGCCTTACTGCAGACGTTGGAGAAATGGCAGCTAAGAGTCCAAAGTGTGCAGCATCGTCGGCTGAAGTTGCCAGAGATAAGCATGTTGTAAAGAGGCTATTTTCAGATGCAAAACACCAAGTGCCAGATGCCGACTCTAAAGCTGTAGCTAAGTTACAGAAGAATGTTGCCAGCAGAACACCAAAGACGACTGAACATAATACTCCGGGGATGAAGGTTGGGTCGTCATCAAATGTTACTCCTCGGCAGTCCTCACTTACTTCCCAAAGGTCTTTTGACCGCACTAGCTCACGGTCATTTGCACCGTTGTCGGGTCGTGTTAGCAGTAGGCCTGTCGATTCGACTACGCGGCGACCATCAGTTCCACAGCGGACAGTTAAGCAACCCGCGATGACTGGCAGTGGTAAGCAACAAACTGAAACGCGGAGAAAGTCCAGTTCAGCCTCTACATCAAGCCGTGCCTTGCTGCCGGATCAGAAAACTACTTCCGATTCCAGTCTTGCTGCTGGAGACTTTGGCAATCATTTGTTGGCTGGTACGTCTGTAAGGAGTTCGACCCCTGTGACATCATCGGCGGGTGACTCAAATGACACCAGTTGTTCCATCAGTCGTGTTAGTTCCGTCTCAGATGCAAGTAGTCCGTCAGCAAGTCGTGCTAGCAGTGGTGCATTCTCAGCGCCAGTGCAGCAGTCCACAGCCACAGGCAAGCAATAACACTTCTTGATGTTATTTTTAAACCCACTAGTTTGACTGAACAAAAATTTAGAATTATTTTTGCTCCTATTATGTGACAGGTGCCATATAAGGCATTAGTACAGATTGCACCTATCTGTCTGTTTATCTGTCCCTTGCCTGTTTTTAAATTGAGAACACAAAGCTGTTAAATTTTGTAGATTGTATTTAAATTATGGTGCATTTATCAATAACTAGTTTTTGTCTAAATCGTTAGGCCGTTTTTATGTCTGTTTTTAGTCCTTGTGTATATTTGTACACTGTAAAGTGGAAATTATGCAAAATGAAGTGTTTATGGCAAAATAGCATGCAATGACTGAAGTAATGAGGTTGAGAGGTTGACTTTCTGAACGTGATCTGTTGTTTATGCTGCATGTTGATTTGCTGTGTGATATTAGTCGGTTCAAAGTCCTCAGCTTCGACTCCCATGAAAAACGTTGCTCGCTTGAACAGAGGCGTAACATCAAGCACAACGGTTTGCCATATTTGCTGTTGCAGTGTGGTTACTTACCAGTGGTTTTGAGTGTGACTATGCAGTTTTGATATAAATTGTTTGCTTACTTAACTTCCTTACTTTCTTCATTACTTATTTACTTCCTTACCTTTCTACATCTTTGAGAATTGACCTGTTCTGTTTTTAGGCTGGGGGTCATAAAAAGCGACCAAACCTGGCTTTAGTTTTTTATGTTTATTTTATGTCGTATATTTTGTTACAGATGCATGTTTTCTTTTTGTGTGAGATTTAATTTTTGGCATTATGCCTAAGTCCGAAGCACTTTGGACGTAGTGCATAACGTAATTGGTGTGGCAGGACTCAGAGACGTTAATGTTTTTTCGAGACTGTTTTATCACCACGTCGGTACTTCTTGACTTATTCATCTAATTCTTCCAGAAAAGACACGTTTTGTTTCCAGGCCAAAGGTCGTAGGAGGCGAGCAAACCTGGCTTTAGTTTCTTAGGTTAATTTTGTTTACATTTCGTTACAAGTGCATGATTGCTTTTGTTTCGAAAGTTGACTTTCGAAAGCGACCTTCAAAAGAAACTTTCAAGTGTGAAAAGGGGCTAATTGTGGGTAAAATGCGGAATTCTGTGAGGTATGTCTGGAGTGGCCCAGAATGCCGAATGCCTGGAATGCCGAACAGACTTGGTTAGGGTCAGGGTTTATGCTTAGGGTTAGGTTTAGTACGGATTAGAGTTAGTATAGGATTACTAGAGTTAGTTAAGCCTGTTTGGCATTCCGGGTGTTCAACACGTTCGTCATTACGGCGTTCTCTACTCAGTATGTCGGCTTGAGGGCTGTGCCTTTTCTTTCTTTCTTTCTTTCTTCTTTGCGGGGAGACGTTGCCATCTATGCTGAGGTCTCAAATGCACCCAATGCACAACCCCACATCCCCTGATGGGATAAAATCGCTAAGAGGCCTATGCAAGCCTCAAAAGAGCACGCCAATACACCTTGCCTAGTTCCTTATAACTAAAGTATTGGGAACCTACCGGTAGTATATTTATGCATTTGAGAGATAAAGTGCCACATTCCTACTGCAAGCCTTTCAAATTTTTACGTGTGCGACACCATGTTGGTGCGGTATTTCCTGTCATCATGAGTCCATCCATCTGTTTATCAGAAGTCCATGTACTACTAAGATGGCTAAATGTAGGATATCAGAAAACAATGCCACTAGATAGCTCAGGGACTCCAGTTTTACGATGCAAAAGATCTCTATGAAATTCCGATGGGATCACTTCCATTGGGGGCGCCAAATATATGTTGGGTAGGTAAAAAAGTTTTTCGACCGGTCGTGAGTTCTCTAACTCAGACGCCTTACTGCCGAACATTTGTCTTCATCAGCCACAGTGATCCACTTCCATGACAGTGTGCTGGTGGAGGAAGACGCTGTGTCATCAACAACTTTGGTGGTATTCACACTCTGTTGATCACAGTTACGGTCCGGTTGGTATCAACAAGGATGGTCGTATGAAAATCTGTTGATGACACCCATGGCTTACTTATGTATGAGACACAGAGCATCGCATGCATGCTGTGTGGTAGCTAAGCTTACTGCAATGATGCATGTACAAAACTATGCAGGTAGCGGAATAAAACGTGGCAATAGCTGAAATTGCTGCTCCGACTGACACGCGATATGAACGCATAATGCATACAATAGTAGAACAGCATCTCACAACTAATACAGAGCGTCGCGTGGGTCTCTCAGCGATAGCTGAGCTTCTTGTCCTTGCAAGTTGATGGTGAATAATGTGTAGAAATCTGCTGGTACACCGTCTCGACGTGGTACTGTTACCTCGGAAACAACAGCTGTCAAGAAAGTCCTTACAGCAAAACGTGGATCGGTCGCTGATGCACAGAAGATTGGGCCTCAGACAGGTTTCAGCTGCATTTTTGTTTTTGTCCATTTAGCAACAAGTTGCAAATGCCATTGTTAACAAGAGTAGTTTGCTGCTGACCAGAGTGCAGTTACACTATGCAGCTTGGTAGGTGACTGCGGCCTGGTGGAAGGTAATAGCAGCTTACCGCCTGGACTATGACACATGTCACCTGTATTGTCCCATCATTCAGTATTGAGTTTGGGACCATCTGTTCATTTACTTATCTTCAAAGTAATGTTACTTTGTGTGTTAGAGGGGAAAATTATCATGCTGTATTGTGTACGACACTTGTGCATATTGATACGCAGTTACGCACGCATGTGAAGATTTCTTAAACCTGCATATTGGTTTAGGTTTAAATTTCAATCATGCGCATGATCCCATCTAATAGACAGCATGTGAACCATGATAAGAAGGAAGCACTGTTCTGTGCTGCATTGTGTAACACACAGAACAGTTCTGACGCTGTACCCTCTTGTGTACAGTGATATGAACACACATGAGCAGTATTTATAAGTTGTTAATTTAAGTTCTGATATGCTGTTGTAATTAGGGCCAGTTTGTCTGTGTTGGGGTTGATTTTTTGCATTATTGTGTACCTGTATTGTGTATGTATTCGGTGCATAAGATGTGGCCTTTTGCTACAGATGTCGCACACAGCATGGTCTGCCTGTGTGTGATTACACGGATGTACTGTGCAAAAATGGCTGAATCAGTCGAGAAACCGTTTTGGGAGAGGCTGGCTCTGGTGGGCCCAAGGAATCATGTATTAAATTGGGGTCAAGATACGGACAAATTTATTTGCAGCTGCAAGCAGTGAAAAGTCGGCAATGCGACCTTTGCCAAATTACATTGGACACGTTTTTACTTATTATGACTCTGGTTGTCTGTCACTCACTTGCTTAGTAAGACTAGCCTACTGTGTAATGTACTTTTGATCATTAACTCACTCACACATCATGCACCGGTAGCCATGTCATGGCCCTGTCCATTTAGAGATCAAACGAATGGATGGCAAGTACTATAACTTGCTCTCTGCCCTGTGTCTATCTGTCCATCCATCCTGCAAAGTGGCTAAACATATCATCATGCAGACAGTGTCGCATGGTTGCCTTTGGACTCTGGTTTTCTGACGCCAAACATGGTGTTGAAATTTCCATGGCGTCACCCCCACTGGGGTGCCAAGTGTGTATTTGGCACCCGCAGTGGGTAGGAAAAATTTGTGACGTTCCACACATAACTGACAGTCATACAAACAGTATGAGATAGACACATTGTTTCTACAAAAGGTGAATAGGAAATCATATGCGTTCTATCAAACGGTGACATTGCTGATGACCTTGAGTGACCCTAACAACCAAGTCACCCTTATCTGAGTATTCCTTCATATCTTTGGAGCACGTGAAGCTAGAATCATAATATCTGGGAATTGGTGCAACCTAAAGATGTTGTCTTTAGTAACAGTCACTAATAGGAAATGATGTGTGGCCTATCAAATAGCGCCATTTTTGATTACGTTGAGTAAGCATATCTTTGTACATATTGTATGTGACAGAGAGCCGTCGAGCCAGCGTTGCCATGGTGACAACAAATCGTTCTACCACTGCAACTACATCTACACGTGGATCACTTTCCCGCACTAACACGTTACCATCAAGACCTGCATCGGCTCCAAAAACGTCGGCCAAGGACACTCCAAAGTCCAGCAAAAGTGAGAAGTTTATTCTTTTAGAAATGTCATGTAATGTAATTAATATAAATGTCAATTTATAAAGTGCGTCATCACAAGCAAAGCCTACCACTAATGCTCTTAAATGTTCTTTACTGTGCAAACAAGTACGTCTTTAGCAAATGTTTGAAACTGGTAGCACTGCAATCACACGCCCGGAGATAGTCTAGGAAAGAGTTCCAAGCTGACAGTCCAGCCACAGCAAAAGCTTGTCAGCCATACGTGTCAATTCGATACCGTGGCACATGGAAGAGATGGTGGCTGACTGATCGTAGATGCTCCCGAGATGCCATGTCAGTAACTGGTCGATAGTAATCCAAGAGGTGAAGTGGTGACTGGCTATGCAGACAGCGAAACATCACAACGCCAAGTTTGTACATGACTCGATCAGGGACATCAAGCCAATGTAATTCATTGTGCAGCAGTCGCTTTAGACCAGTACTGAACTTGTTGGTGCCCTCAGAATGTGGGCAGCAGTATTCAACACTCTCTGCAACTTGTCTTTGATAACTTTTGTCATTGCGGCAAGCATAGTATTACAGCAATCAATCCGGTTGCGCACAAACGCATGAACGAGTGTTGCTACCTATTCGGCATTAAGTGAACGGTGAACTTAGCGGAGCTGGCGTAGCCAGTAGAAGCTCATCACACTAATGCCCGAGACGTGTCAATCGAGATTTCAAATCCGATAGCTTTGTCATAACAATATTATGGTGGGATAGTTATAATTAGTGGCCTATTTGCTCTGTAATAACTATTAGTTTCTGATGTTAATGACCTTTCTGCAGGATAGAAATGCATATTTTTATTATGTGTATACTTGTATGCAGGTGCTGTGCCGTCTTCAAGAAGTGCAACGTCATCTCATCTGATGAAGCAGTCACCGCAGCCTGATGTGGTGTCCAACTCCATTGCTGATGAGCGCACGTCGTGTGAGATTGGTCGTTTGGAAGCTGTCTGTGAGTCGACATCCAAGCACCTGTCGGCTGTCTCCGCAGCTCTGTGTGAGAGGACGAAGTGGTTTGAAGCAATGACGATCGTCGTTCAGTACCTTGTCAAACAGGTACATTGATCATACTTGTGGCATCCCTTCCCTCGGCCGTTAGTAGGTGGCTCAAAAAGATTGAGATCCAATGGATTATTTTGTGTGATTGACATACCCCTCCCCTCCAATAAACAGCATCTGAGCTTTGATGATTGTCTGGAGGTTAGGAGGCAAAATAATCAGAACTGTCTGTGCTGTATTTTGTACGACAGTTGTGCAAAATAATATGCACACACATATATGAACAGTTTTTAAACTTGCGTGTTGGTTTAGGTTTAGATATCATTTTTGTATGTTTGTTTAGGTTTACCACTTTTGTATTTTTATGTTAGTTTAAACAAACAACTAGTGATAGTAGTAAGTTCATCTGCCACTCATAACAGCGTTGGTTCAGTATCACAGCCATTGAGCAAGTGAGTTGTGTGTATTATATACTTTGTCAGCAGGAAATGGGCAACGAAAAGCATTTCACTGATCAACTAAATCAGCTGACGAAACAGCTCGATGCTGCAAGCATCCAACTTGGTTTGTATTTGTTTCAGTTAATGGATGCTGTACTCTACATAATGTGCATTTGTAAGTCATGATGTTGCAGTTGCAGTTTGTCTATTGCTGCTTGCTTGATGTGCTTCGTGTGTCTGTATGCATTGCATACCTATAGTTTAGTCTGACAAACGAGTTAGCATCACTAATCTGGAATTATCCTAAAATGGGATTGTTACCTCGCCTGTGGCAAAGTATTGTAATGAGTATGTCTCTGTGTGTATGTGTGCCTGTCTGTCCTCGAGCATATCTCCCAAACCACATGCGCGATCCTTAACATATTTGTTGTGCATGTTGCCTATAGCCATGGCTCAGTCCTCCTCACCGTGACCTGCTAAGCTCAACTGCTGAGCTGGCTGTGTGATGTAGAGGAGTACGTGAAGCAGAGAGATGCTTTGATCAGTGAGATTCAGCTGCAGAAACAAACCACAGAAGAACAGAGAGAGCAGCTGACTGCGACACGTCAGTCTGAGTTGCAGCAGCTGGAGATGGAGTTGAACGAACGCAATGAAGATGCACTGCACAGATGTGAATAATGTTTCTGTCACTGCTAGAGTAATGTAGCAATTCTAGTGAAAATACGATCACTCTTGTCCTCATCAGTTTTATCTCTGGACTCCTTGGTCCCTGTGTGGTGCCTGACAGCTAGCTATAATAAAACTAAATGTCCATAGTTATTATGCAGTCACAATCTAAACATAGTTGCTAACCATAACTGACCCCAATCCTTAATTTGGGTGATATTTAGAACTACCTCTGGTGGCTAATTTTTAAAATGGAAAATAAATGTCATCGTCTGCAGTGAATGCAAACAGTTTCATTATGTCCAGTGTAAATAATTGACCAGCTGACGGATCAGCAACATTCTAGTTCTTAGATAATATCTGATTGTTGATGTAAAATATTGAAAGTATTAAGTTTGGTGATCAGGGTGAAATACTTGTCTGTTTCTGTATACTGATTAAACCTGCATCAGTATTCAGTGTACTATAATGTATGTGCTGATGTTATTTTGTAGTGTCTAAGCAGCATTCGGAGCATATAACTCTCCTTGAAGCTTCATATCACCGACAGGTGTGATGCTTGTTTTGTTGATTTTCTGCTTTTGACAGTCTGGTTGTTCCATGGTCATTGCAACGAGTCATCAACACAGTTAAATTCTCAATAGAAATACCGCTGGCCGTCTGCTACTGCTAGTCCTTTATAAATAACTATAAAGGTATAATTTGCAGGCTATACACATGTGCCATTTCTTGTTGAAGCAACCCACCACTGCTAAGTGGCGAGTCGAGTGGCAAAAGCATGACAGTTGAACAAAAATGTCAGACTCTTTTGTCTCTTTGTCCATTTTCCACCAAACTCACAATGCTGGTAGAGGAGTCCATATGGTTTTGAACTTTGTGGATCCAATCAGTAGTTTTACAGCTTGGGGCTCTGCAAAATTTGGGGTGAATGCTGTACAAGATGGGGACATAGTTACTATGGAACACTAATAGGAACTCATATGTGCTCTATCGAATGGTGCTATT
>Ga0066187_1000480_pt1 | contig 13494 bp, 14 predicted proteins | sample WorMetexBAHAMAS1_FD_58706 | JGI IMG/M metagenome (GOLD analysis project Ga0066187, IMG submission 58706) | Marine gutless worms symbiont microbial communities from Max Planck institute for Marine Microbiology, Germany - Inanidrilus exumae... | ecosystem: Host-associated > Annelida > Digestive...
GCTCGCAAGACGGTTCGTCGGAAGACGACGGCCCGCAAGTCGCCGGTCCGTCGGAAGACGACTGCCAAGCGGAAGACGACCGCGCGTCGTTCGACCGCGCGTCGTTCGACGGCCCGCAAGGTGCCGGCGCGTCGCAAGATGGCTTCGGCCCGTCGGCCGGCCGTTAGGCGGGCGAGAAAAAAGTAGTGTCGCGTAAGCCGGTCGGTGGCGGTTTCTTAAAGAAAATAGAAATCGTCAAGACCGGTGGCCGGACGGAGATCGTCGCAGCGGCGAATCGCCTGATGGCCAGCCGCGCCAAGCACCTGATCATGCAGGTGCAGACCAAGGACATGGTCATGGCGCGGACGGTGATGCAGAAGATGGGCATCGCCGGCACGGTCAAGAACATGACCGGCACGAAGTCGTCAACCGTTAAGGCGGCTTGATTCTTATCGTTGGCGGGGCCGTCATCCTGGCGGTCCCGTCACGCTTTTCGGGCTTATCGGCTACTTCCCGGCACGCTTGAACAGGTCCCGGTAGAAATCGAAGGCGGCCATGGACAAGGCCAGGATCGACACGATCGTCAGGTCCGGGTCCGGCACGAATGCCACGATGGTGCCCAGGAATCCGAGCAGGACCAGCAGGGCGATCAGCGCTATTGTCTTATCGGTCATGGTTCGGATCGTACCTCCCGTAGGCCTTCGCGTTAACCTTCTTCCGACAACCGCTGTACCAGCCAGCGTGCTGTCCGCAGCAGCCGGGCGTCGTCGCCCCGCCGCCCGACAAGCTGTACCCCCATCGGCAGGCCGTCGGTCGCCTGCAGCAGCGGCAGCGTGATTGCGGGCGTTCCGCACAAGGTCCAGATCCCGTTGAACGCGGAACTGCCCGTGGACTGCAGTCCCTTCGGCGCCGGGCCGGGTGCGGCAGGTGTCACGATAACGTCGTAGCGGTCGAAGATCGCCTCCAGCCCGGCATTCAGGACCGCGGGCCAGTCGCACGCCGCCAGGTAGTCGCGGGCCGGGATGCCGTTGCCGTCGGCCAAGGCCGCCCGCATCTCCGCGCTCAGCCGGTCGGCCCCGCGGGCCTCGTAGCCGTGGTAGTTCTTCGCCATCTCCGCGAAGTTGATGATCTCGCGCTGGCGGATCGCCTCGCCGAACGCACCGGGCAGGTCGATCTCGTCGCAAACCGGGCCGAGGGCTTCGACAAGCTCGCCGAAGGCGTCCCGGGTGTCCTGGTCTGCCGTGTCCCAGGCAGGCTGCCGCACGAAGGCGAGGTTGGGGGTCATCGGCGGATCGGTGAGGGCAATGTCCAGGAGCCTGGGCGCCGGCGCGATCTGTGACGCGGGGTCATCCTCGTCATAGCCGAACAGCGTTTCGGCCAGCAGCGCCGCATCCTCGACCGAACGGGCAAAGACCCCCACCGTGTCCAGGCTGGGCGACTGCGAAAGGACGCCGGTGCGTGGGATTGCGCCGAATGTGGGCTTAAAGCCGACGACGCCGCAAAAGGCGGCCGGCTGGATCACCGATCCGCCGGTCTGGGTGCCGACCGCAAGCGACACCATTCCCGCGGCGACGGCGGCGGCGGAACCCGAGGAAGAGCCGCCGGGCGTATGGTCGGGGCTGTGCGGGTTGCGGGTTTTGGGCGGCCCGAGGAATGCCAGTTCCGCCGTTGCCGTCTTGCCCATGATCACGGCCCCCGCCTGCTTCAGCCGCGTGACGACGAAGGCATCTTTCTGGGGCTTTCGGCCCGCATCCAGTACGGTGCCGTTTTCCGTCGGAATGCCGGCGGTGTCGATGATGTCCTTGATGCCGACCGGCAGGCCGTGCAGGGGGCCGATGGACCCGCCCGACGCACGATAGGCGTCCAAGGCCTCGGCCTGTGTCATCAAATGGTCGGAATCCAGCCAGGCCCAGGCCTCCAGGTCGCGTCCGGCCTCCACCGCCGCAAGGCATTCGCCGGCAAGCTCGCTGGCCCGCAGCGACCCGTCCGCCAGACGGTCGCGCAATGCCAAGGCGCCGAGCGTCAGGTTCCCGTCCGCCACCGGCCCCACCTATTGCCCGTAGATCAGGTTGGGCAGCCAGAACGCGATGTTCGGGAAGATGTAGAGCAAGGCCATGCAGATGAACACCATCGACAGGAACGGCATGCACCCCTTGAAGATCTGCACCAGCTGCACGTGTGGCGGCGCAATCCCCTTGAGGTAATAGGCCGACATTGCCATGGGTGGCGTCAGGAACGAGGTCTGCAGGTTCAACGCAACCAGGATCCCGAAGAACAGCGGATCGACCCCGAAGAAGGACAAGAGCGGCAGGAAGATCGGCACGAAGATGATGATGATCTCCGACCACTCCAGCGGCCAGCCCAACAGGAAGATGATCAACTGGGCAAGCAGCAGGAACGCCAGAGGCGAGAGGTCCAGGCCAGTCACGAACTCGGAGACGAGGTGCTCGCCGCCCAGGTAGGAGAAGACCGACGAGAAGGTCCAGGAGCCGACGAACAGCCAGCACACCATCGCCGTCGTCCGGACGGTCAGGTAGACCGACTCTCGCAGGCGGTCCCATGTCAGGGCGCGGTAGATAACGGCCAGCAGCAGGCCGCCCAGGGCGCCGACCGAAGCCGCCTCGGTCGGTGTGGCAAGGCCGGCGAGGATGGCGCCGAGCACCGCCAAAATGAGAAAGGCCAGCGGGAAGAAGGACGACAGCAGCATCAGGATCAGCGCGCCCATGGAGATGTCGGGGATTTCGTCTTCCGTGGGCTTCGGCGCCAGGTTCGGCTGCAGCATCGACCGGCCGATGACGTAAACCAGGTACAGACCGGCCAGAAGCAGACCGGGGAACAGCGCCCCTGCATACAGCCGGACGATCGAGACGCCCGAGGCCGCCGCATACACGATCAGCATGATCGACGGCGGAATGAGTATACCCAGCGTTCCGCCGGCGCAGATGACGCCCGAGGCGAAGCTTGTGTCGTAGCGCGCCTTCAGCATGGCCGGAAAGGCCAAGAGGCCCATCAGGGTCACCACCGCACCGACGATGCCGGTCGCCGTCGCGAACAAGGCACAGGTGATCAGGGCCGCGACGGCCATCGAGCCCGGCACTCTTTTCGCGGCGATGTTCAGGGTCGTGAACAGCCGGTCGACGATGTTGGCGCGTTCGACGATGTAGCCCATGAACAGGAACAGGGGCACGGCCGTCAGCACTTCGTTCGACATGACCGAATATGTCTGGTTCACGAACAGGTCGAATATTCGGTTGTTGAAGAAGCCGTCGATCCAGGTTTCGAACTGGACCCAGGAATCGGCCCCCTGGTCGACCGCCCGGTTGTGGGCGCGCCACATGCGCGGCGCATCGAAGTAGGCGTAGTAGCCGAAGGCGATTCCCATGGCCATCAGCGTGAAGGCAATGGGGAATCCCAGAAAGATGATCAGGATGAACAGCCCCAGCATCATCAGGGCAATCTGGGGGTCAGTCATCGGTTCGATGTGTCCGTATCTTGAGAGCGGCCGTCGGTCTTCGGCTCCAGATAGTCGATCGCCTCGGTGCCGTGCTTGAGAACGTCGCGTTCGGCGCTTTGGGCCAGCGCCACCTCGGTTTCCTGAATATCTTCCTGTGCCCGCAGCCATTCGCCGGTGCGGATGCACACGATGCAGCGACAGACCTGGGCGATCCCCTGGATGAACAGCAAGACGCCTGCTACGACGAGGATCGTCTTGAACTGGAAGACCGGGATGCCCGCCGGGCTGTTGACGCTGACTTCCATGTATTTCCAGGAACGCGCCGTGTACTTCCAGCCGGAGAAGATGAGCGCCAGGACTCCGGGGAAGAAGAAGATGAAATAGAGGACGAGTTCGACCTTGGCCTGGGTGCGCGGCGACCACAGGCGATAGATGAAGTCGCCCCGGACGTGGCCGTCCCGGGACAGGGTGTAGGCGCCAGCCATCATGAACAGCGTTCCGTACATGATGTAAGAGACGTCCAATGCCCAGCTGGTCGGCGCGTTCAGGACGTAGCGGACGAACACCTCGTAGCCCACGCCGAACGCCATCACGATGATCAGCCAGGCAAACGCCTTCCCGAACCATGCCGAGATCCGGTCGGCGAGCATGATATAGCGCTGCATCGGGGTGTCCTGCCCGTTCTTGATCGACAACACCCGGCGACCGTTTTACCGGTTCGCCGGGTGTCGCATTTTCGGCCTCGGCCGCTGAGCGTTAGATCTTCAGCTTGCCGGGGAAGTAGTGCTTGTATGCCAGTGCATAGTCCGGCGCGTTCATCAGTTCGTAGAACACGACCCGTTCGACCCATGCACGCTGGCTGTCCAGGACACGCTTCATGAACGCGTCCTCCTCAAGGACCGGGATCAGCTCGTCCCAGGCCTTGATCTGCGCATCGAGGATCTCCTTGGAGGTCCGGTGCACGGTCACGCCGCTCTCTTCCTGCAGCTTGACCAGGTCGGCCGAGTAGGTGTCCAGCGCGGTCGAGGTGTTGGCCGTGCTGGCCGCTTCGACACCGTATTCCAGGATCGCCTGCAGGTCTTCGGGCAGGTCGTCGAAGAAGTCCTTGTTGAACAGGAACTCGAACGACTCGCTGGCCTGATGGTAGGACGACAGGAAGTAGTGCTTGGCAACGTCCTGTGCGCCGAAGCGGCTGTCGGAGGTTGGGTTGTTGAACTCGAAGGCGTCGATCACGCCGCGCTCCATGGCCGGGACGATTTCGCCGCCGGGCAGCTGGGCGACGCTCATGCCCATGCGCTGCAGAAGGTCCGCGGCAAGTCCGACCGTGCGGTACTTGAAGCCTTCAAGGTCGCCTGCCGTCGTCACCGGTTCCTTGAACCACCCGAACGGCTGTGCCGGCATCGGGAAGCCGTAGAAGCCATAGACGTTCAGGCCCATGATTTCCTGGGTCAGCTCCTGATAGAGCTCCTTGCCGCCGCCGGCCTTGAACCACGCCAGCATGGTGTTGGCGCTGCCGCCGAAAACGGGGCCGGTGCCGAACAGGGACGCCGCCTTGTTCTTGCCGTACCAGTACACCGGCACGGTGTGCGACGCGTCGAGGACGCCGTCGTTCACCGCATCCAGCACCTGGAAGGCCGCGACGACCGCGCCTGCCGGCAAAAGATCGATCTTCAAACGGCCGCCGGACATCGCCTCGACCCGGTCGACATACTCTTTCGCGAAGTCGGTAAAGATGTCGGATGCGGACCAGGACGTCTGCATCTTCACAACAATCGGGCTCTGTGCGTTGATCGACGGCGCGGCCAGGCTGCCCGCCGCGGCGCCGGCGCCAACTGCCAGCGCCCCCTTGAGGAACCGGCGACGCGCCGGCTTTTCCTGTGCCTTGGTTTGATTCGTCTTGGATGTCATGAATTCCTCCCATTGCGACCGCGTCGGCATTCCGCGTTGCGGGGCGTCGACAATTGGCTTGTTTTGCCCCCGGAGTTTCGACACGTCGTATACGCAGACAGTAGCCGAGCGACGCCGGTCTTCAAAGACAACTCCCACGATGTGGAGATTGGATGCCGTTAGAACCGCTGCGTTTGCCGGGCAGGGCAGGCAATTGCGTGACTTTACGCTGCCTTGGTGGCATTCCGGAGGGTCACGGAACGCATAGGTATCAATGCCGTCCTCGCCGTCACTGTGCGCTCCGGCCGTTCAGGGCGTCGTGCCGGTCCCTGATCGGCTTGGGCCAGCGGCTCTTGATGTAGGAGAGCACCGCGACGATCTCGCCGTCTTGCAGGGTGTCCTCGTAGGCGGGCATGTCGCTTTCATACCCGCCGCCGGCCAGCGCGGCCGGACCGTACTTGGTCAGCTCGAAAAGCTGGGCGTCGGGGTGGTGCCAGGTGTGTCCGGTCTCGTCGTGGGGCGGGGCGGTCAGCCGTCCATTGGCCAGCCGCTGGCGCCAGTTCGGTTGTCCTTCCAGGTTCGCCCCGTGGCAGGCGGCGCATTCGCGGCCGTAGATCTCGCGGCCCAGCGCCACCGTCCGGGGGTCGTCCGGACGCAGTGACGTCGGATTGAAGCCGTCCCATATCCGGTCCTGGAACAACACCATGGCACCGGCCACTGCAATGGCGGCAATAACCAAGCCCCTAAGCATGGGGCGCGCCGCCATCATGCGCCCTCCGCCCCGGCACCGGCCAGGTCGTCCAGGATCGGGCAACTGGGCCGGGTGTCGCCATGACAGGCCTCGACCAGGTGCGACAGGGTCCGGCGCAGGCTTTCCAGCTCGGCGATCTTGTCCTCGATGCGGGCCAGGTGGCCCTCGGCGATCGTCTTGACGTCGGCGCTGGCCCGGTCGCGGTCGTGGTACAGCGACAAAAGCGCCCGGCAGTCCTCGACCGAGAAGCCCAGGCTGCGCGCCCGGTGCAGAAAGGCCAGCCGATGTATGTCCGCCTCGTCGTAGTCGCGATAGCCATTGGCCCGGCGAGCCGGGGTCACCAGGCCGATCTCCTCGTAATAGCGGATGGTCTTGGCCGGCAGCCCCGAGCGGTCTTCGGCCTCGCCGATGTTCATCTCACCGGTCCTCCAGCCGCGCGCCCTTGAGGCGCAGCGCGTTGGCGATCACCGACACCGAACTCAAGCTCATCGCGGCCGCGGCGATCATCGGGTTCAGAAGGATGCCGAACAGCGGGAACAGCACGCCCGCCGCCACAGGCACGCCCAAGGCGTTGTAGATAAAAGCAAAGAACAGGTTCTGCCGGATGTTGCGCATCGTCGCATGGCTCAGCCGGCGGGCGCGGACGATGCCGCCCAGCTCGCCTTTCACCAGGGTGACACCGGCGCTTTCGATCGCCACGTCGGTCCCGCTTCCCATGGCGATGCCGATATCCGCCTGGGCCAGCGCGGGGGCGTCGTTCACCCCGTCGCCGGCCATGGCGACGATCCGGCCCGCCTCCTGCAGCCGGCGCACGATCTCCTGCTTGCGTTCGGGCAAGACGTCGGCCTGCACTTCGTCGATCCCGATCCGTCGTGCCACGGCCTGGGCCGTAGTCCGGTTGTCCCCGGTCACCATGAAAATGCGCAGGCCCTCCGCCTTCAGGGCGCGGATGGCGCTCGGCGCGGTTTCCTTGATGGGGTCGGCCACCGCCGCCAGACCCGCCGCGCTGCCGTCCACGGCCATGAACATCGCGGTGGCGCCGTCCAGGCGGTGTCGTTCCGCGGCCTCCGCCAGGGGTGCGGTGTCGACCCCTTGTTCGGCCATCAGGTCTTCGGTGCCCAGCGCCACGCGCCGCCCGTCCACCGTTCCGGTGACGCCTTTGCCCGTCAGCGACAGGAAATCCTCGACCCGGGACAGGGACACACCGCGCTCGCTGGCGGCGGCAACGAAGGCCTCGGCCAGCGGGTGTTCGCTGGCCTGTTCCAGGCTGGCCGCAAGGTGCAAAAGCCGGTCTTCGCCGATGTCGGGCGCCGCGACCAGCTCCGTCAGAACAGGCCGGCCTTCGGTCACCGTGCCGGTTTTGTCGATGACCAGGGTGTCGACGGCCTCCAGGCGTTCCAATGCGGCGGCATCCTTGATCAGGACCCCGGCCTGGGCGCCGCGGCCGGTGCCCACCATGATCGACATGGGCGTCGCCAGACCCAGGGCGCAGGGACAGGCAATGATCAGGACCGACACGGCGGCAATCAGGGCGTAGGCCAGCGCCGGGCTGGGGCCGACGATCGCCCAGACGGCGAAGGCCACGAGTGCCGCGGCGACGACGGCGGGAACGAACCAGCCGGCGACCACGTCGGCGACGCGCTGGATCGGTGCCCGGCTGCGCTGCGCGTCGGCCACCATCTGCACGATGCGGGCCAGCATCGTGTCGGCACCGACCTTTTCAGCTTCCATGATCAGCGCGCCGCGGCCGTTGAGGGTGCCGCCGATCAGGGCCTGGCCCGCCGTCTTTTCCACCGGCACCGGTTCGCCGGTCACCATGGATTCATCGACCGCGCTGCGTCCGTCGATGACGCTGCCGTCCACCGGCACGCCTTCACCGGGCCTGATCCGCAGGCGGTCGCCGACCTGCACGCGTTCCAGCGGGATTTCGGTCTCCGTCCCATCGGCGCCAAGCCGGCGCGCGGTCTTCGGCGCCAGGTCCAACAGGGCCCGCAAGGCGTCGCCGGTGCGTTCCCGGGCCCTGAGTTCCAGCACCTGGCCCAGCAGCACCAGCGTGACGATCACGGCGGCCGCCTCGAAATAGATGCCGACGCGGCCGTCCGGCCCGCGGAAGCCGTCGGGAAACAGGCCCGGCGCCACGACCGCGACCAGGCTGAACAGGAAGGCGGCGCCGGTGCCGACGGCGATCAGGGTGAACATGTTGAGATTGCGGGTGACCAGCGAGCGCCAGCCGCGCTGGAAGAACGGCCACCCGGCCCAGAGCACCACCGGGCAGGCGAGCGCCAACTGGGCCCAGGGGTTCCAGGCGCCGTGCAGCAGGGCCGACAGGGGCGGCAGCATCTCGCCCATGGCGATCGCCAGCAGCGGCAGGGTCAGCGCCGCCGCGATCCAGAAGCGGCGGGTCATGTCGATCAGCTCGGGGTTCGGTTCCGGCGTTGCCGTCACCGTGACCGGTTCCAGGGCCATGCCGCAGGACGGACAGTCGCCGGGTTCGTCGGCAACCACCTCGGGATGCATCGGACAGGTGTACTGGGTCTTGGTCAGGACCGGCGCGGCCGGTTCCAGCGCCATGCCGCAGCTTGGGCAGGCCGCCGGCCCCTCGCTCCAGACCTCCGGGCACATCGGGCAGATATAGCCGCCGCGCGGGTCGCTGCGGGGGGGCGCGTCTCCGGCGGCGGCGTGGCCGTGGCAGCAGCCCGCGTGTTTCTCGCCGGTGGTCTCGGCCGTCATGGTCATGGCGTGCTCGGTGCAGTGGTGTCGCTGATGGGTCGACACATAATCCTTCCAGTCACTGGAAGGTCAAGCCATGATCGGGCCGGGGACCGCCGCCTCAGTGGGCGTGGTGGTGGTCGCCGGCCGGCGTCCCGTAGCCGCGCAGCCTGTTGTAGAGGACAATCTGGTGCGGGGTCAGCAGGTCCGGCGTCCGAAGATGGGTGCGTAAGTGCACCAGGCGCAGCCGGCCGCGCACGTCCGCGATGGCGGCCACCTGTTCCGCAAGGGAATCGGGCGTGATCGCGCCGTCGGCGAACGCCTGGTCCAGGCGCCGTTCCAGGTCCACATAGGTCCGGCCCAGTGCCTGCGCCTCGGCCTGCATCTCCGCAAACAGGGCCTCGATGGCGCGGCGCTGGTTCGGGCGCAAGCCGATCTCGTCCGCCATCTCCAGGAGATGGGCCGGTCCCGGCATGCCGTTGAGTTCTGCCGCCTTGGCAAAACCCCAGCCGCGGCCGTTGAGAAGATCATCCACGTCCTCGGGCGACAGTGCCTTGATGGTGCGGGTCTCTTCGCCGGCATAGGCGGAACGATGGTCGTGCTGGTCGGCGGCATCGGCAGGGACCGCTGCCGGAAGGGCCCCCATCACAAGAGTGACGAGTCCGGCCAATGCGCGCATGACAGCCTCCAATTCAGGTTCCTAGCAAACGCACTGTGGCAGCGTCCGTCGCCAAGACATATGATCATGGTCATATCCGAGTAGGGTTTGACATGGCACCTCCCTTTCTATCCCGCCTTCCGGCTGAGCGCTGCCGAACGGTTGAGCTTGCAGCCGGCGCGACCCTGTTCCGGACGGGAGATGCGGCTGCGTCGATGTTCGTGTTGATTACCGGGCGCGTCCGCATGGTCCGGCTGTCGCCCGACGGACACGAGCTGACCGTCCATCGGGTGCGGCCCGGGGAAACCCTGGCGGAGGCGGCCGTGTTCGCGGAACGCTATCACTGTGACACCATCGCCGATGTTCCCTCGGTGTTAGCGGCGGTTCCGTGTGATGTCCTGCGCGCGCAGATGCAAGACAACCCGGGTCTGGCCCGAGAATTCGCGGCACACCTGGCGCGTCAGGTGCGCGACGTACGTGCCCGCCTGGAAGTTGCGACCTTGAAGACCGCTGAGGACCGGCTGCTGGCGGCCATGAGGCTGCGCGCCGACCGGCGGGGCGTCGTGGTCCTGGACGGCACCGTCAAAGAACTCGCTTCGGAAGTCGGGCTGACGCACGAGGCGACTTACCGCGCCCTGGCCCGACTTAGGAAGAAGGGTCTTCTGGAAAAGACGGCTCAGGACCGCTTCGGCCTCACCATGGATCGATAACGGCCGATGCCGGTTACATCACCGCGCCGATCTGCCAGGGGATGAACTCGTTGTCGCCGAAGCCTTGGGCCTCGCTCTTGGACTTCTCGCCCGAGGCGACCCTGAGGATCAGGTCGAAGATCTCCAGGCCCTTGTCGTCGATCGTCGCCGCGCCGTCGGCGATGGCACCGCAATTAACGTCCATGTCCTCGGCCATGTGCTCGTACATGGTGGTGTTGGTGGCGATCTTGATGCAGGGCGCGGGCTTGAAGCCGGAGACCGAACCGCGTCCGGTCGTGAAGCACACCACGTTGCAGCCGCCCGCCACCTCGCCGGTGATCGAGCAGGGGTCGTAGCCGGGCGAATCCATGAACACGAAGCCCTTCGCCGTGATCGGCTCGGCATAGCGGTAGACGTCGACGAGGTTCGTGGTGCCGCCCTTGGCCGCCGCGCCCAGGGACTTCTCCAGGATGGTGGTCAGCCCGCCCGCCTTGTTGCCGGGCGAGGGATTGTTGTTCATCTCGCCGCCGTTGCGCGCGGTGTAGTCCTCCCACCAGCGGATCCGGGCCAGCAGCTTTTCACCCACCTCCGCCGACACCGCCCGGCGGGTCAGCAGGTGCTCGGCCCCGTAGATCTCCGGTGTTTCGGCCAGACAGGCCGTGCCGCCGTGGCGGACCAGCAGGTCCGCCGCCGCACCCAGGGCGGGGTTGGCGGTGATGCCGGAATAGGCGTCCGAGCCGCCGCATTGCAGCGCCAGTTTCAGTTCGCTGGCCGGCACCGTCGACCGGCGCGCCTCGTTCGCATGGGGCAGCATCTCGCGGATCATCTGAACGCCCGCGTCCACGGTGCGCCGGGTGCCGCCGGTGGTCTGGATGTTCATGGTGCGAAACAGCGGCCCGCGCTCGATCCCGTAGGCCTCCAGCAGAAAATCGATCTGGTTGACCTCGCAGCCCAGCCCCACCATCAGGATGCCCGCGAAATTGGGGTGGCGGGCGTATCCCCACAGGGTGCGTTGCAGGTTGGCGTAGCCGTCCCCGGAATCGGCCATGCCGCAGCCGGTGGAATGGGTCAGGGCCACGACGCCGTCCACATGGGGGAAGTCCGACAGGCCCGCCCCGCCGTCGAAGGCGGCGGCGATATAGCGGGCGACCGTCGCCGAGCAGTTTACCGAGGTCAGCACGCCCACATAGTTGCGGGTGCCGACCTGTCCGCTGGCGCGCCGGAAGCCCTGGAAGGTGGCCTGGTCCGCGCCGGTCGCGTAGTCGGTGGGTTTCTGGTTGGCGCCGATGGCGTGATCGCGCTCGAAGGCGGCCATCTCCACATTGTGCACATGCACATGCGCGCCGGGGGAGATCGCTTCGGAGGCAAAGCCGATGATCTGGTCGAACTTGCGGATGGGTTCGCCGGCGGCGATGGCCCGGGTCGCCAGCTTGTGGCCGCGGGGAACATGGTCGCCGCAGGTCACGTCTTCGCCCGGCACCGCCGTGCCGGGCAGGATGTCGGCGCGCGCGACGACCACGTTGTCCGCGGCATTCAGCCGGATCGTCAGATCGGGCGTTGCGACCGTGTCGGCCATGATTTCTCTCGCCTCCGTTTTTCGAACTGGCGCGATTATAGTTCAGACAGGCGCCCGATCAGAAGTCGATCCGGGCGTCCGTCCATTCGCCGTCCGCGGCGCTGGACTTGACCGCCGCATCGATGAATTCCACGCCGCGCGCGCCGTCCTCGACCGTCGGGAAGGGCCATGTCTCCGGCGCATAGACGCCGTCGACACGCCGCGCCACCACGGCGTCGGCGACTTCCCGGTAAAGCGTCGCGAACGCCTCCTGATAGCCCTCGGGGTGGCCGATCTTGAGCCGCGTCACGGCGTCCGCCTCGGGCCCCAGGCCGGGGCCGCCGCGGGCAAGCGTGCGCACGGGCGCATCGATCGGCATGTGCCGCAGATAGTTTGGGTTCTCCTGGAACCACTCGAGCCCGCCTTCGGCCCCGAAGATCCGGAACCGGAGGCCATGCTCGGCGCCTGCGGCGGCGTTGGTGACCCAGAACGTTCCCCAGGCGCCGCCTTCGAACTTGAGATGCGCCATGGCGCAGTCGTGCACGCGGCGGCCGGGCACGATCGCACCGACCCTGGCCGAGACGGCCTCGACCTCCCGGCCGGCCACGAAGCAGGCCATGTGATGGGCGTGACTGCCGATATCGCCCAGGACCATGGATGGCCCGGCCTTGGCGGGGTCGAGGCGCCATGGGCCGTCCGCGCCGGTCTTTTCGGCATCCTTCAGCACAGCCATGCCCGGCTGGATATACTCCGCCTGGACCATGCGGACGTCACCGATGTCGCCGGCCGCCACCATGGCGCGGGCCTGACGGACCATCGGATAGCCGGTGTAGTTGTATGTGGTGCAGAAGACGCGCTCGGCCTTGCGAACCTTGGCTGCCAGGTCGGCCGCATCTTCCAGCGTCGTCGCCAGCGGCTTGTCGCAGATGACGTCCAGCCCCCGTTCCAGCGCCATGGCCGCATATTCGTGGTGGCTGTCGTTCGGGGTCATCACCGCAAGGACGTCGATGCCGTCCTCCCGCGCCGCTTCGCCGTCCAGCATTGCGGGAAGGCTGTCATAGGCCCGTTCGGGGTCCAGACCGATCGAGCGGGCCCCCTCCTTCGCGCGGGTGGGGTTTGACGAGAGGATCGAGGCGACGATCTCGTAGCAATCGTCCAGCCGTGCCGCCTTGCGGTGCACCGGCCCGATAAACGAACCCGGTCCGCCGCCGACGACACCCAGGCGCAGCCGGCGGCCGAGCTTGGCAATGGTGTCGCTCATCTGTTCCTCTCCCCGTTCCCGTGATCTGCGGCGGGGACAGGCTGGCAGCTTTTGGAAGCGCGGTCAAAACCGCAAAAGAAAAGGGCCGCGCCGAAGAACGCGGCCCTGACTTAACCCCGAATTCACCTGGCGATCGTCAGACCGATTGCGGTCGTGTCAGATCGCTCAGGTCCTCGGCCTGTTCACCGAGTCGATCGGCTAAACGGGCCAAGCGTAGGCTCTTCGCGCGCAGCGGCTGGGTGTTGATCTTCGAAAGACTGCTGCGGTAGTTGGTGAGGTTGTCGCTCAGCCGCCCGATTGCCGTATCGAGCCGCTTGACCTCATCCTTGAAGCTTTGACAAGCCTCGCGCTGCTCGGCAAGCGCCCGCTGCAACTCTGCAAACGCGGCGCTCAGTCTCTCCTGCGCCCGCCGGCGGGCATCCTCCCGCTCGGACGAGTCCTGTTTTTTGCGTGCCTCCAGGTAAACGACGTTGCCCATGTCCATATTCTTTTACGGAATAAGTAGTTAGGGGCTTGACGAGGTTCTTCGCTGATTGTATCTTGGGGCGAGC
>Ga0066187_1000481_pt1 | contig 13459 bp, 10 predicted proteins | sample WorMetexBAHAMAS1_FD_58706 | JGI IMG/M metagenome (GOLD analysis project Ga0066187, IMG submission 58706) | Marine gutless worms symbiont microbial communities from Max Planck institute for Marine Microbiology, Germany - Inanidrilus exumae... | ecosystem: Host-associated > Annelida > Digestive...
TCAGGGAATCAGAAAACCGTTAATTTTGATTCAACGTTCCTCAAATGCGCTCTAGCCCCAGGGTTGCCGGCGCTCAAGCGCGATGCAGTATTTCAGGCCTAGCCAGGGAGGGAAATTGCCTCGCGGTTACTGGCCAAGGAAACGTTTATTTTCCAAGGTTCGGCCGCCGAGATGCATCCAGCGCATTGGCATGTCGATAGGGCTGGAGCGCCCGCTGAACACATCCCGCGCCATGTCGCCCCAGACGCGGCTCTGTTTTTCGACCATGCCGCCAGGGCTCTTGCACGGCGTCATGGCGATAGCGTCGTACATGCCGCGTGCTCGGGTGTAGAGTTCCGGGTTCGGGTAACGCGAATGCCTCAACTCATCCATGAAGGCGAGATCGCAGCCGCAATCGGTGGTTCCCCGTTGGACGTAGCAGAGATCGTGGCGCATACATGCGGCATCGAGAGGATCGACGGGCGCGGAACCGGTCATTGGTGTTCCGGCCGTATGACCCGGGCCACACCAGTTACCGTGCATCGGTAGCGACAACGGACCGCCGCTATTTGCCGGCGCCCCCGAAAGGGCGGTTACGGTCAAAACCACCAAGAACATAAAGGCGCCGCGAAAGGTTTTCATCTTCTACAATCCCGTCCAATAGGCCGCTGACTATCGGGTATTTTCGCCCCCGCCGTCGGTGACGAGGTCACGGGCGTCGCATAGGGGTTCAAACTCTAATGGCGGCCCACCTTCCCCGGTTCCACAGGATAGCGAAGATCACCGTCTGCAGAATCCGATAGGCACTGTTGGCGCCCCAAACCCAGAGCAAGCCAAAACCGAGATAAGGGCCAACCAGCCAGGCCAACGGCAGGCCGACCAGCCACTGGGTGCCGATGGAAACGACCATGACCTGTCGCGCGGCGCCGGCACCCAACAAGGCGTTGAGCAGGACCAGACCGGCGCCTTCAAAAATCATGGTGGCGCCGATGAGTTGCACCGGTAGGCGCCCGAGCTCGATGATCGCGTCGACATGAATGAAGCCCGAAAGAAGCACCGTCGGATAAAAAAGTCCGATGGCGCCGAGGGTGCCAAGTACTAGCATCGCGACTTTCGCTGCGTCCCAACCCCATTGTTTCGCGTCATCCGGTTCCTTGCGTCCCAGCGCCTCGCCGACCAGGGTAAGGGCGGCCATGCCGAGCGCCATACCGGGCAGGATGGCGACCAACAGCAGGTTGACCATGACGTTGGATACGGCGACTTCATCAGTGCCGACTTGGCCGACAATCCAGAAGAAGACCGTGAAACCACCGGCGAAAAGGAACTGCTGGATAGCGGAAGGGATCGCAAGCCTGAGCAGGGTCGCCATGGTCTCGTGCCTGGGCAGGCGATGCAGGAAGCCGTGCGGACGGGCGAACTTCAAGGCGAACCCGGTATAGATCGCTGTTCCCAGGAACAACGACAGGGTGGTCCCCAGGCCGGCCCCCTCGGCACCCATGGCCGGCAGGCCCAGCTTACCGAAGATCAGCACGTAGTTGAGAACGACGTTGCTGGCATGCATGGTCAGCAGGGTCTTCAGATACAATCCCGAGCGGCTGACGCCATTCCAGTAACCGCGGTAAGAGAAGTTCATGCCGATGGCGACGACGCCCATCAGGCGCATCTGCAGGTAGGGTACACCGTCGGCGATGACATCGGGATCACCGTTGATAAGGGGGAACAGGACCGGTGCCGTGACGAATAACACGATGCTCAACGGCAGTCCGATAACCAGGGCCAGGAACAAGCCGCCGTTCAGCGGCACCGCCATCTCGTCCGTGCGTCGTTCGCCCTTGCGGCGGGAGGCCATTGCCTGGACACCGGTAGACAAACCGATCACCATCGCGGCTGCCATGAAATTAGCAAAACTGCCGACGCCAACGGCGGCCAGTTGTTGCGGCCCGAGAACGCCGACCATGGCAGTATCCACCAGATTGAGGATGTTCTGAGACACCATGGCGCCGATGATGGGAAGGCCCAGGACGGTGATGCGGCGGGCGCGGTCACGCGACAGCATGCGTCGTTCCTCAGTTCCGGACGATCTGGCGGTCGGGCCTAAACGTGCGGCCGCAGGGGACGTTCACCGGTAGCGCCGGAGGTAAAGGACCTCGAACCAGCGTTTCGATAGGTGCATCAGGCGAAGCGGCGGCAGGACGAGATTGAGGTTCGGTGTCCGGGCGACGAAGGCGCCATCTTCACCGTTGTCAATCACGCACATGAGTTCTGTCTTGAAACCCCGGGACGGTGTCCGGCCGCCAATCTCGTCGAGCAGGTTGCGGGCCGCGGTTTCGGCCTGGATGTCGGCCATGTGGGCCTGTTTGGGCAACCAGTCGGGTCCGGGAAAACTTCCTGAATCGCCGGCGACATAGACTTTCTCCCAACCGGTGACCCGGCATTGGGCATCGGCCTCGATCATGCCACCCGGTGACCTTGGAAGATCGGTATCGTCAAACCATTTGTTGCCAGTCATGCCAGGCATGAAGAGGATCACGTCGGTGGGAACCTCACCGCCTTCGGTGACGATCTTGTCGGGCTCGAAACGGACCATCTTGTGTCCCAAGTGGGTTTCGATGCCGCACTTGGCCATGCGGGCCATTAGGCGCGGGACAACCTTTTGGCCCAATCGAATACCCGGTTTCGGGGCCGGGCTGAAGAAGACGATTTTGAACTTGTCGCGCCGCCCCTGTTTGCGAAGCAGTTTTTCGGTGCCGAACAGGAATTCGAACATGGGGCCACCGCGCATGGCCGTTTGTTCCTTGGGGTTTCCGGCGAACCCGAATGCCAGGGTGCCGCCGTCCATGCTGTTCAATTTCTCGGTGAACCGCATCACCGGTTCGATGCCTTCGCAAGGCGTAATGGCGTTTTCGATTCCCGGCAGCTTTTTGATGAAACGTCCGCCGGTAGCAATGATCAAACCGTCGTTCTCAACGGGACCCGTCGACGTGTTGACGATCCTTCCGCCGTTTTCCAGACCGGTCACCTCGCCGGCGCGGAAATCGACCTTGTTACGTTTGAAGAAACTCTCCAGCGGAATGGTGAGGTCTTCCGGTTTGCGGATGCCCGAAGGAAGCCAGATCAGGCTCGGAAGATAGACGAATTCCGGCTTTCGTCCGATGACGGTGATCCTCGCGTAAGGATCGGTCTTGCGTAGAACGCGAGCGGCGTTCAACGCCGCGAAACCGGTGCCCAGTATTGCGATGTGCGGAGGTGTGGTCCCAGTCATGGTTTCGACTCGCCCGGCCAGTTTCCCACGTTCGATCAGGTGTCAGATTACCGTTGGCGTTTGGCAGGGAAAAGACCATTCGCACTTTCCTCGTCGAACCCGGTTTTCGATCGTGTCTGGACTTGGCCCGACCTCCCGGCGTGGTTATTTTATGCCTGTGCGGATCCGGAGAGAACCGCGAGGGGAGGCGGTGTTGGCCAATCTTGCTGGTAAGACCTTCGAAGTGCAGGCGGGCGACGGCTCGCGCTGGACGACGATGGATGTCTTCCAGAGTCGTTCACAAGCCATCAAGCTGGCCGACGAAATCATGGAAAGCGGAAAACACGCGGCCGTTCAAGTAGTCGCCGACAGCGAGCGAACCGGCACCGAGATCGTCTATGAAAGCTCACGCGACGACGGGACGGAAAAGCGGATTACCATCGTGCCTGTGTCCGAGGCGCCTTTGTGCCAAGGACCCGATGACTTCTACGAGCTACCGGCGCGCCGCATTGTCAGTCGGGTACTCCGTAAATTCCTGGAAGAACATGCCCTCACGGCGTTGGAACTCCTCTTCGATGCCAGTCACCAGGCTTGGCTGGAACGCCAGGGCCAATTGATGTCGAACGCCATCCAGCAGGTCGGCGGCGTCCAGGCGCGGGCATTTGGAGGAGACCCCCGGGATCGGATCGATACGATCTACAAGGCAGTCGAGCACATCAACGAAACGGCAAAAAACCTCATCGACGCGGAAGAGGGATATGACATCCTTCAAACCAAAGGGCTTGAAGCGCTGGTCCAGTCGGTCACCGGGGTCAAGCTCAAGAAGGAACGCAACCTTTACGTCCGCTGTGCCATTGCGCGCTATCTTGGGAAAAGCCGGGATTGGAATGCCAAGATGGCCTTGCTTCTCGAATTGACGGTGGAGAGATTGAGCGACGGCGCCGTCCGCTATATCGACGAGGCTCTGGCAGAGATCCTCGATTATCCGAGGGCCGTTCTCGAGCTCCTCGGAGGCCAGTCGGATGCGGCCACGGCAAACCGGGTGCTCGTGCACCTCAGCGGCGGGAAATTCAGTCCTCCGAGAAACCCGATCTCGTGCATCGTCGAATTCAATACGGCAATGCGGCAGCATAAACTGCCTCTTACCCGTATCGCGCTGCTCGATCAGGTTGCCGTTTACTTGAACGGGACACGCCCGTTGACCAAGGAGGGACGGGAATCAGAACGGAAGGCGTTTACCATCCTGATCCGTGACCTGACGGAGACGTATCCGGTCTCAAAGGGGGCCCCCGCATGTGTGCTGCGGTGGTCAATCGCGCACGGATCTCCTTGGCCGATGGGCAATACGATCTCACCTATCCGGACGCCCTGGCCCGTATCATCAGCTTGCTACCGCATCGGGCGGCGCGGATCGGATTCCTGATCGAACTGGCGCAGGGGGCTCTCTCCGAAGAACACACCATGGTGGTTTTTTCGGTCTTGGCGCGAAACGTCGAACAACTGACCTCCCTTTCCGCCCTGGTTCCCGACAACAGCCCTCAGGCTCTCGTCGATGCGGCTCTGTCCGGGTTGCGAGACCGCTTATCCTCCGGCGACTTGCCGGACGACTGGCGCAAAAGGCTCACCGATGCCTTCGAGGCTTTGATGGCCAAGCCGGTGCGGGCCGCTGCAAAGAAGGAAAACACCTTTAGTTTGGAAGATGATAGGTTGGACACGATGTCAGGCGAAAAACCGACGCGAAAGACATTCAAGGAAGGTGATATCCTCTTCGAGGAGGGGGACGCCGGCACGGAAGCCTACCTGATTGTGACCGGCGAGGTTCAAATCTTCCGTAAGAATGGAAACGAGGAACAGACCATCGCCAATGTCGGTCGCGGCGAGATCATCGGAGAGATGTCTTTGATCGACAATCAACCGCGCATGGCTTCGGCCCGGGTGACCGAAGCCGCCAGTCTCGTCGTCATTTCCCAGGATTCCTTGGCTCAGAGGCTGTCGCGTCTCGGCGACAAGGACCGAGTGCTCCGCCGACTGCTGGACGTCTTGGTCAAGCGGCTGCGCGGGGAAGGTCGAACCGCGCCCTGATCACGGCTATCGTGTCCACGGAAAGATGGTCCGCGGCGGCAGGTCGCCGTCAGGAGGAAGGGCGCCACCTGAAGACATCGACAACGCTTCTGCGATCCGCAACCCCTCGTTCCATTTCGCCATCCGTTCCGAGCGGGTGAACGATCCGACCTTCAGTTGCGGCACACCCCAGCCGACCCCGAGATGGACGATGCTGGTGTCCTCCGTTTCGCCGGAGCGAGCGGAGATGATGGCACCGAAACCTGCCTGCCGGGCCATTTCGAAGGCGGCGCGGGTTTCGGTGACCGTGCCTGCTTGGTTCGGTTTGACGAGAACGGCGTTGCAGGCGCCGCGCTTGGCCGCGGCGGCGACCCGACCCGCGTTGGTCACCAGGAAATCGTCGCCGACGACCTGGACCTTCTTGCCGACGGCCCAGGTGAAGCGCTCGATCCCGATCGCGTCGTCCTCCGCAAGTGGGTCTTCGATCGAAACGATTGGATAGCGTTCCGTCCAATCGACGAGCATGCCGGACAAGGTGTCGGAATCGACGTCGCGGCCGTCCCGGCTCAGGTGGTAGCGGCCGTCCCGATAGAACTCGGACGCGGCGACGTCGAGCGAAACGGCGACGTCCTCGCCGGGCCGCAGCCCCGCCTTTTCGATGGCCAGAACAAGGGTCTCGATGGCGTCCTCGTTGCCATCGAACTCGGGCCAATATCCGCCTTCGTCGGCGACCCCCCGGATGCTCCCTTTGTCGGCCATGATTTGTCCGGCGGCGCGGTAGACCTCCGCCGTCCAATCGAGAGCCTGGGCGTAACTGCCGGCGCCGACGGCGACGGCCATGAAGTCCTGCACATCGACGCGCCGGGCGGCGTGCGCGCCGCCGCCGAAAATCTGGATTTCCGGCAGCGGCAGGTAACGCGGCTCAGCGATGCCGAGAAATACGCCGAGATATTGCCAAAGGGGCAGTTTTTCGGACACCGCCGCAGCGTGCAGGACGGCCAGCGAAGTGGCGATCAGGGCATTGCCGCCGAGCCGGCTCCTGTTGGCAGTACCATCGAGCTCGATCAGCCGCTTGTCGATGGCGTCTTGATCGTCGACGTCGAGACCCTTGAGAGCGGTCTTGACTTCGCCGTTGACGGCGGCGACGGCACCATCGACGCCATAACCGCCGAACCGTTCGCCGCCATCTCGCCGTTCGACCGCTTCGCCCGATCCTGTCGAGGCGCCGGCCGGCGCGATGGCACGGCCGACGGCGCCGTAGCGGAGCACCACGTCGACCTCAACGGTCGGCCGCCCGCGCGAATCCCAGACTTTGCGGCCGCGAACATCCTTGATCCGCTTCTTACTCACAGTTGGCCCTACCTACCGTTCGATGACTCGTGCCGGTTCAGAGAGCGGCATTGCATCGTGCGCATCGCTCCCGTCCCACATAACGTCAAGCGCCACCTGGCGCCAAGTGATATTCCCAGGCGGCGCGGATCGTCGACAGGTCCGAAGGCGGGTCCTTGAGAAAGTGTGTGGCGAATTCTCGGACCACATCTCGGACCGCTTCATCCGTGATGTACTCCACCGGGGACTTGCCGTCGATCCGACCCAGCAACAGGCCGGGCAACAGGGCCGCCGTACGCTGCTCTCGATCGTCGTCTCCGGACAAGCTCTGAAAATAGGCGCGGCGCAAGCTGTCGAAGCAGGCCAGATAGCCGGCCGTATACTCGGGGACCCAAAGGCATTTGAGAAGCATGTGGTTGAGACAGAACGCGACGTCGAATGCCGGGTCGCCGTACCAGGCGCATTCGGCATCCAGGAACTTCGGGCCGGCAGCGGATACCAGGATGTTCTTGGGGCTGACGTCACCGTGCACCAGACAGCGTTTTTGCGCCGCCGTGGCGCTCGATAGGTCCATTAATTCTGCGGCCACGCTCGGTTGTTTCTCGGCAGTCGCCTCGAGATAAGGTTCGAGGCGGATGGAATGAAAGATCGCATCCGTGGAAAACGCCTCGGCAAGAGTGTCCGAACCGGCGGTTCCGGCATGGATCGTTGCCAGGGTGTTGCCGGTGACAGCGGCGAAAACGGGATCGGTGTTTCCGTCGCGGAGTTCGGACTTCCATACGGGATAGGTCTCCGCTTCCAGATACTCCATGGCGAAGGAACCGGTTTCCGGATCATGGGCGACGACCCGCGGACAGCAACCGGGCGCGATCCGCCAGGCAGTTTCCATCCACGCGACTTCGAAGGCATTGCGTTCAACGGGGGCGAACCAATCGCCGGGAACCTTCAGTTTCGAAAGCGCCCGTTTGATGCAGACCTTCACATCGCGGGTTTCCGCCAACCAGATATCGGACGACACACCGCCGGTCAAAGGTGTGAATTCGATTTGTTCGGATGGTGAGGCCAGTCCAGCAGCAACCAGGAGTTCCGTAAACGCGCTTGGGGGTGATGAAGAGGCCGGCGAGCTAACCATGGTTCTCCTTATGCCATCAAATGCCCGGCATGCCAGCAAATATCCCACGGGGCGGGACGACATACATTGAAACATGTCGAAACACGCTTGAATTCACGGGGAAACATTTAGCGCCTAGATTGTTACTCACGGAGTTACCGCTTCCCCCCCCCAATGAGAGTGGTGACTTCTTGTCAGGGGCTTGGCCCCCCTCGCCCCTGACAAGCCTCCCTGTGATACTCGCCGGGCCTTGAGGGCCCGGCATTTTTTTTGGCCGGATGCCGCGCCGGTCCCGGCATCCGGTTTTGCCTATACGGTATCTGGCGTCGCCCGCCATTTTCAGTAGACTCCCGTCCATGGAGGGAATTTCGCATACGGTTGGCGGCGGCTTCCAGATGTGGGTCGTCTTCGCTCTGATCCTGGGCGCGCTGGGTTTCTACTTGCGTGAACGGGCGTCGATGGAGATGACGTCCTTGGGGATCATCTGCTTTCTCCTTATTTTCTTCCATTTTTTTCCGGTCATCGGCGCGGGTGGTATTCCGGCGATCACGCCGGTCCGGATCCTCCATGGGTTCGCCAACCCGGCCCTGATCGCAGTGCTCGCCCTTCTGGTGCTCGGTCAAGGCATGGTGCGGACCGGGGTGCTCGATCGCGGTGCCAACCTCCTTCTCGGCCTCGCCAAAGGGAAGGGGGGGCCTTTGCTGACCCTGACCATGATGCTGCTTGTCGCCATGGTGGTCAGCGGTTTCATGAACAACATCCCGGTCGTCGTCATCTTCATCCCGATCCTCCAGGCCTTGGCCCAGCGCTACGACCGTTCGCCGTCGAAACTGATGATCCCGCTCAGCTACGCCGCCGTCTTCGGCGGCATGACGACGCTGATCGGCTCGTCGACCAACCTGCTCGTCAACAGCGCCTTGATCGAGATGGGCGAACGGCCCTTCGGGTTTTTCGATTTCACCGTGCCCGGTGTCGTCATGGCCCTTTGCGGCCTGGCTTACGTCATCTTCTTCGTTCCGCGGTTGCTGCCGGAACGAAGCGGCCCGGCCGATACCATTTCCGGCGTCGACGGCAAGCAGTTCATCGCCCAGATGACGGTTTCCGCCAATTCGGAACTGATCGGCAAGTCGGCGCCCGGCGGCTTGTTCGCGGCCTTGCCAGACAAGACGCTGCGCATGGTTCACCGCGGCGACGAGGCGATCCTGCCGCCGTTCGAGGACTACAGGGCCGAGGCCGGGGATATCCTCGTCGTTGCCGCGACGCGCAAGGCCCTGACAGAAACGCTGTCCAATGATCCGGAAGCGCTGCACCCGGACATCGGCGAAGGGCCCAGCGGCCGCGACCAGGAAGGCCGGTGGCGAGAGGGCGAACAGACTCTTGCCGAGGTCATGGTGTCGCCAGCCTCGGCGATGAAGGGGTTCACCCTGGCCCAGATCGGATTCCGCTACAAGACGCAGTGTATCGTTCTCGGCATCCAACGCCGCTCGCGAATGATCCGCGCGCGTCTCACCGACATCCGCCTGGAGGCCGGTGACGTATTGCTGGTCCAGGGGCAGGCCGATGACATCGCCCGGCTGCGCTCCAGCCGGGACGTCGTCCTGCTCGAGTGGTCGGCGGCCGAGGTGCCGGCCTTGCGCCGCGCCAAACGGGCGGCGACCATCTTCGTCGTCGTCGTCGGCCTGGCCGCGGCCGGCATCGTGCCCATCGTGGTCAGCGCGCTCACCGGTGCCGCCGCCATGGTTATTGTCGGCGTCCTCAATGTGCGCCAGGCCTTCCAGGCAGTCGATCCCAAGATCGTCACCACCATCGCTGCGGCCCTCGCCCTCGGCGTTGCCCTGCAGGAGACTGGCGGGGCCGCCTACTTGGCCCATAAGCTGGTCGTGGCGCTTAAGGGCACGTCGTCGGCGGTCATCCTGTCGCTCTTCTTTTTGCTCGTTTCCGGGCTGTCGAACATCATCAGCACCAAGACGGCGGCGGTGCTGTTCACACCGATCGCCGTCGACATCGCGCTCGAACTTGGCGTCAATCCCGAACCCTTCGCCGTCGCCGTGGTCTTCGCCGCCAACTGCTCCTTTGCCTCGCCCTTGGGCTATCAGACCAACCTCCTGGTCATGGGGCCCGGGCACTATAAGTTCACCGACTTCGTACGCGCCGGCCTGCCGCTGATCGTGCTCATGTGGATCGTCTTTTCCCTGTTCGCGACCTGGTATTACGGCATCTAACCCTCACCGACCGATTCTTTTCTGTTTGCGTCGCAATATCCGTTGACGCGGTGCAGCATCGAGCCTATAAGGCCGGTGGGCCACGACCCCCCAACGGGTTGCAGCCCTTCTGCAAGGAAGGGAGTACAAAATGAACGTTCCTGCGAAGCCGGACCTGCGTCCGGACAATCCCAATTTTTCATCCGGTCCCTGTGCCAAACGTCCTGGTTGGACGGTGGAAGTACTGTCTGATGCCTTTCTCGGCCGTTCGCATCGGGCCAAGGGCGGCAAGGCCAAGCTGAAGGCCGTCATCGACCGATCGAAAGCCATGCTCGGTATTCCCGATGAATATGTCGTCGGCGTGGTGCCGGCCTCCGATACCGGCGCCGTCGAGATGGCGCTGTGGTCGCTCCTCGGTGCCCGCGGCGTCGACATGCTGGCCTGGGAGAGCTTCGGCAAGGGCTGGGTCACCGACGTGGTCAAACAGCTCAAACTCGACGACGTCCGTGTCCTCGAGGCCGACTACGGCGACCTGCCGGACCTGAGCGCGGTCGATTTCTCGCGCGACGTCGTCTTCACCTGGAACGGCACCACGTCCGGCGTGCGCGTCCCCGACGGCGATTGGATCGCGGCCGACCGTGAGGGCCTGACGATCTGCGACGCCACATCGGCGGCCTTCGCCATGGCCCTGCCCTGGGACAAACTCGATGCCGTCACCTATTCCTGGCAGAAGGTGATGGGCGGCGAGGCGCAACACGGCATGCTGGTCCTGAGTCCGCGCGCCGTCGAGCGGCTCGAGACCTACACTCCGACTTGGCCGCTGCCGAAATTGTTCCGCATGACAAAGGGCGGCAAGCTGATCGGTGGCATCTTCGAAGGGGCGACCATCAACACGCCCTCCATGCTCGCCGTCGAAGATGCCCTGGATGGCCTCGCCTGGGCCGAGACGGTCGGCGGCCTTTCCGGCCTCATCGCCCGCACGGATGCCAACGCGGCGGCCATTGCCCGTTGGGTCGAAAGCTCGGACACCGTCGATCACCTGGCCCGCCGGCCGGAGACCCGTTCGCCGACGTCGGTCTGCCTGACCATCACCGCACCCTGGTTCACCGCCCTCGATGCGGACGGCCAGGCGAAAGCGGCGAAACGCCTGGTCCAGCTGCTCGACGAGGAAGGCGTCGCCTACGATATCGGCGCCTACCGTGACGCGCCCGCCGGGCTCCGTATCTGGGCCGGCGCCACGGTCGAGAGGGCGGATCTCGAATCCCTGTTTCCGTGGATTGACTGGGCGCTGGCGGTGCTCGCCGGTGAAGCCGCAAAAGCGGCCTGAAGACAAAGCAAATAAGAGGAACGAACCATGCCGAAAGTCCTGATTTCCGACAAGATGAGCCCGCTCGCCCAAGAGTGTTTCACCAACCGCGGCATAGAGGTCGACGTCACCCCGGGTATGAGCCCGGAGGAACTGGCCCAATGCATCGGTCAATACGACGGCCTCGCCGTTCGTTCGGCGACCAAGGTCACGGCCGACATTCTTGCAGCGGCCAACGGCCTGAAGGTCATCGGCCGTGCCGGCATCGGCGTCGACAACATCGACGTAGCGGCGGCCACCCAGAAGGGCGTTGTCGTCATGAACACGCCCTTCGGCAACTCGATCACCACGGCCGAGCACGCCATCTCCATGATGCTGTCGACGGCCCGGCAGATCCCGCAAGCAAACTGCTCGACCCACGAGGGCAAATGGGAGAAATCGCGCTTCATGGGCGTCGAGCTGATGGGCAAGACCCTGGGGATCATCGGCTGCGGCAACATCGGCTCCGTCGTCGCCGAGCGCGCCCAGGGCCTGAAGATGAAGGTCATTGGTTACGACCCCTTCCTGTCGCCGGAACGGGCCGAGGACCTTGGCATCGAGAAGGTCGAACTGGACGGTCTGTTCGCCCGGGCCGACTTCATCAGCCTGCACACGCCGCTGACCGACGCGGCGCGCGACATCATCGACGCCGGGGCCATGGCCAAGATGAAGGACGGTGTGCGCATCATCAACTGCGCGCGCGGCGGCCTCGTTGTCGAGGAAGACCTGAAGGCGGCGATCGAGGCCGGCAAGGTCGCCGGCGCCGCCCTCGATGTTTTCTCCCAGGAACCGGCCAAGGAAAACGTGCTGTTCGGCATGGACGAGGTGGTGGCGACGCCGCACCTGGGTGCGTCGACGACGGAGGCCCAGGAAAAGGTCGCCATGCAGGTGGCCGAACAGATGGCCGACTACCTGCTCACGGGCGCCGTCTCCAACGCCCTCAACATGCCCTCCGTCTCGGCCGAGGAGGCGCCGAAGCTGAAGCCCTATATGAAGCTCGCCGAACAACTCGGCAGTTTCGCCGGCCAGGCCACGCAGACCGCCTACAAGGCGATCACCATCGAATACGACGGCCTCGTCGCCGAGCTCAACGTCAAGCCGTTGACGGCGGCGATCCTGCAGGGGCTGCTGTCGCCGCTGATGGAGGGCGTCAACATGGTCTCGGCACCGGTCATCACAAAGGAGCGCAACGTCGACGTCAGCGAGGTCAAGCGCGAGAAGGCCGGCGCCTACCAGACCCTGATCAAGTTGACCGTGACCACCGAGGCGCAGACCCGCTCCGTGGCCGGCACGCTGTTCAACGGCACCGACCCGCGCATCGTCGAGATCAAGGAGATCCCCATCGACGCGACGCTGGGGCCCAACATGCTGTTCGTCACCAATCACGACAAACCGGGCTTCATCGGCGCCATCGGCACGGCGCTCGGCGGGGCCGGAGTCAACATCGCCACCTTCAATCTCGGCCGGGCGGTGCCGGGCGGCGACGCCATCTGCCTGATCGAGATCGACGGAGCGCCCGACCAGGCCCTCTTGGACAAGGTCTGCGGCCTCGAACACGTGGTCATGGTCAAGTCCATGCACTTCTGACGGCGCTGTCCACAAGCACGATCGAAACAGGGGCGGCAGCCAATGGGCTGCCGCCCCTTTCTTTTCCTTCGCGGCATCAATCGGCGGGGGACGGCCGCCGGAAATGTCCAAATTTGTCCATAAATGTCTATGAAAATTCCCCGTCGGTCTATTCCGCTTGTGCCGTGTCGGAAACGGTGCCTCGATCGATCCCGGCGGGAAAACGCGCATAGGAAAATTTACCGCAAAAACCAAGCTCGGTCAAGAACAAATGCCGAACATTTGGTAAATGCCTGCGGCGGTGTCTGGCGAGGGTCGGGAGTGCCCCGGTTGCTGACAACAGGATTATGGAACTGGGGTTGTAGCCAATGGGCCGTGGAGGGCACTCGACAACGGGTCGAGATAAGAAAAGGCCTATTATCTATGCAACCGAAGTTGTGTGCCGCGAAATTGCCTCTTTTACGTAGATCTTGGAGGGAACATTTCCCGAGGCATGGATTCTCCACATCGCCTTGTAGGCGTTTTCCAAATTCTTGGTGAACCGCGCGGTGTCGAAAAGGGGTTCTGTCGGTCAAGTCCGACTCTTGCTGGATAAATTCGTAGGCTTGGCGACCTTCGAGGCGCTG
>Ga0066187_1000482_pt1 | contig 13444 bp, 20 predicted proteins | sample WorMetexBAHAMAS1_FD_58706 | JGI IMG/M metagenome (GOLD analysis project Ga0066187, IMG submission 58706) | Marine gutless worms symbiont microbial communities from Max Planck institute for Marine Microbiology, Germany - Inanidrilus exumae... | ecosystem: Host-associated > Annelida > Digestive...
ATGGGTAAAACGGCTCTTTCCTTCATACCTTAAAAACCTTAAAAACCTTCTAAAGCTGCAAACCCTTTACGGACATACGTTTGCGGAGATTTTTGCCGTCAATTGTTTAACAAACCGCCGTTAATTGTTTAATAGTTTGCCCTCAATTGTTTGGTAATCTGCCGTCAATTGTTTAATAGTTGGTCGTAACCAACTGATTAACAATGATTTATAGTCGGTTTTTCGACAAAATGCCGTCAATTGTACAATACTTTGCCTGATCCACCGTCCGATAGAGACCGAAATTCTAAAACTAAAAACGCCACATCGATCCCTTGTTAATAGGGGTTTAGGCCACATACCGCCGTCAATTGTTTAATAGTTTCCAGCCGGTTCGCCAGACAACCACATTGTCTTGTTTGGTGACATCCCCCTTTGTTAGATATCCTTGCTTCTTGAGTTCACTCAACCCCTTCCGGATCTGTTCCCGCAATCGCCGGAGCTGCACATTGTCGGTTTTCAGGTTGATGGCCCTGCAGAGTTTCAGGAGGTGGATCTCATACTTCCCCTTCTTATAGAATGGCTCCTGACCCTGGTAGAAACGATACAGAGCCTTGCTCGTGTCTCCCTTCAATCCGGCCCGGAACTTCAAGTTGAGATTTGTAAGGAGGCCTTCGGCATACATCTGCAGGAAATACGGGTTCATCACGATTTTGAGCTTGCCTGTTTTCCGGTTACGATGGCGGAAGGTGATGATATTTCCGCCCATGTCCTCGGTTGCTTTGCGGCTGCGCCCCCTACCGTCCCACTTCTCAAGCTCGATGTCGGTCTTGGATAGCCGGCGGATACTCTGCCAAATGGCGTTGTAGGTGTTCGTTGCCGTTGATACATTGGCGATCTTACACAGCTCATATAGAGACGTTTCAATCGCTCCCCCCTGGTGCTTCTTAACCAGCACAAGCAGGCTCAACAGCACCGTTTCATCATAAACAGATAGCCGCTCCCCGGATATCGTGATCCGTCCCCATGAGGTCTCCCAGGTCAACCCTCGTTCAATGGGCCGGTTTTTCATGTCCCGCTTGCTCATCGGGAAAAAGGGGCTGGTCCTGGTCATGGTGGTGGGCATGAACGAGAACAGCAATTGTTCATGTGCCGGCGGATGCTTTCCAATGTGGTGCTTGACTGCGTCAACGGCGGTGGTGATCATTTGGTCCGCCTTCTGTTGGCGCTCCCAGGCCTGGACCTCGGCATCTGACCTAAAGGCCCCCTTCTTTGCCAAACGCTTTCCAGCCTTCTGCAGTCTCGCCTTGATCGGTGATTTCTCTTTAGCCATGTGAATCCCTTATTTTATTCTCTAAAAAGATTTTCACGAAAGATGATACTTTCAATGACTTTCCAGAATTGAATAACCAACCACCACAGCAAAACACCACAAGCAAAGACAACCATAAATGGCAGGATGATGAAGAATCCTATCGTTTCCAAAGCGGTTGTGTCGGACTTAAATTTAAAATAATCACCGATTTTAGATATCGGATTTTCATTATTAGGCATGACAATTGTTCTATTCTTATAGGTGGAGAGTTACTATTTTCTGCGTTTCGTTGTTATTGTCAAGATCGACCAAACAAGCCTAAAATAAAAATGAAACCAGTCGGAATGCGGCCCCGATTAGTAAAGCATTTCTTATGGATTTAGGGGTAAGTCTTTCAGAAAAACCTTTCCCATCATTGTCTTTTGAGAAGTAGGAAATTAATGGAACAAAGATAATTATTGAGAATATCATACCAGGGATGCTGTATCCGATACTTTTCGCAATGCTCGCCATCGGATAGTTTGCTGAAATAAAAAGCAACGGTGATTGGGCGCAAAATAACACATGTAAGAGTGTTGCGCCTAAAAGAAACGAATATTCTGTAAAACGCGGTCTCTCTGGCGGAATTGATTCATCCTCAAAGGCGTCCACTTCAAAGATAGGTTCATTTTGAGTCGATTTTCCACCGTTCTCTTTTTCGTCTAAATACTCTACATTGCCGCAATCGTCGCATTCTTGGATGAGTCCAACCGAGATTTTTCGGAGCCGATTTTTCATACCGCACTTGGGGCAGATTCTCACCCCTTCGTCACCTGTATCCATATCCTTATTGGGTGGCACTCCATCGGAGAAATTGTGACTGCATTTAATACAAAGAGATTTGTAGGACATGTTGTAAGTCCCACACATAGGACACTCCTTAACAGGAGACAGAGAGCCATTGTCCTGATCGTCGTTTTTAAATTTGGGATCAGAACAATCTTGAAGGGGTTGTCCACACTCTCCACAGAACTTTTCACCGCCATCGAGTTCTGAGTCGCAAGATGAGCATTTCATGGAGAGTTTTGCGCCACAATCAGTGCAAAATTTTTTACCGGACTTGTTATCAAAGCTGCATTTAGGACATTTCATTGTTGCCCTCACCGATCTTAGGTCTTCTTTGGCTTTTTGATTGGTAGACGTTGTTCAAGATCGATCAGCTTGTTTTCAGTAGCGAGTGCAGCGTAAAAGGCGTTGATGCTATGCATAAGTGCGTCAGCATAGATCGTTTGGGACGACAGAACCGTTTCGGCTTTATATAAGGTGTTTTGGACCGGCCCAGAAACAGCCGGATCGGAGCTTACCAGTTTGGGTGATGTTTGGCCATAAAGGAGATATTCCGCAGTAGTCTCTAGCTTATCAACAAGCCTCATCATATGGTCACCCCGTGGGACCGATTTTCCAGCCTTCCACTTCTGGACCGTATCGCGATGACAACAACAATGCGTGGCCATTTCTTTGACGCCGATTTTTAAATCGCGCATCTTGGTTTCAATCCTTATGCCTATCGCATTTGTGTCCATATTTCTATCCTGTCTCCCATCATTTTGTTATCCATCGAACCATGGGTAAGGCCCCGGAGTTATTTTTATTCATCCTTAAAACCTATAGCTATCCAGATCAAAAGTCTGGTTATCCCTCTGATACTTAAAAAACAAACCGCAAATGACATGATAGATGCCAGGAAACCAACTCCTGCCACATCCAGAAATGGAGGGGTCAAATACGGTGATGGTTTTGGCGGGAGTTTTTTAAGTACCTTCGCATTTTCCCAATAAGTGGTTTTGACGTCATCACCATATGCTTGCATAACCGCAAGCTTTTTTATGGTTTTGGGTCCAATGCGTACCGATCCATTTGAGAGTTTAATAATAGTGTACTGTATTTTCCATTCTACAAACTCGTGATTGATATTGCGGGAATAGTAGCGTACCGATCCTCCAAAAACAAACGCTGGGATTATAGCAATAATGGCAACCACAAGGGCTATTCTATCCATTCCTTTTTTTACGTTCATGTCACGCCGCCCTTTTTAGGATTACGGATACAGTCTTTGGGTTCCAAATGGTTCGGCCTGTCTTAGCCTTGCATCCTTTGGATTTCAGCTTTCTTCTGTTCATAAATCGCCGTCATGTGAACGGATTGTTTATCCGTTCGCTCCGAGGCAAGCACGTCGATGTGGATACCCTTGCTTGTCATGCTTCGGTGCAACCATGACAAGGAGAAGCCGTTTCACTATGCAGCTTTTCGGAGCTTTTCATGTGTCAATGCGGTTTCCAATATCTGTTTAACCGATTGCGGGTGCCACTTGGGCCGGCCCGTTTTGGTTCTGTGTCCCCCTGCCTGAAGCTCCCTACAGATAGCGCGTAATGAGTGACCCTTCATTCGTAGCCGGCGTATAAGGCGGATAGCTTTCTGTTCGGCCTCATTCTCAATCAGGCGACCAGCGCCATCGACGTTATAACCAAAGGGTATATCCCCACCTGTCTTCTCACCCTTGGCTATTTTGTGCCGCATGGCCGCGCGTGTCCTCTCACCGATGATCCCTCGTTCCATTTCGGCAATAGCCGCAATCAGGGTGAAAAAGAATTTGCCCATGGCGGATTTGGTATCGAGGGTTTCTTGGATGGAATGAAAGGAGACGCCCCACTTGTCAAACTGTTGGGTTGTATCCAGGGCATCGATGGTACTGCGGAACATACGGTCCAGTTTATAAACGACAACGGCATCCACCTTTTTTTTGCCGGCAAGGTGGATAACCTGTCGCACTCCTGGCCGATTTAGGTTCTTGGCGCTTATGCCGGCATCCTCGATGATGGATACCAGTTTCATATCTTTCAGCGCGCAATAGGCTTCAATTTTTGCTCGCTGGTTATCCAGGCTCACACCCTCACGCGCCTGGTCATCGGTGGAGACCCTGATATAGCCTACAGCCTTCATGGTAACCCCCTTTACAGAATAAACACGGTAAGCAATGTTTACTCTGTAAATTATAAAAAGGAAAGTGTCAAGTATGAAATATGGATTTGTCAACGGAAGAGGTGGGGGTGATGGCTATGCCTTCGCCCGCTGAAGGCGAATGGTTCAGGTAGAGTCAGGATTAATGGCGTGATCCCTATAACGCTGGTCACTCTGTTGATGGGTTCTCGGTTTCCTGTGATCCGGGGAAAGGTATGCGGAACGAGTCTGCTCTGACAGGTCCAGATTCGCCAAGAAACGCCTGAATTTCTCGTCATTCAAAGCACCTTCTTTGAGATTCAGACGCAGACCGCTTTTGAGGGTTATACAAGGCATGGCCTCATCCTACCACGGTTGGCTGCACAACCAAAGCCTATCTTTGATCGAGCCTCCCTTGTGAAAAGACCATGTGGGACCCCTCCCGGCCCCACATTCATGTATTTGGATAGTGCCGCCCCTGTGTTAGCCGCACCTCTGAGCAGCTTAATTCCATCACCACGATGAAAACGGCCTCCCCATCTTCCCTGCAGTATTTCTTGCTACGCTCCTCAACCCCTGCCGAAGGCCTCCCATCATGCTGCGGAGTTTGGACACCCCTTCCTGTGGCTTTGGAATGTATGACATGCCCATCCGCTGTTGCGGTGCTGCCTGTGGTGGTCTGTAATTTGCCATTGAGAGGGTGCGCCGAGGCCTTCGATACCGACCTACGCTCTCTGCCGGGGGTTTATGCAGAGGCTCGATGTACGATAAGGTGCCTGTCTCCCCCCAGTTTTTTATCGACTCCTGCTCTCTCTGATAATCCTCTATGGATTGCTTCACCCAATAGTTCACCCACCTCTGTTGATATTCGTACTCATCATCAGGTAAGTCATCGTCAGCAATGACAGTATCGCCATTGTAAAGATGCTCAGCGATCCTTAATGGGCTATATGTTGTGATATGACGCCTGTAGCCGTCTTTATCTATGACTGTTGGCATTTTCATCCTCCACTACCTCAGCGTCAATCACATCGCCCCCACCTTCAAGCCGTGCAATCTCTTCGTCTATAGCCTCGATCTCATCAACAAGGGCCAAGTACTCTTCATGGTTCCGAGGACCAACCGACACATCCACCTTTGTCTGATAGCTCCCTGAAAGCTTCCAACCCTGATCTAATGCCTTGAGTGAGACGTTGGGGTCCCTACTATCTACGTGTTGTCTCAGTTTTTGAACCCTGTATCGCCTACTGAGGCCTTCTTCCCTTAATATGTCGGTAATAGCCATTTGGATATCATTATTCCGGTACAACTCGATCCCCAAGGCCTTTGCGGATGCTCTGGACGAACAATCATGGGAGGCTAGCGCCGCTTCAGTCTTCGTCTTGCCCCCTGCCAGCTCCAACGCGTACCGTTGTTGCTTCGCCGTTAGTTTTTGGAGGCTCTCCGGGGGTGGTTCCAGAACCTTTAACCGCTGGCACACAGCCGATGGACTGCATCCGAATTGCTTGGCTATTTCCTTCTGGGGGATTCCCGCTTCTGCCATTTCAATCAATTTGTCATCATCGATTTTTCTCATCTAACCTTACCTTTCTCCCCCGCTTATATGTCTTAATTAAACCCGATCCGCCTCAAGAGGAAATATTTCCCCTGCTTTGCAGTTCAGCGCTATGGCCCACTCAAGCTGCTTATGTGGCGATAGCTTCCGTCTGTTCCTGACCACGCTCGATACAAATTGATCCCGCACCCCGATTGCCTCTGCGAATCCTGACTGACTCCCGTGCCGCAACACAATCCTCGATTTCAACGCTCTGTTCATACCCTCTCTCCTGTGAGTTGATGGTTGATTTTTTCAACCGATTTTGGGCAAAAATTTTCGATTGCCCCTCTATCCTTTGTCGAGATGCAACCGTTTTACGAAGCTCTGCGACCACTCTTTTTTTTGCTCGCCGGATGGATTTAGAGACTGCTTGGTGAGAAACTTTATACTTTCCAGCGATTTGCGTTACGGTCTGTTGACACATAAAAAACTCGAAAGTATATTCCTTTTTTCTATTTTTTATGTGAGGTGGAAACACCCTCTCAATGTGATCCCCAAGGATCTGCCGGAAGGGGCTTATAGTCTTCGATACATACCCAGGGGACACTCTCAATTTTCGAGCAATCTCTCGGATGCCGTCATGGCGGATAAAGTGCAAGTACAGCATTTCCTCATCGATGGGACGGAGAAACGCATAGAGGGGAGCTTTGCCCTTCCAACCAAAACACTTTTGATATACGTCTCGCAGCTCATCATGGAATATACCCGATTCCTTCGGAACACAGTCCCCGGATGAAACATGGACAGCCAGGTTGTCCAATGGAATGTTTCTGAATGCTTCCTCCGAATCCTTCTCATTTTTATAATATGGTGGCTCTGGTGAGTAGAGGCTTTCTCGCAGTTTGTATGTGCTATCAGCATACGAATAATGCCCCACAGGTTCACATGGGGTGTCGCACCGTGGTCGTATCGCACACCCGCTGCACCGGGTTTTCAAGACAGGATACCCTCCCGGTTTTTTGGATCCAGCAATGCATGAAGGGTCTCTTCAAGGGTCTTGGCAATGCCGGTGATATGCTCTGCATGGTAAATAGCCTCACGGATCTCATCGTCGGTAGGATCATCGTTCAGGTCCACTTTTTTGAGAATCTCTTGAATGTTCCATTTCCAGTTTCCTACGCTCCACAAAAATAGATTTCGCCATGTTCCTACCTCAGCAAATGCCATCATGATTTCATCCTCGGTGGTGTGGATGCATCCCTTATCGTCTATTTCCATTTCCCTCTCCTGCGGTTGGGGTTTCGTTTCCCAGGCCGACGCCTCACATCCAGACGCTTTCGGAATAGTATGAAATCCGCATTGTCTGTATCGGGATAACTGTTGGTAAAGACGTAGTACACAGACTTACCATTGTACCGACTGTGAAGGTATTCCCGTCCGTGCTTATCGGTGGCCCGGTAGAGAGAAGCCACCTTGGCTAGACCCGATTTATTCATCTCATTCACTCCCTCGTCCCCTGCAAAAAAACCGAAGACATGAGTTAAAAGATTCCGCCCCTCTAGGGCGGCTATCCGTAGATAGTCTTTACGATGTAGTCTGTCCTTTGCCTGCTAGCGCCCGTGGCCCTGAGCATGGCCCTGAAGGCCAATGGGGCATACAGAAACCGGATCGAGTCCGCGAACGTCTCTATGGCACGGCCCTCGTATTTCACAGTGCCGGCGTCGCCATATACCCAATTGAGAGTGATCGCCTTCGATTCCGCCTTCCTGTTCATTTTCTTTGCTGCCGGCGTTGCCAGGTAACTGTTGGATCGCGTGAGAATCCCTTTGTTTTCAAATTCGGATAGATACTTTTTGTATGTCTCTGTGCTGGCCCACTTGATGAGTTTGTCGCTGTGGATATACAATTGTTGCCTGAATCGTCGGGGGTAAGCGAATTTGACGATATGGAACAGATACTTCATCCTGGGCAGCGACCCTTCACTAATGGACACAATCTCTCTGATATCCGGTTCGGTGATGTAACCTTTGTGAAGGTTGTGGGTAGAATCTGGATATGTTTTCCTTTTGCCGTATGCTTTAAAAGTCCAATCAACTTGTCCGTTGATTTCTGCCTTCACGCTACTGGGGTATTTGCGGATGTCTTTTGAAAAACCATTGTGTTTTTCCTGGATCCACGTCCACACCATGCTTTTGGTTTCTTCTGGTGTGCGATTTTGTCGCCAGAGGAAATATATTACTGCAAACTGCCCATGGTGCCTGCTTGATGGCCGCTGCAATCCATGCTGGTATAGCTCCGCGCCTTCTTGGGAAACTCCGCCGCCACCTGGGCCGAAGGTTGGCAAGATGATTCCCGATTCGGTTCTCTCTTCAGGAAAAGGGATTTCTCTTTGTTGTAGGCGGATGCCTGTCAGCTCAGAATCTCCCAAATGTTGGAACCAATGGAATTTATCCTCCCAGGTCCCTTGTCCACCGATCCAATTGAGATATTCCACCTCCAGACAGTCTTGATATTTTCCAAATGGCAACCGGATGACACGCTTTCTTTGGGGGTATAGCTCGATGTGGTTGCGCTTGATGAATGCCTTCAAAACCCCTTGCAATCGGTCAATGGTCATAGGCCTGCCGTCGTAACGGGGACGAAATATGAGATGGTAACTGTCCTTTGATTCGCTCGCCATGAGCATACTGTTCGAATCGTTAAGTCCAAGGTCATGTCTCACCCTTTCAACCTTCTCCATCGGTGCGTCGTCGATATCGATAACCGCATATTCGGGATACCATCGCGCCAATGTTCCGATGGTTCTTTCTTGGTTCAAGTGCTGCTTAACGACTTTGGGTGAAAGGCGTCCGCGCCATAGTCTCCAACCGGCGTTTGTCTTGACTCCATATCTTGGTGTGCGTTGTACGAAAAGTTTTGAATATTCATCGAAATACGCCATCTGTGCAGATCTCCCGTAAGATTGGGCCGGTGGCATGCACGGGAGAATGCAGCCATCTTTTCACCGGTTCCCACGCCAGCGCCGGCCATGGTTATTCTAAATTGTAGGTGTGGTATCAATCGGCGGGTTGCCCCATTTCTTTGCTGACCATACCTGCCAGCTCATGGAGCTTGACTTCGTTTTCGGGTGTGATCCGGTAGTTTCCGTTCAGCAGCATCACCGTATAAGTATAGGTGAATCCAAGATACTTTGCGACGGCTGCGATCGGGAAATTGTGGGTTTTGAAAATGGTTTTGGTGGGATGGGGTTTGGGTAAAAGGTCTTTGAGTTTAGCCACTTAATCACCTCGTTGCAGAGTGGTTTTATGTTGCTCGGAGGCTGTCAACGCTGAAAACAGTTCCAGGCCTTGACATGTGGCTCGGGATTTTGCTACAGGTGGGATAGTGAGTGAGGCAATGTAGGTTTGCAGACCTTTGATCATTGCGTCACGTTCCCAAAGTAGCCCATGCGGAGCCACGCGCCCCCATGGGTTATTTTTTTAAAATTATCTTTTGTTTCTTTCCCATAATCATATAATACTACTTCCAATGGTTCTTAATCAATCATTATTTCCATAAATAGCGCCTTTGGCACGACGATTGCTTGCCACATCAAAGGCGCGTTCCATTCCATAGAATGTCAATATGTTGATGAAACAACGAATCCCGGCTATCGTTACAAATAATCGTTTCGATAGCCGGGATTTATTAATTTTTGCCGAATGGTGACACGTCGGCATTTTTCAGTTTTTTTCGTGCTGAGGTCCGGTTTTCTTTTACTTCTATTTAGGTCGCCGATATTATCAATAAAATAATATCGCTGGCGCGAGAATAGTGATTATACCAGTTTTATTTCGATCTTTTTCCCTAAAGACTTTGCAGCTCTCTTGAGTGTGTTGACGGTGAGGGATTCATTGTTGGGGTCCAGCAGTCGGCGCACAGATGACCGACTCGTTTTCATGCGGCCAGCGAGGGCTTTTTGGGAAACATTTTGCTTCTCCATCTCTCCTCTGAGCTGATAGGCTACCACTCGTTTGGTTGCAACATCCTCCGCATGATCGAGGATACCCTCTTCCTCAAGAAAATTGTCAAAGCTACTGCCGATATTTTTATGTTTCATCTTTTTATCTCCCTATTTCGGGCTGAACTTTTTGGCTCTTCGCCTTGCTGTCCGGATATCGTTTTTTGGTGTCTTTTGCGTTTTTTTAATAAACCCGTGGAGCAGAACCATGTTGTCCTGCTGGATTGTGAAAATGATACGGGCCTTGGTGCCGTCGCTGAGATTTGACCTCACCTCATACAACCCGCCACCCAATGGTTTGGAAACTGGCATGCCAATGGGCCACCCGAATTCAACCGTCTTGATGTCGCCGCCGATGACCTTCTTATCGTCTGCCGTAAGACCAAGTATCCAATCCCTTACAGGTTCCTTCCCCCTATCGTTTCGATAGAAAACAACGGTAATTTTCTTTTTCACCGTCGTTATGGGGATCACCTTAGCCATGGACATAGTGTACCTATTTTGGTCCACCTTGTCAAGGTGTATATTGGCAAGTTTTTACAATACTTTAGCGGAGTTTATCTTCTATAGGGTCGTTTCATTGTCTCGGGTGGGTTCAATTTCCATGGGGCGCACCGATGGCCCGATACGCTCCATGGAACCTGCTCAAGAATGAACCATCAATCGTCTGTCGCCTTTTCTCTCTCCATCTGTGACAATGCAAGCGAAAGGGATGCCTTGACCAAATGACGCTCTCCGCTGTTTACAGCTAAGAGTAGATCCTTTATCCAGGGGAAGACCTCTTGGGCATCATCGCAAATGGCAGTGCAAGTTACCTTCTGTGTGCGATGGGTTGCTCTGTACAGGCGCATGATAAGCTCTTCGGTGAAATCCTGAACCGCTTTGCATTTGTCTGTGATATCCGCGAAGATGGACCAAAGGGGGCCATCTTCACTACCGGCAACATAATCGAGCGTTCCGCTACTGGTTGCCACGGCCTCAAGGAGTGTGTTGACGCCAATCACCCTGCTTAGGCGTCTATGAATTGAATCAACCAGCTCTCCGGTTGGGATGTTGCGAAGGTCCTCCGGTGGTGTTATCGTAGATGTAGTCATGACTGTTACCTCCTTGCAGGTAATGGTTGTGATTAGGGCCTGGGCGGTGCGTGCTGGCTCCGTCCGGGCCTGCTTCTTGGATGGCACGTTTCGTGCCGGATCTTCTGTTGCATCACCTCCCCTCAACTACTCAAGTATTCGCATCCTGGTACCGACGTTTCCCACTGGTATCTGTGGGGATAAACTCTCAAGGGCTTTAAGGCCCCCTCACGCCGCGTACAGGGCGTCGCGTTTTCTACCCATACATAGGTATTCGTTTTTTATTTGGACGCCGCCACCGGACGCTCACGTGGCCACATTTACTTAGATTACGATGTTTACTTTTTTTACTGTGTTTACTTTGTTGAGGTTCCATTTGATTTATCGAATATCTGTCACTTTTTGAAGATTCAGGATGGCGTCATCTATTCCGATTTGGCCATCCTGGTTTGCATCGCCAGGAATGACATCATATACACCCATCAACATGATGTCCGTGTCGTCTAACCCTTCGCCGTCCGTGACGATCAGGTACACATCATAAAATCCCGGGGGCAAGTGTGGGAATGACGGGGAAATACCATCCGCCGCCCAACTCTGAACCGGTTCCCCACGATTCTGGATTGACCATTGCCAGGTGGCAATGGGGCCATCTGGATCGGATGATGCGCTGCCGTCCAAATGGATGGGATTTGTTATTATCCGGTCCGGTCCAATGTTGGCCACCGGTGGATGATTTGTACCTTCAAGAACCTGGAGTTCGGCCCGGATCCCCAAATCGTGTAATTCCTGCAATTCGTATCTCCGTTCATTTCCAACACTGTCTCTCAATTGAACTGTCTCAATAACCCATGTGCCAGCCTCGCTAAAACGCAAAAAAACCAAATCGTTTTCAAATACACCATCTGTTGTTGTTCCAGACACGATTGTTGAATTGCTAAAACTCACATTTTTAAACTGATTGCCGGATGGACTCCGGATCGTAGCCCATGAAGTTCGACCGTCGCCTGGTGTTAATCCGCTCAGGTCATCTGTCGCATGAAGCGATACGGTTACCGACTTTTCTTCAACTGCGATATTTATTGTGGCTGGAGAAATAGTAATACCTACCAACTCGGGCGGAGTGATGTCTCCGGCATAAGATAAAGTCGTACCAAACAGTAAGGGGATAATTGCTAAAACTGTTGATAGTCGTGACATAGGTTTGCCTTTTAAGACGTCGTTTTATATTCTTAATTTTGCGGCATCGGTGAATAGATTCCTTTCTGCCTATCGTCTCTCTCTATTTCTTGGGAATAGGTTTCACCCTCCGGCCTTTCAAGTGTGCCGCTATCGCCTCATCGAGGACCTCTTTAATCTGCTTCCTCTCCCAATATGCCAGGGCTTTGATTTTTTCTTGATGTTCCTCCCGAACAATATATGTCGCCCTGGTCCATCCATCGGGCAGTCCCTGTTGAACGGTTGGCTTGGGTTTGTTCGGTAAACCTTGTTTACTCTGTGTACTTTGTTTATCTGATTTACTCAGGTCGGCCTTTAGTGCCTCCAATGGGTCCACCGGCTTTGCAACATCCCCCAACCCTTGCTCTTTTCGTTTTGCCATATCGTTACCCCCTATTTAATCCCAAGGTTCTTTTCTTTCATCCATTCAATGAAGGCCTCCCGGATGATTACCGTCTTGCGCCCGACCTTCAGATATTGTTTCCCTTGAATCAACTTGCCATTATTGACCATGCTATGGAGCGTTGATGGGGAGAACCCGAAATATTCATCGGCCCCGATTCGATAGACGCCCTTCCCCGGGTCCTTAACCGTCTTTATCGGCAAGCTGTACGGTGGATGTGCCACCCCTATGTCGTATTCCCTCTTCCTCATTTGGCTATCTCCCCACACAGCGCTCGGATCTCATCTGCCGCCTTGCTCTTGGGTTTATATTGCAACACAGACAACCCCTGTGTGATCGCCCTGGCATAATCAATCCGCATTGATATCTCTGTTTCGAATACCTTGGTTTTGTATTGCTTGAGCGCTCCTCGGATCTGGTGGCTCTCCTTGGTGCCGACAATTTTCTTGCTGACCAACAGCCAGGCCTTCAGCTTCTTATTGTATTTCCGCGCAGCCTTCACCATTTCCACGGTCTCATTACCAGACCACAGATCCAAGGCGCTCGGTGACACAGGTACGATCACTATGTTAGATGCCAGCATTGCAGATTGGCTGATATCGCCCAATGCCGGTGGCGCATCGATGATGGTATATCGGTACCGTTTCGTCAGCTTGCCCGCATGTTTGTGTAAGGTCGCCTCCGGATGGTGGATAACATCGATGGTCTTGTTATTCACAATATTCTGCCACTGAGAAACGCTTCCCTGAGGATCTGCATCGATGATAAGGGTGTCATGCCCCTTTTTGGCAAAGTATGACGCTATATTGATACTGAGGGTTGTCTTACCTACTCCGCCCTTCTGGTTCACAAGAGAAATGATGCTCATGATTTGCCCTTTCCAATGGGTAAAACGGCTCTTTCCTTCATACCTTAAAAACCTTAAAAACCTTCTAAAGCTGCA
>Ga0066187_1000483_pt1 | contig 13443 bp, 12 predicted proteins | sample WorMetexBAHAMAS1_FD_58706 | JGI IMG/M metagenome (GOLD analysis project Ga0066187, IMG submission 58706) | Marine gutless worms symbiont microbial communities from Max Planck institute for Marine Microbiology, Germany - Inanidrilus exumae... | ecosystem: Host-associated > Annelida > Digestive...
CATCAACTACTTTGCCGCAGCAGGATATGACCTCGATTAAATCGAATCTGCTCTAGATTTTGGCTGTGACGCCCGTCACGCGAGAACGCCATCGATGCGAACACGCGACCGGTTTATGTCAGAATCCGGACCGGCCGCCATGCATCCGCAGGATCTCGACGCGTTCGCCCTTCGCGGCCGCTTGCGCGTGGGGAGCACGGATCACCAGGCAGTCGGCCTTGGCGAACCGTGCCATCATTGAGCTATCCTGGCCGTCGAAGGGCAGGGCGGTCAGTTCGCCATCTTCGCCGGCGACCAATCGAGCCCGCATGTAGTCCTGGCGCGGCCCGTTTTTCGGCAAGTCGCGGCCGAGCCGAGCCGTTTCCACCAGGCCGCCGGGTCTTTCGACGCCGAGCATGACATCCATCGCCGCCTGTAGGAAAAGCGCCGACGTGACGCCGACGGAGACCGGGTTGCCGGGTAAGCCCAATACGGGAATGTCGCCGAGGTGCCCAAAGATCAACGGTTTTCCCGGACGCATGGCGACCTTGTAGAAATTGAGGTCGAGGCCTTCCTCGCCCATCACCTTCTGCACGAGATCATAGTCGCCGACCGAAGCGCCGCCGATGGTGACCAGCAAATCGGCGCCCTTGGCGCCAGCCAGGGTATCGCGAAGCGATTCCATCGTGTCGCGGGCGATGCCTAAGTTGACCGGCACGCCCCCCATGACGTCGATATAGGCGGCCAGAGCCAGGCTGTTGGAGCTGATGATCTGGTCCGGGCCCATGGGATCGCCGGGCATGACCACCTCATCACCGGTTGCCAGAATGGCCACCCGCGGCTTGCGGCGCACGGTCAGCCAGGGAACGTTCATGGCGGCGCAAAGTCCGATATCCCGGGCGCTTAGGACCTTTCCGGCGGTCAGAAGGACTTCGCCCTCGCTGAAATCGAGCCCCGCCGGACGCACGAAATCGCCAGTTGGCGCCGATTCCTTGATCAGGACCTGGTCACCGTCGGCTTCCGTAACCTCCTGGATGATGATGGTGTCGGCGCCGGCGGGGAGCGGCGCGCCGGTGAAGATGCGAACCGTCTCGCCGGCCGAAACGGTGCCGCCGAAGCCGCAACCGGCCTGGGATTCGCCGATCCGGGTCAAGGTGACGGGCACCTCGCCCACATCGGCACCGCGTACCGCATAACCGTCCATGGCGGAGACGTCTTTCGGCGGTTGGGTCAAACGGGCCGTGACGTCCTCGGCCAACACGCGCCCCAATCCATCGGACAAGGCCACGCTTTCGCATCCGATCGGCGCGAAACCCGACAGCACCTTTTCGAAGGCTTCATCGACGCTCAGCATTCATTCCGCCTCATAGGTGCCGGACTTGCCACCGGCCTTGTGGACCAGCCGAACATCGGTGATGCGCATACCGCGGTCGACAGCCTTGCACATGTCGTAGACGGTAAGCGCGGCCACGGAAACGGCGGTCAGCGCCTCCATCTCGACGCCGGTGCGGCCTTGCAGCCGGCAGGTCGCCGAGATATCGACGGCGTTGCGTTCTGGATCGCAGGCAAGTTCAACCTGAACCGAATTGAGGGATAGGGGATGGCAGAGCGGGATCAGATCCGGCGTGCGCTTGGCCCCCATGATGCCGGCCAGTTGCGCGACGGTGAGCACATCGCCTTTCTTGACGCCGCCCTCCATTATCTTGGCGAGCGTTTCGGCTTGCATGAGGACGCTGCCTTTGGCCGTCGCCGTTCGTTCGGTCGGCTGTTTTTCCGAGACATCAACCATGACGGCGTTGCCGTCAGCATCGATATGGGTGAATTCCGCCATCGCCTACGCTCCGATCGGTACCGGCATGGGGGCCAGCAGATCGCGGACCGCCAGTTCGACGTCGTTCTGGCGCATCAGCGATTCACCGACCAGGAAACTGCGCGCGCCAACTTTCGCCATGCGCGCCAGGTCGATCGGTTCGTAGAGGCCGCTTTCGCTAATCACGGTGCGATCATCGGGCACCTTCGGCGCCAACCGTTCGGTCATGGCGATGTCGACTTCGAGGGTCTTCAGGTTGCGGTTGTTGATGCCGATGAGTCCGCTTTCCAGCTGCAACGCCCGCTCTAGCTCTTCTTCGTCATGAACTTCGACCAGGACATCCATGCCGAGTTCAATTGAGGCCGCCTCCAATTCCTTGGCTTGAGCGTCTTCGAGCGCCGCCATGATGAGAAGTACGCAATCGGCGCCCAGCGCCCGGGACTCGACGATCTGATAAGGGTCGAGCATGAAATCCTTGCGCAACACAGGCAGGCTGGTCGCGTCCCGCGCCGCGCCCAGGAAAGCGTCTTTGCCGAGGAAATACGGCACGTCGGTCAATACCGACAGGCAGTTGGCGCCTCCGCGTTCGTAGGCCCGGGCCAGGGATTTCGGTTCAAAATCCGCCCGGATCAGGCCCTTCGACGGCGAGGCTCGCTTAATTTCGGCGATCAGGCCATATCCGCTCTCCGACGCCGCCACTAAGGCGTCGCGAAATCCGCGCGTCTCGCCGGCTGCCTTGGCGGCACGGGCCACGGCCGAAAACGGGCGCTTGGCCTTGCGGCTGGCCACCAGGATGCGCTTGTTGGCGCAAATCTCGGCGAGAACGTCGCTCATGGAGCCGAATTGGAAATCTCGACCAGCTTGTCGAGCACGGTTTGGGCCTCGCCGCCGTCAATGGCGTCCGAGGCCATGGCGATACCTTCGGCGACGTCGGTGGCCTTGCCGGCGACGACGAGACTGGCAGCAGCGTTGAAGACGACAATGTCGCGGTAGGGACCGGCCTCGCCGGCGAGCAAGCTGCGGATGGCCCCTGCGTTGACTTCACCGTCACCGCCCTTGAGGTCTTCCGGCCGGGCTATCGCCAGCCCGTAATCCTGCGGTGAAATCCCGAAGGTCGAAATAGAACCGTCCCTAAGCTCGGCGACGAATGTCGGCCCCGTCGTCGTCAACTCGTCGAGCCCATCGGAACCGTGGACGATCCAGGCCGCCTCGGTACCCAGGTTGGCCAGCGTATTGGCCATCGGCTCCACCCATTCCTTGGCGAATACACCGGTGAACTGACGTTTGACGCCAGCCGGGTTGGATAGGGGCCCCAAGATATTGAAGATGGTGCGGACAGCGAGCGCCGCCCTGACCGGTCCGACGAAGCGCATGGCGCTGTGGTGGCGCGGGGCCATCATGAAACCGATGCCGGCGTCGCGGATACAGCGCTCGATGACGTCCATCTCCGCATCCAGGTTGACGCCCAAGGCCGTCAGGACGTCGGCGGCGCCCGATTTCGATGATAGGGCCCGGTTGCCGTGCTTGGCGACCGGCACGCCTGAACCGGCGACGACCAGGGCCGCACCGGTCGACACGTTGAACGTACCGGCCCCGTCACCGCCGGTGCCGACGACGTCGATGGCGCCCTCGGGCGCGGAAATCATGGTGGCCTTGGCGCGCATGGTCCTGACGGCACCGGTGATCTCGTCGACCGTTTCGCCGCGCACGCGGAGCGCCATCAGAAAGGCACCGATCTGCGATTCCGCGGCCTCGCCCGACATGATGATATCGAAGGCTTTCTCGGCCTCGTCGGTGCCGAGGGCGTTGCCGTCGGCGACCTTGGCCAGCAGGGGTTTCAGGTCTTCGCTCATGCCGCCAGTCTCCCGCCGGGTTTTTTGAGGAAATTACCGAGCAGCCTGTGCCCATGTTCAGAGGCGATGCTCTCGGGATGGAACTGTACGCCATGGACCGGGTATTCCCGGTGACGGACGCCCTGGATAACCCCGTCCGCACTCCTCGCGCAGACCTCGATGCAGTCGGGAACACTTTCCGGGTCGATGGTCAGCGAATGATAACGGGTCGCTTCGAAAGGCGAGGGCAGACCTTCGAAAACGCCTCTCCCGTCGTGTTCGATGGCGCTGACCTTGCCGTGCATGGGCGCCGGCGCGCGGACGATACGACCGCCGAAAACCTGACCGATGCTCTGATGACCGAGGCATACGCCCAATACCGGCACCTGACCGGCCGCCCTTTCGACGAGGGGCATGCAGATACCGGCCTTGTCGGGATCACAGGGCCCCGGCGACAGGACAATGGCGTCGGGATCGAGGGCCATCGCCTCGTCGACATCGATGACGTCGTTTCGGTGCACCACGACCTCGGCGCCCAACTCGCCTAGAAAGTGAAGTAGGTTGTAGGTAAAGCTGTCGTAGTTGTCGATTAACAGAATCATTTCAATAGGGTATTCGAGTTTACGACGGTCCGGAGCGCGGACCTCCGGACCACCGCGCAAGGCTCGGCATGCGACCGAAGAGGCGCCACAATGCAGGGGCGGCGCTGCACCGTCAAGATACCAGTAGCGGGCCCGGCGTCTCGGCGCTTGACCTTCCAGCCAGTGGAAAGATTACAGTGAAACATTATAGTGTGCTAGAAGGTTGGCTATGGACGCCGATACCCTCAAAAATCCACCGTCGGGACCGCAGGAATCCGCCGCGCGATCCGTTGATCTCGGCATTACCGGAATGACCTGCGCCGGTTGCGCGAGCCGCGTCGAGAAGGCGTTGCTCGCCGTTCCCGGGGTGGAAACGGCCGAGGTCAATCTGGCCCTGGAGACGGCGCGAGTCCGATTTGCCGGCGATACCGGTACCGCCGACGCCGACCTGGTTGAAGCCGTCGAGAGGATCGGTTTTGGCGCCATCCCGGAACCCGGTGAAACCCAACGCATCGAACTCGCCGTCTCCGGCATGACCTGCTCGGCCTGCGTGGCCCGTGTCGAAAAAGCGCTCGTCACCGTTCCCGGAGTCCTCGAAGCGAGCGTTAACCTGGCCACGGAAAAGGCCGTCGTCACCGCCTCGGGCGAGATCGCACGTGAACTTGTCGACGCCATCGAGAAGACGGGGTTTTCCGCGGACGCCGCCCAATTCGAAACGGAACGACCGGTCTCGGCGGTCGCCGGGAGCGGTCGGGAAGGGCTCTTGCTTACCATCGCCATCGTGCTCAGCACACCGTTCGCCGTGCAGATGCTGTCGATGTTGACGCCCCTGACCTTCGAGTTGCCGCCGATGGTGCAACTGGCCCTGGCGACGCCGGTGCAATTCGTATCCGGAAGCCGGTTCTACGGACCGGCCTGGCGCGCCTTGAAGGCGCGCAGCGGCAACATGGACCTACTGGTCGTTCTCGGGACGACGGCAACCCATCTGCTCAGCACCTATTTCGTCTTTACGCCGGCTGCCGAGGGCCAGGAGACGGCTCTCTATTTCGAGGCCTCGGCGACGGTGATCACATTGGTCCTACTCGGCAAATGGCTGGAAACCCGGGCCAAACGCTCGACCACGGCGGCCATCCGGAGCCTCATGGCGCTCAGGCCGGAAACGGCCCGGATTATCGACGAAAGAGGCGAACGGGACGTGCCCATCGCCATGGTCCGGGTCGGCGACAGGGTCGTCGTCAAACCGGGCGAGCGCATTCCCGTCGATGGCCGGGTCGAGGAGGGGATGAGCCAGGTCGACGAGGCATTGATCACCGGCGAGAGCCTGCCGGTCACCAAGGAAAAGGGGGCGCAGGTCACCGGCGGCGCCGTCAACGGCGAGGGGAGGCTGGTCATCGCGACCACGGCGGTCGGCGGCGACAGCATGCTGAGCCGCATCATCCGTCTGGTCGAGGATGCACAGGCAAAAAAGGCGCCGATCCAGCATCTTGTCGACCGCGTCGCCGCCGTGTTCGTGCCGGCCATCGTCATCATCGCCCTGATCACCTTCGCCGCCTGGCTGATCATCGGCGCCGGTCTCGAGACCGCCATCGTCACCGCCGCCACGGTTCTGGTCATCGCCTGCCCCTGCGCGCTCGGCTTGGCGACGCCGACTGCGATCATGGTTGGTACCGGCGTTGCCGCGCGCCACGGCATCCTGGTCCGCGACGTTGAGGCCCTGGAACGTGCCACCCACGTGACCGACGTGGTGTTCGACAAGACCGGCACCCTGACCGAAGGAAAACCAAGCGTCGTTGCCGTCGTGCCGGCGTCGGGAGACGAAGACGAGTTGATCGCGCTCGCCGCTGCCGCACAGACCGGAAGCGAACACCCGCTGGCCAAGGCTGTCATCGCAAAGGCCGAAGCCGCCGGCCTCGAATTGCCACCGGTCAGCGATTTTCGCGCCCTGCCGGGACGCGGGCTCACGGCCAAAGTTTCCGATCGGTCCGTCCTTATCGGCAGCCGGCGCTTGATGGCGGACCACGATATCGACCTCAAGGACCTCCATGCCGAGGCGCTTCGCCAGGAAGACGTCGGCCGGACCATCGCCTGGGTCGCCGACGGCGAAAACCCGAAACTGCTCGGCCTCATCGCCATCGGTGACGACGTCAAGGAGACCGCCCCACAAGCCGTCGCCACGCTGAAACAACGCAGTATCGGCGTCATGCTGCTGACCGGCGACAACACCCGGAGCGCCGCCGCCATCGCCGGGCCGCTCGGTATCGACCGGGTCGTCGCCGAGGTTCTGCCCGACGAAAAAGAAGGCCGGGTCTCGAAACTGCGTCAGGACGGCGCCGTCGTCGCCATGGTCGGGGACGGACTCAACGACGCGCCGGCGCTGGCCGCCGCCGACCTCGGCATTGCCATGGGAACGGGTACCGACGTCGCCATGGAGACGGCCGGGATCACGCTGATGCGCGCCGACCCGGCACTGGTCGCCGACGCGCTCGACATTTCCCGGGCGACCAACGCCAAAATCAGACAGAACCTGTTCTGGGCCTTCATCTACAACGTGGTCGCCATCCCCCTGGCGGCCATGGGGCACCTGAGCCCGGTCATCGCCGGCGCCGCCATGGCCATGAGCAGCGTATCGGTCGTCTCCAACTCGTTATTGCTTAGGCGCTGGAAAACCACGGGAGAACAGAATGAACATTGGTTCACTCGCTGAGCGGACGGGGGTCAGCCCGAAGACCATCCGCTACTATGAAAGCGTCAGCCTGTTGCCGCGGGCGGAGCGGCAGGCCAACGGCTACCGCACCTATTCGTCGAACGACGTGGCCACGGTCAATTTCATCCACCGGGCGCGCAATCTCGGGTTCTCCATCAAGCAGGTGGCGGCCCTCCTGGAGCTTTGGCAGGACAAGAACCGAGCCGGCGCCGACGTCAAGGCCCTGGCTCTCGCCCATATCCGCGAGATCGAGGAGCGGATCGGCGAGCTTGAGGCACTCCGCCTGACGCTGGTCGACCTCACCGAACACTGCCACGGCGACCATCGTCCCGACTGTCCCATATTGGACGGCCTCGCCGGGGCGGATTAGAACGGCCCCACGGCGCGGTCCTGACGCCCGACAATAATCTCCTTTCAATTTTCATCGCGGCCCACAAGACTGTCATCCGGTCGACCGGTATTCACCACGCGGGTATCAACACCGATGACTCGAAAATTCCGTCCGAATCCCATGCGCCAGGCGATTCTTGTCGCCCTAGCGCTGGTCGGGCTCGGCATCGGTTACGGCGCCGGTTACCTGTTCAAACCAAATCCTCCTTCGCGCGCTCCGGCCGCGGCCGGTCCATCCGCCATCGAGGCAAATTCGGAAACGGCATCCGATAACGAGATACGGGCGTCGAACGCGGCCGCACCACCGGCCCCCGCACCGATGATGCCAGAAGGAAACGGCGAGGCGGAAGGCACGCCCTACAGGGCCTACGAGGAGTCGTTGCCGAAGGACATCCTGGAGAACGGTGATCTTCCGGCTGTCCAAGTGACGGATAGCGGCAGCGTCCCGGAAGAAGAACGACCACCGAACGACCGAGTCGAACCAACCGCAGAAGCAAAGGCGAAAGCGGATCCGGACGGGGCGACACAACCGTCACGGGACGAAAAGATCATGTGGGCCGATTCACAAAAACCGGCGGACGGACAACCGCAAGGGGCCAAGCTCTCGGAACCACCGCCGGAAACCGCGTCCTTGCCCACGGAACCGGAAGCGAAACCAGCCGCGCCGGCTGCGGCGCCGGAACCCGTCAAACCGGAACCGACGGAGACGGCAATCGACCGCGAAACACTCCCGACCTGGCGCAAGAATGCCGTCGAAGTCGCCTCAAATGCCGGGCCACTGGTCGCCATCGTCATCGACGATATGGGTGTCGACCGCGGCCGCACCCGGCGGGCCTGGAACCTGCCGGGTCCGTTGACCTTGTCCTTCCTGACCTATTCCAAGGATATCGCCCGGCAAATGGCGGACGCCCGTAAACAAGGACATGAACTGCTGTTGCACGTTCCGATGGAACCGTCTTCGCCGGACATCGATCCGGGGCCGAACGTCCTGATCACCGGCATGCCGCGCGAAGAGATTCTCGCCAACCTCAATTGGACGCTCGACCAGGCCGACGGCTACGTCGGTATCAACAACCATATGGGCAGCCGTTTTACGTCGGAGTTGGCCGGCATGTCCGTTGTCATGGAAACCCTGAAGGAGAGGGGACTACTTTTCCTAGACTCCGTGACTTCGCCGAAATCGGCCGGGCGAAAAGCGGCCACGGCCGCCGGCGTTCCCTTCATCGCCCGGAACATCTTTCTCGACCACGTCGACGATGTCGACGAGATACGCGGGCGCCTGAAACAGACCGCCGACATGGCCAAGCGGCGCGGGCACGCCGTCGCCATCGCCCATCCGAGGGATGCCACCATCGACGCGCTCGAGCCCTGGCTGAAGGAACTCAGCTCACAGGGTATCCAACTGGCACCGCTTTCGGCGATCCTGATGCGGGCGACGGAGCGTCTGAGCGCTCGCAATGCGTCGACCGAACCGCCGGATGAAACCGCGGACCACACCGGCTCGCCGGAGCTGGAGCCCGATCACAGTCATGCCGAACCGGCGGAACCGCAAACGGCCCAACAGTCAGAGGATGAACCGGCGGCGGAGGACAAAAGCGAGGAGGACAAGCCATGACCATCTTCCGCTATGAGGAGCGCCCGCGCATGGCGCAAGCCGTTGTTCACGGAAACGTCGTTTACCTGGCCGGTCAGGTCGGTCGTGATCATCGCGCGCCGGTCGCCGATCAGACCCGCCAGACTCTGGAAGAAATCGACCGCCTCCTGGCCCTCGCCGGCACCGACAAGTCGAAGCTCCTGACGGCGCAGGTATGGCTTGCCGATATGCGTGACTTCGACGAAATGAACGGCGTCTGGGAAGCCTGGACGGCACCGGGGAACGCACCCGCCCGCGCCTGCACGGAAGCCCGCTTGGCGCCACCGGGCTGGTCTGTCGAGATCATGGTAACGGCAGCGCTCGACTGACCCGAGGGATTTGCGATTAGGTCCCGCCCGAGGAAAACCGCGCCGCTTCTTCGGCGGCCCGCACCAAGGCCATGGCCTTGTTGACGCTCTCCTGGTACTCGAACTCGGGATCGCTGTCGGCGACGACGCCGCAGCCGGCCTGGATATAGAGGGTGTCGTCCTTGATGACGGCCGTGCGGAGCGCAATGCAGGTGTCCATGTCGCCGTCGGCACCGAAGTAGCCGATGCAGCCCGAATAGACACCGCGCCGTTCCGGTTCCAACTCGTCGATGATTTCCATGGCGCGAACCTTGGGCGCGCCGGACACCGTGCCCGCCGGAAAACCGGCAAGCAGCGCGTCGATGGCGTCATAACGCGGGTCCAACTCGCCTTCGACATTCGACGCGATGTGCATGACGTGCGAGTAGTATTCGATGATGAATTGCTCGGTCGGCTTGACGGTTCCGACCTTGGCGACGCGGCCGACGTCATTCCGCCCGAGGTCGAGGAGCATCAGATGCTCGGCCCGCTCCTTCGGATCGGCGATCAATTCCTCGGCCAATGCCCGGTCCTCTTCCGGCGTGGCGCCGCGCTTGCGGGTCCCGGCCAAGGGCCTCAGCGTAATTCGACCATCGCGCACGCGGACCAGGATCTCCGGGCTCGACCCGGTAACACAGAAACCACCGAAATTGAGGAAGAACAGGAACGGTGACGGGTTGAGGCGGCGGAGCGAGCGGTAAAAGGCGAACGGCGGGTGGGAAAACGGCAACCGGAAGCGCTGGGAGGGAACGATTTGGAAGGCGTCGCCGGCCATGATGTAGTCGACGGCCTTGCGCACCATGCCATGGAATTCCTCGCGGGTGACGTTGGATTGCACGTCGGGCAGCTCTGATCCACCGGTCGGCGCGGTTGCCCGGCGGCGCGCCGCTAGCGGCGCCTCGAAATCCTGGACCGCCGCCTGCAAGCGCCGGCCGGCCGCCGCGTAGGCTTCCTCGGCAGAACCGCCGCCGTCCGACCAGACCGGTGTTACGATGGTCAGTGAATCCTCGAGCGAATCGAAAACAGCCATCACCGACGACCTCAGGAAGATGCTGTCGGGCAAACCGAGCATATTCGGATTGTCGTCGGGGATGTTCTCCGCCAACCGTACCATGTCGTAGCCCATGAAGCCGACCAGGCCAGCGGCCATCGGCGGCATGCCCGCAGGTAGGTCGATCCGGCTCTCCTCGACCAGTTTGCGGAGCGACGCGAGGGTTCCGAGTTCGGCATCGGGGCAGGGCTCGAAGGAATCGGCGCCCTTTTCCGGCGAACGGTTGATCTCCGGGTTATTGCCGAAGCAGCGCCAGATGACATCGGGGTCGAACCCGATGAAGGAATAGCGACCGCGGATCGCACCGCCCTCCACCGATTCGAGGAGGAAACTGTTGGGCCGCTCGCCAGCCAGTTTCATCATCGCCGACACGGGCGTTTCGAGATCGGCGACGGACCGTGTCCATACCACCTGCGAACGGCCTTGCGCATAGGTCGCGGCGAAGTCGTCAAAACTCGGATGCAGGTCCATCGAAAGTCCCAGTCAGCGTCGGTTTATGACGCCGCTCAGTATCCGCCCGCCCCGGATACCGCTTCGCGGACCAACGCCTGGTTCACGGAAACGTCGAAATCCGAACGAAGGGCATTCGACAACTGGGCGACGATGTCGTTGCGCATGGTGCGCGAAAGCTCCTCGCCGATAATACCGACTGCGTCCTTGTCGGAGTTGGGATCGGCTGGAACGACGGACTTGAGGACGGCCACCTGGTGCCCATCGCTTCCCCGCGCCGCCGCGGCTTTGCCGACCCCCAAAGAAAATATCTTGGTGACCAGCTCGCGGGAAAGGCCGGAAACGGTGCCGTTGTCATTACGCTTAAACTCGGGCGAAGTGTTCTTGGTCAAACCGTCTTCCTGGACCAGCGTGTCGAAGTTGCCGCCGGCATCGAGGCGAGCGACGAGAGCCTCGGCGTGGTTTTTCGCCGCGTCGGCGCGCTGATCTTCTTTCCAATCATCGACCACCGCTGCGCGGACCTCGGACAAGTCCTTCAAACGCGGCGCCGTGATGCCGTCCACGCGGAGTACGAAAAACCCTTCCGGGCCGGATTCAGTGAGCGGGCTTTCAGTCCCTTCTTCGGTGGTGAAAGCCGATTCCAGAAAAGCCGGTACGGTCGGGATACCGGCCGCCGCCGACCCGTCAGGCGTGCGGCCCTGCCGGTCGACGGCGTCGACGGTAACGACATTGAGACCGAGCCGCGAGGCTGCTTCCTCCAACGTCGCGCCACCGCCCAGTTCGTCCTCAAGTTGGTTAGAAAGGTCGAAGATGCTGTCCAGCGCCTTTTCCCGGGCGATGGTCTGTTGCAGGGCCTCGCGGACATCTTCCAAGGATTGGGTGCCGCCGGGCGTGATGGCAATGATGTTGAAAATGTGCCATCCGAGCGGGCTCTGGACCGCTTCGGTGACGCCAGTCTCCCCGGAGCCGAATACATGTGGGATCAAATCCGGGAGAAGGTCGCTCTCCGTGACTTCGCCCAGGTCGATCGCGGTTTCATCCTGGTCGGCGACCTCTTTGGCGACGGTCACGAAGTCGCGTCCCTCCGACAACTGTTTGGTTGCTTGTTCGGCCGTCTCCGCGTCCGCAAGGATCATTTGCTGGACGATTCGCTTCTCCAGGGTCGTGAATTCGTCCAAGCGTGCCTCGTAAGCCTCCTTAAGGGCGTCCTCGGCCACGGCGATCTCAGAGGCCATGTCCGCGGCCTCCAAACGGACAAGCGTCAACTTCCGGTATTCCGGAGCCGTGTAGCGGGCCGCGTTATCCTTATGGAAGGCGGCAAGGACCGCCTCGTCGGGTTCTGCGATGTTACCCGCGTCCGTGTCGTAGATATCGACGAACTCGACGATCCGCCGTTCGTTTCGGTGACGGTAGATCATTTCCGCCATGGCTTTCGGCGCCCGTACGCCGGCCTGCAGGCTACCAATGAACTGGACATTGGCCAGATCGTCTCGGGTATCGGCGATGAACGCGCCCTCCGGCATTCCCGTGTTCTGCAAAAAACGCTCGAACTGGTTGCGATCGAACTGGCCGGTAAGGCCCTTGAATTCGTCCCGGCTATGGATGTTGTTGCGGACCAACACATCGCTGATCGTGACACCGAGCTTGCCGCCGCCGGCGATCAGCAGCGTCCGATTGATCTCGTTGTTGAGGATGGCGTCGACGACGCCCATCTGCTGGGCCTGCTCCAAGTCGAACTGGTTGCCGAACATGGTGCGCAAGCGGTCGACCTCGCGGTTGACCTGGGCGCGGAAGGCGTAAACGCTGATCTCCCTTTCGCCGATCTTGGCGACACTGGTCGACGAGATCGCCGGACTCAGCCAGTCTTGAATACCCCACGCCGCGAAACTGAGGATCAGCAGGAACAAGAGGCCTTTGACGACGTAAGAACCGGTTTGTTTGCGAAGAGAAGTCAACATGGCGATTTGGCCGAGCAGTGGAAAACACGAAAGAAGCCGGCCGGGTCCGGCGGCGGGCGCATCATAGGTTGGGCCGCAGACCCGGGCAATATCGGAATATTGCCGAGCACTCCGAGCCCCCGCAATGATTAACGCGTATTCATGGGATCAACTGATGGTGACCACGATTTCGCTTTTCCACGAGCGACGGGGGTGTTACCGACTCTATGGAGTAGGGGGGCGTTGACGCGTATGGCGCCGGTCCGCCTTGCGACCGGAATGCGAGAGGAAACCGATGACCCCTGACCAGATCGAACTCGTGCAGGCGACCTTTGAGAAGATCGGGCCGCAAAAGGAACAAACTGCGGGCGCGTTCTACGACCGACTGTTCGAGCTCGCCCCCTCGATGCGCAGCCTATTCAAGAACGACATGGCCGGTATGCGCCGGCAATTCCTTGGCGCCGTCGACAACGCCGTTGCCGGCCTCGATGACCTCGAAGCGGTCCTCCCGGAAATCGAAGCCTTGGGCGTGCGGCATCTCGACTACGGTGTCGAGGACAGTCACTACGATACGGTCGGTGAGGCATTTCTCTGGGCCATGGAAAAGGGGTTGGGGAACACCTTTACGCCGGAAGTCCGGACGGCTTGGTCGGAGGCTTATCTGGTCCTCTTGTTACCGGCGACGTAAAACTCCCTGATTATGGGCGAAGTAAATTTCCCCACCTTGAG
>Ga0066187_1000484_pt1 | contig 13416 bp, 8 predicted proteins | sample WorMetexBAHAMAS1_FD_58706 | JGI IMG/M metagenome (GOLD analysis project Ga0066187, IMG submission 58706) | Marine gutless worms symbiont microbial communities from Max Planck institute for Marine Microbiology, Germany - Inanidrilus exumae... | ecosystem: Host-associated > Annelida > Digestive...
CGCCGAAGGTGAGCGGGACGGGCCCGTAACCATCCAGGGCATCGAACAGAAAGATGTACTTCTTGCCGTCCTCCCTGGTCTCGACGATGCGGGCCTGCGCAGTGGTTTCGATTTCGTCCACATCGTCCTCGAAGGACGCGTCCTCGTCCCACAGACTTGCCAGGGCTCGGTCCTGGAACGAGGCGATCGAGGGCAAAGGCTGGTCTTCCGACACACCCCAAACGCCGTAGACGAGCGCCTCGTGGGCCAGGACGCGATCCCGTCCATAGAGCACGAAGGGGGTCGAGGTGTCTTCGCCGAGGTCCAGATCGGCCAGGAAGTTGGACAGGTCCTTGACCGAGATGGCGGTCACCAGAACGCCGAGATGCTCGCCGTCCCGGTGGATGGGGGCACGCAGATTGAGGAACGAGGTCTGCGCCTCGACGTAATAGAGCGGCTCGCCCCAGAACGGGCCGTCGGCGGCGGCGGCTTCCGCGATGAGGTCCCGCGCAGTCGGATCGTCTGCCATGCTCCCGCGTATGATCGGCTCCGGCCCGAATGACATGGCGGTGGTGTACGAACAGTCCGGTCGAACGATGCCGACGAAAGCCAACTGTGGGGCCGCGGCCATGGTGGCCTGCAGAAATCGCGCGAACCGGCCTTCGTTGCGGGGGTCGATGGTGCCGTCTTCCACCAGCTTCAGGATATGATCGATCTGCGTGCGGGCCAGATCGATGTGACCGCGCACGGCGGAGCGTATCGCCCCGATGGCCAGTTCGGACTTGTCCGAGATCAGTTCGTTGGTGTTGCGTGTCGCGACAGTCAGGCTGAGCACGAAGGGCGTTGCGGCCGCCATGATCAGAAACAGGATTCCGATCAGGACCGCCGTTGAAATCGAGATGCCCGACCGGTGGGTCACCCCGGCGACGGCGGTTTCGTCCTCCTTCAGACCTTCGATTTGCTCTGCCGATCGCATCACGGGTCGATCTTACCCGGTACGGGGCCGATTGGCGCGGCTCATTGCGCCGCCTCCGGAACGGCCAGGCCCAGGCTTTGGCGCACGGCGGCCGCCACGCGGGCGGTGTCGTCCAACGGCGGGTAAGACCAGTGTTCCAACCGGCCTTCGAAGGAACGGGTCAGCCCGTCCGCACGCAGGCGTTCGTGAAAGCGACGGAACTTGTCGCTGCCCGGGCCGGGCAGGTCGATCACATGCACCGGCTTTCCGGTCATGCAGGCCTCCGAGACCATGTTCACGGAATCGCCCGTCACGACGATGGCGTCGGCGGCTGCCAGATAGCCGAAATAGGGGTTCTCGCCGGTCCCGTCCCAGAAGGCACCGGGTACGTCGCGCAACGCCGTTTTCAGTGTTTCGGTGTTTTCCGATCCGGTCCGCCTGGACGGCGTCACCAAGAGCGCGGCACCGGCGTCCCGGGCCATGGCGGCCAGCTTGCCCGCGATGGCCCGCATGGTGTCCGGGGCGAGCCGGTAGGCGTTGTTCGACCCGCCGATCAGGACCGCAACATGCGGGTGCGGCAGATCGCGGATCTGGTCCTGCACGCCGACGGCGGCCTGGGCCAGCCTTTCCGGCGTCACACGGTTGAGCGCGCCGCGGGTGCCAATCACGTTGGAGCCGTCGACCCGGTCATGCATGGGCGCGGCGATCAGGTCGAAGCGGGCCAGCGGGACATGGGGGTGCTGAATATGAACGGCCACCGGCCTGTTGCCGGCGCGCCGCTTGACCTCCAGCGCCGGACCCACCGCATTGCTGCCGCAAGAGATCAGAAGGTCCGGCCAGGGAGGCGCCAGGTCCCGGGCACCGCCCCTGTGCCCCAAGACGCCGGGCGGCCACAGCATCGGGGGGACCCACGACCAGGGCCACGCGAGATCGAGGGTCTTCGTTACGATCGGCAGGCCCACGGCCTCGGCCAGGCCCAGGGCCTGGGCGTCCATACCCGTCTTGCCGTCGGTGAGCACCCAGCAACCGTGATCGCTCATCACCCGGCCGCGATAGCATGCCCGCTGAACCGCTGCAACGCCACGCAATGGGATTTCCATTGAACGGCAAGGGCGTCCCGGTAATACTCTTTCGCGCCGCGTTCCGGCGCGGACGTCAATCGATCAGAACCGGAAAGGACCTGCGCACCGATGCGTCGCGTAAAGCTCGACAAGATCGACCTGAAGATCCTGCGGGATCTGCAGGCGGACGGCCGGATGACGAACGTCGAGTTGGCCCGGCGGGCCGGAATTTCGGCGCCGCCCTGTCTGCGGCGCGTGCGGGCGCTGGAAGAGGCCAATTTCGTGCGCGGCTATCACGCCGACATCAACCCCGAGGCGCTGGGCTTCGGTGTCACGGTGTTCGCCTTCGTCGGCCTGGCCAGCCAGGCCGAAGCCGACCTGGTCGCCTTCGAGGAGGTGGTCCAAGGATGGCCGCAGGTCCGCGAATGCCACATGCTGGCGGGCGAGACCGATTTTCTCTTGAAGATCGTGGCCGAGAACTGGGAGAGCTACAACACCTTCTTGACCTCGGAACTGACCAAGGCGCCCGGGGTCAGTTCGGTCCGCTCGGCGCTTGCGATCCGGGCCTCGAAGTTCCAGTACGGCGTGCCGATTGACGTGGACAAGGCCAGCGCCCCGACCGGGGATGATTCCGACTGAGGCCGCTGCCCGCCGCCGTTGCCCGCGAAGCGGCGCCTACTTGTACTGGAGGGTGACCACCTCGTAGTCCTTTTGCCCGCCGGGCGTCACCACTTCCACGACGTCGCCGACGCTCTTGCCGATCAAGGCCCGGGCCAGCGGTGATGCGATCGACAGCAGGCCCGACGAGATGTCCGATTCCGTTTCGCCCACCAACTGGTAGGTCTTTTCTTCGTCGGTATCGCAATCGGCCAGCGTGACCGTCGCGCCGAACTTCGCGACCTCGCCGGACAGCTTGGACGGATCGATCACCTCGGCGCGGCTGATCTTGTCCTCAAGCTCGGCAATCCGGCCTTCGATGAAGCTCTGGCGTTCGCGCGCGGCGTGGTACTCGGCGTTCTCGGACAGGTCGCCATGTTCCCGCGCGGCGGCAATGGCACGAATAACGGCCGGCCGCTCTTCCGATTTGAGCGTCTTCAGTTCTTCCTGCAGCCTTTCAAAGCCCTGCAGCGTAATCGGGACCCTTTGCATCACCATCACCAATTCGCTCGCGTTGCGATACAGACACAAATACCCAATGCGCCATCAGCCTCGATGGCGACACTGGCCAGATCAAGCGGAAAGGTCAATCCCATTCTAATACGAAGCCTTAAAGTAGGCCTGAAGCGGCGTGACTTCAAGCGATCCTTGCTTCAGCGCGGCGATGCCCATCAGGGCCGCGCGGGCGCCGGACACGGTCGTGTAATAGGGGATGGACCGCATCAGGGCCGTCCGGCGCAGAGAGAAGGAGTCTTCGATCGCCTTCTGGCCTTCGGTGGTGTTGAAGACCAGGTCGATCTGGCCGTTGATCATGGCATCCACCACGTGCGGGTGGCCTTCCAGCACCTTGTTGACCCGCTGGACTTCAAGCCCGTTGCTTTCCAGGTACTCCGCCGTGCCCCGGGTCGCGGTGATGCTGAAGCCCAGGTCCCGGATCTGCCGCGCCATCTCCAGGAACGCCGGCTTGTCCGTATCCTTGACGGAGACAAAGACCCTGCCTTCGATGGGGAGGTCGATCCCCACGGCAAGCTGGGATTTCGCAAAGGCCCGCCCGAACTCGCTGTCCAGGCCCATGGCCTCGCCGGTCGATTTCATTTCGGGGCCAAGCGTCACGTCGACCCCCGGGAAGCGGGCGAACGGGAAGACCGCCTCCTTGACCGCGATATGCGGCCGGTCGCCATCCCCGCTGAGGTCGAAATCGGCCAGCTTCTCGCCCGCCATGATCCGGGCCGCGATCTTGGCGATCGGGATGCCGGTTGCCTTGGCGACGAAGGGAACCGTCCGGCTTGCCCGGGGGTTGACCTCCAGGATGTTGACCGCACCGTCCTTGACGGCGAACTGCACGTTCATCAGGCCGACGACGCCCAGCGCACTGGCCAGTGCCTCGGTCTGGCGACGCAGCTCTGCGATGACCTCGGGCCCCAGCGTATAGGGCGGCAGGGAACAGGCGCTGTCGCCGGAATGAATGCCGGCCTCTTCGATGTGTTCCATCACGCCGGCCACGAAGACCGCATCGCCGTCGGCCAGGGCGTCAACGTCCACTTCGATCGCGTCGCGCAGATAGCCGTCGATCAGGACCGGGTTCTGGCCCGACACCTGGACCGCCGTTTCGATGTACCGGCGCAGGCCCTCCATGTCGTGCACGATCTCCATCGCGCGGCCGCCCAAGACGTAGGAGGGCCGGATCACGACGGGAAACCCGATCCGCCCGGCCACCGCCTCGGCTTCGGCCCGGCTGGAGGCGATCCCGTTCGGCGGTTGTTGCAGCCCAAGCTCGATGGAAAGCTGCTGGAACCGCTCGCGATCCTCGGCCAGGTCGATGGCGTCGGGCGAGGTGCCCAGGATCGGGATGCCCGCCTGTTCCAGCGCATGCGCCAGCTTCAGCGGCGTCTGGCCGCCAAACTGCACGATCACCCCGGCCAGCCGTCCGCGGGCCTGTTCGGCCCGCACCAGCTCGACCACGTCCTCGCCGGTCAGCGGTTCGAAATACAGCCGGTCCGACGTGTCGTAGTCCGTCGACACCGTTTCCGGGTTGCAGTTGACCATGATGGTCTCGAAGCCCGCCTCGTCCAGCGCATAGCAGGCGTGGACGCAGCAATAGTCGAACTCGATCCCCTGGCCGATCCGGTTCGGTCCGCCACCCAGGATCACCACCTTGTCCGCGTCGCTGACGTCGGCTTCGCATTGCGCCGGCGTGATGCCGTCGCCTTCGTAGGACGAGTACATATAAGGCGTCAGCGACGGGAACTCCGCCGCGCAGGTGTCGATCCGCTTGAAAACGGGGTGCACGCCAAGCGCACGGCGGCGGTCGGCCACGGCCGATTCGGCGATGCCGCACAGTTCGGCCAGCCGTTCGTCGGAGAACCCCAGCTTCTTCAGGTCGAGCAGTCCCTGGCGATCTTCGGGCAGGCCCTCGCGGGCGACCCGGGCCTCGGTGTCGACGATCGCCATGATCTGTTCCAGGAACCAGGGGTCGATGCGACTGGCGTCGTGCACGTCCGCCACCGACAGGCCGTGGCGCAGGGCCTGGGCCACCTGCAGGATCCGGTCGGGCAGGGGCTGGGAGATGGCGGCGCGAATGGAGTCCGCGTCGGGTGCGCCGGAGATCTCGACGGGGTTGAGCCCGGTCAGCCCGGTCTCCATCGACCGCAGGGCCTTCTGCAGGGCCTGTGGAAAGGTGCGGCCGATCGCCATGGCCTCGCCGACCGATTTCATGGATGTGGTCAGGTGCGGCCGGGCGCCCGGGAACTTTTCGAAGGCAAAGCGGGGCATCTTCACGACGACGTAGTCGATCGTCGGTTCGAAGCTGGCCGGCGTCACCCGGGTGATGTCGTTGTCCAGCTCGTCCAGGGTGTAGCCGACCGCCAGCTTGGCGGCGACCTTGGCGATCGGGAATCCGGTGGCCTTGGACGCAAGCGCCGACGACCGCGAGACGCGCGGGTTCATTTCGATGACGACCAGCCGGCCGTCGTGCGGGTTGACCGCGAACTGTACGTTCGACCCGCCGGTGTCCACCCCGATTTCGCGCAGACACGCGATCGAGGCATTCCGCATGATCTGGAATTCCTTGTCGGTCAGCGTCAGGGCGGGCGCCACCGTGATCGAGTCGCCCGTGTGAATGCCCATGGGGTCGATGTTCTCGATCGAACAGACGATGATGCAGTTGTCGTCGCGGTCCCGCACCACCTCCATCTCGTATTCCTTCCAGCCCAGGACCGACTCCTCGACCAGGACCTCCGAAACGGGTGAGGCGCGCAGGCCCGCCTCCAACAGCGCGTTGAACTCGTCGGTGTTGTAGGCGATGCCGCCGCCGGTTCCGCCCAGGGTGAAGGACGGCCGCATGATCGCCGGAAGCGCCACATGTTCCATCGCCTCGTCCGCCTGGCTCATGCTTTTGACAAGCATGCTGCGCGGGCTTTCGAGGCCGATCTTATCCATCGCTTCGCGGAACAGCCTGCGATCCTCGGCCTTGTCGATGACGTCGGCCTTGGCGCCGATCATCTCGACGCCCAGTGCCGCCAGGGTGCCGTTGCGATCGAGGGTGAGGGCGGTGTTGAGGCCGGTCTGCCCGCCCATCGTCGGCAGCACGACCAGCTTGTCGTCGGGCCGTTCGGCCCGCTCCCGCTCCAGCACTTTCACCACCATCGCCGGCGTGATCGGCTCCACATAGGTGGCGTCGGCGGTGGCCGGGTCGGTCATGATTGTGGCCGGGTTCGAGTTCACCAGCACGACCCGGTAGCCCTCTTCCTTCAGGGCCTTGCAGGCCTGGGTCCCCGAATAGTCGAACTCGCAGGCCTGCCCGATCACGATCGGGCCGGCGCCGATGATCATGACCGTATCGATGTCGTCGCGCCTGGGCATGCTGTCGGCCGCTCTATCCTGATAATCGGGATGCACAAATCGACGGGTGCAACCGCCGGGCGCTGTTTATCGCAAGCCCGCGGGGAAGGCCAGCGCCGATCACCCCTGCTTGTGCGTCGCAATGAGGTCGACGAAGCGGCGGAACAGGTAGTGGCTGTCCTGGGGGCCCGGCGAGGCTTCGGGGTGGTACTGGACCGAGAAGACCGGCTTGCCCGAAACCCGCAGGCCGGCCAGGGAGCCGTCGAACAGCGAGAAGTGGGTTCCCTCCACCCCCTCGGGCAGGCTGTCCTTGTCGACCACGAAGCCGTGGTTCTGGCTGGTGATCTCGACCTTGCCCGTGGTCAGGTCCTTGATCGGATGGTTGGCGCCCCGGTGGCCCAGGTGCATCTTGTGGGTGGTCGCGCCCAGTGCCAGCGCCAGCATCTGGTGGCCCAGGCAGATGCCGAACACCGGCAGGCCTGCATCCAGAACGCCCCGGATCATCGGGACCGCATAGGTGCCCGTTGCCGCCGGGTCGCCCGGCCCGTTGGACAGGAAGACCCCGTCGGGAGCGTGCGACAGCGCCTCCTCGGCGGTCGAGGTCGCGGGAACGACCGTGATCCGGCACCCCAGCGCGGCCAGGTTGCGCAGGATGTTTCGTTTGGCACCGTAGTCGACGGCCACCACGTGGAACCCGGATCCGTCCGATTGGCCATAGCCTGTTCCGCGTTCCCAGGCCGCCTCGGTCCAGCGGTAGGTCTGGGTGCAGGAGACCTCCTTCGCCAGATCCATGCCTTCGAGCCCGGGCCATGCCGCGGCCTGGACCATCAGTGCGTCCAGATCGAACCGGCCATCCGGGGCGTGCGCCAGAACCCCGTGCGGTGCGCCCTGATCGCGGATCCGCCGGGTCAGTGCGCGGGTATCCACGCCCGCGATGCCGGGCAAGGCGCGGCCCTTCAGCCATTGATCCAGATGCTGCGAGGCGCGCCAGTTCGACGGTTCGGTGATGTCCGCCGCCAAGACGCAGCCGCGCGCTGCCGGCGTGACTGTTTCGATGTCTTCGGCATTGGTGCCCACATTGCCGACATGCGGGAAGGTGAAGGTGATGATCTGACCGGCGTATGACGGATCCGTCAGGATTTCCTGATAACCGGTCATCGCGGTGTTGAAACACACCTCGCCGATCGCCGTGCCGGTCGCCCCGACGCCGCGGCCCCACAGCACGGTTCCGTCAGCCAGCACCAGTGCCGCGGTTGCCCCGCGCGGCTGGGAATTCTCTGCGGCGCCTGCGTCGGATCGTATGAGTGTATCGGCCATGCCCGTGCCTTCACTGTGCGCTCGACAAGCGAACGCGGGACTGTTAAAGCATATGCCGCTTTCGCGTCAAGCCAATCTGGAATAAGTTAGGCTTTGAAAATCAGTATGTTAGAGAGTATTACGCCAAGTCGGGAGTTGGTATTGCGCCCGCATGCGCCCAGACATCACGAGATTGACCACATCACACTTCGAAACCGGGAGGCACGGCGTGCGCCAGGAGATCGCTGATGCGTTGAAGCAGGCGATGCGCGCACAGGACGCGCGTGCCACATCGACCCTTCGTTTGATCCTGGCCGCACTCAAGGACCGGGACATTGCCGCCCGAAGCAAAGGACAGTCGGAAGGCATCTCCGACGACGAGATCCTGTCGATGCTGCAGACCATGATCAAGCAGCGCAAGGAGAGCATCGCGCTTTACGAGCAGGGCGGAAGGCTGGAACTGGCCGAGAGCGAGCAGGAGGAGATCGACGTCATCGCTCGTTTCATGCCCAGCCAGTTGAACGACGAGGAAATCGCGGCAGCCGTCGGCGAGGTGATCGCAGAAACGGGCGCGGCGAGCTTAAAGGAAATGGGGGCCGTGATGAGCACCTTGCGCGAACGGTATCCGGGGCGCATGGATTTCGCGAAGGCCAGCGCACAGGCGAAGGCACAGCTTCGCTGAGGACGGCGTCGGGACGGCACGTCGTCCATCGAAGGGCGTGCCGGTCTGTGTTAGGGTTTCGGCGGCGCGATCGATGACACATGTACCGCGCGTTGTCGCAGGGGGTGGCTGAGTGGCTTTTCCGCCGCAATTTCTGGATGAGATCCGCACCCGGCTATCGGTTTCCGACATTGTCGGTCGCCGGGTCAAGCTGATCCGGCGCGGCCGCGAATTCGTCGGCCTCAGCCCGTTCAATCCGGAAAAAACCCCGTCTTTCACCGTGAACGACCAGAAGGGCTTCTACCATTGCTTCTCCAGCGGCGAGCACGGCGACATCTTCGCCTGGGTGATGCGGATGGAAGGGCTCAGCTTCCCCGAGGCCGTCGAGCGGCTGGCCGCCGAAGCGGGCCTGGAGGTGCCGAAGGAAACACCGGCCGAACGGGCCAGGGCGGAACGGCGCGCCGGCCTGCACGACGCCCTGGAGGCCGCCTGCACCTGGTTCGAGACGCAATTGCGGGCGCCCGACGGGCGCGAGGCGCTGTCTTATCTGCGTGACCGCGGCCTCGGCGACGAGACGATCCGCGCCTTTCGGCTGGGCTATGCGCCCGACGGCACCGCGCTGAAGGCGGCGATGGCCGAAAAGGGCATCCCCGACCGACTGCTGATCGAGGCGGGGCTGCTGCGGCAGCCGGACGACGGGCGCCCCGCCTATCCGTTCTTCCGCCGCCGGATCCTGTTTCCCATTGCGGACGGGCGCGGCCGGGTGATCGCCTTCGGCGGCCGGTTCATGGGCGACCACAAGGCCGCCCAGACGGGCAAATACATCAACTCGCCCGACACCCCCCTCTTCGACAAGGGGCGCACGCTCTACAACCTGGATCGGGCCCGGACCGCCGCCCACAAGGGGGCCGGCATCCTGGTCGCCGAGGGCTATATGGACGTGATCGCGCTGGCGCAGGCCGGTTTCGGCGCCGCGGTGGCGCCGCTGGGCACGGCGATGACCGAAGATCAGATCGGCCTGATGTGGCGGCATGACCCAGAGCCGGTCCTGTGTTTCGACGGCGACGAGGCCGGGCGGCGTGCCGCCGGCCGGGCCGCCGAACGCGCCTTGCCGCTGTTGCGGCCCGGCACGACACTGCGTTTCGCCTTCCTGCCTGCCGGCGAGGACCCCGACAGCCTGCTGCAGGCCGAAGGGGCCGCGGGCATGCGCCGGGTCCTGGACCACTGCATGCCCCTGGCCGATGTGATCTGGGCGATGGAGGCAGGCCTGAGGCCCGTGGACACGCCTGAACGCAGGGCCGATCTGGAGAAACGGCTGATGGAACGGGTCTCCCAGATCGGGGATCCTACGGTGCGCAACCACTACCAGGGCGAGTTCCGGGACCGCCTTTGGCGCCAGTTCCGAAGCCGTCCGGCCCCGGGAAACCGCCGGAATCCGCCACGGTCCGCCGGCCGACAGGCCCCGGCAGGCGCGGCCGTCAACCAGCAGTTGAGGGGCCTCGCCGCGTCGCATCTGCGGCGCCAGCACATCATCGTTCTGACCACGCTGATCAACCACCCGCGCCTGCTGGAGCGTTTTGGCGATCAGGTGGATGCGCTGCCCTTGGATCCCGACCTTGACAAAGTGCGCCGGCGCCTTCAAAACCTGCTTTCTTCGCGCGAAAACCTTGACTTAGACGAACTCAGCGCCCACTTCTCGAAGGCGGAGGGTGCCGCGGTCCCGGTTGGTGTTTTGGATACGTTAACCTACAAGATGGCATCTTTCTCGAGCCCCGAGGCGAGTGACGACGCGGCGAGCGCCGGCCTGGAGGGCATCATGGCGCTCCAGACACAGCGCCAACTTTGCGACGAGGCCGAGACCGTCCGCCGGCAGGTCCAGGCGGACATGCCCTCGAAAGAGATGTCTCGGATGCGGGCGATCCGGGAAGCCGTCGAGGCGGGCGAGCTGAAGATCGCACAGGGCGACGATTCATAGGGTGCATTCACGGATGATCGGTGACGGCTGAGCGCGGCCGCACCGAAGTAGGCATGAGGACTTGAGCTATATGGCGAAGCAGGCGGAAGCGACTGAAAACACGGAAAACCGCGAAGAGGCCGGCGACGGCCCGCTGATGGACAATGTCGGCGCGGCGGTGAAGAAGCTGGTCGCCAAGGCGAAGGAGCGGGGCTACATCACCATCGATGAGCTCAACGCGGCGCTACCGCAGGACGAGGTCACCTCCGAGCAGATCGAAGACACGATGACCATGCTGTCCGAGATGGGCATCAACGTCATCGACGGAGAGGTACAGGACGACAAGGATTCCAGCGCCGAGACCGGAACAGAGGTCGAGGCGCAGGCCACCGGCAACATCAACGACGACGATGTGGGCCGCACGGACGATCCGGTGCGGATGTATCTGCGCGAGATGGGCTCGGTCGAACTGCTCTCCCGCGAAGGCGAGATCGCCATCGCAAAACGCATCGAGGCAGGCCGCGAGAAAATGATCGGCGCCCTGTGCGAAAGCCCCCTGACAATGCGCGCGATCTCCAAATGGCACGACATGCTGTTGGAAGGCGAGATCCTGCTGCGCGACGTGATCGACCTGGATGCCACGTTCGCCGGGCCCGACGACAAGGCGCTGAATGCCGTGGAGGCGGAAGAAAGCGGCGAGGCCAGCGGGGAAGACGAAGAAGCGGGCGACACGCAAGACGCCGCCGAAGGTGCTGCGGCCGGACCCAACGGCACCGCGGCGCCGGCCGAGAAAGAGGCGTCGGACAAGGACCAGGAGGCGAAGCCCAACGGCGAGGCCCGGACCGAAGACGGCGAAGCCAAGACCGAAGACGGCGAAGCCAAGACCGAGGACGGCGAGGACGACGACGAGGACGGCGAAGACAACTCCATGTCGCTCGCGGCGATGGAGCAGGTGCTGAAGCCCGAGGTCCTGGAGAACTTCGAACTCATTGCCTCGACCTACAACAAGCTGAAGCGCGCCCAGGACAAGCGACTGACGTCGATGCAGAAGGGCGAGGCGCTGTCGCGCTCGACCGAGCGGACCCACGAGACCCACCGGAAGAACCTGGTGGAGATGATGGAAAAGGTCCGTCTCAACAACCAGCGGATCGAGCAGCTTGTCGAGCAGCTTTACGAGTTGAACCGCACCCTGACCGGCTTCGAGGGGCGGTTGCTGCGCCTCGCGGTCCAGTCGAAGGTCAAGCGCGAGGACTTCCTGGAGCAGTATTTCGGGCACGAGCTGGACCCGAACTGGGTGAAGAACGTCTCCAAGATCAATGCCGCCTGGAAGCGGTTCGGCGAGAAACACATCAAGGAGATCGAGATCCAGCGCGGCAACATCGCCGAGGTCGCCGCGGCCACGGGTATGCCGATTTCCGAGTTCCGCCGCATTGTCCAGACGGTCCAGCAGGGCGAACGCGAAGCCGGGCGGGCGAAGAAGGAAATGGTCGAGGCCAACCTGCGCCTGGTGATCTCGATCGCGAAGAAATACACGAACCGCGGCCTGCAGTTCCTGGACCTGATCCAGGAAGGCAACATCGGCTTGATGAAGGCGGTCGACAAGTTCGAGTACCGCCGCGGTTACAAGTTCTCCACCTATGCGACCTGGTGGATCCGTCAGGCGATCACCCGCTCGATCGCCGATCAGGCGCGGACGATCCGCATTCCCGTGCACATGATCGAAACGATCAACAAGCTGGTCAGGACGTCGCGCCAGATGCTGCACGAGATCGGGCGCGAACCCACGCCTGAGGAGCTCGCAGAGAAGCTGGCCATGCCGCTGGAGAAAGTGCGCAAGGTCCTGAAGATCGCGAAGGAGCCGATCAGCCTGGAAACGCCGATCGGCGACGAGGAAGACAGCCACCTGGGCGATTTCATCGAGGACAAGAACGCGGTTCTGCCGTCGGACGCAGCGATCCAGTCGAACCTGCGGGAAACGACCACGCGGGTTTTGGCCTCGCTGACCGCGCGCGAAGAACGTGTCCTCAGGATGCGGTTCGGGATCGGTATGAACACCGACCACACGTTGGAAGAGGTCGGCCAGCAGTTCTCGGTCACCCGCGAGCGTATTCGCCAGATCGAGGCCAAGGCGTTGCGCAAGTTGAAGCACCCCTCGCGGTCGCGCAAGCTGAGGAGCTTCCTGGACTACTGATCACGGCGCGGGACCGCGGCGGTTGCGACCCCGACCCTGCACCGATCGAGAAAGGCACCGGCCCCACCTGTCATGCGGGCTGTGCCCACTCATAACATATTGAAATATAAACGCATTTTTCGTTGACTAACGTTAACCGGGACTTAGTGCCCGGGCATTAGGGTCTGCCGTTGGAGCTCATTTGGACGGCATCGGAACATGCGCCTGCTTCGCCGGCTAGCATCGAAGAACGCCACCCTCGACCTGGTGATCATGGTCGTGGCGTGCACCCTTGCGACCGTGGTTCTCATCGAGATCGAATTCATCGAAGAATTCTATCTGATGACGCGGCAGTACGAGGACTACGAGGTCGACGAGATGATCGCGGTCTTCGTGCCCGTCAGCATCTTCGGTGCCTGGTTCGCCTGGCGGCGCTGGCGCGAAGCGACCCGATTGGTCGATCGGCTGAGGCAGAACGAAGAGGACCTGGCCGATGCCCGCGACGCCGCAGAGGCGGCGAATCTGTCGAAGTCCAGGTTCCTGGCCAACATGAGCCACGAAATCCGGACCCCGATGAACGGTGTATTGGGAATGTCCGACCTGCTGAGGCAGACGGAGATGTCCGACCGTCAGCGGCATTTCGTCGACACGATTCACGGTTCTGCCACCACGCTGTTGAGCGTTATCGACGGCATCCTGGACTTCTCCCGCATCGAGGCCGGTGAATTCCAGCTCGACCCGGCGCCGTTCGACCTGCATCGCACGGTTGATCAGGTGGTGAGCCTGCTTGCCGAGTCCGCAGCGTCGAAGGGCCTCGACTTTGCGTATTTCGTCGATGCGCCG
>Ga0066187_1000485_pt1 | contig 13416 bp, 9 predicted proteins | sample WorMetexBAHAMAS1_FD_58706 | JGI IMG/M metagenome (GOLD analysis project Ga0066187, IMG submission 58706) | Marine gutless worms symbiont microbial communities from Max Planck institute for Marine Microbiology, Germany - Inanidrilus exumae... | ecosystem: Host-associated > Annelida > Digestive...
CCTACAGTTTCTACGTGCAGCCGACAAAGATTTCTATGCTGCAGGCTTCAGCCGACTTGTGGAAAGATGGCAATGCTGTATTGAACTGCAGGGAGACTATGTTGAAAAGTAACATAACTGTCAGAATTGTGCGATTACCTGTTCTACTGTTAGGGTTTTTAGTCCTGGATTTTATTGAACGACCCTCGTATATACGCATCGTCTGCACGCAGTACATAGATGCGGCCCATTTCCATAGATTTTGCAAGTTGCTTGTTCTGCGATTCTGTCTCTGTGTGTGTCGGTCACACGGATGAGGTGTGCAAAAACTGCTGAACCGATCGAGATGCCGTTTGGGGACTGACTCATGAAGGTCCAAGGAACCATGTATTAAGTGGGGTCCAGATCCCAATCGGAAGGGGCACTTTTGAGCAGCAGATTGTAACGTACCCACGTATATGCATTGCGGATAGTTCGCCTGTCGCCACGGACCTATGTGACTGCCCAGCGAACGCGGCTGGTGAATGAATGCATTCGCCGCCTCGAAGGGTGACAAAACGGCGATGCGGCCTTTTATCAAATGACATTGGACACTTCTTTTCCGATGCCAAAGATCTTGGTGAAATTCGAATGGGGTCCTCCCATGGGGATGCTAAATTCAGGTGATTTACATGCAATGGACAATGGACATGCAACAAGAATGAGGCACGTAATTTCTTACAGGCATAATTGTCCACAAGAAGCTGTGTGTCTGAACTGTACTTCAGTATTTCAGTTTTAGAACTGCACACGTTTTTTATTTACAACTGCACGGCTTTTCAGAAGTGCAAAAGAGCACGTTAAAGAACCCCGCCGGGTTTAATGGGTTTTCTAATTGTACATGTACTAGAGGATATTGCTACAAATTACAGAAGAGCTCCTATCAGGTTAACGCGTTTAAATACTTTTCGAATTTGTGACATCTGGAATGCACTACCGATATAGTTGAAGAAGCCCCCAGTGCAAATGTTTTAAAGCGACTATTGGATCGTATAATTCGTGTTGATTTAGCTAAATACTGTTTGTTTTAGTCTTCAACCTTTTTGCGTATGTTTTTATGTAGGTTTGTATTTTGTTGTGTATCTCGTGTATATTTTGCTATGTTAACGGCAAGTGCAAGTGGTATTTTAACCCTTTTTTCCTACGGTTTTATCCACTAAAGCTTACTTACACACAACTTTATTTCACCACATTCAAGACCGAGTGACGTGGTTGGTGTTGGTATGTGCAGCATGCGACTGTCGCGGCTACTGTTCGTTCCCGGCATTCCTCTACGAACCACTTTCGGTCGCCGACGACGACGGAAGCCAGCGCATGTGGCTGAGTCGCGTCGAATACTTCCGCAACACGGACACGTGGCACAAGCGAAAGGAGATTGTCGTCAACGACACGGAAATGTTCGTGAGCATGCGTATTCACGCGTCGTGCAGCGGCAGCGGCTATGAGCGACATCTAGCGGCGACCGGCGCCGGCGCACTTGCCGTGCCGTGCTTTCGCCAAGACATTAACTACCATATCGTCTGCATATCGGAGGAGTCCGACATGAAGTTTCGCGTTCAAATTATCAATCGCAAGTATGTAACTGAAAATCCTTATTCATCAGAATAAAATCTCGCATGGCTTCTGTTCACTCTTTACTCATGCCAACTGCCAACGGCAAAAACTGACGCAGCTAGAATCACCGAATTTGACGTAGAAATGTTCCACGATAAATCCTGGAAACTCGTTTACGTTGGGGTCAAAAAGTCAAAGGTCAAGGTCACAAGTCACAAAAACATGACCTGTGTGGGTCTTTGCACTCTTGTGAGTGCTGACTACTTCTAGTTTTTTATGTCGCCGTTATGTTTTCCTACAGAACGCTATCACATGATTAGTCTTAATGGGATAATTTTTGAAGACTGTTTTAATTTATTAATATTATGTGTGCAAAAATTTTGCATCCAATTTTACATTAACTCAAGACATACTTGTGTGAAATTTCGTAAACTCGTGAATACCATGAATTACTGATAATCTGCTGTTCTGCTGATGCAAGCCTGCGCTTTCGACTGTGGCTGTGGTATGTCGGCGTGCTGCCCCGCCGTTTAATTGTCCGTTAACGCGGGCAATGGATGGCCGCATGATGCTTGTGGTACCAGTTTCTAATGCCAATTGAGACTGCAGTATCGGACATTTCCCCTAGACATTTCTCCTCCCGGATATTCCCACCTAACCCAAACCATAAACCTAACCCTAATTCTAATCCTGACCCTAATACTAACCCTACTGACCCTACCCTAACCCAAACCTTACTAACCCCACTTCTAACTCTCTAACTCTAACCCTAACCGAGCAGGGTAGGGGAAATGTCCGAGGGGGGAATTTTCCAGGGGGAATTGTCCGTTTCCCGAGATTGTAAGGCGTTGTTGGTCGTGAGTCGGACTCATTTACGCACGTCTTATCATAACCTCGTTAACAGTCTCACGCTATGGTGACGCCTGCATTACGCCGTGGTTATAAGATTCTTTCACGATGAAATATAATTCTTTAAGTGTGCAGGAATTTTTATTTCATTCACGTAACCAGGTCTGAAATAAAACTGAGTCTTTTGGGCGAGTCAAGCAAGTTCGAAAATATTCATGAGCTGACAACGCCTGATGCAAATCGTCGGAGCTATCTGCCAATCGTCGATTTCTTTTTCGTTTCAAATTCATTTAAATGCTAACGTCAACGTGATGTATGCTGTTAATACTTGTTCACATCGCACGAACTGAACTGAACTGGTGTCCGTGTGTCTATTGTTGTTTTGATTCTCACTGAAAATGGAAAATGGAATATAAACGTTCATTTTCATTTTCAAATTCAAACTAATGTATTACTTAACCAGTTATAATCACCGAGATTTGTCACTTCGTTGTCGCTTTTGGATGCTTTTCGTCTAACGCATGTTTTAGCATTTTTAACTGTCATAATTTCTTTTTTATATAGTACATCACTTAATGAGAAATTGTCGTAAATCTATGATGACGTTGTGTGTGGAGTCACTTACTGTGTGGCATCTTTACTCCGTTGACGTAAGTCCGTTTTTTCATTTTTCATTTTTGGTGAAAAATGGAATATTAATAGCCATATTCCTTTTTAAAAATTTCCATTGTAGGTGAAATCCAAAATAACAGTATATACACGGACGTAACAACGTAGGCCCAGTTTTATTTAGTTCGTGCGATGTGAACCAGGCTTTACATCGTTGGCTGGAGGATGTTAGCTCGTGAATATCTTCGAACATGCTCGATTTGCCTGAAAGACTTTCAGATTTATTTTACACCCGGTTACCTGAATCAAATCAAATTCTTTCACGCCGAAATGATTTTTTTCAGCGTGAAAGAATTTCATTTCGTAGATGTTACAACGGCCTTTTGTTATCGATGTATATTAATTAACGCTTGTCGTTCGCCTTATTCTCCCGCAGATTAACGCGCAGCTAAATCATATCCGGTTAAAAATCCGAGCTTACCTTTATACTCTACTGATCGTATCGAGCAACTCGTTTAACTCTAGGACTACGTGCTACGGGCTTTTGTTTAGGGCTTCGCAAAAAATCCGGTCGTCGTCTACTGTGTGTGAAAATGTGCAAAAAATACAGTTAGTAGTTTAGCGACACTAGGCCCTATTAAAGTATGTCAGGAACTGAAACTTACGTCTATATTAACCGGATACTGCGCGATCCTTCATCTAGTCTACAGCCGGCTAATATCCGTTTCGTTCTGCTACACTGTAGGCTTATCGTCCCGTAAATCAAACAAAGCCATTACAGAACGCGCTTGACTTTCATCGAGCAGTAAATAAGGTTCGTCTCGGCAGCCATATAAATATTAGTTCAGTACATTTTTTAACTTCAGTACTATCGGCTGCATGTGCGAAGGTGGTGCCGGTATTTCGATTACTCAATGGGCGATTTTGAGATTTTCCGTCCCGCACGGGTGACATGTTACACCGACGGAGTTGAAATTTGGAGTCGATCTCCACGTCAAAATTCACCCCATCCCATCTGTAAAGGGGTGGGGTGTTGAGCCCCAAAACTGAAAATATTACGCAATTTCGGAATACGAACGTCGCTCAGGGCCGTATCTCTTGGACGATTTTTACGAAATTTTCAGCGTTTGTGGAAAGCTTCATGCTGGATCAAGTGTTGTAATTTGGGTGGATTCGCTCAAGAGATTACAGAGTTATGGTGTTTAAATTTAGGGGTGCATTTCCCCCCCCCCCAAAAAAAAAAATCACCTCCCATAGCGGCGAAATACGTCAGATGCGAACACGTTTTAGAGTTGCTAGAATGGTGTGGGTCTCCTATATGACTGCGTTAAGTTTGCTTGGGCTCTGAATTCGCGTGCATGCTGGGGGCCAAAAATTGGGGGATTGTTTTTTGTCCGTCACGCTTTGAAATAACAAAGTTTGTGCGCACAATTTCGCCATCAGTGCGCAGGTATATCGAAACAATTTTGGTACCGTTGGATAGGGAAATGTTTGCACTTGTGCACCTGCGTACAACTTTGTCTCTACGCTGCTAGGTGGCGCCACCACAGAATGTCAAACCTGAAAATGCAGTAAAAATATTTTCGCTTTTCAAGGGCGACACAGTTACCCGATCCAGATGAAATTCCGCACGTAAGCGTATGCCATGGGTCTGCTCTAGCTTGCCAAATTTATCCCCGATCAGCCAAGGGGTGTGGGTACAGGAGTCCAAAAAAATTAAAAATCGGTCATTTGTGCATGGTTATGACATTGTGTGGTTAAATAATTATGACAGTATTATAATAACAAAAACTGCCTTCAATTTCTGTTTTATTTGTAAATGCCGCTGCTTTAAAACAACAAATATCAAAATTTTATCCGCAAATTCAACGCACAGTCATCACATTTATTTCAGTCAGCGGCCTGTCATAACTGTAAAAGCTAGCTTATGTGCTTAGAATTTGCGGATACAATTTTGATATTTGCTGTTTTAAAGCAGCGGCTTTTACAATGAAGCGAAACTGAAGCCAGTTTTTTTTTAATTAATAAAAATGATAGAGTATTTTTCTTGCTTCCATTGGTACTGATATTGTAAAACTAAAAACACCAAAAATGTGGAAGTTATAGTCAAAATAAAGTGATACGTTTGTAACGTTTTTATGGTCCCCACGGTGTGTATGGCTTGAGCGCTGAACAATCAGAAATGGCTAATAATTCAAGAGTGGCAGTAAATGCATTATTATATTATATAGATGCAGTCAGAGTAGGCCTATAATTAAAACTTTGTTTTAACTTCGCAACCACTGAGATCCAGGGGCGACGTTCCCAGAATATGTAGCAGTTTTGTCAAATACACGTTAAGTCTTGATGTCTTGTTAAAGATATGCTCGTATTGCAATTTCATTTTGGTTTTTGGCCTTATTTTATCCAATTTCTATTGAACATTATTATTCACCGGCATTAGAAATGTATTTTTGGACTCCAGATTTTGGCTGAATCCCACGCTGAAATTATACCCTGGCTGCAGTATATGGAACAGTCAGCAATGACGAATTCTCTAGCGGTTAACGAACGGCAGCGGCACTACTATAATTGTCGATGCGATACGAAACAGGTGAACATTATTGTGGTGTCGCGTGCCGTGCGTGCGTACGCGATCCGTGGTCACACAGACACCAATTACCGACGACGGCTGCTGCCGCTCTGCTGACAACCAGGTCTCGATGACGTCACTCCGATATAGCGGTGTTGATAATAGCGACGATGATGGCGACATGTTGGATGACGTGACGTCATTAAGTGAGTCGTTAGAGGCCACGTGACGCGCTCTCTCGCAGCACATACAACGCTAATCATCGACAGATGCCGACGTCGACTCTGAACGACAGCGCAGCGCCAGCTTCAGCAGCAACCGTGTTGCCACGTGAAATGGCGTGCTTGACGCCACCGCTAGGCCTACGCTTCACACCCAAGCCGACAATGAGCGATTGTCGCAATCGTCGAGCTGCGTGATCGTCGAGATGAATAATTGACGGGGTCAGCGCGGCCATTCGGCGCACGGTACTGTTCAATTTGTCAGCGACGCCAAGCTCGGCTTAACTTGGCCGGGCTCGAAGCTTTAGGCCCACCCAAACAGTCCATGTGCTAATTTATGCTATTAATTTAAAGGAATAGGCCTATAATGTCAAATAATATGCATCATTCAGATCATTCCTTCTACAATCTATATTATATTTTGTAATTATACTATAGGCATCATGCACAGTGCTCCCCCCGATTCCCCTGAAATGCACCTCCATATAGCTGACATTTCCTTGTATGCATATTGCATAGACAGGCACCTACTGGTGATGGAATTGCGGGCCCGACCCGGGCGGACCTAAGAATTTCGGTCCGTGCTACCTATTTCCCAAATTTCATGAAAATCCAGCGACAACGTTTTGGGGTTATCCTGCTGAGTCAGATGGACAAACGGCGTCACATTCTCCAGTCACTAGTCGGTGTCTCAACATGTTCACAGCGTCACCAGCTCATGCGCACAACACATGTAAGCGTGCCCACGGCATACGCGACGATGCAGTTCAACAAGTATTCATGGCCGTGATTATCACCAAAGTCTGTTGTGCGTCCAGCGGATGGTGGAGATTCACATCAACGGCTGTCAGACAACACCTGGAGGCCTTTCTCTATCGCAGCCGTCTGTGTCCTCCAGATGAAGCAGACCTGACTAAACTTGTCGAAGCTGCTGACGACACGCTATTCCAGCGCATCATTTCAAATGACAATCATGTTCTGTTTAGCCTTCTGCCACCACAGTCTGACAGTCATTATGAACTGCGATAGAGACATCATGACAGACAACATATTCCGAAAAAAACACTGATTTGTTCGATAACAGTTTTATTGTTCGTTTACTTTATAAAGATTGTTATTTATGCGCTTGTTTACGCAGAGTTTAGTGACCTAACTTGAACAGTACTTCATTCCTTATATGACAGTAAAAATGACATCGGAATGATAAACGGAAGATGCGAGCGATAGGCCTACATGATCATTCCACTGGAATGATCATGTGATGATCACACGGAATGAAGTGACGGAATAATCGATTAAGTAGAAAACACTCAGAGCGTTCGAAACTTTGTATAAGGGCTGCAAAGACGTTAACAGCAGTAAAGGTGCTAATGCTACTGTATTCTTAATAAGTATGTCTGTCCTCCTTATTGCCATGCCGAAATGTACGCTGGCTGCGTCGCATGTTGCCCCCTAGTGAATCACAGTGAGTATGCCGACGGGGCAGACAGACGGATGGACGCCAGACCGTTACATTACAGTTTCCGCCAGACGTAGCCAGCATAATAAATTTGCACACAATTTGTCTAAAATATACTCCTGTACTGGGCTAATCTCAATCTTTGAATCGTGCAAACTCTCTTCAGCAGGAATTTTCGTCACTGCATGCCAATTACTGTAGACTCCCAATCATTGAAGAATATCGTTTGATAGACCTACTCAGTGAGTTAGCAAAATTACTAGAAACTTAAAACGGGAAAAGCACTCGACAGTGATGGACTTACGGCCGAGCATTTTTCATTTTTACACTCTGTTCAACTTCTGCCTGGAGTTCTTTCTGGACTCTGATCCTGCTGACATTGTACACCACGTACCGTAAAACACATTATCCATATAAGCTTAATGATTTTTTTTGCGGCATCGCAATAATCCCAATTCTATCCGAAGTATTTAAATACTGTTTTAGTGTCATATCTCAAATCATTAAACAGTCATTTCGGCTTTAAGAAAGGTCTGGGGTGTAAATATGCTGTTTAGGCCTATACTATCATACTATGCAATATTGTGAGCGACTACGTGAGCAAAGGTAACATGTTCACTCTTTGTGCAGTCGATCTCGCTAAAGCATTCGATAAGGCAAATCATACACCGTACGTGTAATGTGTACTCTTGACAAAAGTGAACAAATGTTTTATTCTAGTTCCCTTGCTAGATTTAATAATGCGTTTATTTTCTGTTTCACATGTATTAAATGGGACACAATACGAATTCAATGTTTGTCGCACTTATGATTAGTGTTAGACATTATTCTGCTCTTTCTCCTGTATTTCTGTTTGCACTATACATAGATGACATTAGTAATTCAGTCACATTTATCCAATGTTATTACATTGTTATTCATGCAGATGATACATTATTGATTTAACCCTTTGTCTTAGGATTAGAGCAGTTATTATACGTACTGAAATCGAATTGAATAATATTGACATGGCTATAAACTTTAACAAATCTTCTTGTCTGCGGATTGGTTCGTGTAATGACGCAACATGTGCCAGTGGGTCCTGTTATTAGCTTAGATGGCCGTGCTAGTATTTTACGGACGACAGAGACTCATTATTTCCGCCAAGTCGCATCTCGCAGACTCGCACCGCTTCTTAAAAACAACGCGCCATCGCTGCCAACCTTTAGGGATTAAAATAACAGTTAGAGTTTGTGTGTTTAGCTGTTTTATAGAGATGTTCTTTTGAGCGCAATAATAACTGGTTTGCATTTGTATGCAGTAAACACGCATTCAGCTGCATGAAGTTTGTAAGGCGGTCACCAGGTGTCGTGCAAGTCTACCAAGGTGTGTACAGTTTGTTTATGCGATTGCAGTACATTTCAAACAAGTCATCACTGGAAATATATAAATAAGCATTCAAAACATAGCACGTACTACTTTTGGCGAGTGCAAGTTTTAAAGTCTTTTAATTCAATTACGTCTCAACATGGAAAACTCGAGGCCGCCCGACCACTTTAGCAACATTCTAGCCAACCGAAAAATTACACAGCTGCTGTTACTTATTTATAGTTTTTACCCCTGCGACGCTATGCCAGCGAGGTATTAGCTGTCATCTCATGGCGTATCTGTCCGTGCGTCTGTCTGTCCGTCCGTCCGTCACAAGTCGGAGTTGTACACCTGTACCGAAAACGGCATAGCGTAGCCCGACCTGGACCACTAAAATGGTCGGTAATGATAACAACACACCGGTCGCTTGTCAGAGGAGAAGAGAAGTCGCACAGCTAGATTGACACCGTTTTGTTTCGTCGTCATCATTGTTCGTGGTATCAAAAGGTCAAAGGTCAAGGTTACTATTACTACTACTACTACTACTACTATGAACAAATATTATAATGCCGTAAAAACTCATACAGCACTTAACAACAAAAGAAAATATAGTCGACAGTGTCACGCAGATTAATAAGCCTAGTCAGACATCAAATGAACGACTGAAGAGCGATGTCTTCAGTTGTCTCTTGAAGACGGAGAGCGATGGCGACGCGGCAATGTCAGGCGGCAGACCGTTCCAGACGCGAGCTGCTGAGACTCCGAAGGCGCGGTCACCAACGATGACGCGACGCGCTGGTGGAATGTTCAGCTCCAGCGTTGAGGCAGAACGATCGAGTCGCCGTCGAGAGTCGATGTCAGCCACACGGCGCAGTTCACCTGCAAGCATCGGAAGGCGAGCACGGCGAGTTTGAACTAGATCTGCTGTGGTATCCGTGGCATGCGAAGCCGATGAAGATGGAGGTGTGATGTGATCGAACTTACGTGCTGCACGTACGAGCCGAGTGGCGGCGTTAATCACGGAGACTGCAGCCTCTTTAGTTGAGCGCTTGCAACGACGACCAAGGTCGCATTGCCGTAATCGAGACATGCCAGTACCAAGGACATCACCAGCGATTGTAGAATCTCCTGGAAGACTGACCGGCGAATGCTGCAGATCTGTCGCAGTACGGCTAAACAGCCGGTCACAGCTCTGGAGACGTGCATCTTCATTGACGTCAATACAGCTCTTAGAAGTATCTGGCTTCTGATATTCGGTTGTTAGCCAACACTGGCCGCCGTCACCTTCGGTCCATGTCTGACAAGATATGTGTAAACCACTTTTGTATTGAGATGCCGTACTGGTTGCGCCGATTGATGAACGCGTGCGGCTTTACACCGGTAAATTATCGGTACTTAACGTTCATTAATACGAAAGGCACGCGACTAGGCCAACCGTCTGATGACTAAAATGTACGCGTACTTTATTTTTTGAAAAGTACACACTATGATGTGTAATTTTTTTACGCGTGTAGATGTCAAGCTTGCGCGACTGTGGGCGTTCTAAATAGCTGTATTATAATAATTTCCGGATCTGCCGCGGACTGCGTCTCATCTTGGCGTGCGACTGGCGAGCAAGTTTAACGACGCTGGTTAAAGGCCACATTGCCTGCAGGCCACCTATGTCGAGTCTTTTATTCGCCTCCAAGTCAGTCGACTCGTCGAGCTTTTATCAGTTGCGGTCGTCGTCGATGTGGCGTGCCTCAGCGTGCTGATGAACGACGTCGCTGCTAATTACCTACCGCATGTTCACCTGCAGTTACGCCACTATCACTCTCTCGCTCTCCTTGATTTCTTCCATCTCCGCTGGCTAACTGCAGCCTCATGCAACTGTTAAGGTCGGTACACACTACACCCGTGTTTACGGGCCGTGTCCACGGACCGTCAACACGGCCTGTCGACGCCGGTGTCATTTTGAGTATACCATGGCTGAAAAGCAGACCTCGGTTGGAAACTGTAAAGAAGTAAGAGCCAATCGAAAATTTTCTTGTTACTAGAGTGGTCGATGCGACCTCGAGTGATAGCTTTCTAGTTGTCAAGAAAGGTCCGACTTTTGAGGAAATATGATATGTAACCGTTACACACATTTCCACATTTTGGACACCCGTGTCTACAAGTCAAGTCGTATTCACGGGCGCCGGTTCACACTACCCGTGACTACCCGGACTGGATTGCCTACACCTACTAAATTGAATTTTTTCTCCGACTTCTTTCGCTCACCGACTATTTTTACTCTTGCCCCGTTTTGCCGAAAGCGTAAAGTAACGATCTGGCGTCCATCTGTCCGTCTGTTCGTCTGTCTGTCTTTTTTGCCCATCGACATACTCACCGTGACTCACCAGGGGGCAGCATGCGACGCGGCCAGCGTACATTTATCTACGGTGTCTACGGGCGTCATAAGCGTCGCCGATGAACACGGCCCGTGAACAGCTGCAAGAACGTGAAGATCGACGCCTGGACGATGACGACGTAAACAGTTTCTCGTTGACTGTTCTCGGCGATGCTCATCAGTATTCACGGTTACGTTCAGTACACATGCGTATAGTTACAGTGATGGAGGCAAGATACAGTCGGTCAGTCCGCATCGACTTGGCCGATGATTAACGCCCAACTCGCCAGCGTCGCCGTCGATCGATCTCACAACGCTGGTGAGACGTGCTGGCGAATGCCTTTGATGCCTACAATGTGAATACATGGCACCGGAGTGTGAGGTGCGCGATTTGTCTGGTACGAGGTGACTACGAGCAGATCGTCGCTGTCAACCAAGCTTAATTCATTCCGCCGACTACTGGGAACTCTCGGACTGGACTGTCTACACCTACTAAATTGAATCTTTTTCTCTGACTTCTTTCGCTCGCCGACTATTTTTACTCTGGCCGCGTCTAGCTGAAAGCGTAATGTAACGATCTGGCGTCCGTTCGTCTGTTCGTCTGTCTGTCTCTCCCATCGACATACTCACCGTGACTCACCAAGGGGCAGCATGCAACGCGGCCAGCGTACATTTCGGCCCGAAAAGAAGGACCGACATACTTGTTTAGTTTTCCGTTAATTTTCAGTTTTACCTGGGCTAAAAACGTGAACGCTTATGTCACACAAATGTCTGTTACGATGGTGTTGGGCGTTAAATATTCATTGTAGAGTTTGTTATTGTTTATGTTTATTATCCACTAAAAGCCCAAGATGCTGTCTCACTACCGAGTACCGACTTTTTATCCAACCTTTGCCCACTGTTCAGATGCTTTCGCCACCTGTGCAGTTTATAAATTTAGAAATATTGGAAATCTAGAATTTCTCTATAGACATGTATTTGAAACCGTGCAGTAAGACGGAAGCAGATACAACTTGTACCTACATTCCCCGACGGAAGGCAAAGCTCTAACGATGGGGGTGAAGATCCCGCGTTCCCTCATAGCGCCGCCCCTACGCCCGCCGCCCGTGTACTTCCGGTCATGGTAAGGGGCGTGTACCTGCGGGACCAGGGTACCCGATAAACTACCCGAACGGGTACCGGGGTAGTGATTACCCGTGAACGAGCGTCTCTCACGGCTGAGGCACTATTAAGCGAAATCTGTCGAACTGGGCGTTTTTTGAAGGGGTGGGTCATTTTGAGAGCCAATTTTAGGTGGGCCTAGATGGAGACTTCGCCTGCAATCGACCTGTGGGCCGTTAGATAGGATAATAATGTAGCTACAACTATGCGTCTGGAAGTTTTCACAAAAAGAAACTTTGCAGCAGACTTCTTTCGACAGAAGTCGAATTTTATTGGCAAAAAACAGCAAAATCACGTTTTGTGTCACCTTTTAAGGGACTTAGGTGTAACATACACGGTTTATCCATGGCTCGTTGGAAAGCGCGTGGTCGACTTCCTGTTAGTGCTAACTGAACATTTGTCTCACGGTTGAGGCACTATGAGCGGATATTGGTCGAAATCGTTGTGTTCGAAAGGCGGGTGGGTCATTTTGAGCGCAAATTTCAGGAGAAACGGGGCGTCGCTCACCAACGACTGTTGGCGTCAGAAAATTAGAGTCCCTGGGCTATCGTACAGCGTTGTTTGCGTGATCCTACGTTTAGCCATTTTGGTACAATATCGGCGTGTTACAGACGGACTGACGGACACAACGATGACAGGTAGTACCGCGCTAGCACAGCGTCGCGCGGGTCAGCATTCGACAAAGTGACGGGCAACAGTATAGTTGCATTTTTTTCGGACACGGTGTATTATGTCCGTGCCTAGCAATCGCAAAGAAGCTGGACTATACATGAAATAAGTGCAGGGTCAAAGAATTTTAACGAAAGGCCGCATCACATGTCGTGCCATTATTGACGATTAATGATTCTTTTACTGCATACACCGCAGCAGAGACTCAGTGCTTTTCAGTGGGTCGGACAACCCCCAAAATTGCCCCTTCCCACAGGCACATCGTGACCCCATCTAACACATGGTTTCTTGGGCCCATACGAGTCATCGTCCAAATGGCATCTCGATCGATTCAGCCGTTTTTGCACAACGTTTTTAATCAACACACAGACAGACACACAGACCACGCTACGTGCAACATCTGTAGCAATAGGCCGCGTCGTATGTACTGTGTGCATGCAATGCGGCCTAACAATACACGAGCGTGCATACCGTGTAAAGTATCAGTGAAACACAAAGATAATGGATTGCAGTTACTGATGATAAATGTAAAAACTGCAGTTTATACACACTGTTAACGGCGACGGATTTAAAACCGCAAAAATCATAA
>Ga0066187_1000486_pt1 | contig 13403 bp, 16 predicted proteins | sample WorMetexBAHAMAS1_FD_58706 | JGI IMG/M metagenome (GOLD analysis project Ga0066187, IMG submission 58706) | Marine gutless worms symbiont microbial communities from Max Planck institute for Marine Microbiology, Germany - Inanidrilus exumae... | ecosystem: Host-associated > Annelida > Digestive...
TTTGGTCGGCAAGACCTTATTGGCAGGGATAAGGCAATCCGCGAAGCGGTTCAGTTCCTCCAGTATCTTTGAGTGAAGATATAGCTCTCTATAACAGGAGTCGAGGCGCGATCAAGATTTAATCCGCATTGAATAGGATGCGGTTTCCCTAATTTTTACTGCTGACCCTCCCGAATCCTTTCGATTGAATCGGCACGATTGGAAATGAATTTACCTTAAATTTCCTTGATTTAATCCCGGCTTTTACTTATTTTATTTATATCGTACCGGGCCCCGCCGGTGGTTCTTTTTAAACGCCGCCGGATAACACATGAATCCTAAAGAGCCGTAACCATGCAGCCACCTTGTTCCGGTGTCATTCTTGCCGGTGGATTGAACTCCCGCTTTTCCGGAAAACCAAAAGGGCTGCTGCAGGTTCGGGGACGCCGCATCCTGGACCATATTTATGAGATCTTCTCGGAGCTGTTCGATGAAATTCTGCTCATCACCAATGAACCCAACCTTTATTTAGATTGGGACCTTTCCATCGCCGGTGATCTGTTCCAGGTGAAAAGCTCTCTAACGGGAATTCATGCCGGTCTTTTCTTTTCAAAAAACCCGTACATTTTTGCAACCGCGTGCGATACGCCGTTTCTTCGAAAAGAGTTGGTCCGGGCAATACTGGATGGCATTGAACCGGGGAAAGAGGTCGTCATACCGAAAACAGCCATGGGATTTGAACCGCTTTGCGCCGTTTATGCCAACACCTGTATTGGTAAAATGGCCCAAAATCTCACCAGGGGCAGGTTGAAAATTCAGGATATTTTCAATTCCATCGGCGTGGTGCGTATCCCCGAGGAACGATTGAGGTTGCACGATCCCGATTTGATCTCATTTTTTAATATCAACACGCCGGAAGATCTGGAAACAGCGAAGAAAATGGAGATATAATGAATATTTCAGAATTGATCGAAAGCGTCAAACGTCATCCCGATTTTGATCAGGCGGGTATGATCTTGTGCCATAATGGTGTGGTTCGGGCAACATCCCGAAATGGTGAGAGGGTTACTGGGCTGCGAGTCAGTGTCGATCACCAAAAGCTGGATCAGATCATCCAAGAGCAGAAGAAAAAAAAGGGGATTGTTGAAATCCGCGTCGAAATAGCAGAAGACAGCGATCTGTCCGTTGGAGATGATGTGATGCTGCTCGTTGTGGCGGGAGATATCCGCGACCACGTCATCCCCGTACTACATGATACGCTCAATGCCATCAAGGAGACCGTCACCCGGAAAACCGAATTCCATCCGGATGGATCATAAAACCGTACCATTAGCATAAAAGGAATCGCCCCTATGGCTGAGTTTACTCATATCGATCCCAAAGGCCATGTCAGGATGGTCGATGTCTCGGAGAAATCGGCAACCCACCGTACCGCCACTGCCCGGGGAGTGGTGTCCATGAACCCCGAAACCTTCTGGAAAATTCGGGATATGAACGTCAAAAAGGGCAACGTTTTGGAAACTGCCAGAATTGCCGGTATCATGGCAGCAAAGAAAACTGCTGACCTGATTCCCATGTGTCACCCACTCAACATCAGCCATGCATCGGTGGAATTCATTCCAGATGAGGCGCAACACCGCATCATCATAAAAGCCACGGTTCGGCTTACCGGCAAGACCGGTGTTGAAATGGAGGCATTGACCGCTGTGAGCGTCGCCGCTCTGACGATCTACGACATGTGTAAATCCCATGACCGGGAAATGACCCTATCGGAGATATGCCTCCTTGAAAAATCAGGTGGAAAAAGCGGGACCTTTGTGCGATAAAATGCCAAAATGGATCGAGATCTTGCGGAAAGGAGGAAAGGAAAATGTCCAAATTCAATATGGCCGGCCTGGTTTTTCTCGTTTCCGGTGCCGTAATCGTGATATTCCAGGCGGTCGCTTCGATGAAGACGGCGGGAGATATCATTTGGGAGCCCCAGACACTTGTCACGACCTTCGGTGAAGATGCCTTTCTGTGGATTGAGGATATATCGGTGGCTTCAATTCAGAATATCGTCCAGACCCTGATCCACCAGCAGATGTTTACCCTGCTCTTCTCCCTTGGCGCCGTTTGTATTATCCTCGGTATGATTACCAAAAAATAGGCGGCATATGGCACATTTTTCCCCGGATACCGGAATTGTACAGAGGCTTTGGGGGATCGTTCTCATATCGATCATCTTGACGGGGTGTGCAGTTGCGGTTAAGAAGCAGCCGGAAACACCCGCCCCGATGGTTCGACTGAGCCTTTCCGATTACCCCAATTTCATGGATGACATGAATCTGGACGGACTGTCCCACAGCCTGTCCAAAAGCCTGGCTTACCTAAAGCGCATTCCCGCCACCAGAGAGTTTTCCTTTGCCGGTGACCGATATGACGCCTCTCATATGATCCGATCCATATCGACATTCAAAGGATTTGTTGAAACCGGTCCCACAACTGAAGAAGTGGCAAAATTCATCCGGGACCACTACCGGGTCTACCGTTCGGTGGGCCGTTCCAAAGACGGTCGTGTTCTTTTTACCGGGTATTACGAACCCATTTTGACGGGTGCACGGGTCAGGACCGAAACCCATCGCTACCCGGTTTATGCGGTTCCCGAAGATCTCCAAATTGTCAACCTGGGAGACTTTTCGAGAAGGTTTAAGGGAGAAAAAATCTACGGCAGAATCGACGGCAGTCGGCTCGTACCCTACTACGACCGAAAGGCCATCGGTCAAGGCGAGATTCTGGAAAAAAGGGCCCGGTCTCTCGCGTGGCTCTCAGACCCGGTGGATCTTTTTTTCCTGCAGGTGCAGGGATCCGGCAAAATCTACCTGGAATCAGGGATGCCACTGAACGTTCACTACCATGCCACCAATGGCCACCCCTACCGAAGCATCGGGAAATACCTCATTGACAAAGGGGCCATTGACCGATCGAAAATGTCGATGCAGGCTATCCGCGGCTACCTTCGGGAGCATCCGGATGTTGTTGATGAGGTATTGAATTACAATCCCAGCTACGTCTTTTTTAAAAAAGAAAAGGAGGGACCGCTGGGATATCTGGAGGTAAAACTGACTCCCGGTCGGTCCATCGCAACGGATCGCCGTATTTTTCCGGCGGCGGCTCTGGTATACCTCCAGACGAAAAAACCACTGGTGGACGCCGAAGGCCGTATCCACACATGGACGGCTCTGAATCGCTTTGCACTCAATCAGGATACAGGCGGGGCGATCAGGGGGCCGGGACGTGCGGATCTGTTCTGGGGCAACGGGCCTTACGCAGAGCTGGCTGCCGGGCACATGCAACACAATGGCACTTTATTTTTTCTGATCCTGAAACCGGACAGCGATATCGGATTTGCCGCTGCAAATGCACCTCCTAAGCAGTCCCCATCCTGCCTGCTATTTGCATCATGACGTCCCGGGTGTGACAGTTTTCCCTTATAAAACTCTGTTCAAACCCAGCCAGAGATCCGTTTTGTCGAGATGGTGGGCTAGTTTTCGATAGCGGGTGCTTATCCTTGACATGTTCTGGCAAACCCAGTACTAAACTCCGGGACTTAAAATTCATCTAACCGAGGAGTGTCCTATGTTCGGCATGGGGATGCCGGAAATATTGTTGATACTGGCCATTGCATTGATTGTCATCGGGCCCAAGAAGCTGCCCGACCTTGCAAAAGCACTGGGACGCGCCCTTGGCGAGTTCAAAAGCGCTACGAGCGAATTGAAAGCTTCCATGGATGTCGACCCAGGATTCAAGGGTGTAAAAAGCGCTTTCGATGAACTCAATACCGACCTGAAAGAATCGGTTTACGACAGCTCTCCGGGTGCAAGTAGCGATTCTGCCGCTTCTCCTGAAACTGAACCTGCCAACGGACCTGTGACCGATGAGGAGGCCGACGATCCGATGGAAAAGGTCAAGATGGCCTTCGACGAATTGAACGACTCGGGAGAAGATACGGCGTCTCAAAACGATACGGTGAGTGAGGATCGTCGTCCGGCAGGTGCTGGCGGTAAGGATTCGGAAAACACTGCCGATGATTGAAGAAGATGAAAAACAGCCCTTCACCTCCCACCTGGAGGAATTGAGAAGCCGCCTGATCGTCTGCTTTATTGCCGTGGGAGTCGGGTTTGTCGCCGCCTATGGCTTCAAGGAAAAACTGTTCCAAATTCTGGTCCACCCGTTGAAGTCGGTGATGAAACAAGGTGATATGCTGATCTTCACCGGGCTGCCGGAGGCTTTTTTCACCTACCTGAAGGTGGCGTTTCTGGCCGGCCTCATGCTGGCGACACCCGTGATCCTGTATGAATTCTGGATGTTTGTGGCACCGGGCCTCTACCGGAAAGAACGGCGGGTTCTCGTCCCCATTGTCATTCTCTCCTCTATTTTTTTTATCGGAGGCGCCTTGTTCGGTTATTTTATCGTATTTCCTTGGGGCTTTAAATTTTTTCTCGGATTTGCCACGGACACCATTCGGCCCCTGCCTTCCATGAAGGAATACCTGAGCTTCTCTTCAAAATTGCTCATCGCCTTCGGACTCTCCTTTGAACTGCCGATCATCCTGACTTTTATGGCCCGGATCGGTCTGGTTACCGTTGATTTTCTAAAGAAAAACAGAAAATATGCTTTGCTGCTTTTCTTTGTGGGCGCGGCGATATTGACCCCCCCTGATGTGGTCACCCAGGTGATGATGGCACTACCGCTCATGGCCCTGTATGAATTGAGCATTCTCGGAGCGCGTGTTTTCGGGAAAAAGGAAGCCGAAGAAGAGATCGGCGAAAACACGGAACAACCCGAAACCTAAAGTGTCCCGACTCGAACCTCATGGTTTTGGAAACTTCTTGTAGGGATTCTTGTTATTCATTCTTCATTGATTCACCGAAATCACAAATTTCAAGTCCCAAACTTCAAACAAATTCCAGGGATCAAAATTCCAAATAACCAAACTATGGCTGACCTGCGGAAGTATTCGTCCATTGGATATTGGAAGTTGTAATTTATTTGTTATTTGGTGGTTGGAATTTGAATTTTCAGGGTCTGATTTTAAAGGCATTGTCAGCTATCTCCGGTCACTCCTAAAGAACGTGGTTCTAATGGAGATTTGATCCGGAAGCCCCGCATTTATCCCGCCTTTCCAACAACTCTTCTTTGTCATTGACAGCCCTTCGGGAGCTTGATAAACCGATGATGAGCCAAGAAAGGGAGGTAACTGTCACTTAAGAAAGAGGAGGAGAATGGAGCTTATGAAGAAACGATCACACCTACTCACATGCGCTTTGGCAGCCGTGGCGCTGGTTTTTGCCGCAACGGCCATCCACGCCGGAACCACCGTATCGGATGTCATCGAGATGAACAATCCCGCCTATAAGAAGCACACCAAAGGGATCGTGATGTTCAGCCACAAGAAGCATGCCGAAGAATACGGCGCGACTTGCGGGGAGTGCCATCATGATGATAAGGGCAAACCGCTGGAGCTAAAGGCCGGAGATGATGTCCAGAGCTGCCTTGAATGTCACAAGGAGACCGGAAAAATCTCCAAAGCGGACAAGAAAATGAAAAAGGCCGAAAAGGTCATGAAATATCACAAGGAGGCGCTCCACAAAAACTGCAAAGATTGTCACAAGGCGTTCAATAAAAAGAATAAACTAAAAAAGAACAATCCTAAAGCAGCGCCCACAACTTGTAAGCAGTGCCACCCGAAGAAAAAGAAGTAAGCGAGTACGCATCCATTATGAAAAACAAAGGCAGACACTGTTTCTGTGTCTGCCTTTGTCATGTCTTGGGACCGCGCTTTTCAAAACGGAGCTTCTGAAGAACAACCGCCGCCCACCCCTTTTCAGACCTTTCCCAAACGGGCATAAACCCATTTTTCCGATAAGCGATTTTCAGGTCCTCCACCTCTTCTGTTTTGATCCCGGACAAGACGGCAAAACCTTCGTCCTCAATCAAAGATGCGATCTTCTGGGACAGCTTTAAAAGACTGGGAAGTCGCAGGTTGGCCGTGACCAGGGAAAACGGCTGCCGGAAAGAGGACAGACCACCGTCTGCCGCCTCCCCCCTGCCGGAAAATCCGTTGGCATGGATGTTTTTCAGCGTTTCTGCCCTGGCACAGGGATCGGTGTCGATGCCTATCCCTTTTTCAACCCCCAGATGCAGGGCGGTGATCAGGAGAACTCCCGATCCGGAACCGATATCCAGAATATCTTTCATCTTCCCGGCGCAGGCAGTGGAATTTTCTGATAAAAGGTCGTCCAATCCCCGGACGGCCAGCCGGGTGGTGGGGTGACGCCCGTTACCGAAAGAGGCGCCTGGATGCAGTTTAACCACGATCTCATCCGTTCTTGGATCATACCGAATGTGGGGCGGTTTGATGATCACCCGCTTTGAAAGCGGAACGGGTCCGGCAAAAGAGCGCTCGATAAAGGAGCATCCATGTTCATAGACCCAGGTCAGCGCTCCGGCGTTCACAAGCTGCCGGATCGCATTTTTAATCTCTGTTTTGGGTGCCGGGTCGATTTGGGATAGATGGTGTAGAAGCGTCGGAAGGGTCCATCGGTCCTCGGATTCCACGATGCAGTTGAACACCCGTTTTTTCAAACCCTCATGCATCGGTTTCCGGGTCCGGGTTGTTCTCCTTGAATCTTCGGGCATTGTTCACCAACGCATCGGCCCATTCGGTCATGCCCAGGGCATGGATGTGCGAGTAAGTTGCCAGGACGTTCCGGTAGCACAAACCGTCCAATTTCAATTTGTGCAGGATTCCATTTCCCCTTTTCATGGAAAAAACCAGCATATCGTCGGTGCCGTCAAAGGAAAGCACGGAAGAATAATGGAATTCATGTCCCCTGAACAGCGTGCCTTTTTTAAAAAACGGGTTTTCCCGCTCAACCGAAACGACGGTATAGCCGTGTCCCTGGGGTTTTTTCGAAAACCCGAAGGTCAGCGGCAACACCCCGGCCATGGGATAGGTGTCAGGGTCCAGAACCAGGTCCCGCCCCAGGTACATCAACCCGCCGCATTCCGCATAGATGGGCAAACCCTTTTTTGCAAGGTGTTTGATCCGATGACGGTAGGGTTCATTTTTGCTCAACTCCCGAGCGTGGGTCTCGGGAAAACCCCCTCCGATGTAAAGGGCGTCCACCCGGGGCAAGGGTGCGTCCGAAAGCGGGCTGGTGTAAACGACCTTCGCCCCCGCCCTTTCAAGGGCTTCGATGTTTTCGGGATAGTAAAACTGAAATGCGGAATCCCTGAGCACACCGATGACCGGTGAACCGTATTCGGAAACGGATGTGGAGGCAGCTGTCTCCGTGGAAAGGGCAACGGCAGGCGTTATTTTCCGGGATTCATCGCCATCCGAGGAGACCACCGGTTTGGCATGCGTTTTTTTTATTTCATCGACAAGGAATGAAAGATCGATATTCTTCCTTACAATATCCTCCGCTGCACGGATCGAGTCGACGGCCCACTCGTGTTCCGGTGTGGGCACGAGTCCCATGTGGCGTTCCGGAAACCGCTGTTCTTTCAGTTTAGGGATTGCGCCCACCACCGGAATGCCACAATGCGTTTCGATACTATTCCTTAAAATCGATTCATGCCGGGTGCCTGCCACCCGATTGAGGATCACGCCCCGAATGGCGACATCTGGATCGAACATATCGCATCCGGATACCACGGCGGCCATGGTGCGGGTGGTTTTGGTGCAGTCCAGGCACAAAAGAACTTCAAGTCCAAGGAGTTTGGCCAGTTCGGCGGTACTGGTTTCCCCCACCGTGTCGATGGCGTCATACAGCCCGCGATTCCCTTCCACGACACTGAAATCGCAAGGGACGGAATGGGTTTGGTAGGAATGGAGGATCTGTTCCGGCTGGATCAGAAAGGTATCCAGATTATAGCAGGGCCGGCCGGCGGCAAGCGCCAGCCAGCCGACATCGATATAGTCAGGACCTTTTTTGAAGGGAGCGATGGAATAGCCCAGATTCCGCAGCGCGGCCGTGATGCCGATGGAAAGGATCGTCTTTCCGGCCCCCCCGCGCAGGGCTGAAACCACGATACCGGGCAGGGCTCGGTCCGCCATTTTTGTGGGAATCTGTTTCAAAAATTCTAACTATGAGGCAACGGTGCCGTTGCCGAACGGGTGCTACTCGTCTTCGTGTTCAGCGGCAGCCTGTTTTCCCGCCCCCTTCAGTCCATAAAGGGAGGTGCTGCCGCTGGACCAGTACTCCAGGGTTTCGTCCTGTACCATCTGGTTGACGAACTTTTTGGCAGCCCGGGGCTTTTCGCCGATCATCTTGGCCAGGTCGTTGAAATAGAACTTGGATTTCGATTTCGCTTTTTTGGTCAGCCCTGCAACAACTTTTTCTTTTGCCTCTTCGTAATCCATGATTGGGTCCTTATTTTAGCGGTAAGAACTTGGGGGCACGCCCGTTCGGACGATGCCCCCGAGTGTTTTGATGATACGGACTAGAACTTGAACTGGGTCGTCTGACGCCAGGTAAAGTAAGCCGGATCACGGAAATCATCGATCAGGTGATGGGTGAATTCCAGTTCACATTTCTCGAAGAACCGTTCCCAGCCGATCCGTTCCGCCCATTCACCGACCCGCTCGTATTTATTGGCATCGGCATTATAGGCCTCGATGATCCGTTTGATGGTATCAGCCGTGGTCGGCCAGCGCGGCGCTTCATTGGGAATGAATGCCACGGCGACCTTGGAGAACTTGGGCGTGGAGATCCGGTTGGAGACCTTTCCACCCACCATCAGCACGATGCCGTCGCCTTCGGTGTCGGCCAGCGGCATGGAGGGGCACATGGTGTAGCAGTTACCGCAGAACATGCAGCGCTCTTCCTTGACCGCGATCGTCTTCAGCTGCTTGCCATCGATTTCCATCTTGGTCGGCTTGAGGGCCGCGGTGGGGCAGGCGGCGATGGCCAGCGGAATCTCGCACATCTTGTCCAGGTATTCATGGTCCATCAGCGGCGGTTTGCGGTGATATCCTAGGATGGCGATATCGGAGCAGTGAACGGCGCCGCACATGTTCAGACAGCAGGCCAGGGAGACCCGCACCTGGGCCGGCATTCTGTGGGCCTTGAAATCATCGAACAGCTCGTCCATGACCGCCTTGACCGGGCCGGAAGCGTCGGTGGCCGGCGTATGGCAGTGGATCCATCCCTGGGTGTGGACGATGTTGGTGATACCGGCGCCGGTACCGCCGACCGGGAACTTGAAGCTACCGCCGTCGAACTTGCGGCTTTCCAGATCGTCGATCAGGGGCTGGATCTTGTCCTTGCTGTCCACCATGAACTCGATGTTGTTACGGGTGGTGAAGCGAAGGTATCCGTCGCAATGCTTGTCTGCGATTTCGCAGATCTCGCGGATGTGGGTGACGCTCATCAGGCGGGCGCCGCCGCAGCGAACAGTGTAAACCTCGTCTCCGGATTCGGCCACATGGACCAGGACGCCGGGCTCCAGAATCTCGTGATACAGCCATTTGCCCTTATTATTCGCGATGACCGGAGGATAAAATTCATCATATTTTCTCGGACCGATGTCGGAAATACGGTTTTCCATCGGTTTGTCCGGATTGTATCCTGCAGAAATAAATGCCATGGTGATCTCCCCTCCTATCTGAGATGGTGTTTTCTGAATTCGTTGATGTCACGTTCCCAACCACCGTCAACCTCATCCTCATTCCAGAAGATGTAGGGGTTGGACCGCGGTTCCTGAACATGCTGCGCCATCGGTTTGATTCCGGTGACCTTCAGCATTTTCTGGAACCCCTGGCGTTTGATGAGCTCGCCGATTCTTTCGCGGTTCTTGCCTTCCTCCATCCACCAATCCCAGAGGGCTTCGATCACTTCCTTGATCTCGTCGTAGGGCTCTTCCACCTTGACGAAAGGCACCAAAAGGGAACCCATCTGCGCGCCGTCGAGGATCGGAGCCTTGGCGCCGACCAGCATGGACAGGCCTCTTTCGTCACCGATTCTCAGGGCACGCGGCATCACGTTGATGCAGTGCATGCAGCGGGTGCATTCCTTGTTGTCGATCATCAACTTGCCGTCTTCCATCCACATGCAGTCTGTGGGGCAGAGGCCGACAACTTCTTTTTCGATGTCAAACGGGCCCCAGTCACGGCCGGAGTGGGATCCGCCGTTGGCCGGGAACTCACCGCCGATGTAGGCGGCAACCGCTTCCTGATCGATCTTGATATCGTCTTTCCAGGTTCCGACAAAGGCGATATCGGCGCGGGCAATGGAGGCCACGCAGCAGTTGGGGCAGCCGTCAAACTTGAACTTGAATTTGTACGGGAAGGCTGGCCGATGGAGCTCATCCTGGTACTCCTGGGTGAGATCGTAACAGATCGCCTGGGTATCGTAACAGGAAAACTCGCAGCGGGAGCTGCCAATACAGTCGGCCGGGGTTCTCAGATTGGAACCGGATCCGCCCAGGTCCTGATTGTATTTATGGGTCAGCTCAAAAAATATCTCCTCGAGCTGGGGGGTGGTGGTGCCCAGAAAAATGATGTCCCCGGTGGACCCGTGCATGTTGGTAATGCCGCTGCCGCGGAGATCCCACACATCGCACAGATTCCTCAAAAACTCGGTGGTGTAGTACTTGCCACCCGGCTGCGCCACGCGCATGGTATGAAAATGGGCGACGCCCGGAAACATCTCCGGCTGGTCGCAGTAACGGCCGATAACGCCACCGCCGTAACCGAAAACGCCGACGATGCCGCCGTGTTTCCAGTGGGTCCGTCCGTGCACGAAGGACAGCTCGAGAACGCCGAGGATATCTTCCACAACATCCTGCGGAATCTGATAATCAAGGTTGTTCTCATTTTTAGCTCTCGCAGCAGCCTCTTGCTTGAGATCGGACACGAAACTCGGCCACGGCCCAGATTCTAACTGGTCCAATAAAGGGGTTTCATGCTTTGCCATCTTTTTACCTCCATTCTGTCAATAATAATTAACCTCTCCGAGTAAAAAACCTTTTTTTGCCCCAGGGGGGCTCCAGTGTCACCTCCTCTCAGAACTGTGTTCGGTATTGTATGAAGACAGGTACATTCGTTTTAGCTTAAACAAAGGGCAGGTATAGAATTAATATTGCCGGTTGTCAATAAAAAATGGAGGCCTGGCCGCAGGTGCCCGGCCTATCACCGGGAAGGGCGGCAGCCATGGCAGCAGGGTGGGGGGATCCTTACAGAAATAAGATTATAACCATTAGGAATTAATATATTTATTCGTTGTTCACGCATACTTCGTTTGGAAAAATCGCAACATATGGGATTTGGCCATAAACCGGCCGGTCCAGCTTTGTCATGGGTGATAATGGGGAACCCGCTTTGGTAAATGGGTACAGAGTCAGAAATGGAAGGTGAATTGCAGCATCCCTAACGGATAAGGTCCGGACCCGACGTCAAACGGGTTCAGACCTGTGTCTGGGTGTTGAGGCTGGAAAATGCAATGACTGGGGATATTAACCCTCGTCTTCGATATCCACCGAGTCGTCGTCCGCAATTTTTATCTTGGTGGCTTTGCCTTTTATGTCGATCACATCGTCGCTGAGCAGATCATCCAGTTCATCGGCTTCATCTTCCTCATCGATGTCGACATCCGCTTTGAGTGCGGCAAGTTCCTCCTCCTCCTGCTCCTTGATCAGCATCTCCTTGTCGTCGAAGAGCAGCTCGGCAGAAGACTTGCCGTCCGTGCCGTACATGGAGACAATCTGTTCTGCAATTTTACCGATATGGGAAACCGGCGGGTAAAGACTGTCGGAACGGATTTCCGCTATCAGGGCGGAAACGCCTTCATTTATGGCGGCAGTGATCACTTTATCTTCAAAAGACACGTCACAAAGAACCGCCATGATGTCTTTGTCGAGCTCTCCATATTCCTGGATGACCAGCTTTCCGGCCGTTTCATCTCTTTCGATTCGGTATTTCAGTTTCATCGGATATCCTTGATTGACCTGTTTTCACCATCCTATTGCGAATACCATGGCATTACAGATTATCTTATATTTGAGCCGAACCGGCCCTCAATTCATTAAACATACAAAATATACATGCCTTGGGTTCTATTGCAAGAAAAAATATTGACCTCGTTGGGATTAAATGATAGATGAAACGATTCTACCTGAATCGAGGAGGGATGGCCGAGTGGTTGAAGGCGGCGGTCTTGAAAACCGTTGAACGAAAGTTCCGTGGGTTCGAATCCTACTCCCTCCGCCAGGAAACGCACTTGTTTCCGGCTGTTCTGAGAAAGCAAAAACAATTGATCCGGAGAGATGGCCGAGTTGGCTGAAGGCGCTCGCCTGCTAAGCGAGTGTGGGGGGAAACTTCCACCATGGGTTCGAATCCCATTCTCTCCGCCAAAAAATAAAACGGCGACCCGAAAAGGTCGCCGTTTTATTTTATATTAGGTGTTCACCCTCTCTTTCAGTTCCTTGCCGCATTTGAAAAAGGGCAGCTTTTTGGGCTTGATTTTAACTTTTTCCCCTGTTTTGGGATTTCTGCCGATGTATGAATCGTATTTCTTGATGTAAAATGAACACAACCCACGAATCTCTACCCGGTCCCCGGATGCAAGGGCTGCAGACATCTCATCAAAGAAAAGATTCAGTACCGCCGAGGCTTCATTTTTTGACAGGCCTTTCTCATTTTTTAACATCTCGATCAGTTCCAGCTTGTTCATAGGAATCTCCTCCATTGACATATTAAAGGCAGAATATAGTGAAATCTGATAAAATTGTCAAGAAATTCTTATGTTTAAGAATTGAATCGGAAAATACGGGTCCAATTGGCATCTTGGATCCTATGATGATGCAGGTTCCTCCTCCCCGGAATGGTGAAACCGTGACGTCGTATTTTCTCTGTCCCTTTTGTAGGGCATTTTAAAATAATTGTTTTTCAACGTTGCCTCATAGTGGTCCAGGATCGATTCGAGCTGCTCCGCCAATCGAGTGACCTCCTGAAAAGCGTCCGCTTCGGAAGAGGCTTGAAGTGAGGTGGCGATTTTCATGGTACGAGAATAGAGATCATGAAATGTGTCGCCCTGAATGACAATTCCGGGGAATCGACATTCAGGCAAATGAACAACATTTTTGCCGGCCTCGTCGGAAAGAATTTTAAGGGCATCTTTTTTCATTTTTTTACTCTCCGGGGAAATTGTGGGCAATGGCCGGCCATAGATCCATAACCGGTTAAAATAATTGTATAGTTTTGTCGTCACTTGTCAAGAAGAAAGTCGTTGATTCCCCTTTGGCGAACAGAGGATATAGGCTTTTCTGAAAGCAAGGAGAGTATGAAATGAAAGATTCTTGAACAAATCGTAAGTTAAAGTACCTATTCAGGGGGTCAGCAAGCGATTGGCGACCGCCCATAACCAATGGGAAATACA
>Ga0066187_1000487_pt1 | contig 13394 bp, 8 predicted proteins | sample WorMetexBAHAMAS1_FD_58706 | JGI IMG/M metagenome (GOLD analysis project Ga0066187, IMG submission 58706) | Marine gutless worms symbiont microbial communities from Max Planck institute for Marine Microbiology, Germany - Inanidrilus exumae... | ecosystem: Host-associated > Annelida > Digestive...
CAACCAACCAACCAACCAATCTGGTGTTATAAGATTGTTCTCGGGCTTGTCGATGTTGATGTAAATGAGTTTTTTGTCCTGAGCTCTGCATCTCTTACCAGAGGGCACCGCATGTGTATAAACTCTACAAACCATACAGTTCTGGTATACGCAGCTCCTTCTTTTGTGAGAGACTAATAAATGTCTGGAACAGTTTGCCGGCTGACGTGGATTTTAGTTCTGCATACATTAGAGGCAAATCCAAGTCGAAAAGTAGATCAGAGACCACGTTACTGAGTGTCTTGAAAAAGAAACTGTATAATTACTGATACACAGCATGGATTTAGAACTGGATGGTCTTGTCTGTCCAATGTGTTGTTTTTTTGGACCGAGTTTCAGATAGTATGGATAGCGGCACGACAGTGGACACCATATATCTAGATTTTGCAAAGGCCTTTGACAAGGTACCACATGGGAGATTGCTGAGTAAATTAGAGAAATATGGTATCAGTGGTCAACTCCTTCAATGGATAAAAGCATGGCTATGTGGCAAGTCTCAGAGAGTGTGTTTGGAGGGTACAGTTTCAGACTGGGTTGCAGTAACCAGCAGTGTACCTCTAGGATCCGTACTTGCTTTGCTACAGTTCCTGATATACATCAATGATTTGGAAGATGGCATTAAAAGCTTTCTGTTAAAATTTGCAGATGATACAAAGATTTTTAGAGAAATTAGAACAACTGAAGATACTCAACAGCTGCAGGAAGATTTAGATACCGTATATACTCGCGTATATGCCATCCCGCGTATAAGCCGACCCCCCATTACTACGGCCAAAAATCTAGAAAAAAAATAGTGACCCTCGTATAAGCGGGTAACGAAAATCAGCGACGAACATGTACCCTAGATCTAGGCCTCGACAATGCGCGAGTATCAGCGAGTTCACAACAATGACGAAAGCAACGTGTGCTATCGCTCGCACGTGACAGATTTTATTGTAAGCAGAAGTTGTACACCTACTGCGAGCTACATTGCGTATGAAGTTACAGTGGCTGTCTATGCAGCAGTACAAGTCTGTGAGTGGTCATTCAGAACCCCGCCAACGTGCTCTCCCGCACGCATCCACGTAGCCCTAGTGACCTACTAATGGTCCACACCGTGTGTGGCACAAACATAGTGAATGTCACTAACAGATAGCCGTCATGCTGACTGTCGACTTTGGCTGTGTGGCATGACCCGCGTATAAGCCAACCCCCACAACTAAAATATGTCGGCTTATATGCGAGTATATACGGTACATTGGTTAAATGGTCAAAGGACTGGCAAATGAGAAATGTAAAAAAATGCACATTGGTAACTGCCACCACCAGAAAGCTGACTATTTCATGGAAGGCCAGAAGCTAAAAGAATGTTTCGAAGAGAAAGACTTGGGTGTCTTAATTTCCAGTGATTTAAAAGTCGGAGCTCATTGCAACCAAGCTTTCTTAAAGGCCAACAGAATGCTGTGATTTGACGGGCACAGGGGGTCATGCTAAAAGATGCTAACAACGCTAACAACACAAGCAATGCTAACACCGCAGTCAGCGGCTGCTGTTAGCATCTTTTCGCATGCATTACACAGTCATAGCGATGCTCTTGAGTCACCTTGCACCGTTCTGTGGCCCATCAATCAGTCCAACGCTCACACAGACAACCCAAAGCCAATAAATAAATAAATATGTTAAAAACACTTAAGATACGCCGAGGTACGCTCAGTTCTTTGTGCACACTACAATGCTAACAACGCTCTTAACGGCCATTGTTAGCGGCTTTTGATCATTGTCACCTGTGGCTACATAACCGTTGTTAGCGTTGTTTGCGTTGTTCTGCCCGCATCTCAAATTGCATACAAACTACATACAAACTGGTAGACCTCCGGTTCCTGTTTATTCAAACTTCTTGTTATAAATGACTTCTACGTCTACGTCTATTAATCCAGAATTTGTCCAGTCTATTCTTGAAGGTGTTAACAGAGTTAGCTTCCACAGCATAATTAGGTAAACTATTCATTCCGAATATTAACTACTCGAGAAGAAAAGAATATTTTCGCATATTGTAATGACATGTAAATGCAATAACACCCAAATCCAATACATTGTTACATACATTACGTACAATACATCACATCTCAAAAGGCCTCTGTATTTGAGAAATAATAGCATATTACTGATTCATAGAATATTATACTTAGTGCTGTTACGGTAACCGAAACTGCCGGCGAAACCTAGGTTTTCCCACCGAAATTGACGGTTTTCGGGTGGGTCTGTATGCTGAAATTGTCAAGATGACTTCATTGAATTTTATCCAATAACACTTTTGTGTCAACACTAAAGCGTTTTCAGTGAACCATTAACATAATATCTCTACTTTGGTACACATATATCAGAAGTTTCATCTGTATAAAGTTTGGCTACAGATTGACCATTGGCACAGTTTGAGTGACTCACATCATCAGAAACCATAGTATCATAGTATAATTTATACTATGATACTATGGTTTCCGATGCCATGGAGATCTGCTTTATAATTATACATCACATCTTCATAGTGGACCACTTTGGGCAAATACTGTATTGTGTTCATTAAACACAATACAGCCTTCTAGTTACCGTTAGAATCAATTCAAAGTCTTGCACCTCAGGCTGTACGTCGCGTACAGGGAACATACTTCCCACATTTTCGGCAGTGTCCGATGTCCGATATTGGGTAAACCATGTACACCGTGGCAGCTGCCTGGCTTCCAACATGGAAGAAAAGCAGGTTGAATTGGAAACTGAAAGTAAGTAACACGGCAGATAACGCTGGCATCACTCAGTCGTAGGCACGTGACACTAGTTATCGTCGAATGCAGGAACCAAACAGCTTGTGCGTCAGTAAATAAGTAAACAGTTGTGTCACCTATTGAGTATGCCAGTGGGAAACGATCTCTTCGAGCCTATATTGCAGTGTGTCTCCAGATGCACTGCAACCGGTCTAGTTTCATGATTGCATGTCTGATAACGTAGTGTTTTATTGCATTTGTGTGGTTTCATAATAATTAGAAGCGAGAATCTCAACTCAGACATTTGTGTTCTGCAGGTATTATAGGCTGCATATCATGTTTAGTTATTTTTACTGTTCTTTTTAATAATGCTGCTGTCTGTCATGGCATATCTGTAGATGTGCTGAACACTGCCATTGCTGCTAATGATGATGATAACGAATTTCAACCTGTGTTGAAAAAGTCCTATTCTGCTCTTGGATGTGGTCAGTATTTATTACATTTTGTAGATTAGTTTGCTAAATTCTGTTTAGTTAAACTAATCATGGAAGGTGTTATATCTGAATGTACCATATCTGTTTTGTGGGTAGTTGCTGGCTGTTTGAAGTTGAAAGTTTCATTTATTAAATGACATATGAAGAAAATGTGATAATTTTTATACTGCATTACAGAGTACGACTGCAATATCTGTATGTTTTCTGCAGTGTATACAACTATTCGACTATTAGTTGTAACAATGTAAAATGAAAAATGAAAAATTAATATTTAGCGAAACTACCAAGGAAATGTTGAGTAATGTAACAGAAGATTATCTCTTAGATGTGTGAAAGTTTGTATGCTGTTTAGCCCACCCGGCAGCCATCGGGCTTACGTTTTGCTTGCATTTTTTTCATTTTTTAAATGTTGCCCTTCTCATTCCACAATGGGTGGAAGGATCAAAACACAGATTACTGCGTTAACACCGTCGATGAAACAATTACTACAGCTAAAACTTTGGTGAACTTCGGTCAAGGGATGTTGCCATGGCAACCCATTTCGTTGCACAAAGTGGCAACAAGTTGGTCCCACCTTTATTGTTTGTGCTGACATTTTACAATTTTACAACGGTAGGGAAGGTTCACAAAACCTATACCCATATGGAGACTCATGATGAACCCTATACATCTTGTAAAGATTTCGTGAACTTTAGTGCGGTAAATCCTTGAGATATTAATGTGAGTTTGCAGCAAGTGGGTAGATGCATACATGCAAAAATATGCATGTTTGCATTGTTTCCACCACCTGGATTGATGTTCGCCACACTTTCAACAAATACAGAGGGGTAAGTCAGCTTCATAACAAAAGATTCCAATTGTGACAGCTCGCTCACGGGACGCTGCTATGGTAACCAATTTGCGGCGCATGTCTGCGAAAATTGACACACCCTGTCTTCATTCTGTGCACTGGCGTTTCACAACGGATGGATGGAATGCAATGTGGATTGTTGCGTCTGATAAAAATTTCACAAACTATGGTTCAGTAACCCCTGAGAGCTAGTGGCTAATGTGCATGGCTGGTGAGTGCACATAGGCTAAAATACTATATGCACTTATTTTTAAAGGTCATTCGCATTGCTAGGTGGCAGTAGCATAGCCAGTCTGTAGGTAAGTAAAATGGCATGGGAATTAGCATGCGCCAGGCGGGCTACACGGGAGTTTTAGCCCGATTTCTAGTTGTGGTATGATTTTGTGATACATGTTTGTATTAACTTTTTCTTGTCGTAGATACTGACAGGGATGATGACTTGCTAGCTGATGGTAATGACAACAGTGCCAATTTAAGCAGCAGACCACATTACTATGACAGCGTGGACGACAATGCACAGATGCCATCGGTTCCATCCGTGGTTAGCAGCTTCGTCAAAACACAGCCAGCTTCCAGTAATACAGCACTGTATAACAGCGTTGCCAGAAAGTTAATGGTATGCTTGATCACGTTGATTAAGTTCATAGGCATACATTTGTTTCAGTGGTGATATTACTTTATCAGCAGTATAAATTTAGTATTTGTGTATATATACCTATACATATACACATAAGCAAGCCATCACGCTGTTATGCATCATCATGGCTTGTACCCGTCACTGGACGTCTGTCCATGAGCTCGCTGCGCGGGCAGCCATCACTTCTTGTCTTTCTCACTCCGCCATCATATGGCCACTGTGCGGAGTGAGGGAGACAAGAAGCTCATGGATGGACGACGGACGTCCAGTGGTGGGTACAAGCCGTCATGATGTATGGCAGTGTAATGTCTTGTTTATGTGTATATGCATAGGTATATATTATATATACTCACATACTATATATATGGCATGCGTTAACGAGGGATCACACAGTTTTACCTGCCACCTACACGTTTATCCACGAATAGAATGAGCCATCCTGCTTTTACTCTATAGGTATTCACTAGATGGTGCTACCCGAGTGCGATAGCTGAGATAACTGAAATAATCAGAAGTATGTATTAGTACTGTTGTTGAAAATGACTTTTTGGATTTTCCAATGTAAAGTGGCTACAGCTGACAGTTGAGGTGGGCAAGTTTATAAGCCATTGGTGTCAAAGTTTCTCAGGATTTCATGTACCAAAAATCATTAAAATTAGTTAATTTTTGGCAGAGTTATTTTTAAAAAATTAGAAGGTGGACAGATTTTTTTGAGACAGTATATAATTATATACAACTGTGTCCCAAACAAAGGATCCAGACTTTTTAGCTGTAACCTGAGCAAGCATTATCAAATTTTTACTGCGCGATGCTATGCTAGAGTGGTATATGCCATCATCGTGTGTTTGTCCATCCATCTGTCAGAAGTCAGGAGTTCTACGAAGATGGCTAAACTTATGATCATGCAAACAACGCCATATGATAACCCAGGGACTCTAGTTTATTGATACCAGAGATCTCGGCGAAATTCCAACGGGGTTACCCCCAACGGGGGTGCTAAATAGAGGTGGAGTAGGTTACAGTTGACGACATCTGACCAATATCTCGCTATATCTCAGAAATGGTGCTAGATAGGGACATAGTTAATGTGGAACGTTAATAGAAACTGGTATGCGTTCTATCAAATGGAGCTATTTTCATTGATCTAAAAGGACCTCAAACCACCCAATTTTCCACGTTTTGTATCCCTTTTCGTATCTTCATAGTGGGTGGAGATAGACTTTAAATTTGGTAGGCAGGTTAATCATAGCAATTCCTAGCCCTCGGACAACAAATCATCCCCGAAAGGGGTGTGGTTATGTCACGTGAACCATTTAAATTTTGGTGGGCGCCAACCATATCTCTGGAACGGCTGGAGCTCATTCATTTGTTTGTTCATTTGTTTGGGTTTGTTTGTTTGTTTGTTTGTTCGTTCATTATTACGGGCAGAGGTCCAGCCTACTCTGGACATCAGTGCTGAGACCATATAGCAGTCCAGTGTATGCAATGTGTGTGCGTGACGTATGGGGAAGTCTGGGTAAGATTGGTATGAACAGCTTGTCCGGTATTTATAGCACGTTCCCTCTAGACGTGGCCTATTGTATGGCTTCGAACTGACTGGTGCTGTGTGTTGCTCTAACCAGTGGCCTGCCCAGTCTAGTTGCTTCAGCCATGACAACACCTTGACGCTGCTAATCAATGTGTGAGCAATGGTCACAGTTTATACAGATCACTGTCAAACCCTCTTCTTCCTGTCCGGATTATTTTCCTGTTTATTATATGCATAGGAATTTTTTGAAATAATTCTTTTTGGATGCACCCAGACTGAGGTTTGAACCCCGGCCACTGAGCATGCCATGCTCTACTGCATATGGCACCCGAGTGCTTTGACCACTGGGCTACATGGGTAGGTCAACGGCTGAAGCTAGAGTGATCAAATTATGTACACAGGCAGGCTATGTAAAGTCCCAGCATATGGCGTACAAATCACCCTTAAAAGGGGCGTGATCAGGGTCACGTGATGCATTTAAAATTTTGTAGATTCAGTGTTAATGTTATTTCTGGATTGGCTGAAGCTAGAGTCGTCAAATTTTGTACACGGTAGCCGATATCATATCCCACCTTAAGGTAACAAATCACCCTTCAAGGGGCGCGTTCTGTGTCACGTGACCCATTTCAATTTTGACACCCGCAACCATATATCTGGAATGGCTGAAGCGACAGTCACCAAATTTTGTATGCAGGTAGAATATATCTTTTTACTCAAATGCTATCCTTATTGCTTTGCCAGACTTCAGGCAACTCATGTTCACATTGATTTATGACTCTTTCAGTCCTGTAGTCAGTGGTTTCATTTCTGGATTTTGGGGCCATATCTCAGAAGAAATGAGTTTGAGAGTTCACACTGCAGTAGTTTGACTGTGTTGCATGCTAATGCACTGGTTCACTGTTTTGCTGAAAGTAAAATTATTGCATGCGACGTATTTGATTGCAGTTAACATTTGTTCAGATAGTAAGATATCCTAGTAATGCTGTTAATTTAGATTGACTGCATGCTCGACAAAGAAACATTGCAATTTTTGACACAGTGATGCGACACCATGACATACTCGATAAACACTGGGTTTATGTATAGCAGATGCCTAGATACTATGTTTTTAATGCTTTATGTAAATAGTCGATCACTTTGTGAACCACTGGTTGCTCATCTGTGACCAGATAAATCAGATATGTAACCAGTGCCACTGTCAGAGAGGGCTGTGACTAATAAATGCATCGGCCTATCGTTGTGGCAAATATAGACAACTAACTCTAATGCTGATACCAACCCTAACCCCAAACCCTAATTTTCCCACTATTGCACAAACAATAATTCACTGTTTATCATAAATGCACAATCGGAAGTAAATGTACAGCAAATGACGTAAAATTTTAAGGATATAGCTGATTTTCTATTTTTTTTGACTGATAGGCTGATAGTGATAGTTTCCGATAGGATGATTAATTGATTAGTCACACTGGTTAGTGAGGCTACTGGTTGCCTTCCAGTTTCTTCTGTTATTCAAGGGAGATGCTGCACTTTTCCGGACACGTGGCTCAAGTGGATTCCAAACAGGATCATCACCAAGTATTAATGCATCGTTTTTACCACCACGTTATTGGGAAAGACTTTGAAGGTGTCCATGTACTGCCTGGCTGGGGGATCAGTGCTGATGTACAATCGACCAACATCATGGAGGATAACCGATGATCGAGTACTCTGGCATGATGTCATCGACACAGCAACACTGCATCAAGGGGCATTCTATTGAAAGAAGAAGAAGCATAGGTCCCTCCACTGGGAGGTTTACGGAGAAGCCTGTAAGGCTTGCACTAATTTGTTGTCAGAGTAATTAATTTTTGTACACATTAATAGGGTATGACGTATTCATTTCAGGCTGATGGTTACAGTGATTTTCATTATTAGTGTGCAGAAAGCAGATTTCACTGGAATGAACTGGACTGCATTTTTGAACTTTAACCTTTGTAGTTTTAATTTTATGACATGTCATTGTCGTCTCTGCTCTGTTTTTAGGCAAAAATGGGTTTCGTAGAAGGTGAAGGTCTGGGTAAACAAAGCCAAGGTATCACAACGCCTGTTGAAGCATCAAAGCAGAAAGGACGGCGTGGTTTGGGCATGCAGTTGAAAGGGTTTGAGCCATCAGACGTTAACTGGGACTTTGAGAAGGAAAAGGTGAGTGATTTATTTGTTTGATCATGCTCTCATCTGCGTGAAAATACTGCTGATTACTACGTTTGATGTTCATTTTTAATTTTATGCTGCATCATGTTACTCTTTTACGAAATTGTTTATACAATGTTTGCAGTACAGACAGTCATTATCAGTTGCTGTGTAGGTGTCAGTTGATGAAACAGTGGAGTGGCTTCCTGAGAGCATGATGCCAGTTCCGCAGCTTGACGACCTGAACACCTGGGTTATGGAAGGACAGGTAAACATATTGAGGACTGTGACTGTTGTCTTACTAGAGTTTGTATGTACAAAACATATTATTGTGGTATAAAAACAGTCAAATCTCTTTATATTGAACTCGGATAATTTGAACTTCCGCTTGTGTCAAGTTTGGACTTTGGTCATGGCCATGAACCATTAGACAAGGCGAGAAAAGGCGTCGGATTTGTCAGCCACGGATGTGTCAAAGTTTTAGTTATATCAGGCAAATAGCATTGCCCTCACATGTACATGACTGACGTTTATATCAAGCACGTTCGAGGTTATCACCAGTCAGTTGAAAGTTTGGTTAGTGAATTGTGATACCTGCCTAAAGTATCAGCCTGTAGACCCCATGACTGACGCCAACAGTGTTACGTCCTACCAATCCAGCCAGCTTCTGCTGCTGTTCAGTAAATGTCTTCCCACTCGGTAAACCAGACAAGAGTGACATTGAGCATTAATGAAACCAGCTAGGCCAGAGTAAAGTGTACCACATAAAAGTTTTAGAGATGAGAATAGAACGGAACCCAAACCGAACTAGAACCCTCATTTTTGAAAGAACCAAACAGAGCCTGAACCCATTTTTACAAACTTGTCATGAACTGGAACCAAACCAAACCCTCGTAGTCATAGAACCCAAACAGAACTGAACCAAAACAATGAGGGTTCTTTCCCTTCTCTGCTTTAAAGTAAAGTAGGCCTTTTTGTGATTTTCTTATTATATTTTTCTGTTGAAGGAAGCCAGATAATTGTTGTCTTTTGTGCCATTTGGTTTTCCATACCATCGGCAGTATTGCAGTTGTAGGAAAACGTTACTTACTATTTTATAACTGAACCAAACCAAACGTTTCCTAGAACCCGAACCAAACCCTGGTAGTCATAGAACCCGAACAGGACCGAACCCAAACAGTGAGTGTACTTTCTTTTCTCTAATAATTCTATTCAGTGCTTTCCGTTCTGTAATAATTTTATTAAGCATTCTGAGTTCAAAGACACATGTGGTCGATCTACACATGAACTTTTCAACCTGTCAGTCACTGCTTTTGTAGCTGCTGTTGCTGGTCACACTGACGTTTATTATTCTTTTAACATTAAATTATACTTCTTTAAATGATTGCACTGAAAAACAGCATGGCCAGGCTTACTATACATTACATGTACAACTGTTTTGCATTGCATCTAGTTGTCTATCGTTTGGTGGTGCTGATGGCGGGTTGCGCTGACAGACACATGACAGTGGCATGTACTGTGCTAGCATAGTGCCGTTTGTTGACTGACATGTATGATGTTTGCTGCTGTTATATGCTGAGAAGCTTTATTGTAGAAAAAGCTGACAATTGATGATGAAACAGACTTCTGCAGTGAAGAAATATTAGGTGCTTTACTCAGTAGCAAGGTTGGTTTGGCTGATCTATTCAGTAGGTCATAATTACCAGAACTGATAACTTACTAGTGTGTAACCTATGTATTAATTGCTGAAATTTTGTGAAATATTTATTTCTAACACGGATTACATAAAAGCATGCTGCTTGGAAAGTAACAAGAATTTCCCATTTTGTCATTAAGATACATTAACAGTGCTTGATAAATTTCCAGTGATTTTGTGTAATGTTGCATTTAATCAAAAGAAATAAAAATCAGTTGTCAAAATAATAAACTTGCAAGGTTAGTGAGACATAGTGAGAACAGTATCATTACTGCTTTGCTAGACTTCAACCAGCTGCTGCTTGATTTCTTCAGTTTTGTTGACTCGTGACTCATGCTTCTGCTGCTGTATGACTCCCTAAATCTTGTTGTCATTGGGTTTCATTTCTGGGCTGTTGGTAGCTCAGAAGAAACAAAGTCAGAGAACAGACTGGTGTTGACTGCCTTGACACTTGCTTCTGGGCAAGTGTTCCAGTATCAAGTTCATAACAGTAATGGCAGCCATTGTTGCTGTTTGGAGTTGACTGAAATTACAGGACTGGACATTGACGGACGCATTCGCATGGGCGGACATTGCAGGACTGGACAATGACGGATGAAATCGTAAAAGTGGACATTGAAGGACTGGATATTGAGAGACAAAAATTGCAAGAGTGCACATTGAAGTACTGGACATTGACGTTCAAAGTTGTATAACACTGGTATGTTGTATGTATGTAGGCATAAGCATGGATTGTAGTTAATTGAGTTTTTACAATTAAATTAGGTCTACTCTAAGCTCTTCTTCTTTGTTGTCAGAGTAAGTGTCCGTAGCCTAACTCATTGTATCGCAAATAATTATGGAATTTTTAAGTATGCACATTAGTGGAATAAGTTGATTTAGTGTCCTACCACACATAACTAATATTTGGCACTACCATGCGAAACAGCATAGCCCAGAAATTGCATCTTGTAACGTAAATGCTGCAGTCTGTTAAACCAAAACACATTATTAAACTGTCACATCCTGCAGTATGTTACCATCATACTCGACATATACTTCTCATCAACATCTCAGCCAAAAAAGAAGCAAAATTAGCTCACGAATGTCTGAGTGATATGACTTAAGCCAAGTGAAGATGCCAGCAAACTGTTCTGTGCCAGCGGGGTGGCAGCAGTGCGACTCAATATAGCCGCCAGTATGACTGTTAAATGTTGAGTAATTGAGTTGTTTTCATTTGTGTATTGCATGTGTTTGGCATGAGGCTGATGGAACATGTTGTGTTGACTGTCACACCTGCAGAGCGTTTTTGATGTCTTGGAGGATGAAGAGATGCGGAAAGCGAGGACGAAGTCTAACCCATTTGAGACAATTCGTGGAGTGTTTTTTCTGAACAGGTCGGTACTGTCTCGAGACTAGTGAAAAGAGCTGTGATGTTTAATCGCTGATTGCAGGGTCCCAGTATTTGAATTTATGTTACATATGAATCATACTTTTTTCATATTATCATCACACTAAGTTACTTTTCTTTAACAGTTAGTTGTTTCAAAAATGTATGTATACAGATTCAACGCGTAATCGACACATCCAATTAATGGCTTTAAATTATTTATTTAATTTTGAAAGTTGCCTTTGATTACTTTTGATTACTGGTAGCCTAAAATGTAACAGTTATCATACTGTCCAAGCTGATGTAGATGACAGTTCACTATGACGTTATCCAAACATCATTTTGTTGATTTTGTTCGATAACTGTTTCCACATAGTGTTGGATTAGGAAGTTGATTTTATTGGTCTCTGTGGTTGTTTTATTCTGATAGAGCAGCGATGAAGATGGCAAATATTGATGCAGTGCTTGACTTCATGTTTACGAACCCGAAGGACCGATTTGGTGTATGAACATCAGTTGCTTTGTGTTAATGTATTTGTTTATCTGTGTTTATTTTTACATTAGTTCACGTTTTGATTACGATGTAATTAAACAAGTATGTTCGTCTTTGGGGACGGCCGTATATCCACGCATGCCGATCCTGCATCCACACGCTGCGTGATTTCATGAACGGCGCACCTCTAGCATGGCGTTTGGCCTGCGCGCTCACTGAACTATAAATAGAACATCGCTCTGACGTTGCCTAGGCCTGCAGGCTAGGCTAGGCTCCTATTCGTCTGATTTGGGGCTTATGGGGGAGCAAAGTTCCCCAAAATGTGTTATTCCCTGCCTTTGACGCCGATGAACTGCCATGCAAAATTTGACGCCACTAGCTTTATCCTCGGCGGAGAAATTTGTAACCGTACAAACACTCACAAAAAGGCAATAACTGATATATCCACAGCTTGGCTATCAGTGTGTGTGGGTAATTAACTTAATTAAGATAATTAAAATGTGACTGAACTAAATTCTATCACTTAGACTATCTAAATGCAGAGCTGTTACAGAATGTGCAGATATGTGGGACTGTTTTATTGCTTTGTTTCAGTTCGTGTGAACTGTAAAAACTTTTAATTATCACTGACAGTGTTGAAATGTATAATGTATTTTGTTCTCTTTTATAACAGTTGATGCTTGCCCAGATATTTAAATAATTGAACTTATAGTTATCGTCTGTGTCTTCTCTGTTTATAAGAAGATTTTATAACCACAGAATTATAGATTCTGACTGTTTGTGTTTACTGTCTGTTGATGCTGATGTTACTGTGCAATTTGCAGAAGCCTCTTGTAGCAGCAAATGACCTGCTGTATTTTGCTGACATCTGTGCCGGGCCAGGTGGCTTCAGTGAATATGTACTATGGCGTAAAGGCTGGGATGCAAAGGGTTTTGGATTTACGTTGAAGGGACCAAATGATTTCAAGCTAGAAGATTTCTTTGCTGCACCATGTGAGCTGTTCGAGCCTCATTATGGTATGCCATGTGCAGGGTTTCATGCAGCAGTTAGTCTTCTGTGAGAGTTGTTCACAGTTTTATGCATCCTGAATGCTTTTGCACAGTTTTCATTATGCGTAATAACAAATGCATCTTCTTTTGCTTTGTGTTTGATTTCATGTTTCATACTGCCATACACTTTTATGTTGGTTTCAGTATATGCTATATAAAGTAAAAAGTAAAGGTAAACAGTGTATAGCAGTTTAGCATCAACTTAGCTCTTCACCTCTGCAGGAAACTCACATGTCATATGGAATCACACAGTGTTACCTGCCACACCACAGAGGTGAGAATCCCGCCTTTACCCCCAGCCGAAGCAGGTACTCGATTTGGCGACCCC
>Ga0066187_1000488_pt1 | contig 13376 bp, 14 predicted proteins | sample WorMetexBAHAMAS1_FD_58706 | JGI IMG/M metagenome (GOLD analysis project Ga0066187, IMG submission 58706) | Marine gutless worms symbiont microbial communities from Max Planck institute for Marine Microbiology, Germany - Inanidrilus exumae... | ecosystem: Host-associated > Annelida > Digestive...
GGCGGCGTGACTCCCGATGCCGGCGGCGACACGGGCGCAGGCGGCGGCGACACGGGCGCGGGCGGCGGCACGGCTGGCGGCGGCACCCCCGGCGGCGGTGGCACCCCTGGCGGCGGTGGCGGCGCGGATACGCCCGGCACACCGACGACGGTCTCAATTTCTGAAGTGATTGACGCTGTGGGCGGGGAGCCGCTCTCACCCGCTGACGAAGCGTCCGCGATCGACTCCGGATTCCAACCACCGCAGTAGGACTGCAACGGTCCTGAATCGACTCATTGCCTCCTCATCGTCGCACACCACTGGCGGGCCCGGCATTCGGGCCCGCCTTTTTCTTGCGCGGATTTCTTGAACGCGGGCCGGTCAGCCCTGGCGGCCGGCCTTCGATGCGCTTGTCTTGGGTGCCGGCCCGTCCGTGCCGCAGGCGGCAGCCTCTTCTTCGGCCACCCGCAGATAGTCCTCCAGCGTCTGCCCGGGTTCGGCGCGGAAGACGTCCTCCAGAACGACAAGCCGTTCGATCCGGTCCAGACGGAAGTTCCGAAAGCCCTGGCGCAGCTCGCACCAGGCCCCCAGCGTCCAGGTTGAGCCCCAGAAGAGCAGTCCCAGCGCCCACAGGGTCCTGCTGGTTGTCGCGCCGTTGCGGTCGCCGTAGCCGACGCGGACCTTTCGGCTGTCGTGAATGGCGCGGCGAAGGCTGGAGAGCTGCACCGCCGCACGGTCGCTGGCGGGCAGTTTCGGGGCAAACAGCATTGCGTCGGACACACGCGCACGCAGGGGTTCCGGCAGCGCCACCTCGATCTTGCCCAGCGCCTCCTGGGCCGCCTTGGCCAGGGCAGGATCGGACCAGCTGCGCACGATGCGCGCGCCCAGAACCAGGGCCTCGATCTCTTCATGGGTGAACATCAGGGGCGGCAGGTCATAGCCGGGCGCCATGGCGTATCCAACGCCGGCCTCGCCGTCGATCGGCACGCCTGAGAGCATAAGGTCGCGGATGTCGCGATAGACAGTCCGTTCCGAGACCTCCAGCGCTTCGGCCAGGGTCGCCGCCGTTTCCGCACGCCGGCCGCGCTGGCGCAGGATCTGGACGATCTGGAACAGACGGTCGGCGCGACGCATGCTCAGCGCTCCCTCATCAACAGCATCACCGGCGGAACGACGGCGCCCCTCTCCCACGGCCCGTGCCCCATCACCGACTCCGCCGCGGCGCGTTCCGCCGCGCGTTTCAGGTGACTCAGCATGGCCATGCGCAAGGCTGCAAACTGGCGCCGCACGGCCGGCATCCGCTGTACCCGGGCCATTGCTCCGCGGGTGGGATAATAGGTCCGAAGCCGCAGCAGTGTCTTCCCCTGTTCGGCCGCGACCAGGTCGAAAGAGAAGGCGAGACCGGTCAGGATACGGGCCAGCGGGCCGCCATCGCACTCGACCAGATAGGACAGCCGGCAGGCGTCCCGGGCTTCGATGCACCGCGCCGTGACCCGGCCACGGCGGCGGCCCAGGACGATCTGCCAGGACCGGCCGGCCCCCGGTCTGGCCGATCCGCCACGGGGCGGGAGTTCGCCGCAGACCAGGGGCGACCAGCGGGGCAAGGGCGGCACGGTCACCAGGCCTGACCACAGGTGGGCCGGGCTGCACGCAACCGCAATGCTGTCCTCGGTCATCTGCGCGGGCACCGTCGGGGCTGCAATCGGAACGGAATCCAGGGGCATCGGGGACGTTCCTTTCGTGGCACGACAGCGGCGGCAGATCGCGCTGTCGTTGAGACAGGATGGAGTGTACATACCCCCTCCTGACAACCTCCTGTCAGGAGTGTTGTTCCCCTTTCGTTTTTCTTCCCGGCGCGGCGATTCCGTGGCATGACCTGGGTCAACGACCGGGTCCCCGCCGCCCCGCTACCGTTCCCTCTGAAAGGAAGCGTGCCCCATGTCCGTAAAGATCAATGAACTGATGGCGACCAGAGTCATCATCGCGGAACCCCATCACAGCGTCGACCATGTGCGCCGCCTGATGGAACGCAATCGCATCCACGCGGTGCCGGTGGTCGGCCCCGCAGGCGAGCCGGTGGGCTTCGTTTCCACAGCGGACCTGGTCGGCGACCTGAAGGGCGGCACGCCGATCAAGAACATCATGTCCTACGGCGTGCACACGGTACCGGCCTACAACGACGTGCATATCGCGGCGCGCATCATGCGCAACAAACGCATCCACCATGTCGTGGTGACACACGAGAAGAAGGTCGTCGGCATCATCAGTTCGTTCGATCTGCTGAAGCTGGTGGAGGAGCACCGCTACGTCGCCAAAGCCGCGCCCAAGTCCTCGCGCCGCAAGACCAAGGCCCAAGGCTGAGCGCGACGCCGCCGCGTCATCCCGCACCCGGCGGCCGGGCGCCCCCGTCGGCGCCGATCCACTGAAACCCGGCCCAGTAGTACGGGTGCGACCGGATCCCGGCGGTTTCGCGTTGGGCGTTGCGCAGCGCCTCCGTCCCCACGCCGGACAAAAGGTTGCCATACAGCCGCTGCATCATCCCCGCCGCCACGTCGTCGGCCACAGGCCACAGGCTGACCGTCACTGCACCCGCGCCGGCACGCAGAAACGCCTCGCTCAGTTCCGCGAGGCCGACATCGGACGCCGCACCGGTACCGGCGTGACACCGGCTCAGGACTGCCAGGCGCGCCTCCAACGTGATGGCGTAAAGCTCGGGCACTGTCAGGCGGCCGTCGTTTTCTCCGTCGCCTGCCAGCAGCAGTGCCGGGTCGTCGGCACAACGGGCCGCCAAATGCAGGTGCCCGGCCGTGCCCCCCCTGGCCTTCAACAACGTTTCGGTGGCCCCGCGGCCGACCGCCAGGACGGCGCCGGGCCAGGCCCGTTCGACCGCAGCCGTCTCCAGCGGTGCCCCGGGCAGATCCGGGGACGGCTGTCCCGGTTCGGGCGGATCCAGCAGCAGCAGGCCCCGGCCGGGTGATGGCGCCGGGACGTCCGCCCCGGACAGAAGCCGGGCCGACGGAAGAATCCGCAGCGCATATGTGTCGATCAGGTAGCCGGAATCGTCGCGCAGCGCGGCAAAGGGCAGGCGGGCGACCGCCCCGTGCGGCACTATGACCAGACGCCGCGCCTCCAGTTCCGCGGCAAAGGGCCGGACCAGCCCGGCATAAAGGCGCCGGGCCCCGCTGATATAGGCGCGTCGACGCGGATTGCGGATGGCGCGCAGAAACCCGTCCACCAGCACGTCCAGGTCCTCGCCGTCCAGTTCCCTGGCCGAAACCCCGTCCATGGCCACGGCAAAACCGAACAGGCGGTCCCGGTGCTGGAAATAGGCCAACAAGACCTCGCCTTGCGCAAGCCGCGCCCGGATCTCGCCCGCCGGCGGCGCATCGACGAAAACCAGGCCGGCAAGGTCCGGCGCATCCCGGCGCAGCGCCTCCTGCAACGCCGCGGCCTCACCGGCCTGCGCACCCCACCTGTCCGCAGACCGCCAGGCCAGCAGCGCGGCGCCCTCCTCGAATGCGGCCTGCCGGGCCAGCAGATCCACGATGCCCGCCGGCGCGGCGGCAAAGCGTTGCACGGTGGCAAGCCTGTCGACCAGCGCGCGCGTGCGCGCACGTTCGGCATAATCGAAAGCGGCGTCCGCCTGCCCGGTGGCGATTTGCGATGCGATCATGTCGGCATAGACCGCCTGCCTATCGTCCCAGGCGCCCAGCTTGCCCGCCCCCGTGATGTCCGTGGACCGAGACCCTTCGATCAATTCGATCGCGAGAACATAGGATGCGATCGCGCCTTCGTGGGCGCCTTCCTCGGCCGCGACGCGGCCGCGGTCGCGCAGAACCCGGGCGTGGATCGCGGGATGCCCCTTGAGCCGGTCGTCCGCCAGCAGGTCGTCTAACCCCTCCAGGGCGACATCCTGGCGTCCGGTTTCCAGTGCGCTGCGCAGGCGCATGAAGTCATGCTCCAGCTCCATTACGAAACGCGGATCCAACGGCCGCTGGTCGGCGGAGGCGGGCAACAGCGGCCCCGCGTCCGGATCGGCCGCACCGATCTCGACCAGGGATCGATAGGCCGGCCCGCCGACCCCCATGTCCGGACCGCGGTTCAGCGTCTGGTATGCCTCCTCGAAGTCGCCCAGGACAAAATGGCCGATCGCCTTCCAACGCCGCCACAGCGCGGCATGTCCCGGCCCGCCCAGCGCAGGGTCGAAGCCCTCGATTTCCGCCAGATAGGCGCGCGCCAGGCTGGTGTCGCCCCGGCGCGCCGCAATCGCGGTCGCAAGGCCCAGCGGGCGCAGCCGCAGATGCGCGAACGGCTGGTCCGGATCGCCGTAGTCGGCCCGGGAGACCAGGTTCGACAGCCATTCCGCCGCTTCGCCTTCGACCGCGTAGTTCGGGTCGTCCTCGGCGACCCTCGCCGCGGCCAGTGCCGCCTCCTCGGCCCGGTCCAGCTCGCCCCGGTCAAGCCACGATTCCGCGCGCAGTTCCTGCAACCGCACCTCGGTCGCCGCCCGGTTCCAGGCCCGTCCGCCGAACCCGCTTTCGTCTAGGGTTCCGTCTCCGATGCGCTCGGTCAGGATCTCGAAGCAGATGTCGAACCGCCGATGGTCGCGGACGGCCACCAGCGCAGCGCAGCGCCGATAGATCTCCCACGGCTCCAGCTCCGCCAGCACATCGGCATAGCGGGCCGGATCTGCGCCGCCCGTCTCGGCCGGCGCCGAGGCCGGCACCGGCCGGGCTTCTGCAGGCGCGGAAGGTCGGCCATCCTCCGCCGCAGACGCGGACACCTCGGGGTCGGAAGGGCCGACATCGAGCTTGAACCCGGACTCGCAGCCCACGAGCGCCGCAGCCAGCCCGAGAACCAATGCTCCCGGCGCGAGACTCCGCGTCGTCCATGCCGTCATCGGGACGCGCTGCCCCATGATGAAACCGGAAATCTCCCCAACGCCCTGCGCCCGCCGGCCCGGGCCGCGTGCCTGGCTAGCGCAGGCTTCGCAGATTGGCGATCAAGGCGGTGTTCGACTTGCGGATCGCGCGGGAGATCTTGTGGGCCAGGTCTTCGTCGGCGGGGCAGCATTCCCGCGTGACCTTCGAGTGCCGCTCTTCGGTCTCGCGCACCCGCTCGACCAGCTCGTGTTCGATCAGCCGGCGCACCTGCCGGAACTGGTCTTCCGAGGGCTTCATCTCGAGGATCTCGAATATGGTCTCCGCAGCCTCCGTCGCCTGCCCGTCGATATTCATCGTTCAGTTCTCCCGCCTCGTTTTCGGTCTCCGGGCACTGTGACATCACCGTCCGCGCCACGTCGCTGCCCCTACTGTGCAGATAAAACCCGTTCAGGGGCAAGAGCCGGCGTACCCGCCGGCCGGCTGGCCGCCGGACCGCTCATGCGGCCCCTTCCATCACCGTGCATTTCCGGCGCAGCCGGTCCGCCAGAAACGGCTCTACATCGCGCATATACTGGGCCATGCGGTCCGTTCCCAGGTGGGTGGCGATGGCATCGTCGTCGGCATAGACCTCGTAAAGGAAGACCGTGTCGTCGTCGTCCTCGGGCACGAGAACGTCGAACCTGAAGCAGCCCGGTTCTTCCGCCAGGCACGACGCGGCGTGCATCCGCACGCGCGCCAGGAAATCCGCGCGCTTGCCGGGCACGCAGGTCAGGGCCACCAGGAGGCAGACAGGATGATCGGAACTGGGCATCATACTTTTCCCCGCAATATGTTTTGGCCGCGCGCAGTCTATGGCAGCGGACCGGCCACTGCACCCCCGCAGGCGGTCGGCGCCCATGGTTTGCCTGCCCACCCCGGCCGTGCATGCTACACTGCGCCCGCAGGCCAACAGTACCGGAAGGGAATCATGGGGCGAATACACGGGGCCAGGCGTACCGTTCTGAAAACCATGCTGGCGGCATTCGCCTTGGCGGCCCTGTCCTCGTCGGTCGCAGTGACGCCTGCGGAATCGCAGGCCCAGCGGCAGAACCCGACGCTGGTCCATGCCCGCGGCCTGGTCCAGCGGGGCCGGTATCGCCAGGCAATCCCGGTGCTGCGCAAGTTCCTGCAGAAATACCAGTCGAACCTGGAGGCCTGGACACTGCTTGGCCGGTCCTACCGCGGAACCGGCAATTTCCAGGCCGCCTTCAATGCCACCAACCAGGCGCTGCGGTTTTCGCCCAACCACCCGCCGGCGATCGAGAACCTGGGCATGATCTATCTTCAGTCCAATCGGATCGACGCCGCGGAACAGCAACTGGCGCGTCTGAGGAGGGTCTGCCGTTTCGGCTGCCGGCCGCGCGACCGGCTGGACCGGGCGATCGCCCAGGCGAAATCAAGGCAGTCGGGTTCGGGCCGCAACCTGCTGGTGCCGCGGAACTAGCGCCGGGCGCTTGACCCCGCCGCCACCGCGGCCCACGGTAACGGCCATGGCTTCCACCGCCCCGCCCCGCCTGATCTCCACCGGCCTGCCACTGGCGGCGCTGATCGTCGTCGTGGGCATGGGGCTGTTCGGTTCCGGTGTCGCGCTGGCCGGCACGATCCCCTCGGCCTGGAACCTCGCCATCAACATCCTGTCCTTCGAGAACGGCGTCATTGAGCTTGCGACTGTCGCCGTCCTCCTGTGGACGCTGGTCGTCGCGTTGATCGGCGCCCGCGAGGCCCTGGCCGTGGCGCGCCCGCTGGTCGCCCTGTGGCTGGCGCTGCATGCGGCGGGGCTGGTCTATTTCGCCGGCGAGGAGATCAGCTGGGGGCAATGGCTTGTGGGCTGGGAGACGCCCGACTGGTTCGCCGCTCGCAACGACCAGGGCGAAACCAACCTGCACAACATGTCCAGCTGGCTGGATCAGAAGCCGCGTATCCTGGTCTTCTTATGGATCCTTGTCGGCGGGGTGGCCGCGCCCCTGGTCGAAAGCCGGCGGGGTCGGCTGCCGCGGGACCGCCTGGCGTTCTGGCTGTTGCCGACCCGGGCCAGCCTCTTCGTCTCCGCGCTGGCCGTCGCGATCCGGTTCCCGGAAGACCTGGCCAACCTGCTCGGCCTTCCGGTGGACAGCCTGTTCCGCCTGGTGCTGCAGCCGGTCAACCTGACGGAGGTCCAGGAGTGTCTTTTTGCGGCATTCTTCCTTGTTTACCTGATGGCCCTGCGCCGCCGGTTGTCCAGTGCGCCGGCCGGCCTGACCTAACCCGTGGCGTTTCTGCAAGAATATTGGTTAATGAAAATCAAGTTTTTATTTATTGATCGAAATTAACCTTAATAAATAACTGAAAAAGCTGGTTACAAAATCATTGGTATTCATTCGAATGTCACTATAATCTGGCGTTAATACTGCGTTAACAAAAACAGGGGCTCCCAAGGGGCGCGGGAGAATGACCTACCAAGACGCACTGAACGTGGAGGAGGCACGGCGCGAGGAACTGATCAAGGGCCTGCGGGCACTGGTCAGGAATCGGCCGTTCGAGCAGACCTTCGACGGACGGGACAAGGACTGGATAACCAGCACCGGCGCCCGGATCCCGGATTCGACCGCCCAGCTTCTGCGCAAGGCAGGCCTGGCGATGATCTCCGACGGGCGCCTGTTCGCAACCTGGAAGGCCGGGATCACCCTGCGCAAGGTCGACGCCAGCATGAAACAGGCCAAGCGGGGCGGCCTGCGTTCCGTCGTCCTGAACCGGCGGCAGTGGTTCGTTTTCACCGACGCCTGCTGGATGCTGGATGTGGGCGACAGCGAAACCGAGCAGCAGCGCCAGCTTGACCGGCTGGACGAGGACGAGGTCACGGTGATGCAGATCTCGCGGCTGGATGACGAGCCGGTGACGCTGATCTCCGACTCCGGCCTCTACAAGCTCATCCTCAGGTCCGACAAGCCGTCCGCACTGAAGGTGCAGAACATGCTGGCCCGCAAGATCATGCCGCGGATGGCGGCCCGCCGGCGGGCGCGGCGCGGCGACGGCATGGACGAGATCCGCTACGCCTGAGCCGCGGGCCGAACAGGGCCATCGAAAGCCGGCCCACCCTTTCTATCCGCTATTCGAAACTGGCGCGCGTCGTCACCGTAGAAATGTCGAACGCCGAATCCAGGCTGCGGACTTCCACGGAGATGCCGTTGGTCGCACCCGGCGAGACGAACCGGCCGACGATCGTGTCGCCCGACGAGGCATAGAGGTCGACGACTGCCGCGTTCTCCGCTTCGCCGTCGGCCACCAGCCCGTTGATCTTGACCCTCAACTTGCCCGCGTCGATCGCATCCTTGGCATTGGTGTAGCCAAGCGAGTTGATGTTGTCGAATGTCAGCGTCACCTGCTGGAAGCTGACGCCGTCCTCGGTCTGGAAGGTGTAGTCCTGGATCCGCTCGGTCGTCCCTTCGATGCGTTCGACGGCATCGCCGTTGGAAGTCAGTGAGACCGTCTGGAAGCCACCCCGTTCGTCGTAGGTCGAATCGCCACCCGGATCGCTCAGCCCGATCAGGCTGAGATAGTCCAGCGACTTGCCGCTGGCCGCGGTGTAGGTGTAGTTGGCGAGGTCGGCATAGGCGATCACGATGTCGTTGCCGACCGTGGTGCCGCCGCCGTCCTTCAAGACCCCACCCGGGCTGCCCAGGCCCTGCCCCTGCAGGCGGACCGCCACGTCGGTGATGGCACCGGCCGGCGTGTCGGTGAGGAGGTCGGCAAGCGAGATGCTGTCGCCGCTTTCCAGGCCCACCCGTTGCGAGACCTGTGTCGTCAGGTCCGCGCCGGTGGGAACCGCGGCATAGGTGCTGCCGAAAGCCTGGGTCTCGGTCGGCCGCTGGTCGAAATCCGGGAACGCGGCGGAGAGGGTTGCCGTCGCGGTAACCGCCGTCTCCTCGGTCTCTAGCGTCAGGACCGTCGCCTGCAGTCCTGTCGCCACCGTCTCCAGTGTCGTGGCTGCCGTGTTCCTGAAATCGGGTACGAACGTGCCTGTCTGTTTCTGCAGCGCCTCGAACAGCGATTCCGTCACCGAGCGGTTCAGCGTGCTGGTGTTGGTCTCCTGGATCGGCCCCGACAGATTGAACGAGGCCAGGATCAGCACATTGTCCATGCTGAGCGCGATCGGCCGGGTGAACAGGCTGGGCGTGTCGGCCGTGAAACCCAGGAGCTGGGTCGGCGCCGCCTTGGGGTTGAAGGCGTCGGCAAAACCCGCCGGCGCCACCGCCGCGGACTGCAGACCGCGCGGCAAGGCAGAGGCCGGGGTTACCGCCTGAAACAAGATCGACAGTGCTGAGGTCATCAAGCCTCAACTGACACCTGCCGCCCGTTCTGGGGGCTGCCGGCCCAAACGCCGCTTCTGCGGGGATTGTCCCTCTCTCTCGCCGGCGAGCATAACACAACCGAAGGCCGAAATCGAGGTCGATTTCGGTTAAGTGGTTGTTAACTATACCAAAAAAGGGTCCGCCCCTGAACCGGATTGCGGAACGGTCGGCCTTCGTCCCGGGCCGCCTGCCACTCCTTCTTGCACCGGAAGTACCACTTGGCCTGGGTGTCGGCATCGTCGATCAGCATCAGGGCGGGATCGAAGGCCAGGCCTTCCTGCTGCTTGATCACCATCTGACGATCCTGGTCCAGGAACCGTTGGACGAACGGCCGCAGCAACGGCCGGGCCGCGGTCAGCCAGGGGTTCGTCCAATAGATCGTCTGGGTGACCTCGGTCTCCGTCTCGGTGACGGGCGTGACCGCGGTCAGGCCGACGACCGTGTGCCGGCCGGCCTTGATGTGCTCGACCCGCACGCCCGGCAGGCGGAAGGAGATCTCGGTGGTGATCTCCCCGCCCAGGATTTTGTAGGCGGCCGAGTTCTTGCTGGGCGCATGGCGCACCATGGTGAACCCCAGGTCCGAGGCCGCGAATGTCTTCGCCTTCTTGTGTATGGACTTGCGCGAGCGCCACCACCAGGACCGATGCACGAAAGGCCCGTGCGCCGGGTCCATCAGGCCGATGACGGCATGGTCCACGGCGCAAGGAAAACGTTGGGACTCCACCAGCTTGCCGGACGCCTCGCCGATCTCGGGCATCACCGGCGGCTCGCCGATCCGCTCCGCATCCGCCCCTGGGTCACCGAACCAAATCCAGACATTGCCCTGCACCTCGCGCGTGGGATACCGGCGCACGGTGATCCGGCCGACCTGGAAGTCCTGTTCCTCGACGACCGAGGGGATCGCCGTGCAGGTACCGCCGGTATCGAACCGCCAGCCGTGATAGGCGCACTCCACTTCCGTGCCGTCGAACCGGCCCTCGCTCAGCGGGATGCCGCGGTGCGGGCAGATGTCCCGCAGCGCGAACGGGCGCCCCGCCCGGTCGCGCCCGATCAGGACCGGCTCGCCCAGCAGCACCTTGTGCACCATGCGCCCGGGCTTCAGCGCCCGGCCGGGCAGGGCGAAGTACCAGAGGTCCGTCAGGAAGGCGGCACCCTGCCCCTTGTCCGCGCGGGTGGCGGGACCGGAGGCACGACCGGCCTGATCCTGGACAGTCTCGGCCACGCGCCTACTCCGCCCTCAACGATCCCACCCGCTCCAGGCTCTGCGGCATCGACTGTCCGTAGGTTTCCGTCACCCGGGCGACGATCCGCGCTACCTCGTCACGGCCCAGGGAATCCATCAGCGCGCAGGGCGGCTTGCCGAAACGCAAGGCATTCCCCGCCCCCATGTCGATATCCGCCGGCGACGCAACGCCCTCGTCCAGTTCCTGCAGGACGGGAAAGAAGGCCGCAGCGCGTAGACGGTCGGCAATCGTCGCATCCGCCGCGGCATCGCCGCCCGCGTCCTCGCCGATCTCGAACTCGTAGTCGGTGTCGCCCTTTTCCTCCAAGGTTCCCGCCAGGGCGTAGAACGGCCCGTGCGGCGCCAGGTGGCTCTGGGCGTGGTACATGATGCGCGGCTTCACCAGGTTGGTCACCATGAAGGGGCCTGCGGCAACGCCCAGGCAGTCCTGCGCAACCCGGTCGATCTGCGCTGCGGTACCGACGCCCTCGTCCAGCAGCCGGACGGCTTCGTTGGCGTAAGGAACGAAGAAGCGATTGAGGGCAAAGCCGTAGCTGTCGGCGCAGGCAAGCGGCTTCTTGCCGGTCTCGCGGCAGAACGCCAGCGCTCGGTCGAACAGGACCGAATCGGTCTTCTCGCCGCGCACGACTTCCACGATGGGATTGATCGCCGCCGGGTTGAAATAGTGCAGGCCCAGGAACCGTGTCGGGTCCTTGAAACCCTCGGCCAGTTCGGACACCCGCAGGCACGACGTGTTGGTCGCGACCACCGCGTCGTCCGAAACGATGGAGTTGAGGCGATCGTAGACCGCCGCCTTGATGCTCGTTTCCTCGAACACGGCTTCGATCACCAGGTCGCAACCGGCCAGTGCCTCAAGCGCCGTGCCGCCGGTCAGCCGCGCGGTTGCCGCCTCCGCGTCGGCGGCCTCCATGCGACCCTTTTCGACGGCCCGGCCGTAGAGTTTCGCCGCGCCGGCGATGGCGCGGTCGACGGCTTCCTGGGCCTGGTCGACCAGCACCACGTCGACACCTTGCGCCGCAAGACTGGTCGCGATCCCCGCGCCCATGGTGCCAGCGCCGATGATTCCCACATTACTGAATGTCATGGATGTCCCCTGTTGATTGCCCGGCCTGCGGCCGGCGGCACTGTAGTCACGCGCCCCCCCCCTTGTCGAGAAGCGGACCATGCCGAACGGGCCTGTCATCACGTGGTCGTGCGCGTGTCTTGTAATCGCTCGCGATCGCGGAATAATCGCAGTGGTCAGGCGTCCATTGACGGCACGCTATGGCATGGGGATTTGGAGCCGTCATTCCAGGGAGACATCAAGGCATGGACAAGCAAGACATCGACCCGCGCGTCTACGACCTCTACGACGATTATTGCCACGGACGCATCGATCGGCGCTCCTTCTTTACCCGGGCCGCCGCACTCAGTGTGGGCGGTGTCTCGGCGCTGGCCATGGCGAATGCGCTGTTGCCGCGCTACGCCGAGGCACAGACGATCTCTTTCACGGACGAACGCATCAAGGCACGGTATGTGGACTATCCTTCCCCCGGCGGCAGTTCCGGCACCATGCGCGGATACCTGGTCCAGCCGGCCGGTGACGGGCCGTTCCCGTCGGTGCTGATCATCCACGAGAACAGGGGTCTCAACCCCTATATCGAGGACGTGGCCCGGCGCGCCGCGGTCGCGGGCTTCCTGGCGCTGGCGCCGGACGGGCTGTCACCGATCGGCGGCTATCCGGGCAACGACGACGACGGCCGCGCCATGCAGAAGACCTTGGACCAGGCCAAGCTGCGCCAGGATTTCCTCAACAGCGCGAAGTTCCTGAAGGCGCATTCGCTGTCGACCGGCAAGCTGGGCGCGACCGGCTTCTGTTGGGGCGGCGGCACGACCAACTTCCTGGCGGTGACCATGGGTTCGGATCTCGATGCCGGCGTTCCGTTCTACGGCCGCGCGGCGGATACGGCGGACGTGCCCATGATCTCCGCGCCCCTGCTGGTGCACTATGCCGAGGACGACAAGCGCGTCAACGCGATGCGCGCCGACTTCGAAGCGGCCTTGAAGGCGAACAACAAGGATTACCAGATGTTCACCTATCCGGGCACGCGCCACGGTTTCCACAACAACTCCACGGCGCGCTACAACGAAGAAGCCGCCAACCTGGCCTGGGAACGCACGATCGCGCATTTCAAAAAACATCTGTCGTCCTAGGGCCGCAGCCCCAAGGCAACGCAGGCGTATCAGGCGATGGAATAGTTCGGACCGCGGGCGTGTCTGCCTCTTGATGGGCACGCCCGCGGTTCATGCATCGGACGGCGGTCGCCGCCATCGCGTCGATTTGATCGGAAGAACGGCCGGCTGCGTATACCTCCATAGGATGCGCACACCGGTTGCGGACCGTCCCTGCAGACTTTCGGAGGCTTTGTCATGAATGCCACCACCATGACCGTCTCGGCTCAGAAATGGGCCCTCACCCTTGCACTTCTGTCGATGCTGCTCAGCAGTGCCGCCGCATTGGCCGCCGGCAGCGACAGCGGCGGATCGTCCAGCGGCGGAACCACGGCGCTGCGTGAAGCCCAGGCGCTGATCCAAAAGGAGCAGTACGGCGAGGCGCTGGTGAAGCTGGAGCAGGTTGTCGCGAAGGACACCGACAACGCGGATGCCTGGAACCTGATCGGCTTCAGCCACCGCTCGCTCAAGAACTACGATCGCGCCATGGACGGCTATTCAAAGGCGCTGGCGATCAAGCCGCGCCATACCGGCGCCATCGAACAGCTGGGCGATTTGGAGCAAGCGGAACAGCAGCTGGCCAAGCTGGACGACATCTGCCTTTTCGGCTGCGACGACTATGACGCCCTGAAGACAAGCATCGCCCAGTACAAGCAAGCGCAGGGCATGTGATCGTCAGGCCTGGTCGCCGAC
>Ga0066187_1000489_pt1 | contig 13367 bp, 9 predicted proteins | sample WorMetexBAHAMAS1_FD_58706 | JGI IMG/M metagenome (GOLD analysis project Ga0066187, IMG submission 58706) | Marine gutless worms symbiont microbial communities from Max Planck institute for Marine Microbiology, Germany - Inanidrilus exumae... | ecosystem: Host-associated > Annelida > Digestive...
GCCAGCTCCCATTGTAAATGGCAGAGGAGATAGCTTTTGAAAATGGAAGGATTTCCAACTCTGAAGGGTTCGTGACCTTGACGTTGACCTTGGATCGGTCATACTGCATACCGTCGTGCATCAGTCATTGACCTCCACCTACATGCCAAATTTCATTGAAATCGAAGAAACGTTTTGTGGATGGACAACGTACGGACGGATGGATTCATGGACAGACATTTGAGACCAGCTTTATTAGGTCGACTCTGTCAAAGAGTAGACCAAAAAAGAAACTTTCAGCACACACACGACACACACACATACACGCATACATGCTCTGAATAACTATAAAATTACAACAGTGTGTGTGAAAATGACAAACCTTGCGGTTCAGATGGATTCGGTGTTGAGACAACAACCTCTTTCTTACAGCAGCCTCCAAACAGCAATGCCCAGACGGACTCATGGAATGAGTGGCCGACAAGTCGATAGAGCAAATTGGCATCATACAGTGCCAGGGCGTAACACAGCCAGCTCACGTAGACGGCGACCAGTGTTTCACACAACAGAACGTTCAGCTTTGGCAAATTGCTGTCCCGACTCTTGTTCATCATGGCTCGAAACGCTGACACTCCTGCAGCACGATAAAGCACCACTTACAATCTGCCTCCTGCATCACGATAAAGCACCACTTACAATCTGCCTCCACGATAAAGCACCACTTACAATCTGCATCATGCATCACGATAAAGCACCACTTACAACCTGCCTCTTGCATCACGACAAAGCAGTTGAAAGCACCACTTACAACCTGCCTCTTGCATCACGACAAAGCACCACTTACAATCTGCCTCCTGCATCACGATAAAGCACCACTTACAATCTGCCTCTTGCATCGCGACAAAGCACCACTTACAACTTGCCTCTTGCATCACGACATCTGTAGCCACAGGCTGCATCTGTGTATTGGATGTATGCGACGTGGTCTAAAAATGCAGAGTGCTGAGAACTGCTGAGATAGGAACCAGTGAGTCTGGTGACTGAGACGGTTTAGACATGTTAAATATAACAACTGGATCAAGCAATTTAAAACAATGAAGGCACAAGTACGAGTTACACAGAGGGCAAAACAAGGTGGGGGTGGTGTTATTTTTAAGGAGAATATAAAAAGTTTTGGTCAGTTCCGACATGATGCATAGGTTTGGAACAAATGGAGGAGAAAAATTCCGGAAGTGGGGGTGTAACTATGGAAAACAAAAACCAAGGAAAATGGTGTCAGAAACTGGTGCCACGCTCGCTGGGAGTCGAACACGCATCAAAGCAAATGCACATTACTACAATGACTACAAGAAGACAGCACTCAGCACTCACAAGAGTGCAAAGACTCATGCCAGCAATGTTTTTGTGACTCGTGACCTTGACCTTTGCCCCCAAAATAAATTAGTTTCCAGGACTCATTGTGGAACATTTCTGTATCAAGCTTGGTGATCCTAGCTGCATCGGTTTTTGAGATATCGTGCGGTAAAACAAACAAACACACAAACAGACACACAATGCCGTGTAAACCCTAGCCCGTCAGTGTGGGTAATGGCAGACTGTGCAAATGCACACATACCGGGCCACTTAGCCGGCAGTGAGTTGGGAACGTCTGGAACGACGGCGGCGCTGTGTCGGTGTCGGCGTTTCTGTTGCATGATGCCGGCCATCAAGTGACTGTCCTTGTAGAGGACGTTGGTGCTCGTGTAGCCGTCGACACCGACACTGTACGACGAAGTCGCCATGTCGGCGGCCGACACTGCGACACTGTCACTGTCACACAGACATTGGTAGATGCACGCTGACAGCGCGACGCTGAGGTTCCGCATCAGCAACATCTGAAACAGCAACAAAATACACCACTGGGTACTGCGTCCGAGCCGACCATCTATTGCCTCAGCTGTCACTTAGTTGTTAAAGATAGGACGAGATCTAATAAGTCACCCAGGTGGATACCACCAGAAAGGCATGGAGACATACGGTTGTTGGTTGGTTGGAAGATTAATGTCCCCTTTCAGCACAAAAATAGTCTATATTGGGGACAAAGTCTTGGGTGATTTAGTTCCGCCAGGTTAAGGACGGCCAACGATACAGTAACCTCCTAACCTCGTTGCCTTTTTGTTCGGCGACGACCCAAAATGGGAATGGATAGAAAAGGCTCTCATTTAAGCTATTATTCTAGCACCTAAGGTGGAAACTATCAGTTCAATGAGATATCTTGTGTAATTGCTGTTTGTCAGTTCCTATAACATATCAGTGCCTAAAGACTCTTGTTGTATAATATCTTTTCCGTGTGGGTCTGGCTTTGGAATGCTTCTCTTAGATAAAACTCAAAAGAAGCATTTGGGGGACCTTGTGCCCACTGTATCAAACGACCCCTTCCACCTCATTTCTTGGACCCACCCAACTCTCCCACCCAAAATGGCATCTTGATCGGTTCAGTCGTTTTTTGCAGGTCTCATAAACGTGACCAACAGACAGACAGACAGACCACACTACTCTGTCTGTAGCAATAGGCTGCTATTATTCTGACACAGCCTTAAAAAAGTAATTAACAACAGAAACATAAATTCATGAATATTATAATTTCATACACGTAATAAGCTTAACGATTTTAAGCAAAGAAGTATGTAAGTAAGTAAGGAAGGAAGAAAAAACATTTAAAAAGTGAAGAAATCACTTAAGTGAAAATGGAAGAGAAGTGCTGGGTTGACTGTTAAAGGCAGACTGAAACAAGTGGGTTTTGAGATGCATATGGAATGGATCAAGGTTTGTGATGAATGAATGCAGGAATGACTGAGTTCCAGATCATAGTACGAGCAGGAACCAAGGACTGATGAGTGCAGATTGGTGGAAGATGATGATCACAATGAACGGATAGTAACAATAGGACAGAGAGTTCTGACTGACACAAAAGTGGGTCTGCAAGTCACTGCTACAAGTGTCTCTGACACAAGATTTGCTGGTGCTGATGGAGACCAGAGTTTACATACACTGCTTGGAAAGGCGTTGGAGAATAAGCATATGCTAAGCAGAATAACAGCAGTAACATTTACAATTTATTTTGCAAAATTACTTCTTTAATAATCCGTAACTATTAACAATTATGAGTAACATCATATACTGGAAACTACATACAACTGGAAGAAGCCAGCACTCACAAGAGTGCAAAGACCACGCCGACAATGTTGTCGTGACTCGTGACCTTGTCATTTAAACTTCTGACCCAAAGTAAACAGGTTTCTAGGACTCATAGTGGAACATTTCTGTGTCAAGTTTGGTGATCCCAGCTGCATCAGTTTTCAGATATCATGCAGAAAAAACAGACAGATACACAGACAAACGGAGCTAGAAACTCTACCTCGCAAATGACATGTACAAAACAGATGGAATAAAATGTCAAATGTGTAGAACCTTGTTCGGGTGAGTTTTAGTGTCGGGTGGGGAACGACATTCGACAATTGTGTGGAGTAGGTCATACGCCATGCTGTACAGGTGTTCCATCGGATCAGCGACGACGGTCTTTGAGACGGCGACACTGGCGGACAGCAGTGGAAGAGACGTCGGCAGTGGCACCGGCGTCGTCAGCAGTTTCTGATTTGTCGGCTGCTGTTGCAACTCCTGCAGCAACAGCAGCAGCTCCATGCGCATTGAGACGAGTCCGCCACCACACGAGCCATGCAGGACACTGAAGCTCAGCAGCGTACGAAGCAGAGCCTTGTTGGACCGCAGCCAGCGGCGACGACATGCTAGTCTTGCAAGCTTGGCATCAAAGTCGGACTGCTCGGCCAAGATTACTTCAGACAGCGTTGATACCATCGACTGAGCTGCACCGACATGTGCCTCAGTGGCTGTTGCTTTGCTTGAGCAAGCACCTGACATGCAATTCACCATGCGTCAACTCTTAAGTACAGTCTCCAAACATGGCTTATCGTTTAGTACACAGATGAATTTTCCGATAAAAACTGGCTGGTGTAAATCAAAAGCAAACAGTACAATACCAGTAGTCCACACATAACATAAAAACATAAAAACCCAAGCACGTTTGTCTAACTAAACCGAGTTCTGCCTCAATTGCTATATGCATTTCAGCACAGGAAATTAAATATGTCTGCAATACACGGCACAAGTGAATTATATCCAACTGAATAACAGATACTTCAGTGCAGACAACTTAGCAGTATGATCAGCAAGAAGACTATGAAACATACATAAGACGTAACAGTTAAGAACGCATCCAAACATAACAGCTGACTACAAGAGGAGAAGACACAGATTGGACGCAAGGATACAACAGAAAGATGAGTGAAGCAATATAACAACAACAACAGAAAAAAATAAAAAAAATACTGAATACCAACACGATTAGACTGATTTCCAGCCTCAAACTGGCTTCAATAAAAAATAATTTCACAGCAAAAATAAAGATGAGATATAATACTACAACAAGAAACCTTACTATGACTGGCATCTCCATGAGCATCGGAATCCATGACGTAACTGGACAAGCGTTTCAGAACTTCCACCTCTTTCTCAAGCCAGACGTAGAGCTGGTAGCGAAGTTGACCTCCGTCCACCTCAAACCCAGTGGCAAGGGTCGAAAGCTCGTCCACCATGATCTTGATGCAGGCAATGAACTTGAGCTGATGTGCCATGATGTCACCGATACCGTCTGACGCCTGACTGCTTTTAACTCGGAACTCATCTCGCTGGACATCCATGCTGGACGCTTTCTGTGCTGACGGTTGTGTGGCTGTCGGACTCTTCAGTTCCGGATCATCCTCATCCTCACCCTTATCACTCTCCCAGTCCAGCTCCAGCTTCTCCTCTTCAAACCGCGTTGCCGGCTGACTCCAATCAAAAAGGTCAGCAGGCTGGGATGAGGCGGCGGGTCGACTCCCGTCAAATCCATATGCTGTGCTGTCATCGCGGTCCAACGTGCCAGTGCGGATAAGTGGACTGTCCGTCAATATTTTTGGACTTGATACTGAGCTGCTGCGTTCATTAGCATCGGTTTCCTGCACTACAAACGTTGGCAGTTTGGTGAGCACTTCCAGCGCAAGTGCCGGACATCCGGCCACAAAGTGAGCATGTGCCGTCGTGAAGTACAGTCGACGTTCCACCGGCGTGATCCGATCAATGTACGTCACGTTCTTGTCGTCGGTGGCGACTGATGCACCACTGTGCGAGAAACCGGACAGCAGGACCTTCTGACTGGCTTCCGTGGCAGCTGCAGACGTGGCCAAGTGATGGCGCACAATCAGCGGATGGGTTCGAAGAAAGTTGTAAAAGTTGAACACACTCGTCGGCCCGGAAGCGTAAATATCGACTGCAGTGTCCTGGCCAGCTTTCGCCAGATCTCCTTCGAGCAACGTCGAGAGAGACGAGGTGTAGTCTTTCAGGATCCAGTAAGCCATGCTCCGCACAAACGGATCCGGTGACATCCGGTCCGGATCGTACGAAGACGTAGACGGATCGTATCCGAGGCACTCCTCGCGAAGAAGTTGACAGAATCGTGGCGGATATGAAGCTTCGAGGTCACTTTCATACAGTCGGAGAATCACAAAAGCCAGCTGCATGTCTTCAAGCTTGTTCAGACAAACCTACAGCATGAAAGTCTTGCATGCTCACCACTGCCTACCATCACTAACATTCACATTATCAACTTTTCAACAGCTTTTAGGTTTTCAAAACTTTTTAAACCTGCCAAGTGATTAATTTCATATGTCACCACATATAGTTCCCATATACCGAATTACAGCTTATTTGACAATTCAATTCTGTCTAGCCCAGTTCAGAAACATTTCCACCTGTAATTAACAAACGCGACAGAAATCTCAAAGGTTTTCTTACTAACACAACTCCATAAAATTCAATAATAATATTCACTTGGAAGTACTTATTTTTCAAGTACAAGCAACAAGAAGATATTATAACAATGACATTCGTGCTACAGGCATAGTATTGTTTTATTTACTCATTTACTATACACAACTGTTCACCAGTGTCTGCAGCACAAAGCTTCACAGTAGATGATGCAATGCGACATCCCAATCTCCAACATTTTCCGTTGTCAGCATCTGCGGTCTGTTCATCTGCCACCAGCTGGCGTTCCATGTTTGGTGATGAGGTCTTCTCCATGGCTGGCCTGATGCTCTGGAACTCACTACCAGACAACCTTTGTGATCCGACATTTTCCTCTGACAGTTTATGGCGTGATTTAACAACTCTGGCACCCAACAGCATTACGGGCTGTGCGATTGTGTGCTATGCAAACTTATGATTGACACTGTTTACTGTGACAACCAGCTGCAGTACCTCAATGGCATCTTTCACTGCTCCACCGAGTAAGAAAAACGCAGCTGCTCTTTCAAACTTCTGCTTTCCCAGCAGAGAAAATGCGTTCTTCAAAGCCGCCTTGCGCCAACGGTCTTCTGAGAAGTTGTTCTTGAAGAACTGAGCCATCTTTTCTTCATGCACAGAACTGGACACGACGCAGTGTCAACAAGTGACAGCCAGGCTTTGACAGCTTTACCATCAGAGTCAGTTTCTAGCCATCAACGTGGCAATGGTATGTTACTGTACATCACACCATCGTTTACAAGTGTATTCATGGGGCAGCTCCATCTCATCTGACGAATTTATGTGTCCCAGTTACTACCAATACAAGTTGTCGTTATAATTAAAAAAGAAAAATATAACAATAACAGTAGATTTAAATTAAGCAAGTAAACTGAAATTAGGCAAATTGTTGAATTGAAAAAGTATAATTCGTGTAAGATTTCCTTTTTGAAATTACAGTTGATCATACAAGTTGACTTTTTCAATAAAATTTAATATATTTACACTGGGTGTATGACTGAAGATGTTTTTAATGCCAGTAAAGGAATAGTAGTATGTGTTTGACAGAGAGAACTAGACCACCAATCACTGCTGCAAAGTCTGTGGATGTCCTATGGTCTCAGTGGCATTGTCTTGAGCTGGTTCACATTTTACCTGACTGGCCGCACGCAGTTCGTGCGCACAAGTTCGACTGCCTCGCTACCAGCTAAACGAGAGTTGAAACCTCGATTAATGCCCGATTAAAATAATTAATCATGCGATTAAAAAATTAATTGCTCAACAGCCCTGGTCAACGGTAATAACATCTATACAGTACAGTACACATATCTAAATGCAGACGCAGACAACTGGTTGAAACTAACCGAAACAAGCCCCACAACAGACTTTTCTTCTTCATTGCCAGGTAGAACACGGCAGCATCCAACGGATCTTTGCTTGACTGGAATGCCGCTTTGGCCAACTAACCATCAGACAATTACAACCAAACGTCATGGCCAACTAACCATCAGACAATTACAACCAAACGTCATAAACACTATCAACAGACTTCAATATCGGAAATTACAAAACGATGCCACTTCTATTTAATGAGCCAGGTCAATTTGGAGTTGTCGGCAATTTTAAACAGTTCACACCAAACTTGTCGGGACAAAAGTGTGCAAAAACTCCACAATGTTGACAATCTAAACACAGCAGATCCTGACAGCTTAATGACAAAATGCTAACAGTGCATGCTGTACCTGAATGGTCAAAGCAGCATGGGTCAAGGTTCATTCCCGCAGGGTCAGATACATTATCACACACAAATTTTGTTAAGTTATCTAACTGCAGCGCTTTATTATGTTATGTGGAACTTCACACAAACGTACATAGAAGTATCATGTCGCCCTAACGGGACGTAACACTACCGGCCCGCCACGTGCTGCCCCCTGGTGAGTAACATTGCAAATGTGAGTGTTACAGATGATGCCGACAGACAATGACACACCCCGGCGACCGTTACTAGTCTGACCATGTGTAGGAGGGGAGGTAATAATAAGATAATAAGACAGCCACTTTGAAGCTTTTCCAAGATAGAAACCTTTGAAAATCTTAATCAACACTGTCGCTGCTTGGGTTTAATTTCAACTAGTGCTAATTTCTTATAGGCCTACTAATATCAAAATTGTTTTAATTCTACTTAAAAGATTAACTGCATAAGTATGCCGCACAAATTAAGCATGCCAGCAGCACTTCAAGTTCAGTATTTCATATGCATGCTAAATTATCCACAGGTGGAAGGGTTGTCCAACCTTCTCTGCACATCGTTGTAATGAGTTGATGTTGCGAAGCCACCATCCGACACCGAACTGGCGCATCTCGGCCCACGTCGGCGCACCTTTCTGCATGCTCGGCAGTGAGTTGAGCAGCTCGTCCTGTGACTCGGAGTGGAACGCCCAGACGTAGTAGGCCGCACTGAGACCGAGCTGCTGCATCTGAGCACGCTGGCGTAACGGCAGTGTGTTGAGCAGGTAGACGTGATGGCGGGACGCGAGCAGGAACCGTAGCCCACAGTCATCAACGGCTTCCGTCACCACGGCGTTGGACTGAGCTGACGACGCCGGTGTCATGCCTGGCACACAACCATTTCAACTGCAGTATCAGCCGGCACCGCCAGCTAACAACTCGAGGATTTTGTCGGAGCCTAGTTTTACTGGCAGCATGTCCTTGCTGATGGATAACGCAGACAATGGGTCACTTTATCTTTCGCTAAAACCAAAGTCTAAAACCTCAGTCCAGACCGAAAGTCCAGTTTAAGACCTAATTAATGCAAAACGTGAAGTAACGCAAAACTTTGGTCTGAGAACAAAGTCTAAAACCACACTTACCGCTTAAACCAAAGTTTGGTCTTATACCAACCAAACTTAATCTGAGCAATCCAGTCTTAAACCAAACCGTCCTAATGTATTTAGACAGGCAATTAGCACTAATCTTAAAAGATTAGTGCTAATTGCCTGTCTAAATACATTAGGACGGTTTGAGTCATCGTGCATACAAACACACACACCGGGAGAAAACTAACAGTAATAACGATACCCAGAGAATGGTGGTAAAGGTAATGACAAACTTATACCACATAAGAAACTACTACTATCAACTACTATTACAACTGCGGCGGCGGCTACTACTATTACTACTACTACTACCTACATGCCACTTCCTTTAACAAGCAACACTCAGTTAGAATTGCTAACAATTTTCAGCAAGTCAACCTTCAAACGTATTAATGCAAAACAGTGAGAGTACAAAAACCGACCGGTGGATGCCGTGAAACCGGAACTACTGAAGTCCACTTTGGTGTTGGCGACCGTTTCAGCGACGGCCAGCAGGTACATCTGGTCAAGACTGGACAGTCCTGGAAGCTGGGTGTGAGTCAAGTGGCGGACAAGAAGGTGAGCTTGAGCCGGCGTAAACTCCAACACGTTTGTCGTTGACGGTGGCAGCGACGACTCAACCGGTGGTCCTAGTGTCCCACTACCAACATCCGCATCTTCCAGCGGCTCGTCCAAAGCATCGTCGATGTTCGTGTCGGTTGTGAAGAGGGTCGTGTAATCTGGACTCCTGTGATCAGCAGTGGCAGCACGGTTGACCGTTCCAGTCTTGTGATCTAGTTCATGTGCAGGAACAGCACAGTCGGCTGCCAGCAAGGCATACAATGGCAGCGCCGGAATAGACGAGATTTCAATGTAGTTCGGAGAATGTTCGTCCAGAAGTCCCGTAGTTCCGGCCGTATCCATTGGTCCCAATCCACTATCAACCGTGTCTCCACCACTGACGCTGCCCGCAATGCACCGCAGCAAATGTGCCAGAATTGCCTTAACACGTCGGATCTTTCCGAAGTTCAGCAGCTCAATCAGCTGTCGAGGGTGGTACTGCGGCAGACATGGACTGGCCCGCCGCGCCGCCTCAAACAGTCCGCAGTCACGGATCGCAGCACGAAAGCTATCGACACTCTCACTCTTCTTCATCGCCGGCGAATTCTCGGCGGAGATTGAAGATCGTGCGACGGACGCGCCGCGGCGTCGGTCCTTCTCAGCAAGCAGCGACAGACTTGCAATGGAAGCGTCACGTTTCATCGCCGTCATTGATTTTGGGAGACCAGAGCTTGGCGTCATCAACAGGCTTGCTGAAGGTGGCAAGGGTGAAGTTGCCTGAACAGCGGAGGTCACGGCTGCAGCAGCACTTGACGGCGGAAGTATGTCATCGCTAGAACTGGGGTCACGCCACTGTGAATACACGTGCATCTCAGAGTCGAGGCTGATGACTAATACGCCGCTGCGGACCCAGGAAATGTTAAGTGGTGTCGGCGGACGACCGTCAGCCGTCGTCAGATTAATGGCGCGAATCTGAACCCAGCGTCGCTCGCAGGCGGCCGCCGCCGCCTCAGCGTTGCTGTGTACTGCCATCGACTTGGACTTCTGCAGCACTCCGCGGGACGGCTGCGGCACTCCGGCTGGTGTTCGCTGGTCCGGCGTCTGCAGAGTCATGGCAACATCGCCCGGCACGGCCGCATAAAACCGGATACAGGATCCAACACCGACCGTAAGGACGTGCCCACCGTCCTCAGTTGATACCCAATCCAGCTGCACAATCCGACAAATCTGGAATTTTGAGGTGGCTGACGGCTCCAGTTCCGATGAGGTGTGTGTTATGGTAATTCCACAGGGCGACGAGACGTCACCATTCATAAAACCGTTACATGCTGCTGCTGGAATTTCCACGTTCTTTAGCCGAATTGTGTCTTCAAGTGTCCATTCAGAGCCACCTGTCAGCAACACACAACAAACATTCACTCTAAAACTCTGCAGTATATGTTACACAAGTACACTTCTATTCACAACAATGTCAAATTAATTCTACAACCGTGCAACACTTTTTTAAAGCCAACTGTGGTAAGGTCGAATCGGTTGTGTGACAGTGTGTCTCGAACGTTGGTGTATTGTGGCTAAACGCATCGAGTTGGTTTTTGGTATGCGATTTACCTCAAGAGGACAGCTACAGTACTTTGTATTAGAAGCATCCACCCACGAAAAGGGAAGACTCCCTCTGGAGGTGGAGCACTGGACTCAGAAAACAAAAGCCATAATGTTCACTATCAAAGCTTCTGCTACAATAGCTACCTTTTAAACGTCGACTTATACCTCACCTTCCTTAGTCCTTGGTCACTCGCTGACGCCATCTCTGTCCACCTGGCAACTGACCACACCACTCACTGACAGAGTCCATCTCTCTCTTCCTAGCAACTGACCACACCTCCGATTCGAGATTTCCTCGACACTGTGTGCATTATAACTTATGTGAACAAGGTGTCGTGCAAACGGGATGTAACACTACTGGCCCGCCATCGCGTGCTGCGCCCTGGCGAGTTACGTGAGTTACATTGCATATGCACTGTCGTGGTATCTTACAGACGACAGACGATGACGACAGACGACAGAGAGCATCACTAGTCTGGCCCTCCTACACTAAGTGTAGACGGGCCAGTAATAATAATAATAATAATAGTATAATATTATTATTAACACAAATCTCCCACAACTAACCAGTGGACTCGCACTCGTAGACTGTGACAAAGAGGTTGACCAGTTGCTTGCTGGAGTCATTAGGGTGAGGTCTTGTGTAGTCAGACATATATGCAACTGCCACACGACCGCTGTATGCACAGCTCGACAGCAGCGCTTGTCCTACAATTTCATCACCACCACAACACCAACGGTGTATTTTCTATCGTTATAATATAGCATATATTTTACTAGTATTTTCAACTGTCAGAATAATGGGTGGCTCAAACCAGTATATAAAAGGTGGCATGTAAACAGGAGAATATGTATAGTTTAGTAAATATTTGCCCAATCACGGTTTCGTATGTGTAGATCCCTGAGGCATGTTTCTAGTTATTCAGAAAAATTAGCTTCCAGTTTCATCCAGGCAATTCACTCATCAGTCTGACATACCCTGTCCTTTGTCAACTTGCAGTGCAAAAAGTAAACTTTGTTGTCAGATGTAAACATGTTTATTAAGCACGCCATGAATGATATCACAGTGATTATCAAAAAATTGACTAACCTGCAAAAAAATTAATTCTTATCGTCAGCAGACCCCCCTAATGGATCTACACAGATAAAGCAGTGACTGAGCAGTGTATACATGCAAATATGTATGTTCCACTTTTTTACAGGCCACCCTGTAGTAATTCCATCAGTGATCATACACCTGCAATGACTACGGCCCGTAAACATATGGACCCTAAAATAGACCAAACATGCAGTAAATTCACAAAACTGACAAAAACCAAAAACAGTGCAGCTGGTGTTGTATGCTTCATTCAGTGCTCTCACTCTGTTGGATGAATGACCATTGGATGGGTGACCATTGGATGGGCGACTGGTAGGGCCTCTGCCCTGTAAAAAACTGTGCTACTTATCGCAGAACGTCCTCTAGAGGAGAACAAGCGGAGCAAGATACTGAGGCAGAGCCGACTAACCCAAGTTCATCTGCAACAACTGCCATTAAGACGGTGATGGTATGGTGTTGTAGTACACAAATTAGACCACAACTACTTCAAATGCTGATGTACTGTAGTATGATAACAACATGAACAACAACTATGACAGCAACATAAAAGAATAAATTGAACTAGAAATGCTACAAATTTCTCTCTTCAGTGGCGTGGCCCTTGATGGAGTGTTGCCATGACGACGATGCATCGCCAGAGTGTACGGTCAGTTGCTTTTCTCCAGGCTGAGTGGATCCCAATGTTAACTGACTGCACATCAGAATAATAATCCCCCTCAGCCAGGTGGATCGTGGGCGTCCGCAAGGTCTCCTACAATGACTGGGTGGTCGGAGCGATGCCTCAATAACCCGATGGTGATCCTGCTGAAAGTCAGCACGTGCCATATGCCCAAAGAAGCGCAGCCGTCTCTCTTGAATAAGATGGGAGACTGAACAACAGCCGGTGGTCTGTCTGAGGGTAGCATTGGTAACATGTCTGGTATATGAATCGAAGGCGTCAAGTCGCCGAGCAAGAGTTTTAGTGACTGACCAGGCTTCACATCAACACCGGAAGAACATAGACTTTATACAACCTGACCTTAAAATCAAATCCACCCGGATAATTGACTTCCATATATTCTTTTCCAGTAACGTCATACAATTTCTAGCAATCCCAATCCGTCGAAGAATTTCGGACTCACTGCTGCTGTCGTTGGTGGTACAGGCGCCCAGGGAGGTGAGTTCGCTGACCACTTCCACTTGGTTGGGCCCGACATGTACTACCTATGGAACTGGGTCTGTGCCTCCAATGTGCTGGATTTTGGTTTTATCCCAGTTCACTTGTAGGCCCAGATAAGAGGCCTCTTCGCTCATAGCTCCCAATCCAGCAACAATGGTATGCAGCATCTCTGCGAGTATTATTATTATTATTATTATTATTAAAAATGTACTTATTTAAGTGACACTGTCACGCA
>Ga0066187_1000490_pt1 | contig 13337 bp, 14 predicted proteins | sample WorMetexBAHAMAS1_FD_58706 | JGI IMG/M metagenome (GOLD analysis project Ga0066187, IMG submission 58706) | Marine gutless worms symbiont microbial communities from Max Planck institute for Marine Microbiology, Germany - Inanidrilus exumae... | ecosystem: Host-associated > Annelida > Digestive...
CAAAACCGGGGAATTTTAAGTTGCCGATTATGGGGAAATTTAAGTTGCCGTTGACACGCGTCCGGTGCCCTGCTCCGGTATTCGACGAGAGCCTCTGCATCACCGGCCTCGAGGGCTCCGGCGAGCCAATCGTCGAACCGCTTGGCCCAATCGTCTACCTCGCTGCCGCCGGGACGGAAGCCGCCCAGGTTATGGGTAGCGCCGCCGCTGGCCAGGATCAGAACACCCTCGTCGCGCAAGGGCGCCAAAGCCCGGCCGATGTCCAGGTGATGGCGCGTCCCTTGCCCGTGTTGCTGCGACAGCTGTGTTACCGGGATATCGGCATCGCCAAAGACCAATTTCAGCGGTGCCCAGGCGCCGTGGTCGAGGCCGCGATCGTCGGACATATCGCAATCAAATCCCGCCGCCTCGAGCAATTCCGCCGTGTGCCGGGCCAGTCCCGGCGCGCCCGGTGCCGGATACTGGATTTCATAGAGTTCCCGGGGAAATCCATAGAAATCGTGGATGGTTTCCGGACGCTCGGCGAGGCTGACCGCCGGCGTCTCCGTCTCCCAATGGGCGGAGATGCAGAGGATCGCCTCGGGCCGACCGAGGACGGTGCCGAGGCCCGCCATGAAATCTCGGGCCGGCGACGGCGTGACGATCATGGTCGGGGCGCCATGAGACACGAATAAGGCGGGAAATCTGGTTTTGGGCATCGTATTGGACCGTTTGTTTGTACCGACACCACGCTAGTCGCGGCACTGCCGCCGAACCAGCAGCATTGATGCAAAAATCGTTTGCATATATGCTAACAGGTTGAATAGCAGGACTGCGAACGAACGCACCGGAAATCAAGACCGTGGCCGAACTCGTTTTCTCGATTACCGCTTCCGCCGACCGTTACCGCCTCGGTCTCGACGGCGTGCGCTCGCGCACCGAACAGCGCGATACGCGGACGACCCTGACCAATACGCGTATTGCCGAAGTCGAGCGGCGTACCGAAATCATCACTGAGGACGTGCGGCGGCGCGAAAATGCCATCCGGCTCCGGCGCGACGACTTGGAATACGACCTCGAACAGAGCATCACGCTCCGCGAACAGCAACTCAACGCGGACCGCATCGCCGATGATGCCGGCTTCCGCCGCCTGCGCGACGGTATCACGGAGGAACTGAACGGCATCCGCGCCGACCGCGCCTTCGTCGACGGACGGACCTTGAGCGAGTTCGACGAAGGCCTGGCACTCGACCAGATCGAAGGCGGCCCCGCCCCCGGACCGACAACTGAAATCACGGGCCCCGACGGCGGCGGCGCCTTCCAGGATTTCCTTGCGGCCCGCGACGAACGTCTGGCAGAACGGCGCGACGAGGACCGCGACTTTCAGGTCCAGCAGCAGATCGACCTGCGCCTCGCCGACGACAACGTCCGCGACGTCACCCCGAACGTCGACCTGCCGCGCGGTTCCATCGTTGACGTTTTCGGCTGATCCCGCAATCCTCCGTTGCCTCAACGAAAAACCCCGCCTCGAAGGCGGGGTTTCGAATTCGGATGGGCGGCTTGATCAGCGCGAGTAGAATTCGATGACCAGGTTTGGTTCCATCTGCACCGGATAGGGCACGTCGGCCAGTTTCGGGGTGCGGATGAAGGTCCCCTGCATCTTGCCGTAGTTAACGTCCATGTAATCCGGCACGTCGCGCTCGGCACTTTCCATGGCGAGCAGCACCATCGGCATCTGCCGAGCCTTGTTGCGGACCTCGATGACATCACCGTCACGCACCTGGTAGGACGGCACGTTGACCCGGGTGCCGTTGACCTTGACGTGGCCGTGGCTGACGAACTGGCGGGCAGCGAAAACGGTCGGCACGAATTTCATGCGGTAGACGACGGCGTCGAGGCGCCGTTCAAGTACGGCGATCAGGTTCTCCGACGTGTCGCCCTTGCGACGCACCGCTTCCTGGTAATAACGGCGGAACTGTTTTTCGGTGATGTTGCCGTAGTAGCCCTTGAGCTTCTGTTTGGCCATCAGCTGCAGGCCGAAGTCGGACGGCTTCTTGCGCCGCTGGCCGTGCTGGCCGGGACCGTATTCGCGGGTGTTGACCGGGCTCTTCGGGCGGCCCCACAGGCTGACGCCGAGGCGGCGGTTGATCTTGTACTTGGAACTAACGCGTTTACTCATCTCAAATCCCTCGTTGATCCGGGTGTCATTCAATCGTGTCCCGGTAGGCCTTGGTCCCGCCGGCCCTTGAGGCCGATGGGGGCGGGGAAAGACGGAACCACGCCGCCGTCCCACATTCCCGGGAATGAGGCGCGGACTATAGGGATTTCGGGAGTTTTGTCAAACGGTCGCTGACGATACGTCACCCTCGTATTGACGGACCTTCACGGACGGCACGTCTACTCCCCCCGCGTAAACGTCAGCACCTCCTCCCCGGCTTTCGGTTCCAGCTCCTCCAGCCGTTCCCCCAACAGTTCGTCCAGGCATTTCAAGACCTTGTTCATGATCATGCCGGCATGCGCGTGGTAGAAGCGCACCCGGCAGCCGATCGGTTCGTGCAGGTTGTCGCGGCAGTCGGCCTCAAAGTCGCTCCAGGCCAAGACGGGGATGTCGTTGAAGGCGCGGTCGACGACCACCCAGGCGTCGTCGAGCAGCAAGAGATCGAGGGTCTTGAGGCCGGGGATGGCGACCCGGGGTGGCGCGGCGCGGCGCCTCAGCGCCACGCAGACCCGGTTGAAGTAGACCGCCTCGACGGTGGCCTGGCGGGTGGCCAGGACCGGCACCTCGTCGTGGCGGATGTAAATGCTCAATCCTCGGCCACCTCCTTGTCCGGGTCCCAGCCGGCGGCGCGGGCTTTGGCGACGGCCTCGTCCTGAATGCGCATGAACCGCGCCTGCAGGTCTTCGGGCAGGTTGCCGACGCGAAAACCGTAATCCTCCCACTTGGCGCTGACCTTGTGCCACAGGTCCTCGATGCCCTGTGCCGTCCAGCCCTCGCAGGTCTCGGTCTCGTCGATGAGGCCGAACACCCAGGCGTCGCGGATGGTCTTGCCGGTATCGGTCATGCCTGCGTTGATGTCCTTGTCGATGCCGACGTAGCGTTTCGGTTCGGCCATGGTTGCCCCCGGTTGGTCGCGTTTAGCGCGTCAGGCTGGCGAAGAGCGCCGGCAGTTTCTCCGGCAGGCGCCTGACGTGATCGACGATAGTATAGTTGTTCATGCCGAATATGCGCTTCACATAATCGTCGGCGTCCGGATCGAGGGTCAGGCAGTAGGCCATGACGCCGCGGGTCTGCAGTTCCTCGACCGCCTTCTTGGTGTCATGGCGCAGGTGCTGCGGATCGCGCTCGTCGATATCGGCCGGCTCGCCGTCGGTGACCAGCAAGAGTAATTTATGGGTTTCCGGGCGGCGGCCCAGGTGATGGGCAGCGTGGCGCATGGCCGCCCCCATGCGGGTCGAGAGCCCGCCCTGCATGCCGGCGAGCCGCGCCTTGGCCTCTTCGTCCAGGCGCCGGTCGAAATCTTTGAAGCGGTAGTACTGGACGTCGTGGCGGCCGTCCGAGGCGAAGCCGTGGATGGCGAAGGGGTCGCCGATGCCGTTGATGGCGGTGGCGACGAGGGCGGCGGCTTCCTTGGTCAACTGCAGGATCGTCTTGCCACCTTCCGTTTCGCCCTCGACGAGGTCGTTGGTCGACTCCGAAAGATCGAGCAGGACGAGGACGGCCAGGTCACGGCGCTTGAGGACGTTCCGCAAGGTGATCCTGGGGCTCGGCTGCTCGCCCATGCGCATAGCGACCATGGCATCGATGGCGGCGTTGAGGTCGATCTCGTCGCCGTCCTCCAATCCCCTTTGCCGCTGCACGCCGGCTGGTTGCAGCATGTCGATGATCTGCTTGATACGCGACGTCACGGGCCGGTATTCGGCGAGAATATCGTCGATGTCGTCGGGTTCGCCGCGGCTCGGGCGGTGTTCGTAGACGGTCGCCCAGTCGGGGCGGAACAGCTGCACCTGGTAGTCCCATTCCTGGTAGTGGAAGGGCTGCGAAACCGGATCCTTGCCTTCGAGCTCGTTGATGGTGCAGGCCTCCTGGTCGAGCCAGAACGGCGTCTCCAGGCGCCAGATCTCCTGGGCGTCGTCGCCGGCGAGCTCGTTGTCGATCTCGTTGACCATCTCCATGACGTTGACCGTGCGCCGGACCTGGCGCTGGCTGGCCGATACGTATTCGACGGTGTTCTCCCAGGCCGCCTCGTCGAACTCCCAGACGAAACGGTTGTCGTCGCGATAGGGAATGGCGATCGACCGCAGGATGCGCAGGCTCGGCACCTCACGGCGTCCGGCGAACAGGTTGAACAGCTCGATGCCGAGCTCCCAGGAGAAGCGGTTGTCGTCCTGGCGGGTCTCGATGGTGTCGTGGAAGGTGGCGGCGAGCGCGTTCAGGTCGCCGTCGTCGCTGGTCACGGTTTTGTCGAGCAGCATCAGGGCGAAGTGTTCGAGGATCGACACCGTGCGGTGCCCGACCCCGACGCGGGTATCGGGCAACAGGAACGCCCGCCACAAGGGCTCGAGCCCGGGGAAGGCCTGGATCGCCTTGTATTCGATGCGCGCGTCCTCGACGAGGCCGATGAAGAACATCTGGGCCGGCGACAACTGCTCGGCCGAAATGCGGCTCGCGGTGTTGGTGACGTGCGCTGCCATATGGGCGGCCATGGCCCGGTAGAGCTCCATGCCGCTCTTGCCGGCCATCGGGTCGACGGCATCCGGCAGATGGACCACGTTGTGCTCGATATAGGGCTTGAAACCCTCGTAATCGGCGGCGGTCGGGCGCAGGAAAAAGTCGCGGCCCCACAAGGCGCGCAGGTAAAAATTGAGCTTGCGCTGAGAATCGATGAACAGCGTGCCGCGCCGCTGGCGCTTCAGCATGGCGATGCTGTCCTGGGTCTCCAGGTTGAAATACTTGACCAGGTTCTGCAGGTCGCGGCGGTAGGCTTCGGCACCGAAGTTGGCCCATTTGCGAAGACCGGACAGGGTCAGCTTGGAGAGCAGTTCGTCGATGTGGGTCAGCATCGGGCGCAAGCCCCGAGGCGCCTTGGCCGACATCTGATGCATCAAGTTGAGGTAGCCCAACAGCAGTTCCGCGTCGCCCAGGCGCCGGGCCGCCGTCGGCAGGCTGGCGAACAGCAGCGCCACCACTTCGCCCGACGTCATCGAGGAGAGCTTGAGGGCGGCGTTGATGCACTCCTGGATGACGTCCTCGCCGCATTCCTTGACCACCAGCGGCATCTCCTGGAGGAAGGTGATGACCAAGTCGGAGCCACGGCCGAGGCCGCAGAGCCCCTTGGCACCTTCCATGTAGACGTGAAGGCCGGCCGGCGACATGACGCGGGCCGCCTCTTGAAAGCTCCCATCCAGCGCCGCGCGCACCTCGGGTGCGGCGTCGGCCAGACAATCGGCGTATGCTTCCAGGTCCAGAGTCATGGTTTCTGTTTCAAATTATAACAGCAAATCGACGTATACCGTTGGAGACTGCTATCCGCTTGCGGCGCCACGTCGCACCCCCACCCCGGCCCTCCCCCATCAAGGGGGAGGGGGTAACACCGGAGATCCCACACCTATTCCCTCCCCCCTCGTGGGGGAGGGTCAGGGTGGGGGGGATGGCGCGGACAAGTCGTCCCATGGCCGTTTCCCCTACTCCGGCACGAAGAAGGTGGCGACGGCGGCTTCCAGGGTCTCGCGCATGTCCGGGTCATCGGTCAGGGGCGTCACAAGGGTCATGGAGCAGGCCAGCGCCGGTTCGATGCCCTCGCCGATCATCTGGCCGGCGTAAACGAGAAGCCGAGTCGAGATGCCCTCGTCGAGGCCGTGGCCCTTGAGATTGCGTGCCCGATGCGCGATCTGCACCAGCTTGCCGGCGGTCTCCGTGTCGATACCGGTCTCGGCGGCGACGATCTCAACCTCGATCTCGGTCTCAGGATAATCGAAATTGAGCGCCGCGAAGCGCTGCTTGGTCGACTGCTTGAGATCCTTCATCAGGCTCTGGTAGCCGGGGTTGTAGGAGATCACCAACTGGAAATCCTCGTGCGCCGTGATCAGCTCGCCCTTCTTGTCGAGCGGCAGCACCCGGCGGTGGTCGGTCAGCGGGTGGATGACGACGGTGGCGTCCTGGCGCGCTTCGACGACCTCATCCAGGTAACAGATGGCGCCGATGCGCGCCGCCGTGGTCAGCGGCCCGTCCTGCCACTTGGTGCCGTCCTTATCGAGCAGGAAGCGCCCGACCAGGTCGGAGGCGGTCATGTCCTCGTTGCACGCGATGGTGATCAGCGGCCGGTTCAGCTTCCAGGCCATGTATTCGACGAAGCGCGACTTGCCGCAGCCGGTCGGGCCTTTCAGCATCATCGGCATGCGCCTCGAATAGGCGGCGTCGTATAGCTCGACCTCGTTGCCGACGGGCTTGTAGTAGGGCTCCTCGAGGACCCGGTACTGTTCGGCGGGGGTATCCAACATTTCTCTCTACCTTTACCACTTAGGCTTTAAGAAAAACCCCCGGGGGCAAGCGTCCCCGGGGGGCTCTCTTGCCGTTCAATCGGGCCGCCCGGGTCAGACGGGCGTGCCTCGGTAAACCACCATTTCGGCGCCTTTCGACTGGGCGTAGTTGTCGAAGCCGATGAGGCGCACGTGGTTGTTGGGATGCGCCTTGTGGCAGGCGTCGGCCTCGGCCAGCACCACGTCGACGTCGGTCTCGCCGAACATGGGCAGTTTCCACATGTACCAGTAATGCTCGAAAGCGTTTTCCGGTTCCGTATGTTCGATGGCCGGGTTCCAGCCCTTGGAGACGATATATTCCACCTGCCTGCGGATACGGTCCGCGTCCATCTCGGTGAGATAGGAGAACGTCTCGAACTTGCGGCTGGCAACGTCGCTGACGCTCGATTGATAGTCTTGTACGTCGGTCATTGTTTCTACTCCTTGATCGAGCTCGGTTTACTTGTGGGCCACGTCGAGCTTGTCGACGGTGTCGAACTCGAACTTGATCTCTTTCCAGGTTTCCATGGCCATTTTCAGCTCGGGGCTGTTCTTGGCGGCTTCGGTCAGGATGTCCTTGCCTTCCTTCTCGAGCTCGCGGCCCTGGTTGCGGGCCTCGACGCAAGCCTCGAGCGACACCCGGTTGGCGGCCGCGCCGGCGGCGTTGCCCCACGGGTGGCCCAGCGTGCCGCCACCGAACTGCAGGACGGCGTCGTCACCGAAGATGTTGACGAGCGCCGGCATGTGCCAGACGTGGATACCGCCGGAAGCGACGGCGAAGACGCCGGGCATGGAACCCCAGTCCTGATCGAAGAAGATGCCGCGCGAGCGGTCTTCCTTGATGTAGCTGTCGCGTAGCAGGTCGATCCAACCCAGCGTCGCTTCACGGTCGCCTTCCAGCTTGCCGACCACGGTGCCGGTGTGCAGATGGTCGCCGCCGGACAGGCGCAGGGCCTTGGCCAGCACCCGGAAGTGGATGCCGTGGCGCGGGTGGCGGTCGAGAACCGCGTGCATGGCGCGGTGGATGTGCAGCAGCACGCCATTGTCGCGGCACCATTGGGCGAGGCCCGTGTTGGCGCAGAAGCCGCCGGTCAGGTAGTCGTGCATGATGATCGGCGCACCGATGTCCTTGGCGTGTTCGGCCCGCTTGAACATCTCGTCCGGCGTCGGCGCGGTGACGTTCAGGTAGTGGCCCTTGCGCTCACCGGTTTCCCTTTCCGCCTTGTCGATGGCTTCCATGACGAAGTCGAAACGCTGGCGCCAGCGCATGAACGGCTGCGAGTTGACGTTCTCGTCATCCTTGGTGAAGTCGAGACCGCCGCGCAGGCACTCGTAGACGGCGCGGCCGTAATTCTTGGCGCTGAGGCCGAGCTTCGGCTTGATGGTGCAGCCGAGCAACGGGCGGCCGTATTTGTTCATGACGTCGCGCTCGACCTGGATGCCGTGGGGCGGGCCGTTGCAGGTCATGACGTAGGCGATGGGGAAGCGCACGTCCTCTAGCCTGAGCGCACGAACGGCCTTGAAGCCGAAGACGTTACCGACCAGCGAGGTGAACACGTTGACCACCGAGCCTTCCTCGAAGAGGTCGATCGGATAGGCGATGAAGGCATAAAAGCACTCGTCGTCGCCGGGCACGTCCTCGATGGCGTAGGCGCGACCCTTGTAGTGGTCGAGATCGGTCAAGAGATCCGTCCACACGGTGGTCCAGGTACCGGTCGACGATTCGGCGGCGACGGCGGCGGCGGCTTCCTCGCGGGGAACGCCGGGTTGCGGAGTGATCTTGAAGCAGGCCAGGATATCCGTGTCTTGCGGCACGTAATCGGGCATCCAGTAGGTTTCCCGGTACTCCTTGACACCCGCTTGATAAGTCTTCTCAGCCATTTCGGTCTGTCCTCATTGTTCTCTACGATGCGCCGGGCACAGTTAAAATCCAGCGCATATGACTGTGGAATTCGTGTCTGGGCCGTAATGTGATCGATTCCTCCATAAATTAAAAATTATTTCTTTTTATGTTTTCCATAAAGTTATGTTAATGTGACACATGCACGCGACCTTGCAGCAGTTACGCCTGTTCGAGGCTGTAGCGCGCCTCGAAAGTGTCACCCGCGCCGCCGAGGAGGCGCACCTGACGCAGCCGGCCGTCTCCATACAGGTCAAGCGCCTGGAAGAGCATGTCGGCATGCCCCTGTTCGACCAGGTCGGGCGCAAACTCTACCTGACGGCGGCCGGTCGCACGCTCCTCGAAAAGAGCCGCAACATCCTGGGCCAGATGGCGGAGCTGGACGACGCCCTTGAGACTCTGCGCGGCGAGGTCGCCGGTCCGGTCCGCGTATCGGCGGTGACGACGGCGCAATATTTCCTACCCCACCTCCTCGGCGCCTTCGTGCGGCGTTATCCGAAGGTCCTGCCGTCGATGACCGTGACCAACCGCGAGCGCATGATCTCCCGGCTCGAATCCTATCAGGACGACCTCTACGTCATGGGACAGGCGCCGGACAACATCGACGTCGAGAGCGTGCCGTTCCTCGAAAACGAACTGGTCGTCGTCGCCCACCCGGACCATCCCATGGCCCGACACGGCACCACCTCGCTTGGCGAGCTCACGGCCGAGCGCATGCTGGTCCGCGAACCCGGTTCCGGCACCCGCCAAGCGGTCGAAAGGCTGTTCGCCGCCAACGACGTCTCGGTGACGCCGTTCATGGAACTGGGCGGCGGCGAGGCGTTGAAACAAGGCGTCATGGCCGGCCTCGGCGTCGCCGTCATGTCGCGCCACGGCATCGGTCTCGAACTGGCGCTCGGCCGCTTGGCCATCATCGATTGCGAAGCCTTCCCCCTGCACCGTCCCTGGTACGCCGTGCATCCCGTCAATCGCCAGCTGCCGCTGGCAGCACGCACATTCCTCGAGTTCCTGGAAAGCGACGGCGAACAAGTCGTCGCTGGTATTAGCGGCTCGGGGGAAACGGAGGCAGCCTGATCACGCGTTCACGCCGCCGAAGCAAAGGCGCACTCACTAAAGCGTTTTGTACATGATCGTCGTCGGATGGAGGCGGCCGTCGATCGGATCGTGGCAAAAATCAGGGATGGTGCCGACGGTCTCGTAGCCGATCGACCTGTAGAGCGGTTCCGCCGCGTCCCCGGTCCGGGTGTCGAGCGTAAGCAGGTTGCGGCACCGGCCCGCGGCGGCCCGCTCCAGTTCGTCCATCAAGGCGCGGCCGATGCCCTGGCGCCGACAATCGGGGTGGACCAGGAGTTTTGTCACTTCGGCCCGGTGCGGTTGATTGGGCGGCGTGTCGATGTCCAACTGCACGGTTCCGGCGAGGCGCCCGGCGTGCCGGGCCACCCATAACAAACGGGTTTCAGCAGCGACCGCCGGAATCACCGTGGCCCGCCAAAAGGCAAAGCTGTCTTCGAGAGTGAACGGCAACACGAAATTGACGTTGGCACCGGCGTGCACACAGGCGTGCAGGAGGTCACCAAGTTCGCCGAGGCAGCCTCCGAGTTCGTCCGGCAATACGGAATCGATGGAAAGCTCTCGGCTTGTATCCATTGTGCCTCAAACGATGAAAAGCAGATACTCGGCGCCTTTGTCGTCAGGAGTCGAAAAGACGTTGGAGTCAAACAGTTGATAGCGAAGGCAATCGCCGGCCTGCAGGTCGTAGGTCTTACCTGCGACGGTGATCGCCAGACGGCCCTTTTTCATGAGCAGATGGTGCTCGAGCCCGGGTTTTGGCGGCGCGTCATAGGCTATCCGGGTTCCGGGCTCGAGTGTACACTCCAGCACTTCGCCGGCGAGGGGTTGCGCCGGTGGCGACAGGGAGCGGCGCCGATAACCGGTTTCCGGATCCGTCCACAATGGTTGATGGCCGGACGGATTAACGCCGTGTAATCATCCTCGACCATCGCCATCAGGCGGGACAGGGTCAATCCGTAGGCCGCGCAGAGTTTTCCCAAGACGTTCGCTGTCGCACTGACCTCAGCATTTTCGAGCCGGGACAGCGTCGCCCGGCTGACGGAACTCCGCTGGCCGAGCTGGTCCAGGGACCAGCCCTTCTCGGAACGCAAGGCTCTCAGACGATTGGCGATCCGTTGATCGACTGTCGTATTCTTGTGTTCGGCATTTCCCATAAAAGAGAAAATTTCTCGTTTATGGGTTATTGTCAAGGGCTCTCACACACCGTCGACCCGGCACACGGTTTTAACCCATAACCGTGATCTGCCCCAACCGGGTCGGTGAACGCACGCCGTCGACGACGACGATGCCGCTATCGGTGACCATGTGGTGTTTGGCATCCTCCTCGAGGTCATAGCCGATCACCGTATCAGGCGGAAGAGTGACGTTCTTGCCGATGATGGCGCGCTTGATCTTCGAGCGGCGGCCAATGTTGCTGTTATCCAGGACCACGCAATCATCGATCTCCGAATAGGAGTGGATGCGTACGAAGCGACCCAACACCGAGTTCTGCACCCGGGCTCCAGTGATGATGGTACCGCCCGACATGATCGAATCGAAGACCTGGCCCCGGCGTCCGTCCTCGTTGAACGAAACCTTCGCCGGCGGGTCGGCGTATGACGCCGTGCGCACGGGCCATTCCTGGTTGTAGAGATTCAGTTCCGGCTGGATTGATCGCAGGTCCATCTGTGCCTCGTAATAGGCGTCGAGCGTTCCGACGTCGCGCCAATAGGCTGGCTTGTCTTCGGGTTCGCCTGGGATCCGGTTGGTCGAGAAATCGTAAGCGTAGAGACCTCCCTTTTCGCGCAGCGCCGGCAGCACATCGGCGCCGAAGTCGTGGCTGCTGTTGTCGTCGGCCATGTCGCGGCGGATAGCATCGACCAGGACCTTGCCGGAGAACACATAGTTACCCATGGAGGCGAAGATCTCGTCCGGGCGACCGGCGATCGTCGGCGCGTTCGGGTCCTTTTCGTGAAACCCGTGAATACGGCCCTCGGCGTCGGCCTCGATGACGCCGAACTCATGGGCGTGGCGCTTGTGGACCGGCAAGGCGGCGATGGTGGCATCGGCCCCCATGGCGACGTGGAAATTGATCATCTGGCGGATGTTCATGCGGTAGATGTGATCGGCACCGAAGATGCAGACCACGTCGGGCGCCGACTGCTCGATCAGGTTGAGGTTCTGGGCGATGGCGTCGGCGGTGCCGCGGTACCAGGTTTCGCCGGGCGAGCGCATCTGGGCCGGCACCGGGATGATGAACTGATTTCCCAACGGGCCGGCGAACTGCCAACCTTCCGTCAAATGCTGCAGCAACGACTGGCTGCGGAACTGGATCAACACGTAGATCGAGTAGATGCCCGAATTGATGAAATTGCTGAGAACGAAATCGACGATGCGGTACTTGCCGCCGAAGGACACGGCCGGTTTGGCCCGTTCCTTGGTCAGGGGCGAAAGGCGCGTGCCCTTGCCGCCGGCGAGAATGAACGCGAGAGCCTTGATCTGCACGGAACCCCCCTCAAAAGATTGGCCGGCAGACAGCCCCGCCGGCGCGGTTTACCCAGCACCCCCACAACGTCCGAAGACACCCAATAGCCTCAAGAGGATAGACAATGAAAGCCGGTCGGAAAAGCGAGGAGGGAGGAATTGTTAGAGGCCAGACACCGGGAGATTCCTGCCGAGCGGCCCGAGGGTGCGATGAGGAGGAAAAGTCACTATCACCGTCGTGCCCTTTCCGATTTCGCTATCAATGGACAAAGTTCCGCCGTGCAGTTCCGTCAATCGTTTCGACAACGACAACCCCAGGCCGGTACCCTCATGGGCGTGATGAGGCGACGTCCTGATTTGACCAAACGGTTCCAGCGCTTTCGATAGGTCTTCGGCGGCGATCCCGATTCCCGTATCCTCAACGAATATCGCCACCGCACCCTGGTCGACGACCCGGGCACCGACGGTCACGGTTCCCCCCTCCGGGGTGAACTTGACGGCATTGGTTAGGAGATTGACGAGAATTTGCCGGACCAATCGGCCGTCGGCCATGATCTGCGGAATGTTGTCCGCCACGTCGACCACCAGCGTCTGGTCGCCGGTCTCCGTGCGTCCCCTGACAATCGTCACCGCACCGTCAACGAGGTTGGCGACGTCGAGTTCCGAATCCTCGACATCGATTTCACCGACTTCGATCTTTGATATATCGAGAATGTCACTGATCACCTCAAGGAGGTGTTCGGCCGAAGTGAAGATATAGTCCACGTATTCTTCGTATTTGTTGTTGTTGAGCTTGCCGAAAGCACCGTCGACCATGATCTGCGAAAAGCCGATGATAGAGTTCAAAGGTGTGCGCAATTCGTGACTCATCGTCGCCAGGAACTCGGATTTCGCGTTGTTCGCCGCTTCTGCATGCATTTTGGCTTCCTGAATATGAAGCTCTGCTTCCTTCATTTCAGTGATGTCGACGATCGCGCAGCGCATGCCGACCGGCGTCCCGCCGGACAGGACCGGTGACGAATAGATCAAGGCCGGGAATACGCTTCCATCGCTGCGCAACGCCGCGTACTCGGTTCCGGCAGTGCGCGTCTCGCCTTTCCTCAACACGCATTCCATATTGTTCCGGGCCAAGTCGCGTTGTTCAGGCGCGATGGTTTCGAGAACGTTGATGCCGTCGGTCAGAATGGTGGAGTCATATCCGAACTTTTCCAGGGCCATACGGTTGGCGTAGGTGATGGTGCCATTCGAATCCGTTTCGCATACCGATAGAGGCAGCATGTCTGTCAGTTCTCGATATCTTTGTTCGCTTAAGGTGAGAGCGTAGAAATTGCGTATCGCCCGCAGGGATTCGGGGTCAAGTCCGACTCTTGCTGGATAAATTCGTAGGCTTGGCGACCTTCGAGGCGCT
>Ga0066187_1000491_pt1 | contig 13334 bp, 12 predicted proteins | sample WorMetexBAHAMAS1_FD_58706 | JGI IMG/M metagenome (GOLD analysis project Ga0066187, IMG submission 58706) | Marine gutless worms symbiont microbial communities from Max Planck institute for Marine Microbiology, Germany - Inanidrilus exumae... | ecosystem: Host-associated > Annelida > Digestive...
GGCGGCGCGCCGCCACGTTCGGTTCGTGTTTTTGGCCGGTAGGGGGACGCGAACGGGTCCAGTTCGATCGTCTCGATCGGCTTGTTCGGCGTGGCCCAGTGGGCAACGGCGCGTTCCGCCACATTGCGCAATTCACGGACGTTTCCCGGCCAGGCATAGTCTTCCAACTTCTTCAGCGTTGGTTTGGAAAACCCCGGATAGTCGGGCCAGTCCAACTCGCGCGCCATCTGGCGAGCCGCATGATCCGCCAGCAGGCGAATGTCGCCGTGCCGCACCCTGAGCGGCGGCAGGCAAAGCACGTCGAAGGACAGGCGATCCAGCAGGTCGTGGCGGAACCGGCCCGCGTCGGCCTCGGCCGGCAGGTCCACGTTGGTCGCGCCGACCACGCGGACGTCCACTTCGATCGTGTCGCTGCTGCCCAACCGTTCCAGCTCGCCATATTCGATCACCCGAAGAACCTTTTCCTGGACCGCCAGAGAGGCGTTGGCGATCTCGTCCAGAAACAGAGTTCCGCCGTGGGCGCGCTCGAACCGGCCGACCCGGCGCCGGGCCGCCCCGGTGAAGGCGCCCGCCTCGTGCCCGAACAGCTCGGATTCGATCAGGCTCTCGGAAATGGCCGCGCAGTTGAGCTTGACGAAGGGCCCATCCCAGACGGCGGACAGGAAATGCAGCCGGGCCGCGATCAACTCCTTGCCCGTCCCGCGCTCGCCGACGACCAGCACCGGACGGTCCAGCGGGGCCACCCGGCTGACATGATCGAGCAGGTTCAGAAAGGCCGGCGACTGGCCGATCAGGGGCGGCGGTTCGCGGTACATCGAAGAATGCCAAAATACGCTATCAGTTCGCTGAATATAGTAAGATCTAGCAAAACTTACAATACACCAACGAGACACTGTCGGCTATCTCAAGGCCTTTTTCTGCAAGCGTTTCAAAGCAGTAGCGGCGCCACCCGCAAGTTGGCACGGCATTTGCGGTTAACCAATCGTAACCAACAAGGAAAACGGAGATGAGAGTTATCACCATGACCAGAGACGAAGACATGCGGAGCTACCGCTACGACCCCGACGCCGACCCGAACTTCCAGGACGACGTCCGTACGTTCGGCAACCGTTGCTACCGCTATCTGCGAACCCGCAGCGCCGAACACTGGATGCTGTTTCTGGGCGGACTGGTCCTCGGCCTGGTTCTCTAAAGCGGGTCCCGTCCCCACATCAGACGAAACGGAGGCATTAGAACGCCATGAGTATCTTTTCCCGCATGACCGACATCATCAATTCCAACATCACGGCCATCCTGGACCGGGCGGAGGATCCGGCCAAAATCATCCGGCTGATCATCCAGGAAATGGAAGACACGCTCGTCGAGGTCCGGACGAATGCGGCGAAGATGATCGCCGAAAAGAAGGACATCGCGCGCAAGCTCGGCCGGTTGCAAGAGGCGCAGGCCGAATGGGAACGCCGGGCCGCGCTGGCGCTGGAGAAATCGCGCGAGGACCTGGCAAAGGGCGCGCTGTTGGAAAAGGCCAAAGTCGCCGAAACCGCCAAGCTGCTTGAAGAGGAGTTGGACCAGGTCGAGCTGGCGCTCGATCAGGGCGAGGCGGACATCGCCAAGCTGCAGGCCAAGCTGAAGGAAGCCAAGGCCAAGCAGAAAGCCATGGAGACGCGGCACGAGAATGCCGGCAACCGCCTCAAGGTCCGGCGGACGCTGTATGATGGCCGCGTGGAAGACGCGCTGGCGCGTTTCGAGCACATGGAAAAGAAGCTCGACGAGGCCGAGGGTCGCGTCGAAGCCTACGACCTGGGCGGTTCGAAGACCCTGGCCGACGAGATCGCCGAGCTCGAGGCGGAAAGCGCCATCGAAGAGGAGCTCGAGTCTCTGAAACGGAGAATGAGCAAGGGTTCCACCAAGAAGGCCTCGAAATAGGGGGTAGCCGTGTACGGACTTATCGAAGTGCCGTTGATCATCTTCCTGGCGGTGGTGGCGCCGTTGTGGATTATCGCCCACTACGCCACCGCCTGGCGCAAGGCGAAATCGATCTCGGCCAATGACGAACAGCTCCTGGAGGAGCTTTATGGCAGCGCCGAGCGCATGGAAGCCAGGATCGGAACACTTGAGAAGATCCTGGATGCCGAGGCGCCCGGCTGGAGGGAGCGGGACTGATGCGCTGCAGACCTCGCAATCCGCGGCACGGCCGCGGCGCCCATCGCGGGCCCGGAGATTGGGGCTGGAACATCAAGGACGATCTGCCGACCCGGTCACGTCTGTACCGGCGGGCCAAGCCCAGGCAGAAAATCGCCGGCGTCTGCGGCGGCATCGCCGACTATTTCGGCATCGACGCCAAATGGATCCGCCTGCTGTTCATCCTGGTGTTCTTTTTCGCCCCGCTGCCGGTCCTGATCTTCTACGTCATTCTGGGGCTGCTGCTGGATGTCCGCCCTGACGACCTTTACCAATCGCCGCAGGAAGAGGCTTTCTGGCAGTCGGTGCGGCGAGATCCCCCACGCACGGTCGACGGGCTGAAAGCCAAGTTCCGCGACCTCGAGCGTCGCTTGCGCTCTGCCGAGGCATTCGTGACCTCGCCGGAGTTCAAGATGGATCAGGAACTGAAACGTTAACCCGTTGGGGCGTCCCATCATGACCGAGAAGTCCGTTGTTCCCGCCGCCGGCACGACCAACCTGCCGGCGGCCGGCGGGATCGGGCGTGCCAAGCGGTACGCTGGCGAACCGGTCGCCACAGCCTTCAAGGAAGAAGAGGTGGCCGGCCTGCGGCTGGGCCTGATCGCCCGGCTGGTCGTGCTTTTGGTCAGCGCCGGATGGTTGTGGCTCAATTTGCCGCTTGGCGTGTTTGTGTTCGTCATGGCGACCTTCGTCGCCTTCGTCGTCAACGCCTGGGTGCATTATCGGTTGGCCCGGACGGGACGGGCGCGACCCTGGCATCCCTATCTTTTTGTTACCATCGATTTCGCGCTGCTGACCTTCTCGATGTTCGGCTGGCTGTTGTTTTTCGACGTGTCGTGGCCGCCGCAGATCATGCTGCGTCAGACGACCTTCGTGTTCTTTTTCGTCTTCCTCGCCAATTTCGCGCTGAGCTACTCGCCCTGGCTGATGCTGTGGGCCGGCGTGGCCGGGGCCGGGACTTTATCGGTCGGCGTTGTCAGCCTGCTCCTGCTGCCCGACACGATCGTCGGCAACCCGGATCTGGCCGCCGATCCTGGCGGGCTGTTCCTGAACCCCACCTATGTGGATATTCCCGGCTGGCTGCAGATCGTGCTGGCGCTGGTTTTGACCGCCGGGGTGTTGGCCGTCGTCGTCTGGCGGTCCCGCAGGCTGGTGATCCGCCAGGCCGAGGCGACGCGACAGCGCACCAACCTGGCACGCTATTTCGCCCCCACCATGGTCGACCGACTGGCCGGTGGCGGCGCGGATCTTCAAATGGTGCGGGTGCAGCCAGTCGTGGTGATGTTTGTCGACATCGTGGGTTTCACCAAGATCGCCGAATCGCTGACGCCCGAAGCGTCGATCGCCCTGTTGCGCGGCTTCCACGAGCGGGTGGAGGCCGCCGTGTTCGAGCATGGCGGGACGCTGGACAAGTTTTTGGGCGACGGCGTCATGGCAACGTTCGGGACACCCGAAACCGGCTCGCACGACGCGGTGAACGCCCTGGCGGCGGCATCGGCCATCGTTAATGCCGTCGCCGACTGGAACGAGGCCAGCGATCAGCCCGCCCTGACGGTCTCGGTGGGCCTCCATCATGGCGAGTGCGTTCTCGGCGATATTGGATCGGACCGGAGGATGGAGTTCGCCGTCCTGGGCGATGCCGTCAACGTCGCCAGCCGGCTGGAACATCTGACTCGCGATCTGGACTGTCAGATCGTCGCCAGTGCCGCGCTGGTCGAGGCAGCCCGGCAGGAGGACGCCGAGGTGTCCGGACGTCTGTTGGCTTCGTATTCGAGGAAAGCGGCGCAGCCGCTCAGGGGCCGGACCGAGCCGGTGGATCTTTGGATCGGATCGGCGTTGACGGCTTAGACTTTGGCGTTGCAGCGCTGCGCGATCGCTTCCAGCGGAGCGCCGCGATCCAGCCAGCGGATCATCGTTTCCAGCTTCCGCGCTTCGGCGGAAGACCGGTTGCGCGCCAGCAGGGCTAACCAAAGCAGACGTCGCAAACAGACCAGTCGGCTCCGTCGATCGGCTTCCAGATCGGTGCGCGCAAGAAGCGCCGCTGTCAGTGCGAGCCGTTCATCCAGCACGGAGGCCGGGGTCAACGGTGCGTCTCTACCTTGCGCGTAGACTTCAATTGACTGCGACTGGCCCATCTTTCGTCCTCATACAGAGAGCGCAGGACGTAGGTCCTTCCCCGCGAAGCGTAGGGGAAAGTCCTTTACCAACTCTTAAGATGGTTAACGTGGAACGACGTTGTTCACGCAGCGACAGACGCGCGGCGGTTGCGCCGCATGATGTAGAATGACGGGTCTATGAGGCCGACGCGGCGTAAGCGTCGATCTCCTCAAGGTGTCGCTTTTTGTCTGCTGGCGAAAGGAATGACCCTTCGAACGAGTTGCGGGCCAGCGTAACAAGTTGCGTCTTTGACAGGTCCAGCGCGTCTGCGATGGCGACGAAGTTCTCGTTCACGTAGCCGCCGAAATATGCGGGGTCGTCGGAATTGACCGTGGCATGCAGGCCCGCCTCGAGCATCTTGCGCAGGGGATGCTGCGCCATGTCTGGCACGCCGCAAAGTTTGAGATTGGAAAGCGGGCAAACGGTCAGCGTCATTTGCCGGTCCGCCAGTTCTTTCACGAGGCCGGCGTCTTCCAGCGCCCGGTTGCCGTGATCGATCCGATCCACTTTGAGCCGGTCGAGCGTCTGCCAGACATAGTCCGGCGGTCCTTCCTCGCCGGCATGGGCCACGGTCTTAAATCCTTCGGCCCTGGCCTTTTCGAAGACCCGCTGGAATTTCGTTGGCGGATGGCCGAGTTCCGAGGAATCCAGTCCCACTCCATGGACTCGGTCCTTGTGGGGCAGGGCCTGCGCAAGGGTCTCGAAAGCCTCGTCCTCGCTCAGGTGACGCAGGAAACACATGATCAGGCGGAAACTGATGCCGCTGTTGCGTTCGGCATCGGCAAGCGCAGCGTGGATGCCGTCCAGAACGGTCTCGAAGGGGACGTTGCGTCCGGTATGGGCCTGCGGATCGAAAAAGATCTCCACATGCCGAACAGTCTGCGCCTCGACGCGCTGCAGATAGGCGCTGGTGAGGTCGTAAAAGTCCTGCCGTTGCAGCAGCACGGACATACCCTGGTAATAGATGTCCAGGAAGTCCTGCAGGTCGGAAAACGCGTAGGCGCGCCGGATCTCCTCTACCGAGGCATAGGGGATCTCGACACCGTTGCGGCGGGCGATCTCGAACATCAACTCCGGCTCGAAGCTGCCTTCGATATGTAGATGTAACTCCGCCTTCGGCAGGCCGGCGACAAATCCCTCGAGATCCTGCATCGCGGTCCTCCGGTTGCCCGTGTTGAACCGATCAATTTGGGGTCGGCGGGCGGACTTGTCGACGGATAATTGCGTGACCTAAATGGACGCGGCGGTCGCGGTCAGCGCTTGTAGCCAATTGATTCCTGGTACAGCTTGAGCTGCTTGGACCGATCCAGGCGGTCGGTTATCGGGTCCCAGGCATTCGCGGTGGCGTCGAGCGCTTCCTGCGCAGATACCTGACCCGAAATAGCCGACGATAGGTTTTTGTCCAGAATGTCCCAATACTCAAAAGTCCCAGGAACTCTGAGATAACTCTGCATCGTCGGCGCGTAGAAGTTGTCGTAGTAGGCCGTCAGAAAGCCCTCGACATCGCCGGCGTCCCAACCGGCCGCCGTGTAGTCCTCGACTGTGGCTTCGCCCTGAGGCTTCATGAACTGGAAACCGTAACCCGGATCAACGCCAGTCCAACCATTGCGCGCGTTCCAAAGAGACACCGGCTTCAGCGCCATGAGAGCAAGTAGCGAGTAGACCGCTTCGGGATTCTTTGAAAAAGCCGAGATAACACCATGTCGCGAACCACCCGTCGTGTTGCCGACATGCCGGCCACCCGGCACATCGACCCACCGTTTTTCCTCAAGATCCCAATACTGCCCGGACGACGGCAATATGGACGACCCGAGCTTTCCTTTGATCTTTGACCGGCGTTCATCCTGTGCAAGCGAGGCCAAGTTTGCCCAACTGAAGGCGAAAATGGACTTGCCACCCAAGAAATAGTCCCACGTATCGTTGAGGCTCCAGTCGATCTGAACCGCGGGGCCGGTCTTGTGCAGTTCCTGCAAAAACTCCAGAGCCGCCACGTGTCCGGGGCCGTTGATCAGCGGAGTCATGTCGGTGGGGTCAAACCAATAGATGTTGTCGGTTCGCGTCACTGTATCGCCCGGATTGATCACGAAGGACGCCGATAGGGACTGGAAGTGGTAGTGGCTTTGTTCACCCACCTTAAGATGCAAGACCATGCCCGATTCGGGTTCCTCGTCGCGAGCGTCCCAGTTCTTGCCATTGAAGAACTGTGCAACGTCCAGCAACTGCTGCCAGGTCTTTGGCGGTACTGGCAGTTCATAACCCCTATCCGCTTTAAACTTAGCCTGCCACTCGCGGTCGTTGAGAACATCGCGACGGTAATAAAGAACCTGCCCGTCGGCGTCGTTCAACGTGCCCAGGACGTCGTCGCCCCAGAGGTGCAGCGCCTTCAAAGAAGGCGGCATTGTGTCCAGCGTCCATTGTGGAAATTCGCCTGATTTCATGAACTCGTTGATGGGATAAGCGAAATCACCCGCAACGATATCACCGTACCAAAAGGCGCCAACGATGAACGCGTCGTATTCAGCTTTTTGATTACGCAGATCCAGCATCATCTTTGTGTAGTGCTCGGCGAATGGGAGTTCGATGATGTTGAGCTTGCCGCCGGAAAGCTCTTCCCAGACTGGGCGAAGGGCATGGAGCGGTCCTGAGATGCCACCTTCGGGGCCACCTGCCCGAACCGTGACGTTAATCTCCACACCATCGAATGGTCTTTTGCCTGGTCCGAACAATGACCCCAGCGAGCCAGGTGGGACCATTATGCTGTTGCCATCATCCAGGATAAGGTCGGCGGCACCATCTGGATGCCATTTCAAATTTGTGCCGTCCTGCGCCGCCGCTGTCATGCTTGCGGCGAACCAGACGCAACAACAAAGCACTTTCACAAAAACCCGCACGATCACAATTCCAACTGAAAAGAGCTTTCCACACCCGTTCGCGCATTGCGAAACGAATAAGTCTGGCCCGAATTACGCCACCAATCCATTCAGTTCGCTGTGTGATATGCCAACCGAATCACCGGCTGCAACAATGGCGTCCCAAGTATTCTCGTCAACCGGAATACCTGTCTCGAGGCGTTCCTCGCGGGACAGCCGTTCCGGATCGCCGGGAATGAGGACGGGTTCCGACGGGTTTCGGGGCGGCGACGCGGTCACATAGTCGAACAGCGCCTCCACCTCGGATGCCAACGTGTCCTGGGTTCCGAAACGTGCGGGGTCCATGACGATGCTCAGCATGTTGTTGTTGATCATGGTCGAGCGTGGGTTTCCCGGCTGTATGGTCGGCGCGCCGCCGAGCGCTGCGCCGAAGATCTCGCACATGAGGGCCAGACCGTAACCCTTGTGTTCGGCAAGCGGGAGCAGGGCGGCGTGCTGCTCCGGCCACATCAGTCCCGGATCGTCGCTCAGCCGCCCCTCCTCGTCGATGAGCATGTCGTCTGTCAGCTTCTCCCCCTTCATCCAGGCCACGCGCGTCTTGCCCAGTGCAATCTTGGATGTGGCGAAATCGAGGATGGTCGGGGGGCGAGCGTTCATCGACGGCACGGCAATGCAGATCGGGTTTGTCGCCAGACGCGAGTCGGTGCCGCGGTGCGGTGCCACCAGTCCCCGGTGTCCGGCGACGTTGACGAAATGGATGGAAACCAGCCCGGCGGCCGCCGTCATTTCGCCATAAGTCCCCACCCGGCCGATGTGGTGGGCATGGATAAGGCTCTGTGCACAAATGCCGGTCTCGGCGGCGCGGGCTATGGCCCATTCGGTGGCCTCCCTGGCGACGATCTGGCCGTACCCGCTTCGGCCGTCGACGATCATGATCGCGCCGTCGTCGCGCGCAACCTCGGCATGCGCCTGAACATGGAGCAGGCCGGCATGGAAATTGTTCATGTATATCGGCAGCATGCCGATGCCGTGGCTGTCATGGCCGGCCAGGTTTGAGTCCACGAGATGATCGATCACGATCCGGGCGTCGGCCGCCGGGCTCCCCGCGGCGATCACAATGCGGTAGCCAACCTCCCTCAGCCGATCATGCGCAATGATCATCTCCGTTCCCCCTGCACGTGTTGGGCGGCATTGCCCCTGGGCCCCCCGGGATTGGTTGCCGGCCCGTTAACCATACCGGCCTGACGGGCCGCCGCCGTCCGCTGGTAAGGATCTGTTAGCTTTTTCTCAACCGGTTGCAAGGTACCATCACCTGGGCACTAGTGAAAAAGCCGACGGATTCCCCGGTTCCCAACGGATCCAGGGGCGAGCGGCTTCACGGGAGGCAAGGAAATCTCCGCTTTGTGGGATCAAAACGCTGCCGTGCGTCTCGAGGACTTCACGGCCGATTCGACCGTTACGGTAGCGGAACAACAGGACCGCTCCGAGCGGCAGCGGCTGACCACGGCCTGCAAGAAACGCCTCAAGGGCGCCAACATCAATGAAGAGACCCTTCTGGCCACCGACTATCTGAACCATTTCAACGAAATCGTCATGCTGATGGATTTCGTGGCCGAGATGCCCGAATGCATGGACGAGCTCCGGGAATGGCAGCCGCTGGGCTACCAGGAGTTCTTCTACCGGTCGACCCGCTCGGACAAGGAGCTCGTGATCGACGCCTATGACTTCGCGCCGGCGGAGTACCGCGAACCCTTCGACGCGGTGGTGCTGCGGCTTCACGCCGGTGTCGAGCGCGGTATTCGCGAGATCGAACGCGCCGTGCTGGAAAAGCCGCACGACGTGGAACGGCTCTGCAGCGCGACCGCGGCCTTTTTGCGCCGGCTGCTTGAGCTCGCCGCCGCCATCATCAACGGCAACTACGACTCCCTGCAACAGGCCGACATCGACCAGCTCCTGGATCTGGACTGAGCTTCCACTGTTTCTGATCGCGCCGTGAGCCCGCCTAGGCGAGGGGGGCCAGGCCCTGCTATGAACCCCGTATGACGATCCGACATGGCAGCGGCGTTCCGACGGCGGCACACTGGGGGACCTACCGGGCCGAAACCAAGGCCGGCCGGCTCCTGGCGCTGCATCCCTATCAGGGTGATCCGCAACCCTCAGCTATTGGTCAGGGCATGGTGGACAGCATCGACGGGCCGGTCCGGATTCGCGAGCCGGCCGTCCGCCGCAGCTTCCTGGAAGCTCGCGGGCCCGCCGGCCCGGAACGAAGAGGGGCCGATCCGTTCGTTGCCGTGGATTGGGAGACGGCCCTGGACCTCGCTGCGCAGGAATTGCGTCGCGTTCGCGATGCGCACGGTAACGAGGCGATCTTCGCCGGCTCCTATGGCTGGGCGAGCGCCGGTCGTTTCCACCACGCGCAAAGCCAGCTCCATCGGTTCATGAATCTGTTCGGCGGTTATGTCCGGTCGGTCAACGCCTACAGCTATGCCGCCGCGGAGGTGATCCTTCCGCACGTGATCGGTTCGTTGCGGCAGGTCACGCTCGAAGCCACCAGCTGGCCGGTCATCGCCGGCCACGGCGAACTGGTGGTCATGTTCGGCGGCTGGCCGTCCAAGAATTCCCAGGTCAATGCCGGCGGCGTGGGCGCCCACACAGTCGGCGGCTGGATGGCCCGGTGCGCCCGTCACGGTGTGCGGTTCGTCAATCTGAGCCCGCTCCGAGACGACGCCGATGACGACCTGGCGGCGCGGTGGCTGCCCTTGCGGCCCAATTCGGATGTCGCAGTCATGTTGGGGATCGCCCATACCCTGGTCGACGAGGGTCTCCACGACCGGGCGTTTCTGGACCGCTATGGTGTCGGATTCGAGCGTTTCCTGCCTTACCTGCTGGGCACGCCCGACGGCCAGCCGAAGAACGCCGACTGGGCAGCCGGCATTTCGGGGCTCGACGCCGACGAGATCCGCGCGCTGGCGCGGGAGATGGCGGCGCATCGCACACTGGTATCGGTCAGTTGGTCTGTCCAACGCGCCGATCACGGCGAACAGCCCTACTGGATGGCGGTCGTGCTGTCGGCGATGCTGGGCCAGATCGGCCTGCCTGGGGGCGGGTTCGCCGCCGGGCTCGCGGCCATGAACGGTGTCGGCAATCCCGCCATGCAGCTGAAATGGGCATCGCTGCCCCAGGGCCGAAACGCGGTCGCGGCATTCATTCCCGTTGCCCGGATCGCCGACATGCTGCATTCGCCAGGGCAGTCTTTCGACTATGACGGTGGCACCTATCGTTATCCCCATATCCGGCTGGTCTATTGGGCCGGCGGCAACCCGTTTCATCACCACCAGGATCTCAACCGTCTCAAACAGGCGTGGCGGCAGCCCGAGACAGTCATTTGCAATGAGATCTGGTGGAACGCGACCGCGCGTCACGCCGATATCGTTCTGCCGGCGACCACGTCGATTGAACGGAACGACCTAGCCTGCACGACCCTCGATGGGCATGTGACGGCCATGCGCCAGGCGGTCGAAAAGGTGGGAATGGCGCGGGACGACTATGAGATCCTTTCCGGCCTGGCCGGGCACCTGGGTTTCGCCGAGGCCTTCACGGAGGGACGCGGCGAGATGGACTGGATCCGGCACCTGTACGAGGTGTCGCGGCAGCAGCACGCGCGCCACGGCATCGAACTGCCGGCGTTCGACCGGTTCTGGGAGCAGGGAACTGTGGCGCTGCCGGAGCAGTCGATCGAGCGTGTCTTTCTGGATTCCTTTCGCCGCGATCCCGAGGCGCATCCCCTGACCACACCATCCGGTCGGATCGAGATCTTTTCCGAGACGATCGAGTCATTCGGATACGAGGACTGTCCGGGCCATCCTGTCTGGCGGGAGCCGGCGGAGTGGCTGGGGTCGGGCTTGGCGAAACGCTATCCGCTGCACCTCATTTCGAACCAGCCGAAGACGCGGCTGCACAGCCAGCTCGACGACGGCGCGACGAGCCAGGCCTCAAAGATCCGGGGCAGGGAGCCGGTCCGGCTCAACCCCGGTGATGCCACGGCAAGAGAAATCTGCGACGGTGACGTGGTGCGAGTCTACAATGGTCGGGGTGCCTGTCTCGCCGGTGCCAGGCTGGATGCCGCGGTGGCACCGGGGGTCGTCCAACTGGCCACCGGTGCCTGGTACGATCCGCAGGATCCGTCGGCTTCCGATGCGCTGGATGTGCACGGTAATCCGAACGTCCTGACGCTGGACAAGGGGACCTCGCGACTGGCCCAGGGCCCGAGCGCGCATTCCTGTTTGGTGGAGGTTGAGAAGTTCGACGGACCGCTTCCGCCGGTGCGCGCCGTCGGGCCACCGGAGATCCAGCGGCCCGACTGAACTGTGCTTACTGCACCGACGTGATTTTTGGTGCGGAGTCCTCGATCTGCTGGATTCGCTGCAGACCCTGTGTCATGTCGGCCATGATGAATTCGGCCCGGCGCATGAGCGCCGAGTCGGCCGGCACGTTGCCGAATTTTTCCGTGTAGGCTTCCATCTTGACGCCGAGACCGCACAGCACGCCGCCGAGCGAGCTGTGGTGAGACTTGACCAGCTTGCGGACCTGGCGGAAGCGTTCGGCCGTCAGGTTGTCCCACAGGCTCTTCGAATGCTGGTCGAAGTTCTCGAAACGGCCCGTCAGCGAGGTGATGATCTCGTTGAGCCGCGGCTCCATGTCGTCGCATGTGGTCATGAATCGCCGGTCCGACTTGAGCTGGTGGTTGCGCTTCAGCTCCGGAATCGTCTCCAGGAATTCCATCACCTGCGGCACGATGAAATCGAGCCTTTCCTTGAAGTAGGCCAGCGACAGGAAGATGTCGCCATAGTCCTCGATGAACCGCGGCAACTCGTCCAGGCGGATCTCCAGAGTGTCCGAGAGCTTTTTCAGATTCTTGATCGCGTCCTGCTGGTTCGGCGAGTAGAACAGCCCCATCAAGCCCTTGAAGTCCTCGACCTCGGTGTTCGCGTTGCCGTAGACCTGCTTGATCAACGGCGCGGTGAAGGACGTCATGTAGCCGGTGAGCTCTTTGCTCTTGGCCTCGGACAGCTTCAGGTGTTTTTCGCCGTCGACCTCGATGCCCAGCTTTCGAAGCTCGACCCGTAACGAAAAGATGTCGAAGCTGTTCAGGCTCGCGAGCTGGCGGACCTTCAGCAGGTCCGGCGGCATGTTCTTCGGGTCCCAGCCGTAATATTCCGGGAGCTGTTCGGGCGAAAGCTGTCCGCTGCCGGCGGATTCGTCCTTGAACATCTCCACCACACCGTCGAGGTGGACATTCTTGACCAGGCGGCCACGCCGCAGCGAAGCCGTGTCGAGAGGGACGATAGCGAGCGGCAGAACCGTCAGCGAATCACGGTCCTCGTCGTCGACAGGTAAATCTTCAATGGGGGCCGGTGCATCTTGCACCGGAGCTTCGTCTGCCTCCCCACCCGCTTCGAAGGCGACGACGTTTGATTCCGTCTCGTCTGCCTCCACAGCGGAAAGCGCTGTATTTGCCACGGGTTCATCCTTTTGTTTTTATTGCGAGAAACCCATCGGATGTCTTGCATCCTCCAGTAATCTTACCCGGTGAATTCCTACGTATGAGTTAATTTCGGGACAGGGCCGATCGGGCAACCAAGGAAACCCCGGATTGCGGGCGGTTTAGATGCAATTTTTCCTAATTTGGCCAGATAATTAACCAAACTTCGCAGGGGCGCGGCGAGCCAAGTATATGAGCGATTGCTGCGAAGTCAGTTAGCGCCGGGTTAAGCGGCAGCGCCGTCCGCCAGGGTCTGCACCTGCAGGTAGAGGGACTCCTGGAGTTGCACACCATCGCGTTCAGCCACCTGACGGCTCTCAAATCGCCGCGCGCCGGGGAGGCGGGTGCCGTCCTGGGCCAGGATAGCGCCGATCAGCGTTTCCAGGCGCTCGTCGAAGCGGTCCGTCGACAGCGGACCCGGGTCGATGGCGAGCAGAAGCTGACCGACACCTGGCGGATCGCCCTCGGCATCGAAGAATGAGGTGGCCTCGAACCCGAAATGGGCGCTTGTGAGAGCCGCCGCCAGCACTTCGACCATCAACACCAGCGCCGCCCCTTTTGCATCCCCCATGGGCACCATGGTGCCC
>Ga0066187_1000492_pt1 | contig 13325 bp, 8 predicted proteins | sample WorMetexBAHAMAS1_FD_58706 | JGI IMG/M metagenome (GOLD analysis project Ga0066187, IMG submission 58706) | Marine gutless worms symbiont microbial communities from Max Planck institute for Marine Microbiology, Germany - Inanidrilus exumae... | ecosystem: Host-associated > Annelida > Digestive...
GGCTGCGGACCTCGCCGGCCACAACGGCAAACCCCTTGCCGGCATCCCCGGCCCGGGCCGCCTCGATGGCGGCATTCAACGCCAGAAGGTTGGACTGATCGGCGATGTCGTTCACCGTGTCGATAATCTCTCCGATCTGCTGGGTCCGTTCGCTTAAAGACAGGATGTTTTCGGCGATGACTCCCACCTGGTCTTTGATGCCGGTGACGCCTTGAAGGGTCTCCTGGACGGATTGGAATCCCTGCTTCGCTTCGTTGGATGAAAGGGTGGCCATTTCCGCCACACGGTTTGCCTGTTCGCTGGATTGCTTGGCGGTCACCCGAACCTGCTCCACCGTTCCGACGGTCTGGTTCACGGCGGCGGCCTGCTCCCTGACCGATGCGGCCTGTTCATTGGTGACGGCCAGGATCTCATGCGTGGCGTCCGTGATGTTTACCGTGGCATCGCTGATGCGGCCCTGTAGAAACTCGTTTGCATTTTGGAGGGACTGCTCCGCTTCCTTTAGTTGGCTGATATCGGTAATGTATTCCAAACACCCGACAACATCGCCCGAAGCGGCTCTCAACGGCTTTCCCGTGTATTGGATGGGGGCGTTGCCGTAGCCATGAGACACCGTTTGCCCCGTGCACTCCATGTCCTTTTGCATTGCCCTCGCGACCTGGCAGTCTTCCGTGTGACAGTGGCCGGTCTTAATGAGTTCGTAACATTTCTTGTCCTTTGCAATCGCCATGCTCAACCCCAAGGGTTGTAATGCCGCCCGGTTCATGAATTGAATGCTGAATTCTTGGTCCACCGCTACTACGGGTGCCGGGATGTTGTTCAGATATTCCAGCTTGGTCCTGGCATCCTCCAGGGTTTTCTCCTGCTTTTTGTAGAGCGTTGCGATTTCTTTTCGGGTTTTTTCAAAAATGACAAACACATATGCCATGGCGACAAAGTAGGCGATGACCCTTAAAAAATGCCACCACCACCAGGATGCATCCCACAATTGAGACATCTCGAACAGAATTCCGGATATTCCAAAAAGCAGGCACAAACATGCGAAAAGAAGATCCTCAAAGCCCCCGGCTGCCTGGTAGCGCTTGATCAGGTTGATCATTGCGAGCAGGAAGAGGGTGCCTCCGGTAATATTGATGAGTCGTGCCGTTACCGTAAATTTTCCGTTTATAACCATTTGGGGGATAGCATCCGGAACGGAGATAGAGAAGATTCCTAACAGCACCGCCCCGATCGCTGCAATCCAGGGCGATGCCTCGGCCAAAATGGAATGGGATTTGGAACCGGTAACCCATACCATCACAAAGAGCATACCCCCCACCAGGGTTGCCATGCTGTGTAGCCACACGAAATTGTTCCCCGGAATGAGAAAGGCGTGAAACAGGTCCAGAAGGCTCATGGCGATGAGGGCGGACAGGACCCATTGATGATATCCGATGGTGGTGCCTGATTTACGCTGAAACATAATCAGCGCCACCAGTACGAGGGCAGCAATGCTACCAACCGATTCAACAATCGCGTGGCTGGCCAGATGTTCCCATAACCAATCCGGGAGTAAAAAGTGGGAAACCATGCTTCCGAGGATCGGCAATATGGCTACCCACAACAAGACCGAAGTCGGATTTGTTTTGGTTTGGGAATGTGTCATGATAAACTCCTCATGGGGTATTCTTCTTTCCTTCCGATTGGAAAATTCCAATGCGGCAGGTTTATAAGGTTTCGTTCACCGTAATCGCCGGGTCCGACAGAAGGTACTTCAGGTTCAATAGGGTCAGCATACCTTCCGTGACACCCAGCACGTAGTCCTGAATTTTAGGTGATACGGTTGCCGTGGGGGGCTGCACCCTATCTGTAGGCACCTTTTCAAGGCGTGGGACATCATCCGCAAGGAGGCAGAGTTCCATCCCACCACTACCCTGAACGAGCAGTACATGGGCTCTTTCCGACAATCCCTCGGCGATTTGTCCAAAAAACCGGCTGACATGCATGATGGAATAGATGCGCCCCCGGATATTGATGACACCCACGATGAACTCCGGCGTGCAGGGCACCTGGGACCATGACTGTTTATCCAAGGGCCGAACTTCCTTTACGAACCCGACCTCGGCTGCGAATCTCTCTTCAGCCAGCGGAAAGGAGAGCAGTTCATAAACCGAAACCTCTTGAGATTCTTCAAAGGTTTTGCCCGCCAGACGCAAGGCGCGATTATCCAAAATCCGGCGGATCTCATCGCGGGGTTGCTGTGTGGATGCTGATGCCGACATTCCTCTCCCGTCTTTACGATTCATCGAGTTGGTATTGTGCCACCATGCCTTTTAGTCGTTCTGCCAGCACATTGAGATTTTGTGCCGCCCCTTCCACCTGTTTCGTTCCGGTTTCAGTCTCTGAAGCGGCCTGATCGATATTCTGCATGGATTCATTAATCTGATCCACACCGGTCAACTGTTCACGGGAACTCATGGCGATCTGCTGCGCCAGTTCGGTCACCTTTTGAATCCGTTCATGAATGATCCTTATCGTCTCACCGGCCTTTTCCGCCTGTGAAACGCCGATATCGGCACGCTTGGTCCCTTCCTCGGTGACCAGTACCGCCGAGTTGGCCGATTTCTGGATCTCACCTAAAATATCGCGCACCTTTTCCGTCGCCTCGCGCGACTGCTCGGCAAGCGTGCGGACCTCACCGGCCACGACCGCGAATCCCTTTCCGGCATCACCTGCCCGGGCTGCCTCGATGGCGGCGTTCAATGCCAGAAGGTTGGATTGGTCTGCAATGTCTTTGACCGTATCGAGGATCTCCTCGATCTGCTGGGTCTGTTCGCTCAAGGTCAGAATGTTCTCCGCGATACTGGCGACCTGACGCTTGAGACCGTTCATTCCGCCGATGGTTGCCGCCACCGCTGCCGATCCCTTTTCGGCCAGAGTGGTTGATTCCTGGGCTGTTTTGGACACCTGCTGGGCTTTTGATGCCGAATTCTCGGACACCTGTCGGACCTGATCTACCGTTACCGAGGTCTGCTTGACCGCAGCCGACTGTTCCGCAGTGGAGGCGGCCTGCTGGCTGGTTGTGGACAGCACCTCGGCCGTTGCGCCGTTGATATTCTGGGTCGCTTGACGAACCTGGGTGGCGATTTCGTTCAGGCGAAGGACCATCCGGTTCAAATTTTCGGTGAGGGTATCCAATTCGGCATCATCGGTCGGTTCGAGCTGTGCCGTCAGATCGCCTTTTGCCACCTGTTCGGAGAAAAGCGAATAAGCCTTGACGGCATTTTGCAAAGCGGATTGAATGCGTCTGCGTCTGTATGCCTCGACGATGGCCGCCGACAGGGTTTCAACGTCTTTTTGATCCGCGGGTTCATAACCCCCCGGCTTGTTGGCCAGACCGATCATACCGATGGTTTTCCTGCCTTCCTTAAAGGGGACACCGAGAAAGCATTCCACTGGCGGATGCCCCTCTGGCACACCCTTTGATTCCGGATGGGCGGAAACGTCATTCACGATGCGTGATTGTCCATCCCGCATGGTGGAGCGATCGACCCCGCGAAGTGGCATATTTAAAATCGCCTGCTTTGCATCCGTCGTATCGAGTTTGCAGGCTTCCCAACCGGGGTTGCTGATGGCGATGGTATCGAAGCGCCCCGAACTGTTGATTTCTCCGAAAAAACCGAATCGGCTGCCAGTCAACTCCTGGGCAGTCGTTAAACACATGCTTCCGAACTCTTCGTCGCTTTTGCTGGCCATTGCTTCTTTAAAGACCCTGGAGATGGCATCCAGAAGGGTCCTTTGACGACGGGTCTCGGTCTCGTTGCGAATGCTCTGTTTGAGCAAATTTAGCAGGTTGATGGACAAACCGGTGAGTACGCAGATATAGCTGACCTTTTTCAATAGATGGGCGGCATCGAACATCATGTCGAAAACCTTGCCGGAAAACGACATGAACATGACCTGAGCCATGAAGCCGACGATGAGGGAAATGACCAGCCAATGCTCAAACGCATCCGTTTGCCATCGGCCCTTCTTCAAGTAACCCACAAGGGCCAGCAGGAAAAACAGGGCCGGAACAAATTCTTCCGGGCGATGGAAAATGATTTCGGGATAGTAGGCTCGAGGCAGTGGTACAAAAGCAAAAAACAAAAAACTGGCCAGCGTAAACACCGCCGATCCCACATAAATAACGGTTTCACTGACGGCACCCTCCCGGCCCAGGCGGTTTTCTCTTTTCCATGCCGCCCAACTCACCCACATGAATACGGAAAGAAAAAGCCGTGGGGCGATCCAGCTCCATGGGATGAGGGAGGGGAGGGTAGAGGGAAAGTGATGCGCGAACCATGTGGAGGTCACCACCGCGTGATATCCGTCTAGAAATGCCGTTCCCAAAAATCCTGTTCCGATGAATAGGAAAGTATTGGATTTGTGACTGTAAAACCGGATGAGCCCCAGAATGCCCACAAAGGCCGCCAGGGAAATGGCCAGCACCTCCATCAGTGTGTGCAGCTCTTTGCTTCCCTGCCAGTTGGAAATCCTGAGAACCCAAAAGCCGATGAAAAGGATCATAAAGATCCCGATGTATTCCATTTTCCTATGGTTTCCCTTGTCTGCCTTCATCTTTCCAATCCTCTCGGAGATCAGGATCTTTTCCCTTTCATTCTCGCTTTACGCTTTCACTTCATCGCCTTTGCCATGGTCAACATTTGGGCCGCGGTCAGGTCACCGGAACCCGGCAATATAGTGTTGCCTTCCATCCGGGAGGCCATTTGGACCGCCTGGTTTATATGGCGGACCGCTTTTCCTTTCTTTTCCAATTGCCGGTACAGGATGCTCAGGCTGAAATGTGCGAGTATAAAATTGGGGTCGAGAAATAAGGCTTTTTGGATCCGGTCCGCGGCTCGCTCAAGCTCGCCCTTCTCCTGGAGGACTAACGCCAGAGTGTAATGCGCCTCCACCATCAGGGGATCCTTTTCGAGGACCTGCTGACACCAGGATTGCGCTTCCTCTAGATGGCCCAAGTTGGCATGGACCTGACCCAATTGAAAAAGTGCCGGGGTGTACCCCGGATCCATGGCAAAACACGCCTGGAAAAGATTCAGGGCTTCATCAAAGCGTTTTTCCTTGAGAAGGGCGATACCTTCCGCATAATGAGATGACAACTGCCCGGTATTATCTGCACCCTCTCGTTTTATTTCCATATTCCGATCGTCTTGGATTCTCGGCTGAGATGGTATCGGAATTGCGGGCGATAACGATTGGGCCTTCTGAATCGGTGGAACGACAATCCTTTCATGGTTAGGGCATGCTTCCATTTCGGGCACGGATTGGGTTGGCGATGAAACCGGCTCGGCGACTTTTTGAAATACGGTCGCTCCGCATACGTTGCGCGCTGCAAATTGGCCGTAAACGGGAATGGCCGTTTCGGAAGCCCCCACCATGAGCCACCCTCCCGTCATCAGGCATTTGTGAAATCGGGTGGTAACACGTCTAACGGCCTCTTCGGACTGGTAGATCGCAACGTTGCGGCAGAGTATGAGGTCTATGGCATTGGTGTTAGTGGCAAGGGAGGGGTAACATTTCTCGGAGAGATTCAGATAGCCGAACGTTACCATTTCTCTTATGCGCGATATGACTTCGTAGCCGTTCTTTTTCGGTCTGAACCAATGGAAACGGTCAGCCGGATCGGTCTGGCGAAAGGACCATTCCCTGTAAATGCCTTTTTGGGCTTTTTCAACTGCCTTCCGGTTGATATCCGTCGCAAGAATGGTCACATACCAACCTTCCGAATCCTTTAGCAGTTGGGAAAGGAGTATGGCGATGGTATAGGGCTCTTCACCCGATGCGCATCCCGCACTCCACATCCGAAGCCGGCGATCATGACGATGTCTCGATATGAGTTCGGGAAGAATATGGTGCTTCAGTACCCGTATCTGGGCCCCATCCCGGAAGAAATAGGTTTCGCCAATTGTAATCTCGTCGATGAGATCATCCCAATGACGACTGTCGGTTTCCGTCCCTGCCAGAAGGAAATAGTAATCATCTAAGCTGTCGCATCCTTTATCCCGGGACATTTTACGGATCCCCTTGGAGAGCACCCCCATCTGTCGGGGGCCGAAGAGTATACCTGTTCGACTCAGAATCAGCGATTGAAAGCGATCGCAATCGTGTGGACTCAGATCAGGTGTTTTTCCGAACCCGGATACCGGATTTATCGCAGCTGCCATCAAAGTCATTTTGGGGTATGGACGATCAGGTTATGGGAAGTGATTCAGGTTCCAACCGTTCCGGATCCAGTACCAGCACCAGTTGATCGTCGTTCCGGATGATTCCTTTCAGGGGACGTGATTTGGAAACAGCGCCGGTCGGTGCCTCCAGTTCGGTCATCGGCATTTCCAATACGTCATTTACTTCATCGACAATTACGGCAATATTTTTTCCATTATTATCAATCACAAGCAATCGATCGTCTGGATGCGGGTTTCTGGATTTTCCACCAAGGCATCTTTTCAAGTCCAGGGTTTGCATGACGCGGCCATGAAGATTCAGCAATCCCGCCAACCATGGCGGTGCATCCGGGACCGGCATGAGTGACACCATTCTCAAAGCGCACTCAACCTGTAACAGGGGAAGTGCATAATCATGCCCCCCCACCTTGAAGGTAACAAAATGGACGCTCCCATTGCCGGATTCAGCAATATCAATCTTCATCGAGATACCAATACCGGTCTTCGATGGTTTCACCGGAAACACCACGGATCGTCCAAAAGGTCAGAAATGCGACCATGGCAAACGCAATGCAATTGGAAAGGATCAAGGCAAACAGGATGGCGGACGCCGTGGACTGGATGACGATGCCTTCGCTGCCATAGGTGGATATGAGGGTACCCCGTGTGAACAGAAACAGCAGCCCGGAGGAAAGGAGGGTCCCTCCCAGAAAGATGAGGCAAAGCTTTATGATCAAACTTGCTTTATCCTTTTGATGAATCATTCTTATTACCTCCTATTTTTTAATATTGTCAGGCCTTTGTGTATAAAACCCTTCCCGGCTGTCGATGCATTCGATCAGTTTTAGCAATTTTCCAGGCGTGATTGGTTTTTTCCCGTATTGGTCGCATCCGGGCCTCACGGTCTGCGCCGCGGCATCTTCGTCTCCGAACCCGGTGAGGAGAATGACAGGGATCAGCGGCCGGTTCTTCTTGATCCACCGAAGCAGTTCGATCCCGTTCATATTGGGCATGATCACGTCCGTAATCACCAGATCGATGGGATTCAGGCCGTTGGCCGTTGTTTTTTTGATGATGCCAAGCGCTTTGCTGCCATCCGTGGCGATTTCCGTGTCGAATCCCTCCCGCCTCAAATGACGCTTCAACGTCCTCGCGAATTCGATTTCATCATCAACTATCAGTACATTTTTTATCCGCATAAAAGGTGGATTTGTATCAGATCGTCCCGCATTGAAATCGGGTAGTGTTGATAAAAAGGGGATTGTTTCTGAAAATCCAGGCCGGCTCGTGGGTCACCTTGCAGCTCCGCCTTTTGATTTCCATTGGGAATAATCGGTATCTATTCGTTAATTATGGTTTTTTTTGAATCTGTTCGAATAAGTGACGAAAACTCTCGTTGTCGAAATTATTAGGGCCGCTTGTTGTGGATCTGGTCCCGCCCGAATGCGATGGCAGTGGCGTTAGAGTTCTGTGATGGGGTCTTTGCTATTATTTTCAGCAAAAGGCATGCCAGTCTATTCTGATGGTTAGAATTCTATAACATTCAAATATTATTATAATTTATTTCGGTTTCAATAAAGGTGGCCACGCTATGAGCGTGACATGGATGTCGTTGATCTCAGGCTTTTTGTTCAGAAAAAACCCGAAAAAAGCCGTAAAGGGCCATTGAGACTGTCCGCTATCCTTGCGACAATTCCGTCGCCGTATCACGACCTTTATGTCGTGGTGCGTGATGAAACATCCGGCAAAGGCTGTCGAAAATAGACGGAATATGGTATGATAACTGAAACGCGCCGGACATACCGGCCGCCCAATTCGGCACTTTAGTCTCGCTTTGACCTTCAATTCGATGCCGGGCGCGTGCGACGCGATCCCATCCTTAAATTATAGGGTTCATCAAATTGAAGCGTACTTTTTGGAAATCATCGATTTTAAATTATGCATTCGATTGTTGTGGAAGGGTACAAGGGTTCGAGGATTCAAGGAATCAAGGGAAAAACAGATCTTTCCGATCGGTGATTAACCTTATTACACTTGGCCCCCTGGACCCTTGGCCCCTCGAACCCTAATTGCATCAAACTTGATGGTACTTGGATTTATGAGCCCACTTAATTCTACCGGAAGTACGCTAAATTATGCTGAACCATATATAGTGACCCCATGAAGAAAAAACCCACGTATGAAGAACTGGAGGCCCGCATCCGGGTGCTGACGGGTGTTGTGGAGGAGTACTCGGCATATAAAAGCATATGGGACAGTTTTTTCGATCGATCGGTGGACCTGCTCTGTACCGTGGGTTTTGATAGAAAATTCAAAAGTGTCAATCCCGCCTGGGAAAAAACGCTGGGGTGGCCTGTCGATGAGCTGCTGGGGCGGCCCTATGATGAATTCGTTCGACCCGAAGATAAAAAAATTGCCATCCGCGCCGGGAAAACCGCCAGGGAGAAAGCCGAGCCCGTGGTTGAATTCGAGAATCGCTACCGGTGCAAGGACGGATCCTTTCGCTGGCTGTCATGGAACGCCGTGCCCGTGCCGGAGAAGCAGCTCACCTACGGGATTGCTCGGGATGTCACCATGCGGGTCAATGCCGTGGCTGCATTGAAGGAAAGCGAGGAGAAATACCGCAGCCTGTTTGAGAACGAATCGGACGCGGTGTTGATTTTCGATGCGAAGACCCTTCGGTTCGAGGACGCCAACCCTGCGACCCTCAGCCTATTCGGGTATTCCAGGGAAGATTTCCTGAATTTACGAGTGGAGGATATATCGGCGGAAAAAGACAAGACCGCGCAGGCGATCCGGGGAATATTGGAAGAAGATGCGGCCCACCGGAAAATACCGCTGAGGATCATGCGGAAGAGCGACGGTACGCTGTTTCCCGGAGAGATCTGCAGCGGGAAGTTCGAATCTGGGGGAAGGCTCAAAATCATCGGAGCGGTTCGGGACATATCCCACCGGCTGGAAATCGAGAACGCGCTGACCAGTTCCAGCCGTTTCCTCCAGTCCACCATCGATGCCCTGATGAGCAATCTGGCCATACTGGATGAATCGGGTACCATCCAGTTCGTCAACGACTCATGGCGGGCATTTGCCGATGAAAACGATCTGGCCTGGGAAGACTACGGTATCGGGAAGAACTACCTTGAGATCTGTCGAAACGCCAAGGACGACCCTTCTAGTAATTCAGACGCTATCATCGGGATATTAGAGGAGATGCTGTCCGGCGGCCGCCAATTTTTCCAGGCTGAATACCCCTGTCACAGTCCGGATCAGGAGCGATGGTTTGTGGGCCGCTTCAGCCGGTTCGTCGACGGCATACTCCCCCGGATCGTGGTATCCCATATCGACATCACCGAAAGAAAAAGATCGGAACTGGCCCTCCTGGAGAGCAAAGAACTGTTTCAGCAGTTGACGGCTCATATCGACGAAGTCTTCTGGCTCTTCAACAGGGAACGCAGCGAGTTTTTATATATCAGCCCCGCCTTCGACAAGATCTGGGGAGTTCCCCGGAAAATCGTTCTCGATGATCCGGGCAAATGGTTCGACACCCTCCACGACCAGGACCGGGCCAACACCCTGATCGGGCAGCGGATGCAGGCGGGTGTGGAATCTAAATGGGAGTATCGGATTCTCAGACCTGACGATCAGATTCGCTGGATACAGGAACGCTGCTTCCCCATTTTCGATGATGCGGGCACGGTTTACCGGATCGCCGGTGTCGCAAGGGATGTGACGGAAGAGAAAGCGCTGAAGCGGGAGAGCGAATACCGTCTGCAACAGATCGTCCAGGCAGACCGCCTGGCATCCCTTGGCGAGATGGTGGCCGGGGTCGCCCATGAAATCAACAATCCCAACAGTTTCATCACCTACAACGTTCCCCTGCTGGAGGAAACGTGGGAGATGTTCAAACCCATTCTCAAGGATTACCGCAAGATTCTTCACGGCTGGAAACGCAAAGGGGTGGATTACGACGACCTCATGCAGGACATGACGGAGATCATCGATGCGATCCGGGTGGGATCGGACCGGATCAACGAGGTGGTGACCAACCTGAAGGACTTTGCACGGCTGGACGAAAGCGCCCAAAAGCAGATGGTGAAAATCAACGAAGTGGTGGAAAAAACCATGATGATCATCGGCGCCCAGTTGAGGAAATCGGTGTCCCGGATCGACCTGCTCCTCGGAGAAGAGGTTCCCGATATTCCAGGGCATTCCCGGAAACTGGAACAGGTGCTGGCCAACCTGCTGGTCAACGCCGGCAAGGCGGCGGCCGATGCCGAAGGCGGCGCCATAACCCTGACGACCCGATTCGTAAAGACGCTGAATGCAGTTCTGGTGGAGATCGAGGACAACGGCGCCGGCCTCGAACAGGATAAGATCAAGCGGGTTTTCGAGCCCTTTTACACCACACGGCGGTCCCGGGGCGGCACCGGCCTGGGTCTGTCAGTCTCCTTCGGCCTGGTCAGGGAGCACAACGGAGTGATCGGGGTGATGTCCCGCAAAGGACTCGGGAGCCGGTTTACCGTCTTTCTGCCGGTGGATGAAGCGGTTCCCGTATCCCTTCACCCCACCATCATGTGTGTGGATGACGAACCGAAGGTGACGAAACTGCTCAGGGCGGTGTTTCTAAAGGCGGAAAGCGGTCTGATCAGGACTACCCAGAAGCCTGAGGATGTGTTGGCGTTTCTGGAAAATCATCCCGAGGTGGATGTGGTCATGACCGACATCACCATGCCCAAAATGGATGGTTGGCAGCTTTTAGAAAAGATCAAAACCCGGTTCCCGCTCATGCCGGTGGTTCTTTATTCGGGGTTCCACGATCGGTTGAAGGAAAGCACCGGGACGGATATAGAGCCGGACGCCGTTTTGAAAAAACCGTTCGATCGGGATGAACTGGTTCAAACGGTTCGGTCCCTGGACAGGCAACAATTCTTCGGGATGGAGGAGCAGACCCCATGAAACTCCTGTGCGTCGACGACGAGCCGGTGGCCCTGACCTCGGTCAGGCGCGTTCTCAAGCGCAGAGGATACCGGAATGTGGAGATTTGTGACAACGGTCGGGAGGCCGTCGAGCGGATCAAAAGGCAAAACTTCGACCTGGTGCTTTTGGATATCATCATGCCGGACCTGAAAGGACTCGAGGTGCTGGCGACGGTCAAGCCGCACTGTCCGCTGACGGAGTTTATCGTTGTCACCGCCGTCGAGGATGTCTCTACAGCAGTCAAGGCGTTGCGACTGGGGGCCTATGATTATCTGGTGAAGCCCATCGATCCCAACCGCCTGGTGCTCTCCATGGAAAGGGCATTGGAGCGCAAGGGGCTTCGGGCCGGCCTCACCGGTTCCTGGCTGACGGGCGGTGTTCCTGAGATTCCAGACGCCTTTTCCCACATCGTCACCCGCAGCAGCCGGATGGGGGAGATTATCGCCTATGTCGAAATCATGTCCAGGAGCGGCAAACCGATTCTCATCACCTGTGCATCGGGTACCGGCAAGGAGTTGATGGCCCTGGGGATCCACCATGCCGGACCCGGGCGGGACGCACCCTTTGTCGCGGTGAATGTCACATCGGTTCCGGAGGCGCTTTTCGAAAGCCAGTTTTTCGGCCACGCAAAAGGTGCCTTCACCGGTGCCACCGGCGCGCATGCCGGGTATTTCGAACAGGCGGACGGGGGAACGCTGTATCTCGATGAAATCGGGGAACTGCCCCTGGACGGCCAGGTCAAACTGTTGCGGGCCTTGGAGGATAGCCATATCACCCGCATCGGGGAAGGCCGGCCCCGAGCCATAGATGTTCGCATCGTCTCATCCACCAACATCGATTTGAACCGGGCCTGCCGGGAGAATCGGTTCAGGACCGATCTGTTCTATCGGCTCAACTCCGCACACGTTCATATCCCCCCTTTGTCCGACCGGTTGGAGGACGTGCCGCTACTGGCGAAATATTTTATCGGGGAGATGCAAAAGGAACAGACGCCGGATATCCGGGGGATCAATCCCGAGGCGATTGCGGAACTGGCCCTTCTGGAGTATCCCGGCAACGTCCGCCAGCTGCGCCAGATCGTGGAGAGGGCCGCACTTCTGGCAGGTTCCGGAACCATTCAACCCGAGCATCTAGATGAAAAGCCCCCCGCCAGATCCCCCTTCTCTCGGAGTCTGTGCAGCCTGAAAGAGGATTCGGAGGCCCATATCGCATACGTTCTGTCGCAAACCCGGGGGAACAAAAAGGATGCCGCCGAGATTCTCAAGGTGTCGGTGCGGCAGGTCCAGCGAAGAATTTCGGAGATGAAAAAAAATCCCAGTTGGGAAAAAGTTTTGGGCGAGCTCTGATAAAGACCGTAGGATTCCGATTTGAACCCCATTTGCGTCGGTAAAAACAGGACCTGCAGTCAGGGACGCGTTCGGAAAATGATGTATGGGAACCGTCGATTTCAGTGTCCATCGAGATTTGTGGACCAGCGAAATCTATTGAAGGCCGACTTAGAGAGGCTTTCTTGGATTCTTAAGCATAGATAATGATGGTGATCAAGCCCTTAACCTCAGGCACTAATGTCAGAATACCACCTTGGCAAAGTGACGTAGCCATTAAACTCAATCGTGTGAGTCCCTGTATTTGTACTGGATCTTCATTGCAAGCCTTTGTTGATACGCCAATTGGCTTGAAATGGGCAAACCGATTCAGTCATAAAACCCTATTCTATCATTGATAAAATCAAGGGCTACCGGTGGCCACCGCTGTGAACTACCAATTTTCATTGAGGAGCTCAAAATAGGTGGCGGGACGCACACACGCCGGACAGCTCTCCGGAGCACTGCTGCCCTCGTGGATAAAGCCGCAACTTCTGCAGCGCCACTTGACCGCACTCGATTTTGTAAAAGCCTTGTTCGTTTTTAGATTATCTGAGAACGCCCGAAACATTTTTTCATGTTGCCGTTCAGCCGTGATGATCGCATCCCAGAGATCGGCCGCCCGTATGAAACCCTCATCCCGGGCTACCGCGGCAAAGCCCGGATACAGGTCGGTATGAACGAAGTGTTCCAGATCTGCAGAGGCATCCAGGTTGGCCACTGAACTGAACCGCTTCGCGGATTGCCTTATCCCTGCCAATAAGGTCTTGCCGACCAA
>Ga0066187_1000494_pt1 | contig 13239 bp, 6 predicted proteins | sample WorMetexBAHAMAS1_FD_58706 | JGI IMG/M metagenome (GOLD analysis project Ga0066187, IMG submission 58706) | Marine gutless worms symbiont microbial communities from Max Planck institute for Marine Microbiology, Germany - Inanidrilus exumae... | ecosystem: Host-associated > Annelida > Digestive...
TGGCACTGCTGTGTGGTGCGCACTTGAAAATATTTTGGCCAGTGACTGTCACTAACTCGCAGAGTTTGAGGTCATCAGACTGATAACCTATCGCTGTAAACACTGTGACAGCTACTGCTATGTATCATTGATTAGTTCATGCTTAACAGCTCGTGCTGTTCTACACGTCAGCAATAGATACTTTGGCACTCATGCCTTCAAATAGTCTGCAACTCACTGCCTGACAAGTCTGCAGAATTCAGCAACCAGGTCAGACCAATCTCAGCAAGACCTGAAAATGCCTCTGTTTGCCTAGAGCTGTTCTATGTCATTAAATGACTGACTACTTTCTTAATGGCACATCTGCTATGAATAGTTGAATACCGACAAAATCAGGTACTAACTAACAAATGGTAAAAAGGAAATGTAAAACCAAGGCTATAGAGCAAACATAAAATTGAAGCAGGAAACATTACAGCTGGTTATAAAAAAAATGTCGCCCTAACAGGACGTAACCATACTGGCCCACCGTGCAGTGTCGGCTGCCCGACCACCCACGCTCCCGGCCAGCCCGCCTACGGCAGCATTACAGACGACAGACAACAGATGACGACGACAGATGCCAGCTAGCAAAACGATACTGACCCACTGGGCGGGCCAGCAATAAGTTTCTTTGACAAAATAGACACAACAGTATGATTGTCCCTGCATAATTTACTTACTTATCACAAAGTAGACAAAGTAAGCATATGAGAATGCTACATACCCTGGTGCCGCTGTCGTACATAGCAGCAAGGCAGTCCAAGTGAAACATGTGTGAACACTTGTACAACTTGACAACAACATGCTCGTCAGGTGAACTGTAACCTGACGCTTCTTTCAGACTATCACAGCAAATACAGCAGTCCTACAAAAAACAACACTGTCTTGTCAGTAATAGTAGCAAATACAGCAAACCCTCTCGGTCCCGTATCCAACTCCAGCGGGCCTTCCAGTAGAGGGGAGGACAGACCAGTATTGCGGCCTGCAGAAAGAACACAGCAGTATACAAAACAGGGAATGTGACAGAACCTCCTCTGCATCCCATCCTTATCCCTGAGTAGTTTCTTAATAGCACAGCAGCAGACTATAGTCTATTTATACATGTATAGTGTTGGACAACCCACAGCTCATGTAAATGACCCAAAGAGAAGGACACCTCATGCAGTAAAAATTCTACATAGCTACATTTACATCTGTTTTAACAGTCGTTTCCACACGAGCCTGGTTTAGCTGGTTGTTCATCTCAATATTCTTCTTCCACTTGCTCCAATGCGGACGAGTGGCACAGGTTGTTTTTACATGCCCGATGTCTTCCTTGTCATCCAACCAAGATTGTAAAGCAGTTAGGGAAACACAGTACACATTCTAGATCAAGAAATCTGCAGGGAGGCCTGATGGATACAGGACCTGGCGGCAGAGGCACAGCCAGCTGTGAAGCACGTGCCATCCAAGCTTGGCTACGCCATTGCTTGACTGTCAAATGAGCTGGACAATGTGTTCATGTGGGTTGTCTGTTAGCTGAAACATGTCTCACCTACGACAACTAAAAGTGCTGCAGCAGAAATGAACCCACAACAGACCCAAACGTTCAACGTCAACATCCTCTTCTGTCATATCAGCTATGAACACTATCACAGCTATTGAAAACATTTCTGTTTTGGTGTTAGGGTGAGTGAGTAGTTTCTTGATGGCACATCAGCACATTACAGTGTATTTAGTGCCTGGAAATGGTTAATTTGTTTCGTGGCATGCAGGCGGCTGCTTTCACGTGCGCTGAATAGGCATAGTGGTGTGAATATGTACCCGCAGTGCAGATTGCGTTGAGTAGTTTTATGGCGTGATCACTGCACTCGACTCAACTCGACTCAACCATGAGTTGAATTGAGTTGGGTCGGGCGCTGTGCTCGTGGCTTTAGACTATAGCAGAGTAGCGGCAATGTAATTTTGTACCCAAGACTACTAGTACTTAATAGTACTCAATTATTCTTTCAAACAGAAATCACAACTGTGGATGACCACACATTTACCTCAGTATCGGGAGGCTGAGTCACTAGATGTACAAAGTCCTTCAGTATCTGTTTGGTTGGCACTCCTGCATACATCAGCACAACTCAGCAGATGAAAGACATCATTGGACACTCATTACTGGCAGGAAAAGAAATGCATCATTATATTGCTTAAATGCTTCACAGCCCGTACAGCTGCATCAGTCATTAAACAGTTGCAATTTTGTCAGCAATAGCATGCCTTCTCGCTGGCAGAACCAGTGGAATGCATGCTTGAAATTTGCTTCAGGAGTTTGTCTATTCATCCAAAGGTATAACTACTCCTAAATCACTCAATGACTCTTGTAAACACTTGTGTTTACTTCTGCATTCAACACAGCTTGGCTGCTAGTAACTGACACTTGTAAAGCAGTTTTAATGTTGATATTGAGGTCTCTGCTATAGCCCTCCTATTGCTATTATCCTCAGAAGTACTTGTTAATGCTGTTTGGAAATAAAAACGTTTTCAGTGCTCGAGCGAATTGTTCTGGTTTACCAGACACTTTCCGAATGTCAGGTGGCAGCTTGTTCCACTGGTTCGGCCTGGACACAGAAAACCGCGCCGACCGAATCTGTCAGTGTTGGCATGCGGCACAACCAGATTGCCGCGATCAGTAGAGCGAAGTCGCGGTCGATGCACAGCTGCTGAATCAGTTTTGGTCTTTAATGACAAATATTGCATTGCTATTAACAGTTATACTACACATGATAAGACTACGTAAGATTATGTTACGTTAGTGCTCCATTTAACTCAGCCATCTGAAGTCAGCACACTAAAATACTACCAGTATGCAATATATTTAGCATAAAAGCAGCATAATACAATAGTATACACAAAAATAACTTTTAATACCAATTACTCACTATGGCATAATAACACTGCTAAATACCTGCTATGTTTCTGACATCTTCTTGCTGTACCATGGTTACAGCGGAACTCGGAGCTCGAAGACGCTGCGACTGATGGCTATTTTGGTTGTTCATCTGCATCACTTTAGTTGAAGAGCTCGAAAAAACACTGACAGCTGACGGAACGGCTGTCGGAAAACCCATAAAACTGCCAGCAGCGGTTGTAGTCACGGATGTCTGCAAATGTGCTGGTGGGACAACACTGACCAATGCCAACGACTGCTGATCATCTAGCTTCCTCTTTAGTGACATACCTTGAAAATGCACATGGAATAATGCGGGTATGATCAAGAATATATGCGCATTACTTCAGTGATCTGATGCAGTAGACTGGATGAAACAAACGACACGCAGACCATAAAAACCTGCTCTAATTATCTTATAATCTACATATATTCTTCTTTGGGGTCTAGCCCAACACAGAGTAATTCAAAGAGAAACTGAGTAGGTGTAAGAATCAAACATGAAATTCGGCTAAAGCAGACGGACTGTGCGATGACCTTTGTTAGTAAATTTTTGCTATATTTCACAAGATGTAGGAGTCAGAAAGGTTTCTAACAGCAAACGTGATCTTCAAGGTCATTCAAGGGCATTGGTGATGGTGCCATTCCACAGGCCACATACGATTTCTTGTTAGACTTCCATTGCAACCATGTCTCTATCTTGCACCATTTCCGAGATATTATTACTTACTTCCGAAAATTTAAAGAGATCTTATGACCCTAAACACATCCCTTTTGGAAGTAATCTATCATTCATGCACTAGTACACCTCTGTATCAATCAGCAAATGACATTTGAAGTGCCTAGCTTCACCGACTCCAAAGATATGATTGCGGGCAAAATTTAAGAAAAGTGGTCACGCGACCCTAACCACGCCCACTAGGGGTAATCTGTCATCCCAAGGCTAGCATTTGATATATTCCACCGAACACAAAATTTGGCGACTTTCTCTTCAGCCGTTTTGGAGATATGATTGCAGGCATCAAAACAGAAAATGGGTCATGAGACCCTGACCATGCCCTTTTAGGGGTAGCTTATCATCCATAGGCTAAGATTTGATACATACTACTGTGCCCAAAATTTAACGATTCTAGCTTAAGCCGTTCCTAAGATATCACTGGGGGCCCAAAAAATTTAAAGTGCGTCATGTGACCCAAACTATGCGCCTTTTAATGGCCATTTGTCATCAGTATGCTGGACTTGATATAGCCTACCTGTATACAAAATTTAACACATGTAGCTTCAGCGGTTCCAGAGGTATGGTATGTGCCCACCAAAATTGCTGGTCCAAGCAAAGTTAATCTCATATCCACAGCTGTACCTTCCTCATTTGTCAAGAAAAATGCAGAGAATACTAGTTGTGATACCTTTAAGTGTCACCTGTAAGCTCACCATTTTACAAAGCCTATCCACATTTACCAATGCCACCCACCTGGCAACCGTCAACATAATCAACTAGAAGGGCTCAGGAAAGCATATACCTCCCCCACCGACCTTGACCTTCCAAAATTTAATTATCTCGTCCCCTGTGGCCAAGGGTATGACTGACCAAATTTGGTGAAAATCAAACATGAAATGCCGCTATGACGTTGTTCACAAACATACCTATAAATATACCTACATACAGACGCCGGCGAATACATGATCTCCCATCACCTTCAGTGGGGCAGGTAATTACATTGTAATTGCTGAGAAATGTTTATAACACCAACAACAACGACAACGACGACGACGACACCATCACCATCATCACCATCATCATCATTAGGGCCCACAGTTTTCTGCGGAAAATTTTGCCGAATTCCGCGGCTCAGTTTAGTTTACTAAACTGAGTCGCGAGAAAATCATCCAAATTCCGCAGCTTAACTGTAGCTTCCCGTTAATGAGTAAACTGAACTGTCTGCTGTTCGGTTTGTAAATACTGACAACGCGCTAACTTCCATTGTAAGTACATAAGAATATAATCGGGTTTTTGAAAAAATGTGATGAAAATGATTGGCTGGTCACCTCACAGGCTTCTGTTTTTAGAATGGCATATATCATACCCAGACTTTAGGCCTACCCGTGTAAAAGCAGAAACGAATGTATACGACCACAATCTGAGTGAAAGGAGGTCATCTCAATGGATTTATTTACACTGTACTACGTCATCACATTAGCGATCGAATTAATCACCAGTCGTATCAATTCCACGAAATTCCGCAAAAACGGAGAAATTCTGCGGCTCGGCTCAAAATTCCATGGCCTGCAGAAAACTGTGGGCCCTAATCATCATTACATATCGTTACAGCTGAATGGAAAAAAGTCTAAAGATACTCACTATTAAACGAAGACAGCAATGCATCAACACAGTAAGTCACTGACGATTTGACCCAACTGACAAAAACATGCAAACACAAGCACACACACAAACACACCCACGACAAAGTCACAGAATACTGATCGGATGTAACCCTCTCGTAGCATACGAATGCATCTAGCAATGGATTACGCAGACAGCAATATGACAACCACTATAGTGACCCTGATGGACTGGAGCAAGGAATCATGGATACCTAACATCAGTCCCATATCCACGGCATTTCTTTATTGGTCAACAAGAAAATTACAGGCAACTTTTTCATCATTCACAATACACTTATATGACCTTGTGTCATACTCCCAAGCACAAACTACAGCTGCTTGTTGCTCGTGTCATCATTTGATCATACATTCGACCTCAACTTTATAAGATATTTGACAGACTCTGTGCTTCAAAGTACTCATCGAAAGACCAACTATACACTATTAATTAATAGTTAAATGTTTCTGTCACTGGAGTCTATGAAGTAATTACTCCATAGATTCCAGTGACAGAAATGTTTAATGAAAAATCGGGTAGTGTCAGTGGAATCAGCAGAGTATTCAATTCATTTCGTTCTCTGCAGGGGTGTGAAGTATTGTGCCCAACGTGTCCTTCTGTCTGTCCGCTCACGTATTTCAAAAACCAAACGTCTACATTTCAACAAATTTCCGTACATGTTTAGTGATCAAAAGATATGGTCATAGGTGGAAACAATGGATACGATACGATACTGCACAACATGCCTCAATACGATACGATATGATGCGCCCCTAAAACATAATTTTGCTGATAACGTTAATGATAACTGTTATGCCTAGCATTGTGATAACTGGTATTTAGTTTCATTGGCAGTAGGCGTAGAAATATGTTTAAAATGATACTCAGTATCACAATGAAGTCTGACTTCGTAGCACTACTGGTATTCAACTGACGTAACTCATCAACAGTAACGTGAAAAGATACAGGCATAATGAATGCATAAGTGAGCCGGCGACGGCCTTCAAGGTGGATGGGAGAGGATGCTTAAACAAAAATCAACCCCCATACCAGGCAATTACTGGCAGTTCACACGACATGCGGGTCTGTTGAATGCATCGGTCCACCTTAGAATGTGACACTAATTACTCCCCACCCGTCACTCTCTTTGTTGATAACACTGATAGCGCTTTACACGACCTATTGCTGACAATGTGCCGTACTACAGTAGTGTGGAATATAGATTTGTTTGAGAGGGATTATCATAGTACGGATACAATGTGATACACCTTCAATATAGCAATGTTCGATACAATGTGATGCATTGTGCCAACACTATACATGTTACCTATAGCTACAGCTTGATCCTTTACTGATGGGAACGCAATAAGTTATGTATTTCTGGTTCGACCGTTTGCGAAATGGCGGTACGGGGGGCGAAGTCTGCCGAATCTGACTACATCTTGTTTGCGACATGAACTGAATGCTAGCATGAAAAGTTAAGTGCTCACTCTAGTAAGGTGCCAGATGATGATGGCTGAGCTGCAACGGCCGCACCAGGCATGCCCGCTCTGCACACAACACCAACACAATACAAGATGGACCGAGAAACTGGAAAGTATAATAAGATTTAATGCAAACGCCAGTTAAATAGCCAATTTCCAAGTAAACCTGAATCAGCCAGGTTACATGTGATCCCGAGCAGTGACTGATGCAAAATGTTCATATTGCCATAAGCCCTTCAGGCATCAAACACGAAATCATTTACTGGACCTAATACTTCTTCACTGACTAACAGACTGCTAACAGAAGGCATGATTCTCTCTTCACACCAACTCACCAACTTGCTCACGGCAGTACCTGTTGTTTTACATTTATGCATTAATCACAAGTTATATACATGAAAGCAATCATCAATTAAGGAAATGTAACCAGTGAAATGACTCAGCTATACGACATTAACCGAAAATTAACAAAGTAGTTTCAACAAGATAAAAACAAGCAGTTAAAGAATTTAGACAAAATGTCACAGCGTCATCTTGTCACCCCTCAGAGTAACGAATGGATTCGTCCGACCTTGCCAAGTCTGTGTCGGTCTTCAAGTCAGACTGAAACACTGCCGCTTGTCACTGCAGCACTCATGGCTATGCCCCACTGTACCGGGTTTTCCCCGAGTCACTTCCCGATGCTGCTGCTACTGCAGCACAGCATTAATCACACGCCGGTATTTCCATGCGTGGAGTTTTTAGCTGTCACTAGTGTCCACGCGAGTCAGGCCCCTAAATGGCATCTCAATCGGTTCAGCTATTTTTGCAAACACTGCTACAAAGGCACCAAGTGCTTTTCAATGGAGCAGACAACCCCACAAAAGTGCCCCTTCCCTAGGGAGATCTGACCCTCATCTAATACATGATTCCTTATGCTCACCTGACCAAGCACCCCAAATGGCATCTTGATCGCTTCAACCGTTTTTGTAGGGCTCACAAACTTGACCAACAGACAGACAGACACACAAACCAACCACACTATTCTGGATGTAGCAATATGCCGCTATTGCTAATGCTGCGATGCATCCAAAAAAGTAGGGAAAATGTGTTTATCTGTGAAATCATAATTACACCAGTAAGTAACAACCTGCTATAACTATTAATTCTGAAATATGACTGTTCATTTCACCCGGGAATTGAAAGTTATCAATGCAGTATTTATAAGAATCCTCACAGCAACAAACCATCAACGAAGAATATGACAACAGGGGCACCGGCACTTCGTGGGTGGTCTGTCACATTTTTAGAGTCAGGAGGGAACTGGGTACTGTACTAAATGTAACAGCACATCCATCAATTGATATAGTACAATGTGGCTTGAATTAGCTAAGGTTTTACATCCCACTCGACACAGAACAGGTCACTTCTTCTCAGCCAATCTCTTGGTTTGGTATTGAAGAAACTCAACCCAACACAACAAAACCAAGCAACACAGAAATAAAATGATCTAAGTAGAAACACACAAAAGGGTAAAAACCTAAACAAACATACAACAAACGAAATCTAAACTGAAACCAACATGCAAATTTAATGAACTGTTCACATGTGTGTGCATATCATTGTGCACAACTTTAACACAAAATAGCATAGAACAGTTCTGATTATTTTCCTTCCTAACCTCCAGACAATCATCACAGCTTGATGTTGTCCTTTGGAGGAGAGGCAGAGTGTACTGTAGTGTGGCACTACAATCTGCAAGACTGCAACAGCACTTCAGTGCCTCTGATTCGCCTGCAACGTATGACGCTATACAAATCTACATTTGATTTGATTTGATTTGAAAAGTACAAGTACAAACAACAATCAGTTATCACGTTGACTCACCCATTGACGTTTGGCCAAGAACCAAGGACGACAGGAGATGAATGCTGACTAGGAATGCTCGTATGTGACTGTGACGCAGAAGCATGTGGTCTGCACAGAACATAATGGCATGTCACTCTTAACACTGAATCAAGGGATGCCCACCAATCACACGCTGATCACAACAATCATCAGTGCAGCCATAACATCCCAGCCACACTCTTTGTTCATCTAATCAACGTCTCAGTCATCCACAATTCTCCATGTAATCTGACAAAAGATAATTCTGTTGTCTTGTATCTTCAGTCTGGAATGGACTGTACCTCCTGATGTAAGGTTTACTACTACAACTAACGTTCTGAAGTTCCATCTGGATCTCACTTATATACATAGCCTTATCACACCTACTGCCTCTGATTCAGTTGATATTATCGTTTGCATCACAAATGTTTTATTGCTGCTGCTGCTACTACGAACCACTACTAGGCTGCATCGCAGTCACTACGGCTGGGAGCCTTTGCTGCAGTGTATGCAGAAATGGCTGAACCGATCAAGATGCAGTTTTGGGGCTGACTTATGGGAGCCCAAGGAAGCATGTGTTAGATGGGGGTCCAGGTTCGACAAAACCATTTGCCAACACGATGTGTGACAAGACGGTGATGCGACCTTTCATCAAAATTCTCTGACCACTTGTTATTATTATATATGCTCTAACGTGTATAAATCGTAATGGCTAAAACAACAAGCTAATGACAAATACTGTGATATGTCATCAAAACTGAAAGATCTGTGAATAAGAACAGAGTTGAAGCGCAGAATAAAGATGGAGAGATGCTGAAACAAGACAGAGTCTCACATGGATCACTGACTGCTAAATTTAAAGGTTGGCCGACCTCACACACTGCAAAATAGCCCGGGGACTCTAGTTTACTGATTCTAAAGATCTTTGTGAAATTCATATGTGCCACCCTCAATGGGGCAACAAATATTGGTGGGTTAAGTAAGAATCATGTTTTTCAACAACGTCAAGAAATCTCTGGCTCAGGAGCCTTACCATCAGAAATTTGTGTCCCTCTGCCATTGTGGTCAACGTTGCAGATAGTGGGTTGGCATAATGATCAACAGAGGTGTCATCAACAATGTTCGATGGCTGAAGTTTTGTTTACATGGCTCACCTTTAAGGTTCGTTCTCATTGCCGGGACTGATCTCAACTGAACTGGCAGTTCATAATTCTTAACATTTTCAGAACTAGTTAAGTTCAGTTCATTTCAGTTGCATCAATGTGAGTGAGCCTTAAGGTGAGCCATCAGTATTACACATAGGTCCTGTGCGATGCAGAACATTACATGCTCACTGTGCAATAGTCCAGCCTCTTGTCGCAATGCATGTACAAAACTAAGCAGGTAGCTGAATAAAAAGTGGCTGATGCAGAAAGTGCTCTTCGGGCTGACAAGTGATCTGTTTGCGTTATTCATACTGCAGAATGCAGATGACAAGATTTCAACTGATACAGTGTTGTGTGGGTCTCTTGGCAATAGATGAGCCTCTCGTCTTACTCCACTTGTTATGGAAGGAGTGACTAACGGCCCAGTCACCAATATGCTGCTGTGGTAAATACTGACAACTCTAACCCTAACACTAATAACTCGAATTCTTAACCCCGTTTCCATTTTACACAAAATATTGTCATTATTGCAAACCCCTAATCAGAAGTAAATATACAGCAAATGATGTTAAATTTTACGGCCGTGGTTTGTATGATTTTGTATACCATCATTCGCCGATAGGTCGATGCATTAATTAGTCACACTGGTTCTAGAAAAAGAATTTTTGGCAATAAATGTCACAGGCTTTTTCATAAGACAGCTGTCCTTCTTATCACCCAAGCAATATTGTCAACGTGCTGAAGGAAACAATAGAGCACTGCCCCAAAGAGTGGCCTGGCCTCAACCTTTCTTATGCACCACTGGACATAAGAAGTGTTCTTATGCACCACTGCACATAAGAAGTGTTGCTTCCTTTATGCACTGCCTATACTCAATGCCACACTACACCCAAAGCCAAAATCCCAAAGCCACAGAGTTGACATCCACAATCCTCCTACCTGCTTCCTGGTGTCAAGTCACGAACCAGGACTCGCTTTCTCTTTGTTGCGACATCCAACGGAGTTGACCGACCAACGGTGAAGAGAGGTTTCTGGAAATTAGCATTATTACCGCTACTGCCGAATGGAGAAGCACTTGCTACTGCACCGGTAGTAAATCCGCCATGCAGACCTCCTCCGCTCCACACAGGTCCAGCTGCTGGCACTGAAGATGGTGAGGAGGATGTACAAAAACCAAATGAAAGACTGTTCAAAAACGGCGAGGGAAAAAACGTACTTCCTGGATTAACTGACGATGTCCCAGCAATTTGAAAAATGCCAACACCGCCACCTGACAGACCATTCGCGGTTGCATTTGAAGGCTGAAAGAGCGGAGCTGCTAACATTGAACTGGGTGCACGCGAGAAGTTACTTGGTGCTGGCATGTACGGCTGCGGAAGTGTTAGTCGTCGAACGCGGCGTTTGTAGTTGGTAGTTATACGTATCTGCACCATGCTGGATAAGTGAACGACATACGGTAGATAAAATGGGTGTCGATTCAAGTCGACAGTGCTTGCACAACACTTGTGACCTTTCTCTAGTAATAAGGCTACTTCGATGCTGTAGGGATGCCACTCCCCTGCACTGTCGCCTTCCCACTGCCATGCAACACCAGCAGCCGGCGGACTGTCTGGTGGGAATTCCTGCCTTCTCACTGGCCTGCTAGAACCTGCACATCAAATATCAATACATAAAATAGTAATCAGAAGCACCAACCAGAAGGCAAAGGGGTTGACTGAAAAATAAGGACTGGACAGATGCAGTTTGTGTAATGCTCGTATGTGTGCAGTGCTGGAACTACAGCTCTGTCGTATTTCGTTTACACCAATGGCTTAAATAAATTACGGCAACTTATAATTTGCTACAAAAAATTTTACACCAGTCTTTCAGGGCTTGGGTTCTATAATGTACTTTGTCTCTGATATAGCCATATTTGTGTTGAAAGGGGACATTAAACTCCAACTAACCAACTCTATAATGTACTGCTGTACTGTTGGTCCAACAGCAAAATGTGTGTTTACACGATACAACTGGCTGGTTGTATCGTACACATATAAGAATATAAGATCATGATGCCAACATCCTGCTTTAACAGACCATCTGTTCACAGTAATTAATAGTTGCAAAACTGTTAACTAGTCCCGTTAAAAATTCACGTGACATCGCGATTTTGGCTTGCCTGCCGCTGCTCATGCCGCCTACCCCCGCCCGCAGCCGGTCTGCACCTGTAGTCCGTCCGCGCTCGACGCCCGACCCTCGCCCGCCCGTCCGTCTATCCATCCATGTAAGCCACGCCTGTGGCCAGATTCACAATCCGATTATTATATATAGATAGTCTGAACCCGATTTTGATTTTATGACAATTAACTTGAAGGTGAATTCCAGTTACACTAAGTCATATTAAGTCATTTGTTCTTGGCAGCAGCGCCTGAAACTTAGCGACTCAAGTCGATAGCTTAACAACTGGTTTTGACTTCCAGGCTGATAAGCGGAGGCAGCTAAGGGGACTTTTTGGGGGTAAGAAATTTAGAACCGACTACAGTAGTCAAAAGCACAAGAAATTTTGTTACTTAATGCAAAACTAGCGATAATCAGATGAATGAACTTCACTGAAAGCTCAGGCTGCCGAGATGACGTCACAGTTCACAGGTGTCTACTAGCTGTTAATTACCATATCACTGTCATTGAAACTGAGATTTGTTATTGGCTGTCATATTCAAGTACATGTTTAGTAAACATTTACAAGTGTCATGTACAGCTTTACTAAGTTACACGACAGGCGCATGCCTAACCCTTAACTATCATTCTAAACTGCAACCTGCAAGGTTAGGGTTGCAGTTTAGAATGATAGTTAAGGGTTAACTATCATTCTAAACTGCAACCCTAACCTTCAGACTAGCATATATATCTTAATCTTTGTAACGATAAATGACACCAAAGTAATAACAGACAACAGTGTATACCAGTGGACTGATTGGTCTGGCTCATTGTATCCAATTCGACTACAAACAGTGCCAGAGACGAACTGACGTTCTTTAAGTACACGATCGACTGGTTGGGCCATGCCCTGGCTCCGCCTCTCGCAAGCCACTGTGCGTAAACAGTTTCGACATGGTTTGATACAGCCGGTTCGTAAGGTAACCAATGCGCTGAATGAAACAACCACTCCCAGACGACAACAGAGCCCTGGGTCGCCATTCGCCGTACGTTTGCTTAACCAGTTAAATTCATATTCCACAACTATCAGTCCATCCAGATTTTTTCAGTTTCAGTTTCCATAACACCAGTCCGCCATAGTTTCCGCTCACTGGTTGTAAGTAAGTAAACAGAAAAGGTCTATCTGAATAACGTAGATCACCGCAGGTCAGTTAAAAATCACACACAGGTTTCTGAATGAATGAATGAATGAATGAAAATGCGAGGATTTTAAGTGCGTTTGAAAACCGA
>Ga0066187_1000495_pt1 | contig 13222 bp, 11 predicted proteins | sample WorMetexBAHAMAS1_FD_58706 | JGI IMG/M metagenome (GOLD analysis project Ga0066187, IMG submission 58706) | Marine gutless worms symbiont microbial communities from Max Planck institute for Marine Microbiology, Germany - Inanidrilus exumae... | ecosystem: Host-associated > Annelida > Digestive...
GCAACCGGAATACACCTTAGAAAAGCCGTCAGACCGTCCAAACAAGTGGGACCACCTCAACGTTCACCGTGGCCAACTTTTTTGGCACCCCATGGTTGGCCGTGGCCTTGCTGATCGGTGCGGCCTTGGCGACGTCATTGATCGATGGCGCCGGAAACGTGCCTTTCTTTCGAGCTGTCCGTCCTTTCGAACGCCCTGAGATGACCTCCGTGTTCACGACCTATCGCGACTTCGGGCAATTAGCACCGCCGGCCGTGTTCTCGGTATTGCTGCAAGCATTCCACCTGCCGGCCGTATTCGCTGCGGCCGGTCTGGGCATGGCCGCATTGGCCTGGTTTTCCCGCTTTATTCCGCGCCGCCTATAAAGTTATCGCGACCCTCAGCCTACCCGAACCGCGATCGTCGAAAACGCTAGACCCGACCTACCCTTAAAGGTAGCTTGGGACATCATGCCTGAAACACCGCCCGCCATCGTCAACGTCGTCCTCTGTGACAAGTCACCCCTGGTGCTGACCGGCCTGGTCCAGCTGTTCGGTGACAGCGACGAGTTCAGGGTCGTCGCTACGGCTGCCGACGGCGAACGGTTCTTGGAAGCCGTCGACAAGTTCGATTTTGATATCGGCGTGATCGGCTGGAAGATGCCCTACATGGACGGCCGTGAGGTGCTTCGTCGTCTAGCCGACCAACCCGACGCGCCCCGCATCGTTATCTATACGGGTGACGGCGGTACGGGTGTGTCACGGCAAGCCATGATCGAGGGTGCCGCCGGGTTTTGCGCCAAGGACGAAGTCCCTGAACGTCTGGTCGAAACGGTTCATGCCGTTGCCGCCGGCCGCATGGTGTTTCCGTTCATGGATGTTCGCGCGGCCTTCGCCGATCCACTGGAGAGCCTTACAGACCGGGAATCGGAGTTGCTCAAAGCATTGTCCGACGGATTGACCAACGCCCAAGTCGCCGAGCGTATGGGGATATCGCTGAACACGGTCAAATTCCACTTGAAGAACCTTTACGACAAGCTCGATGTCAGAAACAGAGCCCAAGCCGTAGCCCGGTACCTACACGGACCCACCTGAAAGAGTAGTAATTGCCCACCCGGAAGAGAACACCAACCCGTCCTGCGGTGTGTTTCGAGGAAAGGCCCAATCATTACATTCGCTTTTTCTTAATTGTTGACTTCGTTCGTATCCATTCACTTTGCAATACATTGGGTTTCCCCGAGCCTCGCCGATGCCGAAAAACCGTTCCATAGACCGACCGATCGTCCTGGGCATCGTTGGCGATTCGGCTGCGGGCAAGACGACGCTCACGGCGGGAATAGCGGAAATCCTCGGCCCCGAGCGCGTTGTAACCATCTGTACGGACGACTACCACCGATTCTCCCGGTCTGAGCGGGCGCGGCTCGGACTGACGGCGCTGGATCCGCAAGCCAATTACGTGGACATTCTCGAGCAACACATCTGTCTGCTCAGAAGCGGCCGGCCGATCCTCAAACCGGTCTACAACCACAACGGCGGTTTTCTCGATGTGCCTGAATACGTGGAGCCGCGCGATTACGTCGTAGTCGAAGGATTGCTCGGGTACAGCACCAAGGCCATGCGAGATTGTTTCGACGTCAAGGTCTATGTCGATCCCCTGGAGGAATTACGGATCAAGTGGAAGATCCAGCGAGACACGACGGAACGCGGCTACACGGAGGCGGATGTCAGGCGCGTGCTCGACCGGCGTGCCGAGGACAGCGCTAGTTTCATACATCCCCAGCGCACCTTTGCCGACATCGTTGTCAATTTCCACCCGCCGCAGGCCAACAGCGAGGAAATGGGCGCCCACCTCAATGTCTGCCACACCTTGCGGCCAACGCTGCCGCACCCGGATTTGAGCCCGATCATCGATATCGGAACCAAGAACGGGATCCGCCTCGACCTGTCTCGCGATTCCGACGGCAAGCCGGTCGACGTGTTGCAGATCCGGGGCGACCTGGACGATGACACGGCCGCCGGTGTCGAAGATCTTTTGTGGAACCTCATACCCGAAGCGGCGCATCTGCGCGACAACGTTGGGCACTTCCGGAACGGCAGTGAAACGGAACTCGTCAGCCACCCGCTGGCCCTGTCGCAGTTGATGGTGACCTACCACGTGGTCAAGGCCGCCCTCGGCCACCACGCCGTATGAGAGGCGACCAGACGATGATCAAGGAAACCCGCCCGATTCAAACTGGACATTTTCCAGTTCATTGGTGACAACCCCCATTGCGAGGAACCAAGGAGTAGACCCCATGACCCAGTCCCAACTGGCCGAAAATACGGCGCTCGAACCGGGCGCTAGTCACACCGAAATGGCGAACGCCATCCGCTTTCTGTCGGCGGATGCCGTGCAGAAAGCTAATTCCGGTCACCCGGGAATGCCGATGGGTATGGCCGACGTTGCGACGGTCCTGTTTTCGCGCTTTCTGAAATTCGACCCGAAAGCTCCCGAATGGCCGGACCGTGACCGCTTTGTCCTGTCCGCCGGACACGGTTCGATGCTTATCTATTCGCTGCTGCACCTGACCGGCTACGAAGACATGACGCTCGATCAGCTCAAGGATTTCCGCCAGCTCGGATCGATCACGGCGGGCCATCCGGAATACGGTCATGCGCCCGGGATCGAGACGACCACGGGGCCGTTGGGGCAGGGGATCACCACCGCCGTCGGCATGGCGCTGGCCGAGCGCTTGATGAACGCGCGTTATGGCGACGCCGTTGTCGACCACCACACATACGCCATCGCCGGCGATGGTTGCCTCATGGAAGGGATCAGCCACGAAGCCATTTCCATGGCCGGGAACCTGGGTTTAAGCAAACTGATCGTGTTGTGGGACGACAACAGCATTTGCATCGACGGCCCGACGGACATGACCGTCGCCGACGATCAAATGAAAAGGTTCGAGGCTTCCAATTGGGATGTCGATTCCGTTGACGGCCATGACCCGGAGGCCGTCGCTGCCGCCATCGAGCGCGCCAAGTCTTCCAGCAAACCGTCGCTGATCGCGTGCAAGACGGTGATCGGTCACGGTGCGCCCAACAAGCAGGGGACGGCGGCAACGCACGGCGCCCCCCTGGGCGATGACGAGATCGCCGCAGCCCGGGAAAAAATGGGGTGGCCACACGCGCCTTTCGAATTGCCGGAAGGTGTCGTCGCGGCATGGCGATCCGTTGGTGAACGTGGATCCGGTGCGCATGCCGCCTGGACCGCTAACGTGGCGGCCATGGACGGTGCCCTCAAGAGCGAATTCGAAAGGGCGCTCAGCGGCAAATTGCCGAACGGCTGGCGCGAAGCGTTGAACGGACATAAGAAGCGCTGTGCCGAGGAGCAGCCCGGTTGGGCCACGCGCAAGGCCTCCGGCGAGGCACTCGCCGTTTTGACCGAAGTCGTTCCCGACCTGATCGGTGGCTCCGCCGACCTAACCGGTTCGGTCAATACCAAAACCCCATCGACCGCACCGATCACGGCCGACGATTTCTCGGGCCGTTACATGCACTACGGCGTTCGCGAGCACGGCATGGCGGCCGTGATGAACGGTATTGCCCTGCACGGTGGCTTCATTCCCTACGGTGGTACCTTCCTGGTCTTCGCCGACTACATGAAAGGCGCCATGCGTCTGTCGTCCCTGATAGATCAGCGTGTCGTCTATGTCCTCACCCACGACTCCATCGGTCTCGGTGAAGACGGACCGACTCATCAGGCGGTCGAAACCGTCGCCATGCTTCGAGCCCTACCCAACTTCAAGGTGTTTCGTCCGTGTGACGCCGTGGAAACGGCGGAATGCTGGGCCTTGGCGTTGGAAAGCGAGGACGGCCCCTCGGGCATGGTGCTGACCCGGCAGGGTGTGCCGGCGCAACGCACGGACCATACGGATGACAACCTGTCGGCACGCGGTGCCTATGTCCTGGCGGAAGCCGACGGCGGCGAACGCAAGGTCACTCTGATGGCGACCGGTTCCGAGGTTTCCATCGCCATGGCGGCGCGTGACTCGCTGCAAGGAGAGGGTGTGCCGACCGCCGTCGTCTCGATGCCATGCTGGGAGCTGTTCGACGAACAGGACGAGGGTTACCGGAAACAGGTCCTGGGTTCGGGAACCGTTCGGGTTGCCGTCGAGGCGGCCGTCCGCATGGGCTGGGACAAGTACGTCCGCAACCACGGCGGCTTCGTCGGCATGGACGGGTTCGGTGCCTCGGCGCCGGCCGGACAGCTGTTCGAACATTTCGGCATCACCGCGGACAATGTGGTGGCCGAAGTCAAGGCCCGCCTGTAACTGCGCGCCGCTCTCTATGGTGCATCACAAGAGAATTACTTTTGAGGTAAGGAGTTTGACATGCCGATCGTCTCAATGAGGCAGCTGTTGGATCACGCTGCAGAAAACAACTACGGCTTGCCGGCGTTCAACGTGAACAACATGGAACAGGTGAAGGCCATCATGGAGGCCGCCGAAGCGACGGATAGCCCGGTCATTTTGCAGGGGTCCGCCGGTGCCCGGAAATACGCGGGCGAGCCGTTTCTGCGCCACCTAATCCTGGCGGCGGTCGAGGCGTTCCCGGGCATTCCGATCGCCATGCATCAGGACCACGGGACGTCGCCGGGCGTCTGCCAGCGCTCGATCCAATCGGGTTTCAGCTCGGTGATGATGGATGGCTCCTTGAAGGAGGACGGCAAGACGCCATCGTCCTACGATTACAACGTCGACGTGACAGCTAAAGTGGTCGACATTGCGCACGCTTGTGGTGTTTCCGTGGAAGGTGAGTTGGGCTGTCTCGGTTCCCTGGAAACCGGTGAAGCCGGCGAGGAGGATGGCGTTGGTGCTGAAGGGGTGTTGAGCCATGATCAGTTGCTGACGGACCCGGAAGAAGCGGCGCAGTTCGTAAAGGCCACGAACGTCGACGCGCTGGCCATCGCCATCGGTACCAGCCACGGCGCCTACAAGTTCACCCGCCCGCCGACCGGTGACATCCTGGCCATTGACCGTATCAAGGAGATTCACGCGCGCATCCCCGATACGCACCTGGTCATGCACGGATCCTCGTCGGTTCCCCAGGACTGGTTGAAGATCATCAACGATCACGGCGGTGACATGGGGCAGACCTATGGCGTTCCGGTGGAAGAGATCGTCGAAGGCATCAAGCACGGTGTGCGCAAGGTCAACATCGACACCGATCTGCGCATGGCGTCGACCGGCTCGATCCGCAAGCACCTGCACGACAATCCGTCGAACTTCGATCCGCGCAAGTATTTCGCCGAAGCCTCAAAGGGCATGACCGAAATCTGCAAGGCCCGCTATGAGGCCTTCGGCACCGCCGGCAACGCCAGCGAGATCAAGGTCGTGTCGTTGGACGACATGACCCAGCGCTACGCTTCCGGTGAGCTCGATCCGACCGTTCACTAATACCGCAGGTTCGATCTTCGTGCCGATCGACAAGAAGAAGGAAGGGACACGCAATGGCTGACATCAAAATCGCACCGAGCATCCTGTCGGCCGATTTTGCCAAACTCGGCGAAGAGGTCCGCGCCATCGACGCGGCAGGATGCGACTACGTCCACATCGACGTGATGGACGGCCATTTCGTGCCCAACCTGACCTTCGGTCCGCCGATCATAAAGTGTATCCGGCCGCACACGGAAAAAGTCTTCGACGTGCACCTGATGATCAATCCGGCGCAGCCGTTCCTCAAGGACTATGCGGACGCCGGCGCCGATATCATCACCGTCCATGCAGAAGCCGACCCGCACCTGGACCGAAGCCTCCAGTACATCCGCTCACTCGGCAAGAAATCCGGCGTGTCGCTCAATCCGGCGACGCCGGAGGCCATCGTCGAGTATGTACTCGACAAGGTCGACCTTATCCTGGTCATGTCGGTCAACCCGGGTTTCGGCGGCCAGAGTTTCATTCAGTCGCAAATCGAGAAAATCCGGCGCATCCGAAAAATGATCGGCGATCGACCGATCGAGCTCGAGGTTGATGGCGGCGTCAACTCGGAGACCATCCGTGACATAGTTGAGGCGGGTGCCAACGTTCTCGTTGCCGGCAGTGCCGTATTCAAGGGCGACGATTACGATGCTACGATCGGTGTTTTGCGTGACGCGGTCGCCGATTTGTGACCCAGTGGAGGACTTGCGACCCGCCCCGGAACCGTAATAGTTTTAGGCGTTTACAGAAACTTCACAGAGTTTGTGTAATTCCTAGTCAACTCGATTCGTTGCCTCCTGGGAGATACCCTTGACCCAAGTGAGTCTTGTCCGCGATAGCCTCCAAGCCCGCGCTCCGATTGGCGGGTGGTCGGCTCAGCGCGTCGGCCGCCTGGGATACCAGCATCTCTTAAACATTACCTCCCAGATGAATTTCTATTACTTCTGGGAGAAGCGTTGGTTCTTCCTGGCGATGGCGCTCGGATTTTTCCTGCTGACCCTTCCGCTCCCCGAGGGACTGTCGCAGGAAGGGATGATCGTGCTCACCATGTCGGTGGTTGCGACGATTCTGTTCGTCACCGAACCGGTGCCGTTGCCGACCGTGGCACTTCTGATCGTTATCGGTCAGGTCCTGTTGTTGGGCATCGATTCGACGGATGTGGCGCGTAGCTTGATGACGGATTCGGTGCTTTTCATCATGGGATCGCTGATGCTGGCGGTTGCCGTCGTCAAACAAAAACTCGACAAGCGCATCGCGTGGCTGATCGTCCGTGTCACCGGCACGCGGACGTCTAGGATTTGTTTTGGTATTTCAGTCGTCTCCGGCTTGCTGGCATCCTTCGTCGGCGAGCACACGGTGGCGGCCATGATGTTGCCCGTCGGTATCACGCTGATCACGCTGACCTCGGACGAACCCAAGAAGGTCCGCAACCTGGCTGCAGTTTTGCTGTTTTCGATTTCTTATGGCTGCTCGGTGGCCGGTATCGGAACGCCCTCGGGCGGTGCGCGTAACGCCATCATGATCGGTTATTGGAAGGAATTCTTCTATGATCCGTCCAATCCGGAAACCCATCGCTTTATCATCGATTACCTGAAGTGGATGGTTTACGCCTATCCGATGTTCCTGCTCCAGCTGCCGCTCGTCACTTTCATCCTGCTGAAAACGTTCCGACCGGAATATCAGAACCTGTCCCGTGCCGTCGCCAAACTCCGCGCTCAGATGCAGGCGGAAGGTTCGATGAAGCCAGGCGACTGGGTCGCCATCTGCATCTTCTTCATGATCTTGGTTGGATGGATATTCCTTTCCTCAAACGTCGGTATGGGAACCATCGCCATCATGGGCGCGGCGTTGTTTCTGATCGCCGGCCTGGTCCGTTGGGAGGACGTCAATTCAGGCGTCAACTGGGGTGTCGTGCTGCTGTATGCGGCCGCCATTTCTCTCGGTGTCCAAATGAAGAATACCGGGGCCGCGCAATGGGTGGCCGAAAGTTTCATCGCTTTGTTGAGCCCGGTTGGAGCTAGCGAAGGGATCGGCCTGTGGGCCGCATTATCCGCGTTGACGACGGTAGTCACCAACACCATGTCAAATGGCGCCGCCGTCGCCGTTCTCGGACCGATCGTCCTCAAGGTCGCCGTCGTGGCCCAGGAAGACCCCATTGTTATCGGCTTCATTACGGCAGTCTCGTCGGCCTTCGCCTACCTGACCGTGGTCGGTACGCCGGCTTGCACGATCGTTTACGCGTCGGGTTATCTGAAAACGACGGACTTCCTTAAGGTTGGCTGGCGAATGGCGGTCATGTCGATCCTATTGATGCTGGCCGCGGCCTATGTTTATTGGCCGATGATCGGGTGACGATCGCGTATTTGAGGTCAAACCGGAATGATTGGTCTGCCCAAACGACAAATCGACGAAGAATTGGAAGAGCTGCGCGAGCAGCGCCGCAATCGCTTCCGGATCCTCGTCTGTATTGACGGTTCTGACGAATCTTACGAAGGAATACGATACGCGGCGCAAATCGGCGGTTCGAAGGAGTGCGATATCATCCTCCTTTACGTGCGGCCGATCGACCAAGGCCTGCGGACAGGCGGTCTGCAAGTTCGCGTCGCGCGACAAAACATGCTTGAGTGGGGATTGGAATTACCCGGCATCCAGTACCTGAAACGCGGCCTAGAAATGCTGGTCGAACAGGACCGCGTCGGTGAGGAGTGGGGCATGGTCTCGACCCACACGGACGTCTGGGGCGACCCGCTGGGCGACAACAAGATTGAATACCGCCACGAAGGCGGCCGGACCATCGTGCTCAAACTGAAGACGGCCCCGGATCCGGCCAGTGGCATTCTCGACCAATATGAACTGGGGCCCTACAACCTCATCATCATGGGTGCACCGAACAAATGGTATGGCGGTCTGACATCACAATGGAACGCGGGAGTCGCTCAGAAAGTGGCTTTCCTCGCACCTTGTTCGGTGATGATCGCCCGCGAGATCGTCGGCAAGATCGGCCATGGACATCTCGTCTGCCTCGACGGTTCATCGCAGTCATTCGAAGCTGTGAGGCGCGACGCCGTGCTCGCCCATCATTGCGGGGTCGCACTGTCGATCCTGTGTGTCGCGAAAACCCATGCCGATGAAGCGCAAGCCGCGGAACACCTGCGGGACGCGAAGGGAATGCTTGCCGAAATGGGTCTCAAGGTGAAGGAAACGATGATCCGAGTGGGTGACCCCGTCGAACAAATCGTCGATGTCGGTAGCGATTACTCGGTCGTTGCGGTATCCGGAGCCGAAAAGTCTCGTTTCCGGCGGATGATCATGAAAAGCGTCGCATTTTCGGTCATGGGGTCGTCCGAAACGACCGTTCTCAACATTCGTTAACCCATAAGGCGACGTGCTCATTGCCGGCGCCTGGTCTAGACGATCGCGTCGATCTCTTCCTCGCTAAGTCCGCCCGGGACAATGGTTACCGGAACCCGTAACCGATCCGTCATCTTTTCCACGAGATAGGTAACGAGAGGGCCGGGACCGTCCGTTCCCGTGGCGGCTCCGAGGACAAGAAGCGAGATACCCCGTTCCTCGTCGATGAGCTTCACGACTTCCTCCCGGACGGTGCCTTCACGGATAAAAAGGGTGGGTGTCTTACCGGTACGTTTTTGCACGAGGGATGCGACAACTTGCAACAGTTCTTCAGCTTCTTCGCGGGCTTCTTCCCGCATTCTCTCTCCGACAGCGATCCAGTGTTGAAACTCCGCCGGCTGCATAACGTAAAGCAAGGCGACTCGACCGTCAGTGCTGCTCGCCCGACCACAAGCGAAGCGTAGCGCAGCGCCGAACTCTTCGCTCTCGTCGACGACGCAAAGGAAGGTTATTCCCGGCCTGTCTTGCGACGGAGTTTCGGTTGGTGCGGTTCCGGTCTCGTCTATCGTGCTCAAGCGTTTTGTCTCCCCAATTGATGCTTAGGCCTTCCGGAAGGCCGCGTTTGCCGCCCAGCCTGCGAAACCGGCGATGATGACGGCGATCACGCCATAAGCGAACGAGTAGCGGTGGGCAAAGTTGAATATACGAGCTTCGATACCGAACTTTCGAACGTTTAGCAGTGTCGTTTCCGTCGCCACGAGTTCTCCCTTGCGGATCAAATGGACATCGATACCGAAAGTACCGACGGATACGTTGGCCGGAAAGTGGACCTCGGTGCGGAACAACCGGTTGCCGAGGAAGTTCAGGTTTCCCGTTTCCGCACGGTAGAGGCCGTTCGCCACCTTGTTGCGCAAAAACGCGTGGCGGAAATGGTCCCATGAATGCGGATCCGCGGAACTTCGTGCTTCGTCTTTCGGAATCAGGAGTAGGTTTTCGAGCCCGATTTGCTGAACGGCCGCAACATCGCCAGGAAGGAAATGGTCGAGCGGCCGGTTGCTCGCCATGGAATAAAACGACGGCACGCCCTCGAATGTGATTTCATCGCCGTTGACCCACACACCGAGCACCTTGCGTTTCTTCCGAACGATCTCGTCATGCTGCGGGCCGCGAACGACGACGACGATATCGCCGTCACCCGGGGCAACTCCGAAGATCAGCAAGTCGGTGCCATGGAACCCGGCCGTGATCTGAACGACCCGTTTTGACAGGTCGACCGTAAATTCGCGGGCGTCTGCCGATTTGCCGACGGCGAAAGAGACGGTGATAGCGAGCAAAATACCAAAGAAGACATGCCGAACCATGATCAATGCCCCACCGCACCGAGGGAATATAGCTCTTCAGGCGTGACGACCAGATCGAAGCTCAGCTTGACGCATACGGCGAGAACGATGAGAGCGAGGAGACCGCGCAGGTGCTCGCCCTGCATGCGGGTGCCAAACCGCGCTCCGATCTGCGCGCCGATGACGCCGCCGATCATCAGCAAGAGGGCCAGTACGGCGTCGACGGTTTGGTTGTTGACGGCCTGCAGAACGGTCACGTTGGCGGTGACGAAGATGATCTGAAACAACGACGTTCCGACCACCACCGAGGTTGGCATGCCAAGCAGGTAGATCATCGCTGGAACCATCACAAAGCCGCCGCCAACGCCCATGATCGCAGACAACAGGCCGACGAAGATCCCGATACCGGCGGGAAGCAGAGCGCTGATATAAAGCCGCGACTTGCGAAACCGCATCTTGAACGGCAGCCCGTGCATCCAGTTGTGCTTGTGCGCCTTCGTCCGCGTCGCCGATTTCCGCCTCGTCATAGCTCGGACGCTTTCGACGAACATCAGGCCACCGATGATCGATAGGAAAACGACGTAGGAGAGTTTAATGACGAGGTCGATCTGCCCCAGTCCCCGTAAAAAGGTGAATAGCCATACACCGAGAGACGAGCCGATCACGCCGCCGACGAGGAGGACCGAGCCCATCTTCATGTCGACGTTGCCGCGCCGCCAATGGGCAAGCACGCCCGAGACGGACGAAGCGACGATCTGGTTGGCTTCGGTGGCGACGGCGACGGGGGAGGGGATACCAACGAATATCAGCAACGGAGTCATCAGGAAGCCGCCGCCGACGCCGAACAGCCCCGACAGCAAACCGACACCGCCACCAAGGCCGAGGATCAGAAACACGTTCACCGAAAGCTCGGCGATCGGGAGGTATATGTGCATGGGCGCGATGTCCCTTGGTAAACGCCGTATGCCACGGTACTCCACCCGTGACGAAAGACGACTTCGCAACGGCTACCCCCCGGTTCGGAGTCACAACCCCTTTGCCGCCTGCATTGTCGCGATTGCCTTTTCATGAAAGCACCAAGCTTTCAGCGATGAGGCACCACGGCTTGTAGGTCATCACAATGGGCAAGTCAAACCCGTCAAAAGGCCAGTGAAATATCCCAGCACAAGGCGGATGAGGTTTTCGGGAAACAGCCGGTTTACGGTATCTTAACGGCCCTCCGTCATTGTCGGGGGTGATTAGATTTCACCGACCATTCGCGTCTTGGATCATGAAGGGGTGGAACAATGGGGGTTGCGGATTCGTCGCCCGGCAGCGCTCCGTTGATCCGGCGTCTGCTGATCGCGTTGACCGGCGTCTTCGCGCTCGGGTTGTCCGTGCTTTACGTGTTGCCGTTTATTACCCCGTCTGCGGTCGACCGCTCGATCATTGAAGGATTTCTTGGTCGTGCCACAGGGCGACCGGTTCAAGTCACCGGCGATGCGTCCTATTCCCTGTTTCCTCGGTTCCGTGTGTCGGCGAAGAACATCGTAATCCCTTCCTATTCGGCCGGCGAGGCCCCGGAATTCACAGACATTGGCGCGCTCGACTTTTCCCTGGATTCCATCGCCCTGCTTTTCAATGAAATTAAGGTGCTGTCATTGAAAATTGCAGAGCCGACGGTTCGGTTTCACCGGGATGAGCAAGGGCGGGTCAACTGGCTTGCCCACAAGGAGCAGGAGCGATCGGTTGATCAGCCTTTTTATTGGCTTCCCGATCACGACTGGGGGTGGTGGAACGATCTCGAGTTCGGTGAGTTCAAGATTTCCGGCGCCCGTCTCCTGTATGTCGACCGTCAAAGCGGAAGGAGGATAACCGGCCAGGACGGGAATTTTCGGATCGAACCGGTGGCGAGTTCCGAGTCCGCCCCGGGCCTCCGATTCATCGGTAGCCTTAATGTCAACGGCGAGCCGGTCGAAGTCAGTCTCGAGAGCGGACCGTTGACCCGTTTCCTTTCAGGGGCACGTACGCCGATATTCGCTGAGATTTCGGCGGCACCGGCACGGGTTCGCTACCGGGGTTCGGCAGCCAAACGCCAATACCTCGTTTCCGAAGGCGAACTCGATGTCGAAGCGCCGGAATTACGAGGGTTGGAAGCCTGGCTCGGACCGGTATTTCCGTCGCCGGTCGACGGCGGACTGAAAGCCACGGCCGCGTTGATCGCCAACGGCAACCGCGTATCCGTGGAGAACGTTCGTATCGACATCGGCGATTCCGAAGCGACTGGCCGTTTGGATGTGGCGATCGCACCCAGCGGTGCCCGGGCCGACGGGCATGTCAACATATCATCATTGAATTTAGCCGCGATGCCAGCGAAAGGGCTTTCCGATCTGTGGCCGGTTTGGCTCGGCGGCCAAATCGAAGTGAAATGGGCGGAACTTACGTTTGATGGCCTCGAACTGGGTGACGGCGAAGTCGTCGTTCGCTCATCGCGCGGAAGAAGTGACTTGTCCGTCTCGGCTTCACGCCTGTCGCTTTACGGCGGTGAAGCGCGAGGAACATTCACCATCGAGCGCTCGGAAGGAATGGCGTCCCTCGACCTGCGAGCCAATCTTGCGAACGTCGAAGTCGGAGCCGTGCTCAGGCGGATGTGGTATCAGCCCATCATCGAAGGCCGGACGAACCTCGACCTGCGCGTATTTTCGGTCGGCAGTACGCCAGCCGAACTGGTTGCCGCCATGCGCGGCGAGGGGCGTTTCAACGTCAATAGAGGAATACTCCACGACATCGGATTTGTCGGATACTTGACCGACCACGTTGAAGACAGCCTGCCCTTCGATCAGTTGGTCGGCAGTATCTCCATCGAAAGCGGTGTCCTCAGCGGCGACGATTTTTTGTTGAGCGGCGAACCATTGAGCCTGGTCGGAGCGACTCGCATCGATCTCGCCGATGGATCCGTCGATGCCAACGTTCAAACGCTGAAGACATCGAAAAGAAAAGAAGGCCGAACGATCAAGCCGTTTCGGATCGCCGGCACGGTAACCGACATGGAAGTCTATCTAGAGCAGATTCGATTTAATCGAGGTCATATCCTGCTGCGGCAAAGTAGTTGATG
>Ga0066187_1000496_pt1 | contig 13165 bp, 11 predicted proteins | sample WorMetexBAHAMAS1_FD_58706 | JGI IMG/M metagenome (GOLD analysis project Ga0066187, IMG submission 58706) | Marine gutless worms symbiont microbial communities from Max Planck institute for Marine Microbiology, Germany - Inanidrilus exumae... | ecosystem: Host-associated > Annelida > Digestive...
GCCAGCGGGTAGGGTTTTTGCCGCCTCTTCCGCCCCCCGGTAACTGGCCAGTGCGGATTGGAGGTTGTCTTCGGTAAGGGGAGTGATGGCGGCGGTTCGGTCTCCGGCTTCGATCTGTTTGAAGACATTGCTTAAAGACCGGATGACGGCCATTTGATCGGTATCGAGATATTTGGAAAGATATTCGAAGTTTTCCGATAGTATTTTTCTAGCATCCCGCCATCTCGCCCCGGAGAGTGAGGAGACGGCAGTTTGGAACATCTCCTTCGCCCTTTTTTGTTCCAATTTCTTCGATAGCCGTCCTTCTGCGGCCGCAATTTCACCGATTCTTCGATTATGGATAAAGGAGATGTCGATGATTTCCGGTATATCCGCAATGATTTCTGCTGCCTGCCGGTAGCTTTTCCGTGCCGCCGAAAGGTTCTCCTTAGTCTTCGGACTCAGGCTGGCCAACCGGTCCCCCTCGTCGATCCTCCGGAAGAAAGCGATCAGAACCGACATCAGGGACCGTCGGTCGGCATCCAGCCATTCCTCTAGTTGACGCCGGTTTTTATATAGCTGGTTTTTCGCCTCCTGCCATTCGGAAGGATTTAATGCGCTTTTTATCTGTTCAAACAGATGCATCGCTTTCTGTCGCCGGACAATTTCGTCGGCCGTGGCCTGGTCGTACAGGGTATCGGAAGCCTCCGAATCGATAAATCCGTTTTGATGCGTGTAAACCGCCTTTACGAAGAACTCATCCGCCCGATCTCTTTCCCTCGGGACCTCCAGGGTTGTCCGGGCGACGCTCTTAAAGAGCTGTTTGTTGACAAAAACCTTGTACTTTAAGGGCTGGGCCCCTGATTCCGGTTTCTTCCATGTAATGACGTTGCTTTCTCCCCGCCGCTCCATGCGCAGAGCGGTGGGGGCTCTTAACTCAAAACGGATCTCAATCTGATAGATGCGGTTATCCAGAACATAGGCGACGGCCGCGAACTTGCCAATACCGGCAGGAGAGAGGTCAAACCCTTTATCGTTGACGAGAGGGATCCGGTCGAATCCCACATGGAACGTTTCGGTACGACCGTGTTCGGGAACCCATAGACGAAGCTGTTCACCATTCACCGATTTGACCACACCGTAATAGCGGTGCCATTTGACGCCTGCATCCGCTGTTTTTTCCAAAAATTGGGGGTCGAACACCTGTTTGAGAATAATGATATTCCGGATGGTTCGTTTTTCCGCCCCTTCGCTTTCATGGAGTTTTTCGAACAGCACCCGCATGGGGTAGTCCTTGTAGGCACTCTTCTCCGATTCAAACGCTTTTGAGGTCACAAATTCAATCGCAAATACCCGTCCTGAAGCGACCGTGAGAAAGAACAGAAAAAGCAGTATCAAGGTGTATACGGTTCGGTGGATCACACGAGAGGTGGTAGATTCCAAAGTCGGTTGTTCAGTGGTGCGCATGGTCCTTCTCTTCGTTTATAATATATGCTCTTCTCCAATTTAGTTGGAGAAGAAGGATTCAAGGATTCGAACCAGGGGTCAAGGGGCCAAGGGGTTGTTTTTTTGCATTTCACTTGAATCCCTGGATCCTTGACTCCTCGGCCCCTTATACAGCCGATCCGTTCAATTAAAATGCCTCACAAATCTATCATAATTTTACAGCTAATCTGGAGTTGACCCATTATATTAGCGGTCTGCCACACCCCAGTCACCAGAGAGGCATCTGGCATCGGGCCTCTTACGAACCGCCCGTTCGCCCTGAATCTGACGGACACGATGCTCCAAAAAGGCGAAGGGGGATCGGTTGACATAAAGGTCGATCTGTTTGAACTCGATAGTTCGTTCTCCGGCTCTCTGACGGTTTTCCATAAAAGCACGAAGCGTGTTGATATATCTGAAACCGGAATCATTTTGGATGGTTTTTTTCATCTGGTGGTCGATAAAAAAAATCGTCCTCAAATTTTTCTTAAAAGCGCGTTTTAAATAAGTCCAGAAGTAAAGTCGTCTTTCGACATCCAGGTTGGTAAGGGGTTCATCCAGAAACCAAACCGGACGCTTTTCGTCCAATACGATTTCCATCAAGGCTTTTTGCTGCTGCCCTCCTGAGAGCAGGTCCGGCAGCTGTTCATTGGAGAATGAAAGTGCCTTCTCCGAATCCGATCCATTTAGTATGAGGTAGTTGTCCCGGGTGGATACCGGAAGAAAAAACGCCTTCTGCGGAAACACGCAAAAGTATTGTTCCCGGGTTTTTGCGGCCTCGATGGCGCCGAACTTTTTCCCACCATAGAAGGTGCCGTTGAAGAAAATCCCTCCCCCGTCGGTTCCGGCCCGGCCGCCGATCTCTCCGGCAGTCAGAGACAAAAGATTTAGAAAGGTGGTTTTCCCGGATCCGTTATCTCCCTCCAGATAGTAGATGCCGTCTGTGAATGCGATTTGATTCCCTTTTTTCAGCGTGAAGGTGATGGAAAACAGCCCATCCCATTCCAGCACCAGGGGAAACTTTACATCAAATCGGCATTCCATTTTCACTTTCCTTTATGGAGGAGGGCGAGGCTGAGGCGGTTACCGGTAAAAGGGCTGAAGCACCATCGATTGATCGGATAAAAAAAGATCGAAACCGCCAGAAACGAAAACGCCATGGGCAACACCATCGGCCAGGCATCGGCGTGCGCCAAAGCTGCGTCGGTTGCCGGATAAACAAGATATGCCGCCGTCAGGCAGACCTTTATGGCCATTACCATGATCAGCGGCATGAGCCAGAAGATCGTCAGCAGCTCCCGGATCCTGTTTTTGAACATCAGCAGGAAGGCGAATTCCGATTTCAAATGAACAAAGGCGAAAAGAGAAATCATGAATGGAATGGCAATACCCATGGAAAGGTCGGTCAGATAAAATTGAAGATGATTGGCCCGTATATCAATATTGATCTTTCGGACCCGGTCTCTGATAATTTGCGATTTTTCATAGGAAAAAAGGTAGTGTCCTTTCAGGTGAAGTTTTTCGACAAGATCCATGAAGCCATTGTTGATCTCAAGGCGTTTATACAAAAGTCCGTGCCACCTGGAGGAAAACAGATCCGGCATGTGAATGGCAAGATATCTCGGATAAAGATCGACTTCGCTGTACATCACGTTGTTGGGTTCGATGTCAGGGCTTTTGAGATACCGTTTTTCGACCTTCAGGACAGGTCCTTTTACCTGCACCACCGATTCGGCGAAATCCACGATATCCGTTGTGGTGTCATTGGCCAGATTGGAGATAAGATGCAGCAGGTTCATCGGTACGATCAGGGCGACCCGGCTGACATAAGGATTTACCCCCGATCCGGGATCCTGCGCGACAATGGTCGCTGATTCACGAATGCGTCGGGTCAGTTCGTTGAACACCACAAGACGCCCTCCCGACTTATTTCCCCTGATCAGATCGGACGCATCTTCCAGATCCCTTTTGAGGTCGTACACCCTTGACCGGGCAAGATCTTGTGGAAGGCCACTGCCGTTGTGGTTGATCACGATGTTGTTGACCGTTAGCCTGAAATCATCAGCCGGATCCACCTGTAAATATTCGTTTACGGCGTTCTCTACACCAAAAAGGCGGTAGAGAGGGACGATACTACCGGCTTCGGTTCGGTCTTGATCCGAATTACCGGCAATACCGGGTTCGAAATGGATAAACAGATTGTTCTGGTAGATAAACGACGGTCCGATGATGCCTGCCCCAAGGCGTTCAAAGATTTTGTGATAGGAGTGGAGAAACCGTTTGTACTCGGTGCCGGTTCGTGACCGAATAAAAAACACATGAAAGGCCTTTTCCGAAAGGAGGTCGGCCCTCCGGATTTCCGTTTCCCGGAATTGACGGATGTAGTCCCAGGTATTAAAGGCCATTGTGAACAGAAACACCCCGACGAGACAAACAAAGCGCCGCCGGGTGGACTTCCGGAACAGCATCTTCAAGCAGATGGCCATCAATTTCCAGAAGTCTTTTCCGATCAACATCGTAAGCTCCGTGAGCTTTGGTTTGCAGGTCATTTACCACAAACAGGCGATAAGCCATCTCAAAAATGTCTTTTTGCCCGATCCGTAAGTGGCGGACAAGCTATCGCCGTTGAGCCCTCGCTCAAATCCTAAACATACAGCAGTCTGCCTTTGGTTTTCGCATCGGCCTCGCCTTGATCTCGAAAAAAAATCCTAATTTTGAGATCGTTTCCAATTCGTGTCCGTCTGGAAATGGTAGATTTTTGTTCCTGGCAAGGATCGAGAATGTTTTCAACCGCAGGAACAGCCCGCTATTTTGAGGATTGAAAACGATCGAGGACGCCGCCAGGGGTGAAAAGATGCCGTTTCCGGACGGACACTATTTGACATCCTCATAAGACCAGACAGTTACCACCATATCCCCGCTGACACCGATATCATGGGCATATTTTTTTAATTCCCGGGCATATTTTTTTCCGAAACGCGTCACCAGGATAATCTGCCCGGTAAAGTCCCGTCCATGTCTGGATTTTAAATTATCCAATACATTCTGGTAGTATTCCAATGTTCCATTTTCCAGGGACAGGCCCATCTTTTCCGTGTCCAGTTTATCGGTATCCCTGTATGTTTTGAAATAGTAACCGTTGTATCCGGCCGACTCGTAGTAATAGAAATAAGCCAGGTAGTCTGGATTGCTGAGCAGCTTTTTAACGATGCCGTAATGCTTGCGCAGATCGGCATCAAAGCTGTTGAAATCGAAAAACAGAAACCGCCTGGCCTTTTCGGCCCGGATCTTTTTTTCAACCACAGGGGGTGCCGCAACGGCTTTAGTTACGATCAGCGCCGGATAGTAGCCGCTGCGATCCAGTGTTACCGACACCTGGCCTTCCAGGATTCGATACCGAATATCTTTTGCCTTTTTGTCATATTCAAATTCGATCTGAAACTGGCCCTCGTATTGGTTTCGGATGGTCAGCTTAAGATCGAAATTGTTCAAATAGGAGGGCGGGTCAGGCACCCGTTCCCAGTAGCCGAGGTCCCCCAGTGAAATAAAATCCTCCTTGGCACCCGTAACCAGGGCGAAAAAATTGTATCCGGCGGTGGTCCCGGTGACACCGATGCGAAAGATATGGTTGTCATCATTGCTGAGATAAATCGATCTTCCCTTGAACAGGCTCTCGGCAGCCGGCTCAGCGGTGAAGACACCGCCGGCCAGAAGAAAGATGGAGATCCATTTTACCACCTGCCCCATGGCATTTTTCTCCCGTTGGCTTCTGGTTAATGCGTTTCTCAACTGGCATTACGTCCGGTCGGAGAATCAAAGCGTCCGGCCCTGCGGATGTTCGGATCAATTTCCCCTGGAGTATAGTTCATCGATCTTCAAATACATGAACTTTCGCTGAACCGCCTGATTGAAAGAGTTGAGATGAAAACCCCGTTTGGCAAGGTACTGTGTCAAGGGGCCCCGGTGTTCACCCAACGCACTGTTCCATTTCGTGTTGTCACCGAGGGTTTTGTTTGTCAGTGCCCGATAAAATACGGCATCCGCTGTTTTGAACATTCGTTTTTCTATGAGCGGTTTGATGTAATCGTACAGCTTCCGACTGGTTTGAATGTCATCCACACTGACGAGAGAATTGATGATGACCAGCTTTTTAAGATCGGAAAGGGAGACGTCATCCTGCGTTCGGACCGCACGCAGATAGGCTTCCACCGGTTTTGCCGGTATGGCGATGCGTTCTTCCCAGGTTTCATCGGATTCGAAATCGCGGATATACTTCACCACGTGATTCAGCACCTGGATCTTGCGGTTGCTCCATTTTTTCATCTCCGTCAGGAGCTGTTCGTCGGAGAAGTATAGAATCACATCCCTGGGAATTTCGGTAGATCCGCTCCCGACAACACGATCAATATATTCCTTGATACCGCTTAAAAGGCTCTTTTGTTGCCGAATGAAATCCTTTTGCCGGTCCGGCTTCGATCTTAACACCGATTTTTTAAACTTGAATTTCCTGAAGGTGCCGGCATTTTCTTTCCGATCTGCGGTTTCGTAGAGTTTGATCAGGTCCTCCAGGTTTTTATAGGCGTCTGCTGGAGAATCTTCAAGGCTGGATTTTCCGAACCGTACCCCGGAATCGCTGGGATAGATGAAATAGATATTCAGATTCAGCGCTTTTGCCTTTTTAGCTGTGAGCGCAAGGGCGTCTTCCGTCAGGTCGTTGGCGCCGGCATCCGTTATCACAAAGAGTAGTTTCTCGTGGAGCGGCAGAATCACCTTTTTCTTCTGCAGGGACTCGATTTCATCCATGAGCAGAATCAGCGCCCGCATCAGGGGTTCGGCATAATTGATGTCATTGGATTCCATGGCAAACTGGAGCTCAGACGTCCGTTTGATTCGTTTGAAATTGGGCTTGGCATAAATATCATCGTCGCTTTCAGACGAATCCCAGTAGGCAAATGTTCGGTTTACCCGAAGGCCGATGCCATCCTGTTTCATTTCCAGCACGGCATTGTTGAAAGATTTGACGTAGTCTGCAAACGGCCGCATACTTTCGGAGACGTCCAACAGGAAGAAGGTGTTCAGATTTTTTTTCAGGGATTTTGCGAGCAGTTTCATTAGTCGCGGTGTAAAGGCTCCCGGGATAAATACACGGGTGGTGCCGGCAGGGTCTTTTTCACCGTATTCCGGTGACGCCAGCTGGGGAAAGCCGAAATGGGTATAGAACCGGTGAAGACTTTCCTGGTCCAGTTTTTCCACGATGTCCCTGAAAAGCCGCTCCTTCAGGTAGGTATGCTTTACGTAAAACCGATTGATCTCTTCGGTTTCCGGTGAAGCCGATTTGGAATCGGGACCGTTAAAAAAATCCACCCGTTTCAACGGATGGTAGTAAAGACGCGATCGCCAAAGCGTGATATATTTTTTTTTAACCCAGCCGACGATGCCGTAATCCTCCACATTATCCCGATAATCCAGTTCGTTGAAGTCTTTTCCCAAAAGATAGTAACCGTTCCGGTAGTCGAGGATTTTATAGAAATCATAGTCCACGAGACTCTCGGGTGGTGTGGCGGTATCCTTTTTATTTCCTTCCCAGCTGTCCCATATCGTGGGAAATGCGCTGGCTTCGCTCGGCAGGCTCAGAAATCCGTAAACAGGGATATATGCTTTTTGCTTGTCCAAAAGGGCATTGTACCATAAAAACCCCTTTTCGAAATCGTTGATACCGATGGTAAAAGAACCCCGGTCCCGGGTACGGACCATCCGGATTCTGTGTTTTTCCCAGTCGATATCGGTGATGAAAAAAACCTCCTGAAAAGCGATTTTCGCCTGGGGGGTAAGGCTCTGGAGCTTTCCCGTCGGAAAGGACGCCTTTGCATGGCATATAAAAAAGGTCCCCTCGTTGGGATCGTTGCTGAAGGTGTACCCGTTGTCATCCTTTTTTTTGGAGACCCACAGGTTTTTTTCCAGCTCGTGGTAAAGTCGCCGGATGGTGTGTTTGAAACCATCAATTTCAAACTGGCCCAGTCGATCCCTGTCGATGGTGGTAGGGCATTTGACATTGATCCGCCGATCGGCATTGAAATCGGGGGGTGCGGCTTTAGCAGGAACAGCGGCGGTCATAAAGAGCCCGGCCACCAGTAGCATCAACATCTTTTTCATGAACGCCATTTTCTCTTCCATTGAAAGGGTCGGTCCAACTAATAAACGCATTGAAGCATAGTGAAATTGGGTTGTTAAGTCAATAGTCGGCAGGCGGAATCATTGGGTTCGTACGGTCTGAACTTCCGGTTATAAAATCGATTGCCTGCGGATATAGGGGGGCGCTTGAAGCGTCAGGAAGCTTTCCTTTGCCGGGCGATTTTCCGGGTTTCCGGGATATCGAGTTCCAGCCGATCTGCAATCTCGATGGCCCGGTTGAGCCGACTCGGTGCGGATCGCCCCCGGCACCGATGGGCGGGATCCCCGTCGAACCCTTTTCGCATACCCGCGATGAGCGCCTCATGGTCAAAGCGGGACCGTGTGAGACCTTCCTGGAGCTGAATCATTTCATAGGCAATGCTGCGGGTCATTATCCGATGATGGGACCAGAGCTGGCCAACTGAACCGCCCACGGCCAGTCCGGCGATATTGATGGTCATCACAAAAACATTTTTCAATACCAGGTTGAACAGCAGCTCCTTTTGGGTAGTCAATACGCTTGCCGGTATCTCGATGGTTTCCAGAGCGTTTGACAAAAGGGAAGCGCCCGGGCCGAAGACCGGGGAGGGGAGCAGCACCTTACAGTCCGTCCCCCTTTTTTTTTCAAACCAGACGGAGATCACCGTAGGGTGGGGAATGTGGTGAACCTCCCATTGATCGGGAAGCAGTTCGTTTTGAAGGAGGGCGATGTAAGGATGCCAGGTAGCGGGTAGTTGCGGCAAAAGCGCTGACAGATCCTTTTCACCCACAGCGATGAGGACCATGGCCGGTTCTGGAATCGCTTTGGCGGTTTCATGGATGTCGACTTTCCGGGTGACCGGATAAACCGGATGGCCGCATTTCAGAAAAGCCCTTGCAAAAACCCCCCCTAGCTCGCCCACCCCGATGATAATAACAGCTTTTTTCATGGTTTTTTCTCCATTAAAAATTATGGCTAAATCCGAACGGCTTTATTAGAATGCGCATCAAACCATCGTGCCGGTTTTTTATTTCAAAGGAAAATCCGTACTCGTACGTCTAATGGGCAAGAGAACCGAATCTATGGAAAACTGCAGAGACAACGAACTGGTCCGCCTCTCTATCAGCGGTAGTACCGATGCTTTCGAACATCTGGCAAACCGGCACTATCAGATGGTGTACAGGGTTTCATATAAGTGGTGCGGCGTCAAGGAGGACGCAGAGGAGATCGCCCAGGACGTTTTTGTCAAACTTGCACAACAGATAGATCGGTTCGACGGCAGGGCATCCTTCAAGACCTGGCTTTACCGCATCACCCTTAACACGGCTAACGATTTTCTGCGCAAAGCAGCGGTAAAGAGAAAATATGAATCCGCTTTTGCCTTTGATGAAACCTGCCACAATTCTGAAACGGACCCGGATGCCCGTCTGGCTGCCTTAAGATTATTTGCCGAGATCGACAAACTACCCGAAAAGCAGAAATCGGCGGTACTGCTGGTTTTCGGTGAAGGGTTGAGCCACAAGGAGGCGGCCAGAGTGTTGAAATGCCGGGAAACCACCATTTCATGGCGGATCTTTCAGGCCAGGAAGAAACTGAGGCGGTCCGGAAAATTTGAGAGTTGATCATGGAAAAGGACAAGCTTGAAAACCTGATAAAACACCTCGATGTACCCCAGCCGGGTAAAGATGCAAAAAAGCGTGCGGTGAAAGCTGCTGTTGCGGAATTTCGCAGGAAGAAACCATTGGCGAAAAAAAAGTTCAAAGGGTTTTCCTTCTTGAATCGTCTAACGGGTAAAACCATGAAAGGAGATCCCGTAATGAGACGATCTTTTGCCGTATATGCCTGTATCGCTGTCAGCATTCTCGTGGTGGGCGGTGCCGTTTTGCCGAACCTGGTAACCTACCGCATGTCCCCCTCCCAAAACGAGGCCACTTCCCATCAAATTGCAGCCGCCCCTGCGCAGTCTCGCCAGCTTGCTTTAGAGGTGGATCAGGCCCCGGCTGAAGCGGAAAAGAAAAGATCGGTGGCCGTTAAAGAGGGGGTGTTAAGATCGGCTCCGGTCATGATGAAAAGAAAGGAACGTTTCAACGCCGGCACGGCAGCCATGGCCATGAAGGGACATGAGGGATGGCCTGGTTCATCCGTATCTCAGGATCGCATTCGGAAGCCCCTTGCGGAATATACCGGGCGGGACCGATTTGAGCCGAGCGCCCCCAACCCGGTTAAAAAGGCGGCGGCAGAACCGGTGTCCACTTTTTCGGTGGATGTGGACACCGCTGCCTACGCCTTTGTCAGACGGGCGTTGAACCGGGGACACCTTCCCCAGAAACATGCCGTGCGCATCGAGGAGATGATCAACTATTTCGATTACGACTATCCCCTGCCCGCCGACCGGTCGGCACCCTTCAAACCATCGGTGACGCTCTTTCCGACCCCATGGAATCCCGATACCCGTCTTCTTCGCATCGGCATCCGGGGCTTTGACCTTGTCCCGGGGAAAAAACCACGATCCAATCTGGTGTTCCTCATCGACGTCTCCGGATCGATGAACAGTCCCGATAAGCTGCCCCTTTTGCTGAATGCCTTCAGGATGCTGGTGGAGACCCTGGAACCCGCGGACCGGGTTGGCATTGTGGTGTATGCCGGGGCCGCCGGGACGGTGCTGGAATCCACGCCGATAGAGGAGAAGGGAAAGATCCTGTCGGCGCTGGCCCGTTTGACGGCAGGAGGTGCAACTGCTGGCGGAGCGGGAATTCGCCAGGCATACGCACTGGCACAAGCACATTTTGATCCCGGCGGTATCAACCGGGTGATCCTGGCAACCGATGGTGATTTCAACGTGGGGATCCGAAACAGCGATGAGCTCAAAGGGTTCGTGGAGCGTAAGCGGAATTCCGGCATTACCCTGTCGGTATTGGGATTCGGACAAGGGAACTACAACGACGCCCTCATGCAGAAGCTCGCTCAGAACGGCAACGGCAATGCCGCCTATATCGACAGTCTCAACGAGGCGCGCAAGGTCTTGGTGGACGAGGCGGCGTCCACCCTTTTCACCATCGCAAAGGATGTCAAGATCCAGGTGGAGTTCAATCCGTCCGAGGTGTCGGAATACCGCCTCATCGGCTATGAAACCCGGATGCTCCGGCAGGAGGATTTCAACAATGATGCGGTGGATGCCGGGGATGTGGGTGCGGGCCACAGCGTGACGGCGCTCTACGAGATCGCTCCTGCCGGCGGCAAGGGTGATCTTATCGATGATCTTCGCTATGGCGGGTCCGGCAGGGCGGCAGCGAGTCGCGTCGGCACCGCGTCCGAATACGCTTTTTTAAAAATTCGGTACAAGCTCCCGGACAGCGACAAAAGCCGCCTCATCACAAGACCCGTCACTCGGACCGATGCGGTTTCATCCATCGACAGGGCGGATGGCAGTGCCCGGTTCGCTGCCGCCGTGGCCGCCTTCGGACAGTTGCTCCGGGGCGATCCCTATATGAAAATATTTACCTACAAGGATGTGATTGCCCTGGCCCATCCTGCAAGAGGAAAGGACCGGTTCGGGTACCGCGCCGAGTTTTTAAACCTGGTGCGGCTGGCACAGACCGCCCGGACCATGGGGGATCGGTGAGAGAGAGTACTGCCGGGCTGCCTTGTCATTTCAACATTATTTCTTTATACTGGGCGCGTTTTAATACAACCCCAATCCCTTTTTCCCAGAGAGGAGAAAACCATGGACAAACAAGTGGACGGTTTTCGATTTCTTCCCCCCAGCCTGGCCGCCTGGATCGGATCTTTCATCCCAGAAAAGGCGTTTTCGGATCCCATACCGTGGACCCCTTTGAAAAAACCCCTTGGCGAGATGATCCTGGCCCTGGTCACCAGCGCCGGTATCAGCCTTGCGACCGATACGCCCTTTGATATGGAACGGGAGAAAGAGGAACCCACCTGGGGAGACCCAACCTCCCGGGTTATTCCGAAAGGTACATCCGGCGGCGATGTGGCGGTCAACCACCTTCACATCAACACCGAATATATCATGCAGGACATCAACGTCATGCTGCCCCTTTCCCGGATGGAGGAACTGAGTGAAAAGGGTGTGATCGGGTCGTTGGCGCCCTCATCTTATTCATTTTACGGTTTCCAGTGGGAAGGTCGTGACTTTCTCGAAACGGGGATCGCACCCATGATCGACCGAATGAAAGAGGAGGGGGTGGATGGTGTCTTCCTCACCCCCGCCTGACCGTTCTGCTGCCAGTCCGTGGGACTGGCCGCCAGAAAGATGGAGGAAGCCGGCCTTTCCACCATTGTACTAACCCCCACACACGAATTTCACCGGGCAGTGGGCATCCCCCGTTCCGCCGCCATCGAATACCCCTACGGCCGACCCGTCGGACAGGTAGGGGATGTTTCGGGACAGACCGAGGTGATTTCGGCAGCCCTTTCATTTTTCGAATCGTCTGAAACACCGGGAGCCATCGCGCACCTGCCTTTTACCTGGCCCGAAGCCCCGAAAGACACTCACTGGCACCCCCCGGGGATGAGCCCCATCATCAAGATGTATATCGATGACATCAAAAAGGCGCGGAGATAAATATCGGTGGACGGGATAGGGTCCCCCCTACCCCTTTTCATAAGCCCGGTAGAACCGCATCACCTTTTTGACGTACTGGCGGGTTTCGGGATAGGGGGGGATGCTGTTGTACTGATCCACGGCGGTGGGTCCGGCATTATACGCTGCAAGGGCCAGATCGAGTTTGCCGCGGTATCTCTTCAGCATCTCCTTGAAATAGCGGGTGCCCCCCAATATGTTGTCCCATGGGTCAAAAGGATCGCGGATACGCAGCGGACGGACGTTTTCCGGCATGATCTGCATCAGACCCATGGCCCCTTTTTTGGACACCGCTTTGGGATTGAAATCGGATTCGGCTTTGATGATCGCTTTGACCAGGGAAAATGAGACGCCGTGCCGCCGTGACGCCCGGGTAATGTAGTGATCGTACTTCTTTGGATCATTTCTGACACGGGTTTTTTTCCGAATCCGTTCCCGGACGTACACTTCGTACTTTGGCGATGTGGGGACGTTGGTGAAATGCAAAACACCGTTTTCATCCCGGTACATGTAAATATCGGCCAAAAGAGGCGGTGGGATGAGAAGCAGCAGGACACCGGTGTAAACCCAAAAACCCGTCATGACCGGAAACCGCATGCCCACGTGTTCTCCTCTGAGGATTGCTTTATTCACTGATACCAGAATGTTAGAAAGCGATCAATGGGTAAAATCAGGAAAACCACATTTGGATTTGGTTTATCATGCTTCTCCAAGATGAACATCGAACGTTGAACATCCAACGCCCAACGTCGAATGAAAAACATGATTCCAACTCTGAGTCTGCGGCCTTATTTCCAACTTTTCGTTCCTTTATATTTAAAATTCGATGTTGAACGTTCGACGTTCACTTGTGCACTAATAATCTAATTGCAGTATACTGTATGGTAACCTCCCCTTTTTCAAGCCGGATCTTTTTTGTACCGCGAATCCAGTATCATCACCTTCCC
>Ga0066187_1000497_pt1 | contig 13093 bp, 11 predicted proteins | sample WorMetexBAHAMAS1_FD_58706 | JGI IMG/M metagenome (GOLD analysis project Ga0066187, IMG submission 58706) | Marine gutless worms symbiont microbial communities from Max Planck institute for Marine Microbiology, Germany - Inanidrilus exumae... | ecosystem: Host-associated > Annelida > Digestive...
CCACATGCGGACCGGCCGGGGGAACGAACGAAGTGGTCGGCAAATGGATGGCCTACCGTCTGATCTGGGCACGCGCCGTGTTCGGCACGCTATGCCTGGTGTTGCCGCTGGTTGCCTGCGGCATCACGCCAAAGCCGCTGAGCGACGACGAAACGGAAACCCGCATCGATACCGACCTTTCGGCCATGTTCTCCAATCAGGAGCGGGTCGAAAAGCCGATCTCCTTGCACATGGCGATGGCCCGTGCGCTGTCCTACAACCTGGACAACCGGCTGAAGGTGATGGAAGAGGCGCTGGCCAACAAACAGCTGGACGTCGCCAAGTGGGACATGTTGCCGGACCTGATCGTCTCGGCCGGGGTCGACCGCCGCAGCAACACCGATGCCTCGTCGTCCCGGTCGGTGGAAACCCAGACGGAAAGCCTGGAAACCTCCACATCCGTCGAAAAGACCATCCGGACATCGCAGCTCAGGTTCTCCTGGAACGTTCTCGATTTCGGCGTCAGCTACTACGCCGCGAAGCAGAATGCCGACCGTGTGCTGGTGGCCTTGGAGCGGCGGCGCAAGGTCGTTCACAACATCGTCCAGGACGTTCGCGACACCTTCTGGCGCGCGGTCGCCGCCGAAAAGCTGATGCAGCGTTTGGACCCCATGATCGAGCGCGTCCGGCGCGCCCTGGAGGAGGCGCGAACGGTGGAGGCGCGGCGTCTGCGCGCGCCGCTGGAGTCGCTCACCTATCAGGCGTCGCTCCTGGATACGATCCGAGAGCTGCAGAACGTGAAGCGAGAGTTGGTCGGCGCCAAGACGGAACTGGCCGGAATCATGAACCTGCCGTTGGACCAGGACTTCAAGATCGCGGTCCCCCAGGACGACACAGCCGTAATGCCGACGCTGGAACTCGATCTTCGGACGCTGGAGCGCATGGCGCTGAGCTACCGCCCGGAATTGCGCGAAGAGGACTATCAGACCCGGATCAGCGCGGACGAAGTGCGAAAGGCCATGCTGCGCCTCTTGCCGGGCCTGGAGCTGGAATGGGCCTACAACTACAGTTCGAACCAATTCCTGCTGAACGAGAATTGGGCCAGCTCGGCCGCCCGGGTGACGTGGAACCTGTTCAATGTGCTGCGCGGCCCCGACGATATCGAAGCCGCCGAAGCGCGGGTCGACGTGGTGGCGGCCCGTCGGATGGCACTCAGCATGGCCGTGCTGACGCAGCTTTACGTCGCGATGTCCGACTTCGCGCAGGCGCGGGAAAACCTGCGCATCAGAGCCGAGCTTGCCGACGTCAACCACCGTATCCTGGAACAACTGCGTGCCAATCAGGCCATCACCGGCGAGTTGCCTGTCATTCGGGGCGAAGTCGATGCCCTGCTGGCGGATCTGCGCCGCGACTTTGCATACGCGGAGGCGCAGAACGCGCTGGGCCGTGTTTTCGTCTCTGTGGGTGCCGATCCCCTGCCCGAACAGGTCGCGGCGATTGACCTGGCAACGTTGGAATCCACCCTGCGGGAAACCGAACAGGGATGGTTCCACGGAAGGTTCTTCCTGCAGCGTTTTGGCGCCGCCGATCCGTTTGCGGAGCTTGTGGCTGAAAACCCCGGCACCGGGCAGGCAACGGGCGGCCCGGCGGGGCCATTCGCCCCCGAGGGCTCGCTGGTGGCCGGCCGGGTTGGCGCCGATGCGCCGGCTGGCGTCACCGATCAACTGACGGAGGGTGGAGACAGTGCCGCAAAGGACGGGGGGAGTTGCGCATTCGCCGCTCTCCTTGCGGTCTTCGGGGCAACCTGTCCACAGTCCGACGATGGGTAGCAGAGCGTTTTGTGCCCTCACCTCCGCCGCGCTTCTGTTGGCGGCAATCACCCTGCTGCCCCATCGCGCGGGAAGCCAGGAGCAGTCTGCGCCGTCGCACGATATCCTGTCTGTCCTGAAACAGGCAGCCACCACCGATGAGGCCCCGGCGCTCGGCAAATGGCAAGCCCGCGCCCTTCTGGAGCCCGTGGATCAGGCCATCGTATCTGCCCAGATCGACGCGCGGATCAACCGCCTTCCCTTGAAGGATGGTGATCCCTTTATTGCCGGAGACCTTTTGGCGCGTTTCGATTGCGCGCTGCACGAGGCGGAACTGGCCGCGGCCAAGGCCGAGCGGCGTTCCGCCGCAAAGACCCTGGAAAACAGCCGGCGGCTGGCTGCGCTCAATTCCATCGGCGAATTGGAGGTCCAGCTGGCGGAAGATGCGCTCGCCAAGGCGGTCGCCATGCAACGAAGCGCCAGTATCATCGTGGACCGGTGCACGATCCGCGCCCCCTATGACGGCCGTGTCGTCGAAACCCTGGTGCACCAGCACGAAAGCGTGAAACGCGGCCAGGAACTGCTTTCCATTCTCGATGACAGCGCGCTGGAGGTCCGGATCGTGGTGCCGTCGAACTGGCTGCTGTGGTTGAAGCCCGGAACACCCTTCGCGCTTGCGGTCGACGAGACCGGGTCGGTCCGCGGCGGCGCGGTCAGCGTGATCGGGGCCAGAATCGATCCGGTGAGCCAGACGATCAAACTGCGGGGATTGCTGGAAGGGCCGCCGGCCGGGCTGTTGGCCGGCATGAGCGGGACGGCGACCTTCGAGGCCCCCGTGCCAACGGACTGAGGACGGCTGGTATGGCGGTCACACCCACTCAGCCCCAGGGCACGCCGGAGATCTCGGACGAGGCGCAAGCGGGGGATCTCAGCGCCTTCACAACCTTCATGCAGCTTGAACGTCGGGCACGCCAGGCGGAAACCCCGGACGCGCTTCGTTTCGTGATCGTCGACGAAACCCGGCGCCTGGTCGACTACCGCCAAGCGGTCTTGTTGCTTGGCGACGGCGGCGGCGCCAGGGTCGCGGCAGTCTCAAACGTGATCGAGGTCGATCCCAATGCGCCCTTCATACGGTGGGTGCTTACGCTCTACCGCGAAGCGGAACGGCATGAAGGGTCCCACAAGACGCGGCCCATCGGACCCGCCGACATGTCCGGCGCGGCCGGTTCGGAATGGCACGAATGGTCCCCGTCACACGGTCTGTGGACGCCGTTGACGGATTCGCGTGGCCGTCGGATCGGCGCGCTGATCCTGTTCCGCGAGGCCTCGTGGACCGAGGCTGAAACAATCCTGGTCGACCGTATCGGCGAGTGTTTCTCTCATGCCTGGCAGGCCCAGGCGCGCGGCGGTTGGGCAGGGCAGCATGCGCGCCGGCCCGGCCGGGTGATTCGTGTGCTGTTGCTGGCCCTGCTCCTCGCCGCGGCGGCGGCCATGTTCGTGCCGGTACCGCAAACCGCACTGGCACCGGCTGAGGTGGTCGCACGCCTCCCCATCGTGATGGCAGCGCCCATCGACGGCGTGATAGCGGAGTTCTTTGTCGAGCCGAACGAAACCGTCGCGGCCGGCACCCCCCTCTTCCGTTTTGAAGACACGGAACTGCGCGCGCGAAGGGCCGTCGCGGCCCGCACCCTGGACGTGGCCGAGGCCGAACTCAAGCGATCGACGCAACAGGCGTTCGGCGATCCGGAGAGTTCAGCCCAGATCGCGGTCCTCGAAGCCAGGGTCAGGGTGCGCGAAGCCGAGCTCGCCTATGCCGAGGAGCGCCTGGCGAAGGTTGTGGTGCACGCGGACGCCCCAGGGCTTGCCGTTTTCACCGACCCCAACGACTGGATCGGGCGGCCGGTCGCGACAGGCGAACGGATCGTGCTGATTGCCGATCCGGCAAACGCAGAACTGCGAATCGATCTGCCGGTGGCCGATGCCATCGCGCTCGACCAGGGCGCACGGGTTGAGCTTTTCCTGGACGTGGAACCGCTGCGGCCGTTGGCAGCAACCGTGGCGCACGCCGCCTACGAGGCGGAAGAGACGCCGGCGGGTCTGCTGGCCTATCGCGTGGTCGCCGCCTTTGCGGATGACGCATCGCCCCCCCGGATCGGATTGCACGGCACTGCGAAGATCTACGGCCGAACCGCACCCCTGGCATTCTATCTCTTCCGCCGGCCGATCGCCGCAGCGCGCCAGGCGCTCGGGTTCTGACGCATGGCCGCCGCCGGAACAATCGGCGCCGAAGACGGCCGCATCGCAGACCCGACGCCCCTGCCGCGATTGCGCGATGACCTGAAGCTGTTCGACGGGCCGGCCGACCGGGACGGCGCCCCGACCTGGACCGTCTACGACCCGGTCCGAAACCGCTATTTCAGGATCGGACGCCGCGCCTTCGAATGCCTCAGCCGCTGGCGCGCGGGTACGGCGGAGGCCTTGATAGGGGCGGTCAACGGGACGACAACCCTGTCGATCTCCAAGGCGGACGTCGTCGATCTCATCCGGTTCCTGGCGAAGAACTATCTGGTGGTGGTCGACAAGCCGTCCGGGACGACGCGCTTGGAAGGCGCCTGGGCGGCCAGCCGCCAGCACCCGCTGCTGTGGCTGTTGCACCACTATCTGTTCTTCCGGATACCCCTGTTCCGGCCGGACCGATTTCTGACGGCCACGCTTCCGCTTGTGCGGCCCTTGTTCAGCCGCAGCTTCGCCGTTCTCACCGCCCTCGTCGGGGTGGTCGGCATTCTGCTGGCGCTCAGGCAATGGGACGTGTTTGTGACCACCTTCGTGTCGTTTCTCAATCTGGAAGGGGCCGTCTATTTCGGTGTTGCGTTGGTGGCGACCAAGATCTGCCACGAGCTGGGGCACGGATATGCCGCAAAGAAGGCCGGGTGCCGGGTTCACACGATGGGTATCGCCTTCATGGTGCTTTACCCCCTGGCCTACACCGATGTCAGCGATGCCTGGCGGTTGCCCAGCAGACACCAGCGGCTGGTGATCGGGGCGGCCGGCGTCGGGGCGGAGCTGGTGCTGGCTTGCTTTGCGACCTTGTTGTGGAGCTTTCTGCCTGACGGGGCGCTCAAAAGCGCGGTGTTCATGATCGCGACCGCCACCTGGGTGGTCTCGCTCCTGATCAACCTGAACCCCTGCATGCGGTTCGACGGCTACTATCTGCTGGCGGACTGGCTGGGCGTGGAGAACCTGCAGGCGCGCGGCTTCGCGATGGGCCGTTGGTGGCTGAGAGAGCTGCTGTTCGGCCTAGGTCGGCGGGCGCCGGAGATCATGTCCGCCCGGCTCCGCGCCACCCTGGTCCTGTGGGCGCTGGCCACCTGGCTCTATCGTTTCTTCCTGTTCGTCGGCATTGCGGTCCTGATCTATTTCCTCTTCCCCAAGGTCCTGGGCATCTTCCTGATGGGCGCGGAACTGGGCCTGCTGGTCGCAAGGCCGATCTTCGGCGAACTGCGTGCCTGGTGGCGCCTGCGCCGCGCGATCCGCCTCAATCTGCACTCGGCGGCGACGGGATTGATCGTCGCGGGCCTGATCGGGCTGATCGTCGTGCCATGGCAGACGACTGTCGCGGTTCCGTCCACCCTGAGGTCACCGGACCATGCGCTGTTGTTCCCGCCCGCACCGACCCGCGTCGCTGAACTGCCCGTGACGCGGGCCAGGTCGTGGCCCGGCTGGAGGCGCCCGACCTCGACCACAGGATCGAGGCAGAACTGCGCCAGGCGGAACTTCTGCAACGAATGATCCTGCGGCAGGCCGCCAGTGCCGAAGCGCTGAGGAACATTGGCGTCCTGGAACAGGAACTGGCCGCGACCCTGAGCGCCCTGGAAGGGTTGTTCGCCGAGCGCGATGCCCTGACCGTGCGGGCGCCGATCGAAGGCGTCCTCGTCGAGAGGCCAGAGGACCTGCGGGTCGGCCTGTGGGTTGGCGAACGCAACACGCTCGGCCTGATCGTCGCCGGCGGCGCACCGGTTCTGGAGGGCTATGTGCGCGAGGACGACCTCCCTTCGGTCCGGCCCGGGGCCGCCGCCCGGTTCTATCCCGACGATCCGGCCCGTCCGCCGCTTGATGCAACGGTGGTGGCGCTGGAGACGGTCAACACCGGCTGGTTGCCCGACGGCTATTTGGCATCCGTTTTGAGGGGCCGATCGCCGTCCGCACCGATGCCATGGGCCGGCTGATTCCCGAGCAGGGGCACTATCGTGTCCGTCTGTTGCCCGACGATCGGGATCTGCAGCACCCGGACCAGGTCGTGCCCGGCATCGTGCGGATCGAAGGCCCGACACGCAGTCTCGCCGACCGGATCTGGCGGCGGGTCGCAGCGGTGCTGATCCGCGAAAGCGGGTTCTAGAAGCTCAGCCGGCGGCCCCGTTGGCCTCGTCGGCATGCCGAACGATCTTGCCGGCCGCATCGAACAGGTGGATCGAGTCCCGGCGCAACTTCAGTGAAAGGAACTGGCCGCGGTCCAGCGGGCGCTGTCCCAGCTGGTGAACCGTCAGCTGGGGAAGGCCCTCGGGCGTGCAATAGAAGTAGGTCTCGCCGCCCAGCTGCTCGCTGAGGTCCACCTTGACGTCCAGATCGCCCGAGCCATTGTCGGCGACATCCATATGCTCCGGCCGCACGCCGACCGTGAGCCGGTCTCCCTCCCTGCAATCGGCGCCGAAGCCGAACTCCAGATCGTAGGCGCCGGCCTTGACGGTCAAGCGGTCGGCGGCCGTCTTTTGCACCGTGCCCTCCAGAAAGTTCATCTTGGGCGAGCCGATAAAGCCGGCCACGAACAGGTTCTCCGGCCGGTTGTACAGTTCGAGGGGTGAACCGATCTGTTCCACATTGCCGTTGTTCAGAACCACAATCCGATTGGCCAGAGTCATCGCCTCGGTCTGGTCGTGCGTGACGTAGATCGCCGTTCCGCCGATCTCTGCGTGAAGCGACGCCAGCTCCTTGCGCATCGCGACCCTGAGTTCGGCGTCCAAATTGGAAAGCGGCTCATCGAACAGGAAGGTCTTCGGATCGCGGACGATGGCCCGGCCGATTGCGACCCTCTGGCGCTGCCCGCCGGACAGGGCCTTGGGCTTGCGGTGCAGGTAATCGGTGATGCGCAACATCTCCGCGGCACGATGCACCCGCGCTTCGATCTCGGCCCGCGGCATCCGCGTGTTCTCCAGACCGAAGGCCATGTTCTTGTAAACGGTCATATGCGGGTAAAGAGCGTACGACTGAAACACCATGGCCAGGCCCCGGTCCGAAGCCGGGACGTGGTTGACCCGCTCGCCGTCCAGGAATACGTCGCCGGACGTCACCTCCTCGAGGCCGGCAATCATCCGCAACAACGTTGACTTGCCGCATCCGGACGGCCCCACCAACACCACGAACTCACCGTCGCGAACCTCCAGATCGATCCCGTGGATTACCGCGACGGTGTCGTACCACTTGGTGACATTCTTCAAGGATAGGTGCGTCATAGGCTCTTACCGGAGGTTCATCGGCTGCGCATGATGGCCGCCTGGCGGGGTTCGGCGCGCTGCAGGCGCATCGGCGGGTGTCCCTTCAGGATCTGCCCGATATCGTCCAGCATCATGTCGCGGATCCCGGCATAGGACGACCACAACGCACCGGCGCGGTGAGCGGTAAACAGGATGCGGTCGTAGGCGCGGAACGGTGCGGCCTGAGGCACGGGCTCCTCGGGGAAGACGTCGACCGCGGCACGGAACCGCCCTGCCTGACCGAGTTCGACGAAGGCGTCGAAATCGACGACCTCTGCCCGGCTCACCAGAAGAACCGAGGCATCCCGTTGAATGGCTTCCAGTTTCGAACGGTCGAGAAAACCCTCGTTCTCGGTGCTGACGCCGGCCAGGATGAAGATGAACCGGCTGTTGCCCAGCACGTCATCGAGGCCTGCGGGCACGACGCCCCAGCTCTCCAGATAGCCGTCCGAAAGCCACGGATCATAGACGGAAATCGCACAACGGAACGGCGTCAACAGAGGGACCAGCTCGCGCTCCAGATTGCCGAACCCGATCAAGCCCACCGGTGCGTCGTACAGCGAATAGGAATCGCCGCCGCCCTTGATGCCGTACGCCTCTGTACCGGCGCGGAAATCCCGCACCGCGTCGATGGTGCGTCGCCCCAGGGCGATCGCATAACCGATCGACGCTTCCGCCACCGCAGGCGCCATGGCCGGCGCGGCCGACAGGACGTAGATCCCCCGCGCCTGCGCTTCGGCGTAATCGATGTTGGGTTCCCAGTTGGCCTTGACGTTGACGATCGCCTTCAGGTTCGGCGCCCGGTCCAGCCGCTCCCGGGGCATCGCCGTCTGGCCGACGATCACCGCCACCTCGGCCAGCACGCTCTCGACCAGGTCGTCCGGGGCGCGGGAGCCGAAGTGGGAGACCACCCGGCCCATCGCAGCCAGCGCTGCCTGGGTCTCGGGCGTGTAGACCATGGCTTCGGTCCGGGGGAACGGATCGAGGAAGATCAGGGGCTGCGTCTGCGTCACCGGCGCGGCCCTCACTTCATTCCGCTGCTGGCGATGCCGGTCGTAATGAATCGCTGCAGGAAGGCGAAGACGACGATCACCGGCAACAGCGTCACCACGGTCATGGCCAGCACGTAATGCCATTGGACCTGCAGCTCGCCCTGGAAGGCGTTCAGGCCGACCTGAAGGGAATAGACCTCGCTCTGGGTCAGCACCACCAGCGGCCAGAGGAACTCGTTCCACCGCCACATGATCGAAAAGATCGCCAGAACCGCCAGCGCCGGCAGCGACAAGGGCATGACGATGCGCCAGTAGATGGCCCACTCGCTGGCCTTGTCCATCCGGGCCGCCTCGATCAGGTCGCGCGGAATCGTCAGCATATACTGGCGCAGCAGGAAGACGCCGGTCGGCGTCGCCGCGCCCGGCAGGATCACGCCCCACAGGCTGTTCACCATGCCCAGTTCGGTGACGACCAGGTAGACCGGCACCAGGACAATGGTGATCGGTATCATCAGGGTTCCGATCACGAACCCCAGGGCAAAGGCGCGCCCCTTGAACTCATAGATCGACAGCGCATAGGCGGCCATCGAGTTGATCAACAGCGTGACCAGCGTGGCCACCGCGGTGACGACGACCGAGTTGAACAGGTAGCGCAGGAAATTGAACTGCTCCAGCGGCTTGACGTAGTTCTCCCAGGCCAGCCTGAACTCGCGGATCGGCGTGCGGCTGTTGATCGGGATCTTGTATTTCACGTCCGGCTCGGCCGGGTCGACCATCTGGGCGATGATGCCGATCCGCCTGATCTGCGCCAACTGCCTGACCGAGCCGTCCTCCATCGACACGTCGAACAGCGGGAGCGGGTCCTTGTAGCCCTCGACCTGCACCTCGATCTGGCCAAGCGGCAGGAAGGTCGGCGGAAACTCCACCAGCGCCGCCTGTGTCTTGAACGACGACAGCACCAGCCAGACCACCGGTCCGAACATCAGGAAGATGCCCAGCGCCAGATAGGCGTAGGTGAAGACGTCCGTCCAGTGCAGCTTGCGGCGGTCGCGGGTGCGGGTGACGAACCGGACCACGGGGGAGGACATCACCGACATCGCCTATTTCCCTTCCCGGCGCTGGCCGAGATAAAGCTGCAGCAGGGTCAAAACCAGCAGCACCACGCCCAGGAGAACGGACGCCGCCGCGGCCAGGCCGAAATTCTGCACCTGGCTGGCGAACCCGGTGTCGTAGATGTACTGCACGATGAACATGGTGGCGGTGCCCGGGCCGCCGCCGGTCAGCACGAACACCTCGTCGAAGGTCTGCACGCCCTTGATCAGGGCCAGCACGATCACCACCAGCATGTTGGGCCACAGCAAGGGAAGGGTGATCCGCCAGAAGACCCGGCCACGTTTGGTGCCGTCCATCTCTGCCGCCTCGTAGAGGTCGGGCGGGATGGCCTGCAGCCCGGCCAGCAGGATCAGCGTGTAGAAGCCCATATGGGCCCAGATCGACACGAAGATCGCCCAGAACATGGCCCAGGTGGGGTCGACGAAGAAGAGGATCTTGTCCAGGCCGATGCTGACGAGGAAGGCGTTGAGAATGCCGTCGCGCAACAGGATCCACTTCCAGATCAGCGCAACGACCACCGGTGACAGCAGGACCGGAAAGAAGAACACCGACCGGAAGAACCCGCGCCCGCGGATCTTTCGGTTCAGGATCAGCGCGGTTATCAGCGAAAAGAAAACCATGAAGCCGACCTGGAAGGTCACGAAGACGATAATGTTGAAGATGCTGCGCCAGAAACGGTCTTCGCGGCAGGTGGAGACGTCCAGCACGTTTTCGCAGTCGAACAGATAACCGTATTGCTCCAGCCCGACGAAGGGTCGCTGGTCGAGATAGAGCTGGGTCCCGCCGGTCACCGAATAGGCGAAGTTGATGAACAGTGGGATGATGACGAAGGTGCCGAAGAAAAGCAGGTTCGGCACAAGGAAGGCGTAAGGCATGCCGCCAATCCCGAGGACCCGCTGCAGGAGACGCATCGGAACGTCGAGCGCATGCATGACCAGCCGAACCGGCCAGGCGACCAGCTCCCAAAGCGCTTCCTTACTGAGGCGTGTTTGTGCCTTCTCCATCGCCGCCGATCACGCCGCGGTGTAGACCGGCGGCCGGGCGGTCATCCCGCCCGGCCGCCGCCATCTTCCATTATTGCCCGCGTTTCTTTTCTTCGATCTGCTGGGCGATGTCCTGCTCCATACGCTTGTAGGCTTCGTCCAGCGTCATTTCGCCGACGATGGCCTGGCCCAGCCGGCTGATGATCGCGTTGAACATCACCCGGTTGTAGACATAGCCCTGGAGCTCGTACGCCGTCGGATCGATCGTCGGGACGGCGCCGGCAAAGGTCTCCAGCGCATGTTTGGCCAGCGGGTTATCCGTGTCGAAATCGACGCCGCCTTTCGACAGGCCGATATGGCCGGGCACGAACAAGGTGCGGCCGTAGAACTCGGCCAGCACCTCGGCGCTGGACAGATAGTCCATCAGCTTGCCGACCGCCTCGGGGTTCTTGGTGGTCTTCAGGGCGACCAGCGCGGCGCCGCCGGGCATGCCGGTACAGGCAGACGGCCCGCAGGGCGCGGGAACGGCCCACCAGTCGAAGGCATCGCCGATCTGCTCGGAAAACTGCGAGATCTGCCAGGAGCCGCTCATGTACATCACGACCTGGGCATTGGCGAAGTCCTCGTTGGCGCCGAGGTAGGTCGAGCCGGAAACCGAGCCCCAAAGCTCCTTGGCCATGGTGCCGTCCTGGTGCCAGTCGTAGAGACGCTGAGCCATGCCCTTGAAGCCGTCATCGATCAGGGCCGGCTCGCCGGCCGCGTCGAAGTATTTCGCCCCCATGGAGATCGCCGGACCCGAGACACGGTGGCCCGACCGGTCGAAGGCCAGCGGGATCGGGATATCCAGCTTCTTGGCAACGTCGACAGACGACGCGGCCCAGTCGTCCCAGGTCGCCCCCTGGCCCGGCAGCGCAACGCCGGCCTGCTCGAACAGGGTCTTGTTCACATAAGGACCGGTAATCGTCAGCTGGGTCATGAAGCCGGGGATCGACTTGGTATCGCCCGGCTGGCGCAGCCATTTCAGGAAGGGACCGAAATTGGCCTCCCAGTAGGCCGGATCGCTGACATACGGCGTGAGATCCAGGTAATGGCTCGAAAGCCCGCCCAGATCGGTCACGCGGGCCAGATCCGGGCCCTGGCCGGCGGCCAGCTGCACCGGCAGGCCTTCCAGGATCGCCTTGTAGGCGACGGTATCCAAGATAACCTTGATGTCCGGGTTCTGCTGCTCGAACCGGGTCAGGAGGTCCTGAAGAACCTCGCCCTCGTTGCCGTCGTTGTACCAGGTAATTCGCAGTGTTGTTTGCGCCGTCGCGGTTCCAATCAAGACGCCGGCAGCCACCGCGCCGGCGGTGGCCAGTTTCAGGAACGAACGAACCACCGTCATATCACCCTCCCTGTGGATTGCTCTTTGTCGGTGAGACTATTTCATCTTTTGACCTTGGAGTGAATTGCCTTCCGGTTCCGGACCCGGCCTGTCGTCGTTTTGACATCGCAACGGCATGGAACCTTTGCAGAGGCTGCCTATGAAGGCCGCATGGTATCGCATCCAAACCAGCAGGCCGCAGGTCCATCTGACCGGCATGCCATGCCCACCGTTTCCTATGCCAATCCGACCGATCCGCCGATCCGCCGCGCCCTGATCGCAGCGATCGAACGGGTTTCGGGACAGCCCCGGGTCAGCCGCCTCTATCACGACTATCACCTGAACGGGGACAAGACCCGGCCGTTCTGGAGCGAGGCACTGCGGCGCCTGGAGGTGACGGTCAGCCATGATGAAGGCCGCTTGTCCGGAATACCCCGGACGGGGCCGCTGGTCGTGGTCGCCAACCACCCGTTTGGTGTCATCGACGGTCTGATCCTCTGTCACCTGATCTCGCAGGTCCGCGACGATTTCAGGATCATGGCCCACGAGGCGCTTTACCAGGCACCCGAAATGCGCTCGGCCTTGCTGCCGGTCTCCTTCCTGGGGCCGGCGGCCCGGCGCACCAACATCGACAGCTGCCGCCGCGCGATCAATCATGTGCGCGACGGGGGCGCCATCATCATCTTTCCCGCAGGCCGGGTCTCCACGGCCTTGAGCGTCTTTGGCAAAGCGACGGATTCGCCATGGCAGCCTTTCGCCGCCAAGCTGATCGCAACGTCGAAGGCGACCGTTCTGCCGGTCTTTTTCGAGGGGCAGAACTCCTGGCTTTTTCACGCGGCGAGCCGGATCGGCGAACTGTGCCGCGAGGCCCTCCTGATCAACGAGACGCTGCGCCGCATGGGCACGACGGTCCGTCTGCATATCGGCGCCCCGATGCCCTACCGCACGCTGCCCGCACGGGAGGACCCTGAGGCCATGCTCGCGGCGCTGATGGCGCTGACCTACTGCCTGCGCGATGATCCCGAGGACGGCGGCAGCGATTCCGACATGGAACTGGACGCCGGCTTCGGCGGCGAGGCGTTTCAACGGGGCTGATCGCCCGCCGCGCGCGTCAGACGGTGGCGGCCGTGACAGGCAAGCCGGCCTCCGTCACGCCGCGGCACAGGCGTCGCAGAGGCCGCGGACCTCGATCGTGCTCTTCTTGATCCGGAAGCCTGCTTTGTCCGCCCATCCTTGCAGGTGTTCGGCCAGCGCGGATTCGTAGAACTCGCTCACATTGCCGCAGGCCTCGCAGATGGCAAAGGCGACCACGCTGTGGCCTTCGTGG
>Ga0066187_1000498_pt1 | contig 13093 bp, 11 predicted proteins | sample WorMetexBAHAMAS1_FD_58706 | JGI IMG/M metagenome (GOLD analysis project Ga0066187, IMG submission 58706) | Marine gutless worms symbiont microbial communities from Max Planck institute for Marine Microbiology, Germany - Inanidrilus exumae... | ecosystem: Host-associated > Annelida > Digestive...
TTTTTAAGTAGTGTAGAGGAGCTATTATCGATCGCAGCAAAGAGCTTGGCTAGCGACATATCCCCTCTCAGGGTGACGGTCCAATCACGATCCGATCCGGGAAACAGCGGCAGAGGAGCAAAGTGCCTATCACATCCCTTCAACTCAAATAGGTCATGTAAGTCGATCTGCGCAAAAAATATGCGCTCTTTAATTCCGAGAAGTGGCAGTCGCCCCGGATGCACCTCTCCCAACACCCCTAAATATAAGTCGCCGACACGGAGCAGGGCTTGCCTCCCCGGATGGAAGCTCTTAAAATCTGAGGCTTCAAAGACCAGCTGCTCTAAAGAAAGCCCCTCGAGAATATTTTCTACAACCCCCTTGAGGTCAAAAAAGTCCACATTTTGAGGCGTGCTATCCCAGTGGAGTGGAGACCTCCTTCCCGTCAACAAAATCCCTGCCGTGGCGCGCTCCTTATACCCATCACTATCTTTAAAGTAGATATATCCCACTTCACAGGCGGCAATATCGAAGTTCTTACGATCAAAGTTATGTTTGGCCGCCTGTAACATTCCTGGGAGGAGGGAGGTGCGTAAGATCGATTGATCCACAGAAGGAGAGTTGAGCAGATGAATTTCTTCTTTCTCTCCCAAGCTCTTCTCTAAAGAGAAGTGGGCAAGCTTCGGGCCAATAAGAGTAGATGTCACAAACTCTTGCAACCCCGCGGAGATGAACTTCTCCCTCAAGCGATTCTTTAAAGCGTGGATGGGCGGGCGAGGAAGAGTAGAGTTTGTGACGCGATTCCACCCATTTTTGATATTATTGTACCCGTAGATACGCGCAACCTCTTCGATAATATCCACGTCATAATTGAGATCATTTCTGAAAGATGGAATTGAGACCTCGATATACCCCCCTTTGTGGCTAATGTGCATGCCAAGGCGCTGAAGGAACCCTTCGATTTCGCTCTGACCTAACTCAGTGCCCAAAAGCTGATTCACACGAGAGACACGCACTGTAACCTTACGCTCCCTTACTGGCTCTGTTTCAAGACTGACCACAGCGCATATATCGCCCCCAGCGATCCTTGATATAAGGGAGGCCGCGTAGTCAAGCGCTACAGAGACCATCAAAGGATCCACACCCCTCTCAAAACGCATCGAAGACTCGCTGCGCATTCCCAGCTGCTTGCTACCCATGCGCACAGACCTCCGGTCAAAATGGGCCGCCTCCAATAGTAGGTCCTTGGTATCCTCTGTTACTTCAGAGTCAGCGCCTCCCATAACTCCAGCAACAGCTAGTGGCCGTGTCGCATCGCAAACCATTAAAATGCCCGGGGGAACCGTCCGATCAACTCCGTCAATAGACCTAAAAAGGGTGGGGCTCTCCATTGGCTGCACTACAATTTTTTCACCGACAACTTTTGCGTAGTCAAAGGCGTGAAGAGGTTGCCCCAGCTCCAACATCACATAATTTAAAATGTCTACGACGTTGTTAATGGTGCGCATTCCCGCATTTTGAAGGCGTATTTTTATCCAACTAGGAGTGGAAGTCACCTTCACGTTGCGAATGAGCCGACAACTATAACGATAACACTGTTTGCTATCTTTAATTGCAACATGGACGGGGGTTTTCCCACCCTCTCCTTCGACACATACCTCTGGAACTTTCACTTTTTTATTTAAGAGGGCGGCTAAATCACGCGCGATCCCCAATATACTCATACAATGTCCCAAATTTGGTGTAAGAGATATCTCGAGAATCGTATCCCCAAAAAGCTTTCTCACGTCAGCACCTGTGGGAACATCGCCCCCTAAATGCATAATAGTGCCGCCCCGGTCGGAAAAGCCCAATTCTTTTTCAGAGCAGAGCATCCCAAAGGATTCAACACCTCGCAATGCCCTGCGCTTAATTTCATATTCCCTCCCCGCTTCATCTGTGAGTAGCGCTCCCACTCGCGCGAAGGGGGCCTTAGTGCCTACACTACAACTCAAGTCTCCACATACCACCTGCACAACTTCCTTACCATCAAAAATTCGGACTATCTTCAGGACATCAGCACTAGGGTGTGGAAGCGCCTCTTTCACCTCACCTACAACCACACCATCAAACAGAGAGGGGGGAATAGACTCTACTCTATCCACCTCCATGCCCGCCAAAGTCAACACGTTCGCGAGCTCTCCAATTGATAGATCAATTCTCACATACTCTTTAAGCCAAGACAGAGGGACCCGCATGCTCGGAAGCTCCACACATTTTTAGTAAGAGTGTACTGCGTTTCGTCTATTGAAGCCATTTTTTATTTGTTCCGATAGTAGCCCTTTTGCTAGTTTAATGCCTATGCAACCACTTCAAGAAGTCTACGCGAACCGTACACGCCGCCTCTTCCATTCCCTAATTATTAGTGGATCTTTAAACTTCGCCCTGATAGCAACCCTCATTACCTTCGTTTTGAAGGAACAAAGAGGGAGTATTTCTTCTAAAGCCGCAAAAAATCATCATCTAGAGATAATCTCACTGAGCAATAAATCTCTTCTTTCCAAATATGTGCATATGCCCTTTGAGGCTCTTATTAAAGAGCTACATAACGAAACTCATGTAGAACATGGGTATCGATGCTGCGATCTAGCACTTGCCTGTCTGACTACCCTCCATCACTTCGATTTGGAAAGAGCGTTGCCAGGCTCTCACCTAGAGAGATCTCAGTATGTATACGTCGACGAAGAGCGCCAAGAGAGAACTCCTCTCACCCTCTATCCTGGTGTAAATGTGGAGAAATTTAGGGCGATCCGCATCTTTGCTCACACCGAAAGGTGGCCTCTCACCCCTTTTGGGCTATACCGAGAACTGTGCTCCGGGAAGAGTTGCCCCACTTCCCTCAAAAAGGCGTTGATGATGACCTCAGAGATACACCTCCTTAAGCGCAAGTTTCATCAATTAAATGCCCACATAACAGATAACGCTCTCTTAGATCTGATCACATTTTCCCAGTGGCAACACATCACAGACTTTACAACCCTGCCCAACTTTTTAGTGCAATGCATTCAGAATGGTTCTAGATTAGCTGCCCACCTCCTAATCTCTCTGGAAAGGGACTATGCCTTCAAGCACTTAGACAATGAGCAGATAGAGACTCTCATCCCCCTTTTAACTCCACGCACTCCAGAGGTCGCGTCTTTCTTAGACAATCTCTCTGAAAGCATACGCCCTGAGAACATCAAAAAATTGGCAACCGGCTCGCCTGCACACACACACAACTACTACATCGTCCAGCTGGGGGACAGCCTGTGGAAAATCTCGCGCATGTTTGATATCAAAATGGAGGAGCTGCGAACACTCAACTGTCTCGAATCAAACCTCATACACTCTGGAACAAAGCTCCTCCTCCCGGAAAAAGCAAAACAAGTAGAGCTACCCACAACACAATAATGAAGTCAGCCAAAAAGCCTCACCTTCCCTAACCAGCGAGGACCCAAGGAGCCTCATCCCCCCACACTGGCATATTTGAAATCGATGTCCCCCAAAGGAGTAAACACCACATCTTTTAAGTGATCATCTTTAACATATAGCATCGTCAAATGCAGGAGCGGAATCACCGCCATATCATCTATAAATATCTGTTCACTTCTCGCTAAACAATCCCTCCGGTCGTCACGGTTCTTGCAATGTGAAGAAGCCTCGAGCAGTTCGGCATATTCGGCATTTTCCCAATTTGTGTTGTTCGTTCCTCCCGATTTCGATTTAAACACCTCAAGAAAGGTTATCGGATCATCAAAATCAGCCACCCAACTTCCCAGCGCCAACCCGTAATCTTTTTTCGCTACGCGGTCCATAAATACTTTGCTCTCAATAGGCTCGAGAGTTACTTGTATGCCAAAAACCTTATTCCATTGTTGCTGAATAGCTTGTGCCATAGTGTGATTGTGTTCAGAAGAGGCGTAGGTGAGAGCAATCGAAGGGAGTGTGGTGAGAGAAAGCCCCTCCTCTTTTAAAAACTCATTGAATAAATTTTGAGCGAGGGAGACATCCCCATCTACAAAGAGTGGCTGGGGTTGCAGACCCATAGTTTGAGGAACAATCCCCGTGGCGGGAATCTGGGTCCCTTGAGTGATATGCTCTGCAATAGAGTGACGATCTATAGCAAAAGCTAGGGCTTTTCTAAGGCCTTTAGATTGGAAAGGCTCTTTTTCAAGATTTATGCGGATCCACCTGGTGGCTAGAACGGGAGTAGAGTGCAGCTGGCCCTTTAATTTTAAACTTTTTATAGCATTGAATGAGATAGCTGAAAAGGGGGAGCCATCCCAGTTCAAATCCTTGGAATCAAACATGTTGAATCCGGTGTTTTCAGAAACCATCACCATCTCGATCTCTCCAATTTTTACAACCCCCTTATCCCAATAGTTGCAGCTCTTCTGAGCACAGATTACGTTATGATGTCGCCAATTGGAGAGGGTGAAAGGGCCGTTCCCCACATAAGTCGCGTCATTTTCTGCCCAGCGCGGATTAGCGCGATCTAGAGAGCTATCCACAGCAAAAAAAATGGGGTGAGAAAGCATCTCCAAGAAATAGGGCGTAGCATGACCCAACTCCACGACGAGGGTATGGGCATCTGGCGTCTCAATACCCACTAGGCTTAGTGGTAATTTTCCACATTTTACCTCCTTAGCATTCTTGATCGCATAGAGTAAGCTAGCGTTTGGTGCGTTAAATTCTGGGGATAGGCTCTTTTTCCAAGTATAGGCAAAGTCATGGGAGGTAATGACACTTCCATTGGACCATTGAGCGTCCCTGAGGGTAAAAGTATAAGATTTTAAGTCATCAGAAATTGCCACATCTCGGGCAAGGGCGAGAGAGCATTTTCCATCTCTACCCACTCTTGTCAACCCCTCCATGAACATACGAATGATGTTAATATCTGCAAGAAGGCGTGCTTTTCGAGGATCTAGAGTGTGAGGTTCATTGACAATGTTTATTGTGATTTTTTGATTAGAATCGTTTGGGGCGCGGTCATCGACAGAACCCTCCCTTTTCTTACACCCGGTAAATAAGAAGGCAAAAAATGAGAGAAAAAAAACAAAACGAAAGATTGTCTTCATAATGATCCTTGGGTTAAAATCTTCCCCATTAAAGCGGCCGTACTCCAGCGGGGGCCTTTTAGACATGAGTCTAATGAAATTAAGCATTTTTGACACAGAGATTTTGTTTCATGTTCTACTTTATCGTTGAGAAACCCACGCCCCTTTTAAATACCCCTCACTTCAGACAAACATTTAGCTCTCCTCTCCCCTTTGACTCACAAAATCTTATAAGGGAGGTGGAAATGATAGCTCTCCCAGAAATGGTTTTTGAGGTGGTGCGCTTTAAAAAGGATCATATTCTCGAGGTAAAAACTCACGATTACTGGATGCCAAAGCTCTTTATCGACCGACGTTTTGGTCGTACACAAAAACATCGCCCCACCCCTATCAAGCGACCACTCCCTTCTATGAGTTTAATTATAGAGCGGATGAAGAAGTATGTGGGCCTTCCATACGTTTGGGGGGGGAACTATGCGACGGGCATTCCAGAATGGAAAGAATACTACCCCCCAGGGCACTCCCTCTCAGAATTTGAGGAGGCACATTGGTGCTTTAAGGGGCTAGATTGTTCAGGGCTACTATATGCGGCGAGCGAAGGAAGGGTTCCACGTAATACGCGCGAACAGATGAAAATGGGCGTCAAAGTTTCAATCGACTCTTTACAACCTCTGGACCTTCTATTATTTCCAGGACACCTCCTAATATCTTTGAGTAAAGATCTGTTAATCGAAAGCTTTTTGGGAGCTGGAGGGGTCACAATTACGCCTCTTGAAGAGAGGATAAAAGATTTACCCCCCCTTGTTGTCAAGCGTTTTCATCCCGAGACGCTCTCCCCTTAAAAATTTTTAGCAAGCGGAAAAAGTTTTCTGTAGACTCTCTAGAAGTGGTTTTGTCCCTCTCTCCTTCTCCCCTTTTTCTATGGTTTTTTATGAGCATTGCTACAAATTCTTCGCTCGATTGTATTTGGGCTCCAAGGCGCCTCGCTTTGAGAGCGAGTTCTTTGTCAGAGGTAACGAGGGTAGTGAGGCAGCTCTTCCACGAGAGAAGCTCTAGGATATAAGCATCTGCGCAGAGGCCCCTAGGAGAGAAAAGCACATTAAGAGCTTGCAGTTTTTTCGACGAGGGGAAAACCTCTGCCACATCTCGGCAACTATCTAAGACGAGCACGCTCTCCAAGCCCAAAGCGTCGATCTCGTGGTCGAGATCTTTCAGAAAGCTCTCTAACTCCTTCTGAAAAGGGAAGATCTCTTGCCAAACCCTAAAAAAGAGGTTGTATCCATCAATCAGGTAACGCACGACACAAAAAGTTCTTCGAGAAATGAGAGAAGCTTGTCGAGGGCTTTCCTTCTATGTGAAATCCTATTTTTTGTATCCTCATCCATCTCAGCAAACGTCTTGTTGTAATCATACTTAAGAAAGAGTGGGTCGTATCCAAATCCCTGACTTCCACGTGGAGTGAGGATGAGAGAACCTTCACATATTCCATGCACCTGCTTATGAACACCCTCAGGGGAGACGAGTGCACATGCACAATAAAAAAACCCCACCCTCTCATTATCAGAAACTGAGTGGAGTTCTTGAATAAGCTTTTGACGATTTTGCTTGTCGGAGCTTCGCTCTCCGGCAAATCGGGCGCTCCTGACTCCAGGCAGCCCTCCTAGGGCGGGGATGACTAGCCCCGAGTCGTCGGCAAGGGCCCACCTCTCGAGATTTTTAGCTGCATGCGTAGCCTTCATCAGGGCATTTTCCTCAAAAGAGCGCCCGCACTCCTCTGGAGGAACATATCCCTGAAAGTCCAAAAGAGAGAGATAATCAAATGAGAGTCGCGGCTTGAGAATCGCCCGCATTTCTCTAATTTTATGTAAATTTGACGAAGCAATAACAATCTCTATGGACCTGGAAACCCTACTCATGTTCAAAATAGTTACGCAAATTTGAGATTGTCATATTTTTCCCTTGGATAGAGACAGTATCCCCCACCCTGCGCCCAATCAGAGACTGGGCGAGTTTTGACTGAAAAGAGAGAATATGCTTGTCGGGATCTGCCTCCCAAGGACCAAGAAGGGTATAGGTCTCTTTGCTTCCATCCTCGCCCTGACAGTCGACCATCACACCCACCCCCACTATATCTGTCGCAATATCACGCTGAGTGATGATCCTCGCCTTATTGAGCTGAGCGGACAAAAGCTTCATCTCGCTCTGCAAGCGACTACGTTTCTCAATTGCAGCCTTAAATTCGGCATTTTCCCTGAGGTCTCCATGAGAACATGCCACCTCGATCTCTTTCGCATTTTCTATCGTTTCAAATCCTGCAAGGTGACGAAGGCGTTCTTGAATTTTTTGATAGCCCTTTTCGGTTGCCCAAATTACATCATCTGTCCCCTCCTCTTCCTCACTATATTTTTTCCCAAGTTTTGCGAGTGAAGGGTGGACGATTTCGGCGAGGGAATGAAAAATCTTAATATCATGATCGCTCAAGCTATGACATTTTGTGGATAGGAGGAGAAACTCTTGCACCATGGGTTTAGGGGCCTTTTGAAAAATTTTTCTCACGTTGCTATACCTTCCTGCAGTGAGAAATTTTAACATCTTCTTGATAAGTTCTCGGTTTCCTGGAATCTGCTCTAAGGAGCTTAGCAAAATGAGGAAGGATTCAAAAAAACGATTTCTCCCTTCCTGGTCCGCATACGGAATGTGAGAGCTTTTCATGATTTTCTGAAAATACCACAAAACAACTGAGGGAAAGCGGGTAGGAAAAACCAAAAGCTCATCGAGTTTTTTCATCACCTCCCCCTCTTTCTTTGCGTGGAGAAGCTCTGTTAAAACATAGTCTCTAAGAAAATTTTGATCTAACGAGAGCAAAAGATTTAAGAAACTTTCCTCCCAGTCGTCACGCAGGGCGTGAAGGATGACGAGCATGCGCTTCTTAAAGGCCATAATTTTAATGGAACTTACAACATCTTCAGGGGAAGCAAAGCGCTTGATGAGCTCTTTCGAGGGGACATACTCCTTTTTGTCTTGTAAATCCTCCATGAGGAAATGTAACTGTAGCTCCTGCGCGTCGGTCAGCTCCTTACTCGAAATGGCATTTTCAATATATTCCCGCAGCACGACCCTAAGATCTTTATTCTTTAGAACTTGCGGAAAGTCGCGCAAAAACGTATAAATCAGATGGATGAGGGCCCCGACGTCGGAGGTTTTCTCTAAGGCCTTCCTTAAGCGCTCCTCGTGGGTCACCTCAACCTCCCGCAACACCAAGGGCTTTCCAGAGTCCTTGGGCATGCTAATCTTGGTCGACTTCTTGATTTTAGCACGCGTCATCTGCCACCAACGCCCCCACTCCTTCTCAGGAATTACAGAACCCCGCAGCTCCTCTCTAATTTCGGAAGCAGTAGAAGGTCCCAAATCGCGTAGCAAAATGTGAATCACCTCTACAGGTTCTTTTTTAGCCCGATCTTCAAGAGCCTCGGGATTTCCAAAACGTTGTGCTAGAAAATGCTCACTCGAAATTGGGAGAAGCATTTTAAAGGCATTTTGAAAAGAAAGATCTCTCTCTCCCGGGACATAATCAAATTCGATGGCGAGCTGTTCTCTTAAAAAGGAGATATCTATAACCTCCCCAACCCCCCAACCCCCTAGATGAAACACATAATTCCCCTTCTTCATGTGAGTGAGGAGTTCATAATTGCTGAGGGCACCCTGAAAATTTTCCCCCTTTTTCAATCCGATCAAACGAATTTTATCATTAAAATAGGGGTCTTGACCAAACTGGGCTGTTAAATGATCTAAAGTGAGTGCGGCTAGGGAGGGAGAATTAGAGGTCTGCAAGTCGAGAATAAGTTTAATAATTTCATTCTTCAGATCTTCCTCTTCAATTTTTCCCCACAAATTTAAAATTTTTTCAACATGCCGCCCAAAGGGCTGGGCAATTTCGGAGGCCTTCATACTTTTCAAGACAGAACTAAGCTCCTCCCCATCTACCTCCTCTCCCATGCAATATTCCTCCCACAAGGCGAGAAAGGCGGGATAGTCCTGATTTTTGATATGTTTTTGGAACTGACTTAGATAACTCATAATGACATTTAGATACGTCGCCGATACACTTTAGGGAAGTATAAAAACTCCAATAATTATCTGCAATTAAGAAGGTAATGGTATCGATATTTCCCTTACCATCCTCATGCATATAGCACTATTTAAAAGGGCTTAGCCAAAGTCTTAAAGGGCTACCGCGCGTACGCTACTTTTTCCTCACACCAGCTAGGGGTGGGAAGGCCAGCACGGCTGCCATAAATCCTTTCTTGTCAGCCTTCACCCACCCCAAAATTTCTTATAACCGGCATGCCGCACCTACCCTAGAAACGGTACCAGGCAATGTTTTTTTTGAACATATTCTCATACCCACATCATACTAAAGCTCTATTTGGCAAGATAGTAGTAATGCGAAAATTTTACTCTTTAAAGTTTTTTGTTCCAGTAAGGGCTGGTATCGTGTTACGATGCCTTGCGGAAAATAGAACCTTTCTTGTATCGTTTCGTCTACTGTAGGGTGGGGGGCTTAGCTCAGCTGGTAGAGCGTCTGATTTGCATTCAGAAGGTGAGGAGTTCGACTCTCCTAGCCTCCATTTTCTTTTCTTTTGCGGTTATAGCTCAGCTGGTCAGAGCGCGACACTGATAATGTCGAGGTCCCAAGTTCAAATCTTGGTAGCCGCATGTTTCTGCCCCCCCGCTTTGCTACTTATCGCTCGCTTTGTGACGATGTAGCCTTGGTTAAGTTCTGCGCGGTATACTATAAAGAGACCGCAGATGACCACAATGGTAGATAAAAAGATTGTCCACGATGGCGGCTCCTTCAGCAAAAGCCAGCCGTTGAGCGAGGCAAAAAAGGGGCTTAAAAGCCCCAAAAAGGAGAGGAAAGTTGCCGTGTATTTACGTAACATAAACCCATAGAGATTATAACACATGATATTGGAAACAAGTATAATCAAGGCAATGCCCTCGGCGAAATGCAGAAGCGCTCCCTCTTTCACAGGAAGAGGATTCCAGGAATCAATAAACAGCGAATGGATCAATGCTATGCTGCCACCGAAGAGCATGCTATAGCCGTTTGCATACATTGGAGAGAGTGTCTGATTTTTCACAATAATTCTTAAAAGCACCCACCCATAAACTGAACATATGGCCGCCCCCAAGAGAGCAAGTTCTGGCCAAGAAAAAAAGCTAAATGCGTTTAAGAGCTCCTCAGATCCCGTCTGCATCATCAAGACGGGAGCAAACCCACCAAAGCCAATCAACATCCCTACTAATTTTTGCCAATTCATCTTCTCACCGAAGTGAATATAGGAAAAGATGGAGGTTAAAAAAGGGGAGAGGCTGTAGATAAAACAGGTTTTTGCGGCCGAAAGGTATTGGAGCCCCCAAAACTCTAAAATATTCGTCAGATAGATGCTAAAAAGTGATAGAGCGAGCAAAGGAAGAACTCTTTCTTTATTAATTTTCAGGGAGTTGCGATTTCTGGCGAAGAGATAGGCGAGCAAGATGACCCCAGCCAAAACCATACGACTCCCCGTGAGGAAGATGGGAGGACTACTTTGAAGGACTACTTTCCCAATGGAGAAAATAGACGACCAAGCGGCATACATGAGAACGACGAGAAGGAGGTTCATGGTAGTGACTTGAACTACGTGCTTAAACAAATGGTAACAGAGGGACGGCTTTCAATCAATGCCTTCTAGTGAAGAAGAAACCGCGATCTGACTGCATAGCATAACAGACTCACCTAAAACCTCTTAATCTGAAAACTGAGGGAGTCTTCAACAAGAGGTTGCTCACTCCTTTCAATGGAATCTATTCTAATTGGAGGGGATGCTTCCCTCTTCAGCTGCGCAACAAGTGCCTCAACATCTCCTTTAGTAACACAAATCTCTACACATCCGTCCCTTAAGTTACGCACATAACCACTGATCCCGAGAAGGTCAGCAATCCGCTTCGTTTTAGCACGGAAAAACACCCCCTGAACAACTCCTTTAACGATCAGATGGGTTTCAGTTAATAATGATCTACGCTCATTCACAGTGCAAAAGTATGACCTTATCGTGTCTAGCCACCCCGCGTTCTACCACAACATAAACATAAATACGAGCTTTTGCAGCAGTTGAAGAACAAAAAACCCGATCAGAGGGCTCAAATCTAAAACTCCATTGATAGGGGGAATAAGACGGCGAAAGATATTTAGGTAGGGGTCGGTGTAATGCACAACAAAGTCCATGAACCTTAGGTGTCGCAGACTCGGAAACCATGACCCAAAAACACAAATCACAATCATCAATGTATAGACAGTAAAAATCAACCGTACCGTATAGATTACGTAAATCATGCACGAAATTCTAATATAAACAGAGTAAAATTTCTACGTAAACCGTATTTAATGTTGTCAGCTTCACAGCTGAACCATTAGAAAAAATATATTTTAGAAAGGGGGATGTCATGGGGTTGTGCCGGGATGGGGCTACTCAGATATTGTTCATAAAATCCGATACCATAGAATGGGCAATGCAACTTGGCGAGAAAACGGTCATAAAATCCCTTTCCGTAACCTAATCGTTGATGGTATGCATCAAACCCCACTCCGGGAACTAGGACACACCCAATATGTTCAGAGGTAACCGCAGGACAACGATCGGGGTTAGGTTCTAAAAACCCCCATTTTGGGTGCATCACGAGATCAAGTGCTAGGTCTCTCACCATAAAGGCTGACATGTGGATCGCGTCGACAAGGCGAGGTAAGAGCAGCCTCCCCTCCTTAGCCAACATGCTATTGAGCGACCAAAGATCTATCTCTTGCTCCTTGCTCGCAAAAGATAGAATTTTGGGAAAAGCACACAGATCGGAGTATAGCCTCGCAACGACACCACGCCGCGCTTCTCGACGCCTCTCTTCAGAAATCTTCAGACGCATCTGAAGAAGCCCACTTCTCACATCCTCCTTAATCTTCACCGAAAAGACTCCCACCTCCACAGAGAACTTTTTTAACTCATACCCTCCCTGCGCTACATATAAAAACCTCGGCCGAGGTTATCATGCCAACATTTTTTTAATCATCACAAACTCTAGTAGCTCGCAAAACATGGAGAGGACCACCAGATTAAGCCCCATCCATTACACTCACCTTGCCAGTGGCGAGCTCGAATCAATTTCTTCATCAGAGGAGAAATCATCCCTCGTACGACTAGTCAATTCGCTCATTTCTACATTGCGTGCTGAAGGAGCATCTCTTGTGTTTCTCGGCCCCCCCTACTGGCCCAAAAACACTTCGTAAACAATGCCCCAACAACTCCCTACAACATTCCAAATAACATCCCTGTCAAACTCCCTGACCTTGCCCATGCTTTCTTCGCGTCAGCATCTTTGTCAATCTTTTCTTTTTTGACCGAACTGTCCTCGGGCTCTAGCTGTCTATAGGGGCGATTCTCCAACTCATATACTCCTTTTGCTAAAGCATCTCCTTTAGTTTTTACGCTATCAGCTAATTCCGCCGCTTCCGCTTCCAGCTTTTGCCTTGTTTCTTCTTCGGATTGATGATCTTTCAAGCGATTCCTTACACTCTAAGGCCTCAATTTTTCATCGATAAGTATGGAAAGCTTTCTGATCGTTTGTCCAACAACAAACCCAAGAGGACGATCCAGCGCAGGCATGACACCCTCCGGCAGAGACCTTCCTCCTCTTCGTACAAAATCAGATGTTCCCGTCAGAGTGCATATCTTACTTCTTCTATCAAGTAGACGCGCCAACTGGACACCCTCCATTTTTAAATATCCTTTTTTAACCAAAAATACCCGCACACCGTCCCTTTTAAGTTTTAACAAACCTTTTCCACTACAGAATTCGAATAAATCCCCACGAAACTGTTCAAAACATTTAGACATTACCTTAGCTGACAAGAACAACCTATATGCCTCTGTGTCAAAAGTCGAAGGAGGAAGGGCATATGCAATCCTATCCTCTCCGGACGTGTCATATGCGCCTTCCCTCCAGGC
>Ga0066187_1000499_pt1 | contig 13089 bp, 10 predicted proteins | sample WorMetexBAHAMAS1_FD_58706 | JGI IMG/M metagenome (GOLD analysis project Ga0066187, IMG submission 58706) | Marine gutless worms symbiont microbial communities from Max Planck institute for Marine Microbiology, Germany - Inanidrilus exumae... | ecosystem: Host-associated > Annelida > Digestive...
GCCGCGCCGCGGCGCGGCTGAAGGTTCGGGCCCCATCCCCTGGGCTGGCGAAGCTTGACCCCATGGCGTTGCGGATCGCCGTATTGCTGATCGCGATGATCGGTGGCGTCGTCGGCGGCAGTGAAGCGGCGGCAAGGCTGTCGCGTGCACTGCTTCCGCAAGCCGATACGGGTTCCTCGATTGCGTCGCAGCTCAACGTCTGGATCACACCGCCCGATTATACGGGTCTGGCGCCGGTCTTCCTGGAGTTGCCGACGGGCGCTGGGACACAGGCGGCCTCGGCCGATTCCGAGGCACCCGTTGCCGAAACCATGCGCCTTCCGGTCGGCAGCGGCGTGCTCGTGCAATATAGCGGCGGTTCGGTGCCGCCGGTGCTGGCGATTGGCCTGCGAGAAATACCCTTGGCGGCGATCGGCGACGTTACCGACGGCGAGTTTCGCGTCGATACGCCAATAGGTGCCGACGATGTCGGGGCCGCCAACCTGACCGTACGTGCCGGAGAACGCGTCCTCGCCGAATGGCCGATCCGCGTCCTCGCCGACCTCGTACCGGAAGTCGAGTTCGTCCAGAAACCGAAATCGGCAGGGCGGGCCGGCTTGCAGATCGAATACGAAGCGCGCGACGATTTCGCGGTCCGCGATATATGGACAACGGTTCGCCGCCTCAAGGATGGCGACGACGAAAACGCCGCCGTGATCCGCCTCGACCTTCCCGCTTCGGAGCGCGGCGAGGCCCTCGTCAAGGACCGGGCCGTGAAAGATCTGTCCGATCATCCCTGGGCCGGGACGCCGGTCGTGATGCGGCTTTTCGCCGAAGACGCCCTCGGTCAGGAAGGACGGAGCGAGCCGATCGAAGTCCTGTTGCCGGAGCGCACCTTCAACCACCCGGTCGCCCGGGCCTTGGCCGAAGCGCGGAAAAGGCTCAACGACCCGGAACCGCCGGTCGTCGCCGAAGTCGTTTCGACGCTCGAGGGGATCAGCGAACAGCCCGCCCATTTCTTCCACGACACGGTGGTATTCCTGGCCATTCGCGTGGCCCGCTCGCGGTTGATCTATGATGACCAGCACCAGGCGGTCCCGTCCGTCCAAGACCTGTTGTGGGAAACGGCATTACGCATCGAGGATGGCGAGTTTGCCGTCGCCGAACGCGATCTCCGTAAGATCCAGGAAGAGCTCATGCGCGCGCTACGCGAGCAGGCCGACCAAAAGGAAATCGAGCGTTTGATGAACCAGCTTCAGGCGGCCCTCGACAAGTATATGGCGGCGCTCGCCGAACACTTGGAGCGCCAGGGTTTGAGCGAGTTACCGTTCGATCCGAATGCCCGAACCATGAACAGTTCCGACCTTCAGAAGATGCTCCAGCAGGCCCGGGAACTGGCGCGGACCGGTTCGATGGAAGCCGCCAAGCGCATGCTTTCCGAACTCAACCGTATGCTGGAAAGCCTGCGCAACGGGGCCTTCATGGCTCAGCCGAACCAGCGCATGAACAGGGCCCGCCAGATGATGGACGGCATGCGCGACCTGATTGACCGCCAGCAGAAACTGATGGACCGGACCTTCCGGGAAATGCAGCGTGGCCAGGGGCGGGAAGGCCAACGCTCGCAAGGCCAGCGGGGCCAGCAGGGGATGCCGCAACAACCGGGACAAGGGCGCATGCCTTTCCAGGGACTTGGCGATCTTCAGAGCCAGTTGCGCCGCGACCTCGGCCGGCAGATGCTGCAGATGGACGAACTTCTCGGTAATATCCCCGGCGCACTGGGCCAGGCGGAACGTTCCATGAAGAACGCCGAACGGGCCCTGGGTCAGGGCCAGGGCCGCGAGGGCATGGCCGGCCAGAGTGATGCGTTGCAGCAGATGCGCCAAGCCGTCGATCAGATGGCCGAGCAGATGGCCCGTCAGATGCAGGGCGGCGTCGGCATGGCGCCCAACCAACAGGGCCGCAACCGCGGTCAGAACCGCGATCCGTTCGGCCGGCCGCGCAACGGCAATTTCGGCAACGCGTCGGACGATGGTGTCAAGGTGCCGACCCAATCCGAGATCCAACGGGCCCGCGAGATCTTCGATGAACTGCGCCGGCGGTCCGGCGAGCGGGCCCGGCCGCAACCGGAACTCGATTATATCGAACGTCTGCTGCGGCGGTTCTAGGACTCCGGATTATTCCAGGTACGGCGTCGGGTCCGGAATGCCGGCCTCGGCAAATCCCTTCTTGCGGAGCAGGCAGGCGTCACAGGCGCCGCAGTGGAGAGGGGACCCGACGACGCGCCCGTGTTCGTCCTCTTCCGCCACCGGGTCGTAACAGCTCAAGGTATGGGCGTAGTCGACGCCGAGGCCGATACCGAGGTCGATGATCTCGGCTTTTGTCATGTCCATCAAAGGCGTTCTGATTTCGATCGGTTGGTCGTTCTCCGTCGCCGCCTTGGTCGCCAGGTTGGCCATGGTCTGGAAGGCTTCGATGAATGCCGGTCGGCAATCGGGGTAACCCGAATAATCGAGAGCGTTGACACCGATGAAAATGTCCCGCGCATCTTCGACTTCGGCGAGCGCCAGGGCATGGGCCAGGAATATGGTGTTGCGGGCCGGGACGTAGGTGACCGGAATTCCCTCGCCGATCTCGCGGGCGCTGCGGCCTTTTGGTACGCGGATGTCATCGGTTAGGGCCGAACCGCCGTAGGCGCGAAGGTCGATGCTGACGACGGCATGACGGCGCAGGCCGGACCGTTCGGCGAGGTCTCGCGCGGCGCGCAGTTCGAGGGCGTGGCGCTGGCCGTAGTCGAAGGTGAGCGCGGCGACGTCGAAACCGTCGCGCAAGGCCAACGCCAGGACCGTCGTCGAATCGAGCCCGCCGCTGAGAAGAACGACGGCTTTTTTGCCGGACGCCTCTGACACAGTAGTTGTCGCCTCAGGAAGCGAGGCTTTCCCGCCGCCGCACCATTGCCAAACGACGAAGGCACCGACCATCTTGCTCAGGGTCATGACGATGACGCCGGTGACCGACAAGTGCCCAATGATGCCGAGAAATACGACGCTGTCGACCGGCGTGCCGATGGCGCTCGACAGCAGGATGCGCTGGCTGAACGGGCGCCCGGTGAACGAATAGACGGCCCAATCGGCGAACTCGCTGATCAAGAAGGCGGCGACACTGGCCGTGGCGACGAAGGGGTCGGCCATCACATAGCTGATGACGCCGGCAACCAGCATGGCGATGATCACGCGGTGACCGATCTCCCGCTGGGCGAAATCCCGGGCCACGAAGATCAGGCCGACGACCAGGGACATCGGCGGCCACTTCTCTCCGCCCGGCAGGTCGACCAACGGCACCACGGAAAAGCCGTAGTTCACCGCGACGATCAGCAGGATATAGAGAACGGTGTATCGAAAACCCATGTTGTGGCACCTTTGGTCGCGCTTCGAAGGCGGCGGTGAATAGCATAGTTTAAACCGGATGGCGAGCGAATGGTGAAGGAGCTTATCCGAGATAAGGCGCGCGAGCTCGGCTTCGACGCAGTCGGCTTCACCGCACCCCGCATCGCGCCGGAGAAACGCGACCATCTGAACCGGTTTCTGGCCGATGGCCGTCACGGCGACATGGCCTGGATGGAGACCTCCGACGGCCGCCGGGCCGACCCGAACGCCTTGATGGATGGATTGCGCTCGGTGATCGCGCTCGGCGTCAACTATGGCCTGCCGACTGATCCCACGGCGATCTTATCGAGAAAGGAAAGGGGTGCGATCAGCGTCTACGCCCAGGGTGCCCGGGATTACCACGACGTGATCAAAAAGCGCCTGAAGCGTCTCGGCCGATGGATCGCCGATGAATTCGATGCCGATATCCGGGTGTACGTCGATACGGCACCGGTCATGGAGAAGCCCCTGGCCCAGGCCGCCGGCATCGGCTGGCAGGGCAAGCACACCAATCTGGTGTCGCGTGAGTACGGGTCCTGGCTGTTCCTGGCCGAGGTATTCACCAGCCTTGATCTGGAGCCGGACCCGCCGGAGACCGACCGTTGCGGGTCCTGCACCCGGTGCATCGATGTGTGTCCGACGGGCGCCATCACCGAACCCTACCGCCTCGATGCGCGCCGCTGCATTTCCTATTTGACCATCGAACACAAAGGCCATATCGCGCCGGACCTGATGGCCTCCATGGGTAATCACATTTATGGGTGCGACGATTGTTTGGCCGTCTGCCCTTGGAACCGGTTTTCGACCCTGGCCGGCCTTTCGGATTTCCACCCCCGGGCCGAATTGACCGCGCCCCGGTTGTCGGATCTGGCGGAACTGGACGATGGCGGGTTCGGGAGCCTGTTCCGGGGCACCGCCATTAAACGCACCGGCCGCGACCGGTTTATACGCAATGTCCTGGTCGCCATCGCCAACAGTGGCGAGCCGGTGCTGACCGCCAAGGCCCGGGCCTTGTTGACCGATAAGGCCGCCGTCGTTGCCGAGGCCGCCCGATGGGCCGTTTCGCGCTTCCAATCCCTTGACGGCGCGACCGGCGCGTCATTAACTCGGCCATCTCGAACGGAGGAACGATGATCCGGACGCTTCTCAGAATGGCAATCGGTTTCGCCGCCACCGTTGCGGTTTTCGCCGCCCCGGGTTCTGGTGGCGCCGGCGAAGGTGGGCTCTTGGCCGCCAAGACGATGACGCCGAAACCGGGAACCGTGTTTCGCGACTGTCCCGAATGTCCGGAACTCATCGTGGTCCCGGCCGGGATTTTCGTCATGGGCAGCAACAAGACACGCAAGACCGAGAAGCCGGCCCATCGGGTCAACTTCAAACGGCCCTTCGCCATCGGCAGATACGAGGTCACGTTCGATCAATGGCTGGTGTGTGTCGCCGAAAAGGGATGCCGCCACCGGCCGCACGACCATAATTGGGGCCGAAAGAGCCGCCCCGTGATCAACATCACCTGGGACCAGGCCAAGAATTACCTCAAGTGGCTGAGCCGCAAGACCGGTCAAACCTACCGCTTGCCGTCGGAAGCGGAATGGGAATACGTGCACCGGGCCGGCACCCGGTCGAAATTCTGGTGGGGTGACGAAACCGGCAGCAAGATGGCCAATTGCCGCGACTGCGAATCAAAGCAATGCTGTTCGGCCAAGGATCATTCGTGCTGTTCCCATGAGACGAAACCCGTCGGCACCTTTGGGGAACCCGTACGGAGTTTTCGATACGGCGGGAAACGCCTTCGAATGGGTCGAGGATTGCTGGAACGACGACCACCGCGGCGCGCCTTCGGACGGTACGGCGCGGAAGACCGGCAACTGTCGCTTCCGGGTCATCCGCGGCGGATCGTTCTACTATTTCAGTAAGGTTTCCCAGGGGACTTATCGGGCGAAAAATCCCCCGGGGGTCAAGAGCTATTGGCTGGGTTTCCGCGTTCTCCGCGAACTGCCCTGAACCGCGCCTCGAAGAAACCTTGCCGGCTATACCCCTAGTCGGCGTCGGCCACGGCGAGGGCTCGTGCCAATTGGCTCAGAGCCTCCTGGTGGCGTTTGTTGTCGATCTGGGCAAAGTTCCTGGCAACCTCCAGGCACATTCGCTGGCGTGAAGCCAGGGTCCCTTCATCGCGTTCGCCGAGGCCCTCGAAGAAATAGCCGACGGGGACTCGCAGCACCTGGGCGATTTCATAGAGGCGGCCGGCTGAAATGCGGTTGATCCCCCGTTCGTATTTGTGGGCCTGTTGGTAGGTCACGCCGACCAACTCAGCCATCTGTTGCTGAGACAATCCCAGCATGGTCCGGCGTGCACGGATCCGCGCCCCGACGTATCGATCCGTGTCGGTGGCCCTGTTCGTCGCTTTCGAATGCAGACCCTCGTCCGGCACATAGGTGTGTTCTTGCAGCACTTTGTCTTATCTCCATTCCAATTAGGTTCAATATTGAACCTACTTTCTCCCAACCGCCGCACGTTTTGTTCGCAATGCGTTTGTTTTGAATGATTTGCGAGACAGGCCCGGTTGCGGCGTCGAACCAATCTATCAACCGGTGCGATCAAGATACGCACCGAAATCGACTATACCATATTTGATGTAGGTGAAAATGATATTTTCGCCTTCACCCCAAAAGAAAATTTGCAACATCTGTTGCAACTAAAGATTTTATTGAAACATTCGAACCGCCGCCCGCACGTCATGGTGCCTGCCGCGAGCCGTGTTCATCCTGTCGATGGGAAGGAGGCGAGCGTTAGGTCTTACCGTCGCGGGTCAGCGCATCCAGCTGTTTTTGCATGTCGTCGAGCTTGTTGCGCAAGGCATCAAGCGATTCGTCCGCGTTGGCCGCCGCATCCGGCGTTTCGTGTTCGGAAGGGGGTTTCCCGTTTCCGGCACCGGGCTGGAACGGCGTGAACAGCTTCATAGCGTTTTCGAACATGGCCATGTTCTGCTTGCCGACTTCCTCGAACTGGCCGAACGGGTTGAGGCCGCCCAGCGTGTCGCGCATATAGCTGCGCATCTGTTCTTGATTGCGGGCGAAAGCCTGCATGGAATAATCAAGATAATTGGGAACGACCGACTGCAGGCTGTCCCCGTAGAAGCTGATCAAATGGCGGAGGAACTGGATCGGCAGCAGGTTCTGCCCCTTGCTTTCCTCTTCGACGATGATGTGGGTCAGGACTTGGCGTGTGATGTCCTCGCCGGTCTTGGCGTCGTTGACGACAAAATCGGTGCCCTCCTTGACCATCTGCGATAGATGGTCGAGCGTAACGTAGCTGCTCGTCGATGTATTATAAAGACGCCGGTTCGCGTACTTCTTAATGGTAACCGGTTTGGTCGAATCACCCTTGTCTTCGGTCATGTCGCAAGTACCCGTTCACGTTTCACCAAAGGGTAACGCGGTTTATGCTGCGCTGCAATGCCCGGTTTCGCAATGCGCAATGGCTGCTTATAATGAGCACCCGATAGGAGACGGCCGGCGGTCGGCGGCTTCCGGTCAGCAACGGAAAATAGATGTCCGACAAATCTGATCTCGATGAACTGGCGCATAAGTATCTGGATCTTTGGCAACAGCATTTGAGCGCCCTTGCCAAGGATGGAGAAACGGCGGAGGTTCTGGCGAACACGATCGCCATGATGAACACCGGTGCGGCGTCGTTCGCCGACGCCATGGCCGACGCCATGAAGACGGCTGCGGAACAAGCGACGGAACAGGCGACGGACACGCCGGCGCCGACCGGGAGCGGAGAAGGGAGTGAGGCGGGAAATGGAAGCCCAGAAGACGGTGCCGGCGGTCCAGCCGGGAACGGGCTGGTCGATGGGGCCCCGGCCGCTTCCTTTGCACATGGCGACCCAAGCCCTGATGTTGATGAGCTCCTTGGGCGCATTGCCGCTCTTGAGGAGCGGGTCGCTCGACTTGAAGGGCGGGGCGCCAAACGGACCCGCACCAAGAAAAAGGCGTGAGACGACAATCGCGGCGGTGAAGGCCTGCGCCGATCCGGAAGGATTGGCCGAGGCCGTTTCCCGCCAGGCGATCGAAAGGCTGTCGGCCTTCGCCGACGGCGTCCTCGCCTACCGCGCCTTTCCCCGTTCGAGGCGCACGGCCGACGTTCCGGTTGTCTGGCAGCGTGGCTCGGCGCGGCTGCTCGATTATGGCGCCGGCGACGACCACGCAAGCCGTCCGGTCATTGTCGTGCCCTCCCTGGTCAACCGCAGCTCCATTCTCGACCTGACGGAACGGCGTAGCCTGGTCCGCTATCTGGCGGGCGCCGGCTTGCGGCCGTTTCTCGTCGATTGGGATGCGCCCGGCGACGCCGAAGCCGGGTTTTCCCTGACCGATTACGTGGCCGGTTATCTGGCCGAGGCCATCGCCGTCGTCGCTGAGACGGGGGGGCGCCCGCCGGTCGCCGTCGGCTATTGCATGGGCGGTCTTCTGGCGCTCGCCGCCGCCGCTCGCGAGCCTTCGGCGACCGCTGGATTGGCCTTGCTGGCGACACCCTGGGACTTCCATGCCGACACACCGACGCTGCCGTATCTCCGCGCCATGGCTCCGGCCTTCGAAACGATGATCTCGAACCTCGGCTATTTTCCCGTCGACATCCTGCAGGCCATGTTCGCCTCCCTGGAACCGACCTTGACCGGCGAGAAGTTCCGGCGGTTCGCCAACCTCGCGGTGGATAGCGCCGAGGCCAAGCTGTTCGTCGCCCTCGAGGATTGGCTCAACGATGGCGTGCCTTTGACCGCCGCCGTGGCCCGCGAGTGTCTGTTCGGATGGTGCCGGGACAACACGCCGGTGAGCGGCGCCTGGCGCATCGACGGCGCGGTCGTCGACCCGGCCGATGTCGCCGTTCCCAGCCTCGTGGTCGTTCCCGAGCGTGACCACATCGTGCCGCCGGCGTCGGCGTCCCCCCTGGCCGCGATGATCGATGGCGCCGAGGTCTGGCGCCTGCCGGCCGGTCACATCGGCATGGTTACCGGCGGCCGCGCCCATCAACTGCTCTACGAACCCCTGGCCGCGTGGCTGAAAGCACGGTTCGACTAAAGGCGGGATGGCGGCGGCTCAAACGTAGTCGAGCGGCAAGGCGGTCGTTGATTTGATGCGTTCCATGGCAAAGCTCGAACTGACGTCGAAAATGTCGACCTCGCCGATCAGGCGTTGATAGAAGGCGTCGTAGGCGGCGATGTCCGGGACGACGACCCGGAGCAGGTAGTCGACCTCGCCACTCATGCGGTGGAACTCGACGACCTCGGGAAACCGGGCGACGACGGTGGCGAATGTCTTCAGCCAGTGGGCGTTGTGCTCGTGGGTGCGGATGGCGACGAACACGTCGACCCCGACATTCAGCTTGTCGCGGTCGAGCAGGGCCACGCGGCCACGGATGACGCCGTTCTTTTCCAGGTTCTGAATGCGCCGCCAACAGGGTGTCGTGCTCAAGCCGACGCGCTCGGCGATTTCGGCGACAGGCCGGTCCGCATCCTTCTGCAGCTCGTCCAGGATCTTTCGGTCGGTAGGGTGCAATAAAATACTCCAACTAATCAAAGTATGGGAAAAATTTTACCACAGATACGGAAAAACATTGAAACAAAAAAACCATTTTCCCGAGCCATGGCGGTAAAATGATCAAGTGCCCTGAACAAGCGGCGACGCATGAGCCGGCGGCACTGGGTTTCGGATTGGACCGGAGGGAGCCATGAAAGACCATTATTACTTCGACAACGCGGCGACCACCTGGCCGAAACCGGAACCGGTTTACCGGTTCATGGACCGCTTCTTCCGCCAATATGGCGTTAATCCGGGGCGCGCCGGACACGAAATGTCGGTCGCCGCCGAGGGACTGGTTGTCGAAACACGCCGGTTTCTGGCCCAGTTCTTCGGCTATGCCGGGGGTCCAGATCGCGTAGTCTTCTCCTTGAACGCGACGGATTCCCTGAACACGGCTATCGGCGGCCTCGTCGGTGCCGGCGATCATCTGGTGATCACGCGCCTCGAACACAATTCCGTCCTGCGCCCCGCCAATCATCTCGAACGCGACGGCGACGTTGCGGTGACCCGCGTCCCGGGTGACCAGGCCGGTTTCGTAGACCCCGACGATATCCGCCGCGCCATCCGTCCGGAGACCCGCGCCGTGGTCGTCAATCACGCATCGAACGTCCTGGGCGCCGTGCAAGACATTGCTGCCATCGGGCGCATCGTCGCCGAGACGGATGCCGCCTTCATCGTCGACACCTGCCAGACGGCGGGAGTCTTGCCCATCGACATGGCGGCCTGCGCCGTCGACGTTCTCGTCTTCACCGGCCACAAGGGATTGTTCGGCCCCATGGGTATCGGCGGTATGGTCGTCGCCGAACAGGTCGATATCCGCCCGGCCCGGGTCGGCGGCACCGGTGTCGATTCTATCTCGCCATTGCAGCCCGACGGGTATCCGTTCCGCCTGGAGGCCGGAACACCGCCGTTGCCGGGGATCGCCGGCTTGAACGCGGCGCAGAAATGGTTTGCCGACCTGGGGCGCGGGCAACTGGCGTCGGAGGGAGAAACCGTTTCCCACCGCACCGCCTGCGAGGCCGCCCTTGATCACATATCGGGTCGTGAACGCGCCCATGCCCGCCATTTGATGGAGGCGTTTCAATCGATCGAAGGCGTCGTCGTCTACGGCCCTGGTATGGATCAGCCACGGGTCGCCACCTTGTCGATCAATATCGGCGGCTTGCCGGCGGATCAGGCCGGCGCCATGCTCGACGCGGATCACGGCGTCTGCGTGCGCCCGGGACTCCACTGCGCGCCCCTTGTCCACGAAGACCGCGGCACCGCCGGGCAGAACGGCACGGTCCGCTTTTCGCCGGGTTTCTTCACGGACCGCGAGGATCTCGACCAGGCGGTCGCGGCCGTGACCGAGGTGGCGGCGTTCGCCGGCACCCGTCATCGCAACCGGGTGGCGGCGGCCGCAGAATAACAAGAGATGCGCCTTAATCGGCGGCGAAACGCTGGTTGCGGGCTCGCCGCATATCAGAGTATTCATTTCGCAGGTGCACAAAAGCGCCCCTTGAATTGATTCTGGCTTCAGCGTATAACAGCCCTGGAGAGAGTTTTCGCACCTGCGAAATCGTCGTGTTCAGCGGTCGTTTCGCCGCACGAAATTGCGCGAGACGGTTTTTTTGTGGAGGACCCCATACATGTCAGAAATCGTTATTGCCGGTGGCGCGCGGACCCCGATCGGAGCTTTTAACGGCGCCTTGTCCAAGGTCGCCCCGACCGAACTCGGTATCGTTGCCGCCAAGGAAGCCCTGACCCGCGCCGGCGTCGATGCCGCCGATGTCGACGAAATGATCATGGGTATTATTCTGACCGCCAACACCGGTTCCGGCCCGGCCCGCCAAGTGGCGCTCGGTGCCGGCATGAAACACGAAACCACTGCCTACGCCATCAACCAGCTCTGCGCTTCTGGTCTGCGTGCAGTTGCCGAGGGTACCAAATCAATCGCGCTGGGCGACAGCGACATCGTCGTCGCCGGCGGAATGGAAAGCATGAGCTTGGCGCCGCACATGGCCAATTTGCGCCCCGGCGTCAAAATGGGCCCGGCCAAGTTCGAGGACCACATGCTGCGCGATGCGCTCATTGATCCGTTCCACAGCTACCACATGGGCAACACGGCTGAGAACGTCGCCAAGCAGTACCAGATCACCCGCGACGAACAGGACGAGTTCGCCTGCGCTTCACAGAACAAGGCCGAGGCAGCGCAAGGTGAAGGCAAGTTCAACGACGAGATCACGCCGGTCACGATCAGTACCCGCAAGGGAGACATTGTCGTCGATACCGACGAACACCCGAGCCACGGCACCACGATAGAAAGCCTCGGCAAGCTGCGCCCGGCCTTCGACAAGGAAGGTACGGTAACGGCGGGCAACGCGTCGGGCATCAATGACGGCGCCGCCGCGGTCGTCCTGATGACCGCCGAAAAAGCCGAGGAGCGCGGCGTCGAGCCGTTGGCCCGAATCAAATCCTGGGCCACCTGCGGTGTCGACCCGGCGATCATGGGCACCGGCCCGATCCCGGCCAGCCGCAAGGCGCTCGAGCGCGCCGGCTGGAGCATCGGCGACCTCGATCTGATCGAGGCCAACGAGGCCTTCGCCGCCCAGGCCATTGCCGTCAACAAGGAGATGGGTTGGGATCTCGACAAAGTGAATGTCAACGGCGGTGCTATCGCCCTCGGACACCCGGTCGGTGCTTCCGGTTGCCGCATCCTGCTCACGTTGCTCCACGAAATGGCGAAGCGGGATGCCAAAAAAGGACTGGCGACCGCATGTGTCGGCGGCGGCATGGGCATAGCCATGTGTGTCGAACGCGGTTGATCTCCGCTGCTAACCGTCTAACATGATCGTCAGGGCGGGCCAACGCGCCGTAAGAGCGCGTCCGGCCCGCCACGACAGACGGAGGCAACCATGACCCATACTGCACTTGTGACCGGCGGCTCGCGCGGCATCGGCCGTGCCATTTCCATCGCCTTGAAAGAGGCGGGCCACGACGTCATCGCCAGCTACGGCGGCAACGACGACGCGGCCAAGGCGTTTACCGACGAAACCGGCATTCCCGCCGTCAAATTTGATGCCGGGGACTACCAGTCCTGCGAGAAGGCTGTCGAGGAACTCGAAAAGGACCACGACACCATCGACATCCTGATCAACAATGCCGGCATCACCCGCGACCGGCCCGTCCACAAGATGAGCGTCGAGGAGTGGGAAGCGGTGATGCGGACCAACCTGGAAAGCGTCTTCAACCTGACCCACATCGTCTTTCCGGGCATGCGCGAGCGCGGCTACGGCCGGATCATCAACATCAGTTCACTGAACGGCCAGAAGGGGCAGTTCGGCCAATCCAACTATTCCGCCGCCAAGGCCGGCATGATCGGGTTTTCCAAGTCGATCGCATTGGAAGGCGCCGCCAAGGGCATTACGTGTAACGTGATTGCACCTGGCTACGTCGCCACCGAAATGGTCAAGGCCGTGCCCGAGGACGTTCTCAACAAGCACATCCTGCCGCACATCCCTGTCGGCCGCTTGGGCGAACCGGAAGAAATCGCGCGCTGCGTCGTCTTCCTGGCCGACGAACAGGCCGGTTTCATCACCGGTTCGACGCTTTCCGTCAACGGCGGCCAGTACATGATCTGACGGACCGTCGAACTCTTGAATTCCGAGCCCCCTTCCCTTACGGGAAGGGGGTTTGTTTTGCGCAAGGAGGGCAATCGTGATCCTGCGTTCCCTGCTGATGTCTATCGCCGTCGTGCTCTCCGCGACCAGCGCCAAAGCCGTCGAAATCGAGACCGTGCGCCACACCATGCGCGCCGCGGCGTATGACCTCGTTTACCGCGACGGCTCGGTCTTCGTAGAGATTGAAGGCGGTCCGGCGTACCGCTTAGCCATGAAAGATGGGCGTCTTTCCTTCGAGCCGGGATATCCAAACAGCGATCGGCCGGCGCCCGCTGGTGCGCTGCCGGACACGGAGATTTCACGCGGGTCCGGTTCGGTCCGATCGGCCTGGCTGGCAGCGCCGACGGACCTCTACGGCCATGGCGTCCTCGGCGACGCGATCGAGGCCGGAGCCGTCGTCGCCATGCTCGCTGACGGATCGACGGCCCGCTACGACCTTGGCGACGACGCGGT
>Ga0066187_1000500_pt1 | contig 13069 bp, 15 predicted proteins | sample WorMetexBAHAMAS1_FD_58706 | JGI IMG/M metagenome (GOLD analysis project Ga0066187, IMG submission 58706) | Marine gutless worms symbiont microbial communities from Max Planck institute for Marine Microbiology, Germany - Inanidrilus exumae... | ecosystem: Host-associated > Annelida > Digestive...
CCGCCGCGCGGCGGATAGCGGACCGACTGGACCAGAAGCTCGGCGTCGTCGCCCGTATTGACCATCGGGCAGATGACCCCGTACGCGCCGGCATCCAGCGACTTCATGATAATCCCGGGATCCAGCCACGGCACGCGCACCAGCGGCGTGGTGTCCGTGGTCGAAACTGCCGTCAGCATGGTGACGGCGGTTTGATAGTCGACCACGCCGTGCTGCATGTCGACGGTCAGCGAGTCGAACCCCTGGTGGGCCATCGTCTCGGCGGAAAAACTGCTCGGGATGGCCAGCCAGCCATTCACGGCGGCGCCGCCTTTCGCCCAAATCTGCCGCAACCGGTTTTCGCGCACGGTATCTCTCCCTGTGGGCCTGAAGGTTTCAGGTCATTGTTGTGTTCGCCTCGGCGCGGCAGCGAATGCGAAGCGCCGGCCCCCGAAACGGCAACGATAGGCATTGAACCCGGGTCAGGCAATGCCGCGCCGCCGACGTGCGAAGCGAATAGTCAAGCGTGGCGGCACGCGCAAGGGCGTATCCGGTCGGGAAACGCGCAGGCGGGTGTGCCGCGGGCCGTCTGGGATGGGCTGGTTAAGGCGTCGGAACCGGACGCGCCAACCACGGCAATTTCTGGAAAAACCCATAAAATACCGACATTTAGCCCCTTCTCGGATGGACGAATTCGGAGTATGGATAGGGCCGTCGCGGGTGCGTCCAGCATCCCGACTACCCTTTCGCAGTCCCGACCCAGGAGGCCGCCGTTTGCGCGGATGCCATCCATGAAAGGAACGCCCAGTCTGCTTGCCGTCGCCGTCCTCGGCGCCCTTTTTGTCTCTGCGGGGCCGGCGCTCGCAAACCGGTGCACCGACGCCCGTGCAGAAGGCATCGGGGCCTTCGACGCAGCCGCGACCGCCCAATCGGAGGTCCGCCGCATTGTCCGCATGCGCGCCGATGCCGCCCAGCGGCTGGAATTGATCGACCGGGAAATCGAACGGCGCAGGATTGCCGGGGCGGCCTTCCGTGAAGCCGCACAATACTGCCGGACGGTCGGCGGCGCCGACGACGCGGGCACCAGGGAACTGCGGTCGTTAATCAACCGCAACGAACGCCGCCTGCGGGACGCCCAGTGCCAGCGGCTGGGCTTCCAAGCCGGGGCCCTGATCGACGATGCAAAGGCATTCGAAAGGGCGGTCGACGAACGGCGTGAGGCGATCCGCGCGCATTTTCAACGCGGCTACGAACGGTTGAAGAACGGGTTGTCATCGAACTGCCCGGAGGGCCAAAAGAAGATCGGAATCCAGCTCGCCAAGATCGAACATCATGCCCTGACGATGTTGCGGACGAACGGTCGGACCGGCGGGAAGGCCGCCTTCTCGGAAGACGCCTTCCGAACAGCGATACAGCACTACCGGGCGCGGGAATACGACCAGGCGGCGCGCCGGTTTCTGGCCGCCGCCGAACGCGGTCACGCGCGCGCGCGCAGTACTATCTGGGCCGGCTGCATATGGAAGGGTGGGGCGTGCCGCAGAGCGACGAGACAGCGCTTCACTGGTTCAAGGAATCGGCGTCGCAGGGCGACCCCGCAGGCCAGAACAGTCTGGGCCTGATGTACGACCTGGGGCGCGGCGTGGCGGAGAACGACGCCAAGGCCGTTGAATGGTATGCCCGGGCTGCGAAACAGGGCCTGCCGTTCGCCCAGACCAACCTGGGACAGATGTACGAGCAGGGCGAAGGGGTCCGGCGCGATCTGGACGAGGCGGTCAAGCTGTACCGCACCGCCGCCGACCACGGCCATGTGCGTGCGGAGTTCCGGCTGGGGCGGGTCTACGAGCGCGGCCTTGGCGTGAAGAAGGACCTGGTCACCGCAATCACTCACTACCGCCGTGCCGCGGACAGAGGCTACAAGCCCGCCCAGCAGGCGCTGGCCGCGCTGGGCGGTTAGTCCCCGGGCCGGGTTTTGGCCCCAGAACCCATTTTCCCTCCGCTATCCAATCCGAACCCCGCGCACACCGCGGCTTGATCGGCGCGCGCTGCGCGCCAGCTCAAGCCTGAAGGGTGGGCGCAGAATGACGCTGTTGTGTCAGTCGCGGACCCACTAGGATGCGCACGGATCAATGCCCCCGCTTCCGTCAACGGATGCCAGAAGGGGCGAGACGGCAGGAGGAAGCGCAATGGCGACAAAGCCAGCCCAGCCCCATGACCATAGTCCGGGAACCCACGGTTCCGAGGTCTGAGGTTCCATGCGGGTCTATTCTCTCGACTGTTTTCCCGACGAAGACGCCGATCCCAGCGTGGTGATGATCGTGGCGGCGGAGTCCGAGACCGAGGCGGTCCGCCTGGCCTTCGAGCATCCCAATGCCGAGGGCTACGCGGCGATCGCGCTCAACACGAAAAGAAAGCCGCGGAAAGCGCGCGGGCTGGCGCCCGGCATCCATGGCTTCGTCAACTGGCAGGCTTTCCAGGCCCTATAGACATGGCAGACACCCTTAAACACGCCGACAACACCGTCCTGGTGTGCGATTGCGAAGGCACCATGACGCTCGACGGCGGCGCGCTGGCGAAGGCGTGCGGCCGCGCGCCCGGCGACGTCCCGGTCCACACCAATCTCTGCGGATCGGAACTGGCGCGGTTCATCGACGCCGCCCGCACCGGCGCTCCGCTGATCACCGCCTGCACCCAGGAAAGCCAGACCTTCCAAGAGGCGCTGGAAGAGGCGGGCATCGAAAGCCAGCCGACCTATGTCAACATCCGCGAACGGGCCGGATGGTCGGAGGCGGGCGCAGAGGCCGGCCCCAAGATCGCCGCCCTCCTGGCCGAAGCCGCGCTGGAGCGGCCGGTCGTGGGAACCGTCGGGCTGGAATCCCAGGGTGTCTGCCTGGTCTACGGCGGGGACCAGACGGCGATCGATGCCGCCCGCCAGCTTGAAGGGCGGCTGAACGTCTCGGTGCTGTTGACGGAACTGGGCGACGTCCTGCCGCTGGGCACGATGGACCTAATGGTCGCCACGGGCGTGATATCAGGCGCCGCCGGCCACTTCGGCGGGTTCGAGGTGCACGTGAACCGGTATGCGCCGATCCGGCCGTCCTCGCAGGCGCAACTGAAGACCGATATCCTGCGGGACGGCGCCGCGGCCCGCTGCGACCTGATTCTGGACCTGACCGGCGGCGCACCGCTGTTTCCGTCGCACGAGCGGCGCGACGGCTACAAGCGTGTGGATCCCGACGACCCCGTCGCGGTACAGCGCGCGCTGTTCGAGATCGCCGACATGGTGGGCGCATTCGAGAAACCGCGCTATGTCGATTTTCATGCCGACCTCTGCGCCCACGCGCGCAGCCGGATCACGGGCTGCACCCGCTGCCTGGACGCCTGCCCCGCCTCGGCCATCACGCCGGACGGCGACACCGTCGCGATCGACCCCTACCTGTGCGGCGGCTGCGGCGCCTGCAACAGCGTCTGCCCCACCGGCGCCGCCCACTATGCCTACCCGCCGACCGCGTTCCTGCTCAACCGGGTCGCGACATTGTTGTCGGTCTATCGCGATGCCGGCGGCACGGCCCCTACCCTGCTGGTGCACGATACCGCCCACGGCACGCCGCTGATCGAGGCCATGGCGCGCTTCGGCCGCGGGCTGCCCGCCCAGGCACTGCCGCTGGAGGTGAACGAGGTCACGCAGGTCGGTCTCGATTTCCTGTTGTCGGCTTTGTCTTTCGGCGCGACCCGCCTGTTCCTTCTGGTGCCGCCCGCCCGGCGGGCCGAGATCGACGGCCTGGCGGCGCAGGTCGGATTGGCCGAGACCCTGCTGACGGGCCTCGGCTACGAGAGCGGTCTGGTCCAGGTCCTGATCGAGGACGATCCCGCCAAGGTCGAGGCCGCGCTCTACGACACGCCGGCCGCCGCAGAGCGGCAGGCCAAGCCGCACGCGCCACAGCCGGAGAAGCGGACCAACATCCGGCTCGCGGCGGCCGAACTGCACGCCGCCGCCCCCGCCCCGGTGGACCGCCTGCCGCTTGCCGCCGGTGCCCCGTTCGGCGCGGTCGAGGTGGACACGGACGGCTGCACCCTGTGCCTTGCCTGTGTCGGCGCCTGTCCCACCGGCGCGCTCAACGACAATCCCGACCGGCCGCAGCTCAGTTTCCAGGAAGGCGCCTGCATTCAGTGCGGCCTTTGCAAGAACACCTGTCCGGAGAAAGTGATCACGCTGGCGCCGCGTTACGATTTCACGCCGGCCGCGGGCGACCATGTGGTGGTCTACGAGGAAGAACCCTTCGAGTGCATTTCCTGCGGCAAGCCCTTCGCGTCGAAAAGCACCATCGAGAAGATGCTCCAGCAGCTGGGCGACAAGCACTGGATGTTCAAGGGCGATGCGATGGACCGGCTGAAGATGTGCGAGGACTGCCGGGTCACCGCTCAGTTCGCCGACGGCGAGGCGCCGTTCCGGATGGGGGAACGCCCACGGCCACGCACCACCGACGACTACCTTGAAGGCACGGTCGCCGAGGACGGGCCGGACACTACCGAGCCGGCCCCGACGCCCGGCACAACGCCTCGGCGCGGCTCTTGAACAGCGCCGCCTGGGCGGCGTCGATCACCCCCTCGTCCGCCATCTTGTCGATCCCGGCCGCACGTTCCTCGATACAGCGCTGGAACGGGTCGTCTGGGGCGGGTTCGGCGGGCGACGGGAACAACGCGTCGCGGTGGACATAGGCGATCACGCCGCCGGCCGCCAACGCGACCAGCAGGGCAACGGCCCGCGCAACCCATCCGTCGAGAGCCGAGCGCGGCGCAGGGGTTTGCACCTTTCGACGCTCCGGGGCCGGCAGGTCAGGAAAGCTCGATATCGCCGTCGATGTTCACGCTGAGGTCGACCCCGCTGACCTGGAGCGTGACGGTCGCCTTCAGGGGCGCATTGGTATCGATCCGCCCCTGCTCGACCGCCTCGCGGACCGCGCCTTCGATTTCCCGTTGGGACGTGACGCCGACCTTCTTCAGGAACTTCCGGACACTCATGTTCAGCGCTTCTTCGTTCATTGCTTTTCCTCCTCGCGTTGAATTGTCAGACGCTCAACTGCTCTGCCGCAGCGGCAGATTGGCCAGCAGGTTCTGCGGCTTCATGCGCAGGACGTTGTTCGGCCCCATGGCAAGCCCCAGATAGACCGGCCTGCCCCGGACGTTTTCCAGCACGGCCTGCTGGTCCTTGATTTCCATGCGGAACAGGGACAACAGCCGTGCAAGCCGTGCCTCCTCGACCTCCATGCCGGTATAGAGATCGTTCAACAGGGCGCTGGAGTCCGCGTCCAGACCCGTGTGCCAGACCCAGCGTTCGTCGCTGATCGACTGGACCGGGTGGATCCTCACTTCCAGTTCCATGAAATGCTGGATCCACTTCTCCATCACCCGGCAGAGCGCATCCAGGCCCGGGCGGGCGAAGGTCAGGTCCAGCACCGTGTCGAAGCGGTCGCTGCGGGCCCAGTAGACCGCCGCGTTGGATTCCTCCAGCACGTCCAGCGTGACTTCGCGCATCGCCGTGTCCGAACCGACCAACAACCGCCCGAGATCCCCGAAACCGCCGCTTTCGGCATACATCTCCACGGTCTCTTCGTCGGCCGCCATGATCTGGCCGTCCTGGATGGTGACCCGCTGCGAACGGAAGAACAGCTCGGCCGCCCGGGGCTGCAGCGGGTTCTGAACCCCGTCCAAGAGGTTGCGCAGGATGACGTGCACCAACTGGTCCACGAACAGCGGCGGGACCGAGATGGCGCCATCGGCGAAAAGGCCGCGATAGGCGGCCTCCAGCGTGCCGCTTTCGACCAGCCGGTCCCGGAACGCCAGGACCACGCGGTAATTCGCGATCGCGTCCGGATCGGCGATCGCGTCCAGTTCCGCCCCGGCGACCCGCCGGCGCGGATCGGCCACCAGGGCCTCGTGCAGAGCCCGTTCGGCCGTGTTGGACTCCTCGACCGGACGCATTTCCGGCCGCTGGGAATAGGCGCGCAGGAAGGCATCGCTCACGGACAGGCGGCCTGCGGCGTCCCGCTCAAGCAGGTTGATGCCGGACGATGCCCAGAAGTCAGCCATCACACGCTCCGTTCGATCTCACCATCAGTCCTCGGCCACGATATCCCAGATCTTGCCATGCGCCATCGGGTCGGGCGGGCGGACGACACGGAAACGTTCCACGACGCCGTCGGGGCCGAAGTCCCGCTCCACCGCCAGCAGCCGGCCAGACGGGTGTTCGGCACACAAATCCCGCATGTAGGAGATCTCGTCCGCCGCCACCGGCCGCGCCGTAGCGCGCGACGAAGTGTTCGGCCAGCCGGTCGACCAGTTCGGCCAGCACCGCCTCGGTGGCCGTGCTGACGGAGACGAAGGTTGACCGTCCGAAGGTTTCGAGACCGAGAAACCCGTGGGCAAAGGCAAGGCGCTGCTTGCCTTCAAGCGTCTCCGCATCGGCGTCGGCAAAGGCGAAGGCGCCGGAAACGGCCCATTCGCCCGGTTGGGCGGGCTCCGCGAAACTGAAGGCGTCGGAGGCATCCAGGCGCACCGTGCGTGCGAATTTGAGGGCGCCGTCGGTCAAGACGACCAATCCAGCGACCAGCTCGGTCCCTTCAGGATCCAGGCGATGGGCGCCACCTGCCGGGTCTTGCCGGTCCCGACGATCAGACCGCCCGCGTCGTTCAGGCCGACCCAATCGCCGGCAATCCGCCCGCCGGGCAGCGCGAAGTCGACCGCCGCATCGCGCCCTTCCGCGCGCCCTTCCCACTCGGTTTTGACCGGCCTGAATCCCTGGTCCTGCCACCGGTTGAGCCAGGACAGGAAATACCGGGCAAAGCTCTCGATCAGGGTTCCGACCGAGATGGGCCCGCTGCCTTCGTCCATCAGCGACGTCCGGTTCCTGACAACCCCCGGATCCTCACGCCCCGGATCGCCCATCACGTCGACAGTCACATGCGCGACCATCCAGTCTGGCACGCGTTCCGACTGCGCGGTCTCGCTGGCGAGCGTGATCCCGCCCGCCAACGCGCGGTTGACCACGATCCGGTCGGGCCAGCCGAACCCCACACCGATCTGGGCCGGCAAGGTGGACCCCAGCGCATCGTTGACCGCCAGCATCGTCAGGTAGGACACCTTCAGGGCCTCGCCCAGGGGCTGTTCCGGTTCCAGGACCACCGCGCAGTCCCACAGATCGGGCCGAACCGAATAAACCAGGGTGCCTGCGCCGCCGCCGGCCGCGGCGATGTCCTTGGCTTCCGCCATCACGTCAGCGCCCGGATCCACCGGGTGGGCTGTAAAAAGAGGCGGAAGGTTCAGAGTTCCGTTCATCGGCCGGTCCCTGTGCCGTCTTCCGGCGCAACGCGTCTCGTCAGCGGTCGGCATGGGCTGTACACTAAGGCCGATTGACGGTCCAGACGCATCACACCGGACAACGCCCACGATGCCGCAAAGCCATCTGATGACGACGGCTGAGGTCGCCGCCTATCTCAGGGTCAAGGAACGCAAGGTCTACGACCTGGTCGCGTCCAACCAGATCCCGTGCACGCGGGTGACCGGCAAGCTGTTGTTTCCCAAGCCGTTGATCGACCTGTGGATCTCCAGCGGCACGGCCGGCATCGACAAGGCCAGCGCCCTGGTCGCCCGGCCCACCATCGCGGCGGGCAGCCACGACCCCTTGATGGACTGGGCGCTCAGGGAATCCGGCGCCAAGATCGCAACCCTGTTCGACGGCAGCCTGGACGGGCTGGACCGATTCCTGAAGCGGGAGGCCCTGTTCGCGGGCATCCATGTCTTCGACCCGGAAACCAGGGACTACAACAGGCATCTGCTGGAACAGGCGGCGACCAGCATCGCCGGGATCGTGATGATCGAATGGGCCGTGCGCAACCAGGGCCTGATCCTGCCGCCGGGCAACCCCAAAGGGGTCACGGACCTGCCGGACCTGGCGTCAAAGGGGCTGGTCTTCCAGAGCCGCCAGGCCGAGGCCGGCAGCCAGCTTCTGTTCGAAAGCCTGCTGCGCGCCGCGGGCATCGCGCCGGAAGACGTTGAGCGGACGCGCACCGTTGCCCGCGAAGAAACCGATGCCGCGACCGGCGTCTTGGACGGCGCGGCCGACGTCGCCTTCGGCATCGAGGCGGTGGCCCGGCGCTTCCGCCTGGATTTCATCCCGCTGCACGAAGAGCGCTACGACATCGTCATCGACCGGCACGACTATTTCGAGCCGCCGTTCCAGATGCTGCTGGGCTTCGCCCACACCGAACGGTTCCGCGAAAACGCGGAAGCGCTGGGCGGGTACGATATCCGCGGGCTGGGACGCGTTGTTTTGAACGCCGGCTAGCGGACGGCCGATCGATCCTCTGGCTCACTTCGGTGGCGGCGCGAACAACGCGATCACCTCTGCAGCCGTCATCATTTTCGTTCTATTGGCAAACTCGTAGAACCCGGGCTTTTGATCCGTAAAGACCTGCAGAGACAAGCGGAACACCGATTGGTCGTCGAACAGACCGGCAGCAACCTGGTAATCGCCGCTGTCGACGATGTGATAGAAAAGGTTCGATCCGCATTGCGAGCAAAAGCCGCGTTCGGCCCAGTCGGACGAGCGTATCCGGCGGATGTTGTCTTCACCTTCGAAGGTCACGGTCTGGCAATTCAGGGCCATGAACGGCCCTGCCGACCAGCGTCGGCACATATCGCAGTGGCAGGCAACGACACTCGGCTTCTTGGCGGACGCAGTGAGCTTGACCGCACCGCACATGCATTTCCCCTCTAGGGTCAACTCTTCGGCCATGCGCGCTCTACTCCTTCTGTAACGAGTGCCCCTCCGCCTCGGTGGGCCCACTAAGTTAGGAACTGACAATACCGAAAAAGAGGGTCTAACCGAGGCAGTAGGCTCTTCAGTCCACCGTCAGAGGCTCACCCTCAGGAACCGGGCCGCCGCTTCGCGTTCGGAAAGAAAAGCTGCTGCCCGCCGACCTTGAAGGCCGCGATCGCCGCCTGCCCTTCGTCGGACACCAGCCAGTCGATGAAAGCTTGCCCCTCCCCGGCCTTGACGTGCGGATGGCGTTCCGGGGCGACCAGGATCACCCCGTACTGGTTGAACAGCCGCCCGTCGCCCTGGAACAGCAGGGCCAGACCGCCCTTGTTCTTGTGCGCGATCCAGGTGGCCCGGTCCGACAGGGCATAGGCATCCAGCCCCACCGCGATATTGAGCGTGGCCCCCATTCCCGATCCGGTGGCGCGATACCACCCGTCGCCAGCCTCGGGCGCGCCGACACCGGCCGCCTGCCACAGGGTGCGTTCGGCTTTGTGGGTACCGCTGTCGTCGCCGCGCGAGGCGAAGGGCGCACCCGCCGCGGCGATCTTCTTGAATGCATCCAGGACATCCGGCGCCCGGCGGATCCCGGCCGGGTCGTTCGCCGGGCCCACCACGACGAAGTCGTTGTACATCAAGTCCAGCCGGGCAACGCCGAAACCCTCGTCGACGAAGGCCTCTTCGGAGGGCTCGTGATGCACCAAGAGGACGTCCGCGTCTCCGTTCCGCGCGATCCGCAACGCCTGCCCGGTGCCGACGGCAACGACCCGCACCTCGATGCCGTGTTCGCGCTTGAAGGCGGGCAGAAGGTGATCGAACAGGCCCGAATTGGCGGTCGAGGTCGTCGAGGCAACCGTGATGAAGGGGTCGGCGGCAACGGCCGTGCCCCACCATAGGGCAAGGAAGACAGCCAGGATTGGCGCAATGAAACGACGCAAGACCACGGGACGGCTCTCCTCGGGGGACCTCAATACAACAGCTGGCCATCCAGGAACGCCCGCAGGCTGGGCGATGCCGGGGCGTTCAAAAGCTGCGCGGCGCCGCCGCATTCGACCAGGCGGCCGCCATGCAGAAAGGCGACCTCGTCGGCCAGACGCCGGGCCTGGCCGATGTCGTGGGTCGACATCACGATCTTGGCGCCGTTGTCCGCGGCCTGCCGGATCAGCCCCTCCACCTGGCCGGTGGCGCCGGGATCGAGACTGGCCGTCGGTTCGTCAAGCAGCAACACCTCGGGCGCAAGACCGATCGCCCTGGCCATGGCCAGCCGCTGCTGCTCGCCCCAGGACAGCCGGCGCGCCGGCTTGTCGGCAACGGCCTCCAGCCCGGCAAGCCGAAGCAACCGGACAGCCTCCGCCGACCGTTCGGACCGGTTCGCGCCGGTCAGCTTCAGGGCATAGGTCAGATTGGCCCGTGCCGACCGGCGCAGCAGGACCGGGCGTTGAAAGACCATGGCCTGCCGCACCCGGTCGCACGCACGCCCCTCCGCGCCCCAGGCGACATGGCCAGAGCTTGCCCGGACCAGGCCGTGCAAGGTGCGAAGCAGGGTGCTTTTTCCGGCGCCGTTCGGTCCGATCACCATGGTCACGCCGCGGCCGGCCAGGGTCACGGAGATGTCCCGCAACGCGACGGTCGGTCCGACCTTGACCGACAGGTCCCGGATGCGGATCGGAAGGTCCGCGTCGCGCCAGGCCCGCGCGATATATTCACCGCGCGGCATTCAGCGCGCCGCCTTGAAAAGAGGAATGTCGCCCGCCGCAAGTCCCTTCAAGGCAAAGGCGGCGGCGCTGACCAGAAGCGACACGAGGATCAGGATCATCCCCAGGCCCAGGCCAAGGGCAAGGTCGCCCTTGCTGGTTTCCAGGGCGATGGCCGTGGTCATCACGCGCGTGACGCCGGCGATACTGCCGCCCACGATCATGACAGCACCGACCTCGGCAACGGCACGGCCGAAACCAGCCAGCACGGCCGTGGTCAGGCTGTAACGCCCCTCCCACAACAGGGTCAGCCAGATCTGGCGGTCGCGCAGCCTGAAGGAACGCAGTTGTTCCTCGTACTCCACGAACAGGTCGGCCAGCAGCTGGTGCGCGATGGCCGCGATGATCGGCGTGATCAGAATCGCCTGGGCAATCACCATCGCCGTGGGCGTGAACAACAGCCCCATCGGTCCCAACGGACCGGCGCGCGACAACAACAGGTAGACGGCAAGCCCCACGACGACGGGCGGAAGCCCCAACAGGGCGTTGAGAACCACGATCACGGCCGTCCTGCCCGGGAACCGCGTTACCACCAAAGTGGTCGCCAGCGGCAGCGCGATTGCCGCCGAACACACCACCGCCGTCAGGCTGATGGTCAGGGACAGGCGAACGATGCCGACCAGTTCCGGGTCCCAGAACCGAAGGAGATCGAATGCCGCCAGAAACGCCTGCCCGAATGTTTCCATCTATTCGACCTTGAGGCACCGCCTGGCGGCGGTTTCCCCTGGCCCTTCGTTTTCATGCCACTTCATGCGCATCTTCATGTGTTACTATGCATGAATTACGCGGGTGCCGTCCACCGGCCATCGACTGCATCCACCTGCAGGATTGTGCAACCGGTCCCTTGCACGGGATAGCCGAATTCCGAGATGTGGAATGTGATTTGCGCCCCATGGACCGGTCGCGTTTGCTACGGTCCCAAGGCGAGGAGGCGCATGAAGAAATCCGAGACCCTGCCGGTCGGGGTGGTTGTTGAACGGCGGGCAATCGATCATCCCTGGGCCGACCACCGGTGGATGCCGGTGGCGGTGATCCCTGGCGCCCCGGCGGAAGCGGCCTGGCGCGAGATCGCGCACGGCGAGGGCTGGGTGCAGTTTCACGCGGCGACGCTGCCCGTCACGCTGCACCGAAAGGAAACCGAAGCCTATCTGGTGAACCTGGCGGACTCGCCGCCCTCGGTCTATGTGGTCCTGCGGCCCAACGACGAAGACGATGAGGGCCCGGAGCTCACGGTCGTCGATGCAACGGTCTCGCCCTACGAGGCGCAGGACTATCTGGACAGCGGCGAAGACATCGTCAAACGGGTCGACATGCCCGAACCGATGATGGCGTGGCTGCAGGCCTTCATCGATGCGCACCATGTCGACGAGCCCTTCCGCAAACGCAAGCGCCGCAATGCGGACATGGAGGCGCAGCAGTTCGGCAAGGTGCTTCACCCGATCGAACAGCGGTTCTATCGGCGCAAGGCGGGCGAATGACCGCGAAACGGGAAAGCGGGCTCTCGCGATGGGCACGGCGCAAGGCGGCGGTGCAGAGCGAACAGGACCTCGAGACTCCGAAACGGGGCGCGGCGCTTCCCGCAGGCGCAGCGGGCACGGCGGCAACACAAGATGAGTATTCGCCGCGGGAAGCCGCGGTGCAAACGGCCGAGCCGGCCACCCCGGATACAGAGACGGTTCCCGCCGACCTGCCGGACCTCGACACGCTGGACTACGAGTCCGACTATGCCGGGTTCCTGTCCAAGGACGTGAGCGATGCGGTCCGCAACATCGCCTTGCGCAAGCTGTGGCGGTCCAACCCGCTGCTTGCCAACGTGGACGGGTTGGTGGATTACGACGACGATTTCACCGACGCCGCAACCGTGGTCGAAGGGATGAAGTCGGTCTATCGCATCGGCCGCGGGATGGTTCAGGACGATGACGAGATCGCAGAGGCCCCGGACACAGAAGAGGTAGACGCGTCGCAAGAGGGCGCGGCCGAGGCAGTGCCGCCCGACGAACCCGCGACCGGGGAGCCGGAGACAGTTTCCGACGCGCCAACCGTTGCAGAAGAGCAAATCGTTGCAGAAGAGACGACCAACACCGCCAGCCGCGATGACAAGTCTGGAGGCACAGCGTGAACGTTGCCGGGACGGTAAATTAACTGGACGGCCCAAAAGGGGCGCCGTACACTCAAGTAAGTTTTTAAATGTGTGCATCTGTGCGTTAACACCAAGAATAACAATAAAAAAGCAGGGGAATTAGGGCGTGGGAACGACCCAGGCAGAAGCCGAACGCCAACAGGATCCTGAAGAGGCGGCTAGGCAGGCCGTCTATGCCTTCCTGGCAAGAGTTCTGGCCGCATCGCCCGAAGCAACCGAGCTGAACGCCGTTGCGCCCTTTGCGGCGGACGACACCGCGCTTGGACGGGCCTTCGCCGCATTCCGCAATACGCTGGCAACGGCCGACCCGGAAAAGCTCGAGCGCGAGTACCACGATCTTTTCATCGGTGTCGGGCGCGGCGAACTGGTCCCCTACGGCTC